>Ga0207771_100856_pt1 | contig 15534 bp, 13 predicted proteins | sample A23M2SouthBayCA_2_FD_187731 | JGI IMG/M metagenome (GOLD analysis project Ga0207771, IMG submission 187731) | Aerobic enrichment media microbial communities from Eden Landing Ponds, California, USA - A23 M2 (2) (SPAdes) | ecosystem: Environmental > Aquatic > Marine > Unclassified | place...
TCGCGGGCGGCGTGTCGGTCGAGGACGTTGTGGGCGATGTTGATGGAGCCGCCCGGATACCAGTCGGTGAACTGCGGGCCGTCCGTATCGTCGCGCACCGTCTCGGGGTCCTCGTACCAATCGATGCCGAGGTACTCCGGAAGCTCCCCCCAGAACCAGTCGAGGCCGCTCGCCTCGACGCCGTCGATCTCCGTCGTGGTGCGCTCGATGAGCTCCTCGTAGCCGTCGATGTCGTACTCCTGCATGAACGCCCAGACGTTCGTCGACTCGACGAACTCCCGCGACGGCTGGTGGACGATGCGGTCGAGTTCCTCGAGCGACCCGGTTTCGCTGCTCATGTCCGGGAGTGTGGACGGCCCCGCCATAACGGTTTCTCGTACCGCGTGGACCCGTCCCCGCGGCGGCAGGGGCCCCTCGCGGTTCGTGGTACCGTCCGGACGGGGTTCGCACGCTGGCGAGGAGTTTTGAACCGGGGCCTCCTACCCCGTCGCATGTACGTCAGGGACGCGCGAAACCGCGACGAGGCGTGGCTCCTCGACCACATCGAGGCCATGGGACTCGACGACACGGCGTTCCGGTCGCGCGATTACGTCATCGCTATGGACGATGACTCCGCCACCCGGGCGGGCTTCGGCCGGTTCCGCGTCCACCGTGACGACGACGTCTGTGAGCTGACGAGCATCGGCGTGCTCGACGGCTGGCGCGGACAGGGCGTCGGCGCACACGTCATCGAGCGCCTGCTCCGCAACGCCGAAATCGAGGGGTACGACCGGGTGTACACGCTCACTCCCGAACACGAGTACCTCGCACAGTTCGGCTTCCGGCCGGTCGACGAGTCGGAGCTCCCGGAGAGCCTCCAGCAGCGGCTCGCCGAGAAGCGCGAGCGCCACGACACCGTCGTCCCGATGGTGATCGACGCCGAGCGGTTCAAGATGCCAGAGCGGCTCCGCGAACGGTTCAAGGAGGCCGCGGAGGCCGCGCCCGCGGAGACGGAGCCGGAGGAGACGCCCGAGGACTTCGGCATCGACCCGGACGAGGCGACGTACAAGTACGACACGGGGTAGCCGGCAGGACCCGACGGCTCAGCCGATCGTCGCCCGGAATCGCGCGACTGCGCTCGTTACGACGGGCCACAGCAGTTCGCCTTTCACGAGCGCGAAGCCGGCGAACACGAGCGCGAAGCCGACCACGGCGCCGGCCGTCGGCACGTACCCGAACAGCAGACCGGCGAGCGCCGCGGCAGCGACCGGCTCGAGGTAGCCGACGAGGTTTGTCCGCGTGGCACCGACCGAACCGAGGAGCCGGAAGTAAAGCAGGAACGCGACGACGCCGGGGCCGACGACGAGGAATGCGAGCGCGGCGAGCCCCGTCGTCGACGGCGCGACGACCAGCGGTTCGCCGAGGGCAACGCTCCCCGCGTGTAACAGCCCCGCACCGAGCAGCATTCCCCAGCCCTGCAGCGCCCCGAGCGAGAGTTGCGGCGAGACACGGCGCAGGAGAACGCTCCCGAGCGCGAACGCGAGCGTGGCGCCGAAGACAAGCGCCACACCCTCGGTCGGGACGCCGCCGGCAGCGCCGGGGTTCGTCACCGCGAGGACGCCGAGGAAGCCGACGGCGACGCCAGCGTAGCCGACCGGGCGGAGCCGCTCGCCACCGACGAGCAGCGGCGCGAGCAGCGCGGTGACGGCCGGGGACAGCGCGATGACCGTCGCAGCGACCGCGCCGGGGACCGTCTGTTGGCCGACGTACAGCAGTGCGTGGTGCGTGAAGATGACGAACACGCCGACGACGGTGACGGCGAGGGCGTCGTCACGCGTCCGAGGGCGGAGGCGCCGTGCCCGGAGTGCAGCGAACCCGAGTACCAGCGCCCCCGCGAGGTCGTATCTGACAGCCGCGAAGAGCAGCGGCGGCCACTCGGCGACTCCCGCTTCGATGGCGACGAACGAACCACCCCAGAGGAGTGCGAGCAGCCCGAAGGCGAACGGTTCTGTTGGAAGTTCTCTCCAATCGAAGTCCCAAATCATAGTTTCTGATTCAGCATAATGCGTCGGAGTTGATAAGCTAACCTAACTATCTCCGATTCACTAGTGTAAGAATATGAATAATCGAACCAGAGTTGAATCGGATTCGAAAACGGGGCGTCTCGTTGAACAGGAGTGGAATTATGTCGGTCGCGGGCGGGGGGAAGCCATGGACGAGCGCGACCTCCGCATCCTGAAGGCCATCGCGGACCTCGGAACGGGGAGCCCCGAGCGGATCCACGAGGCGACCGACATCCCTGTGTCGACGGTCCATTATCGGCTCAACAACCTCCGGGAGGCCGGCGTCATCGAGAACGACCTCTACGACATCGACCTCGACGCGCTCGGCCTCGGCGTCACCGTCCTTGTCGAGGTGCTGGCAGACTACGCGGGGAGCCACGGCGAGGTGGCAGCGGCCATCCGCGAACTCGACGGCGTGACGACGCTGCTCTCGACGATGGGTGAGACGGACTTCGTGGCGGTCGCACATCTCCCGGACGACGACGCGGTCGGCAGGCTGCTCCGCGAGTTCGAGGAGATTTCCGAGGTAGAGCGGACGAACTCAACGTACGTCATCGACACGCTGTACGACGACCCGCGGGCGCTGTCGTCGTACTCGCTCGACGCGCTCGTCGACGCGCTGGCCGACGAGTGACGGAAACGACGACCGACGCGACCCGGCGGCAACCGATGCGACTCACAAACCGTTAAGCCGGGCCACCCGGAAGATGACGGTATGTTCGACGACGAGGAGCTCGCGGAGATCCGCGAGGCGAAGGAGTCGTGGGAGGCGGAGACCCGCGGCCCCACAGTCGACCGGTTCGGCGAACGGAAGGAGACGTTCACCACCGACACCGGCGGCCGCGAGGTCGACCCCATCTACACGCCCGACGACGTCGAGGAGCTCGACTACGACGAAGACCTCGGCTTCCCCGGCGAGGAGCCGTTCACGCGCGGCGTCTACTCGACGATGTACCGGGGGCGGCTGTGGACGATGCGGCAGTACGCCGGAATGGGCACCGCGCGGGAGACGAACGAGCGGTTCCGCTACCTCATCGATCAGGGCTCCTCGGGGCTCTCGATGGCGTTCGACCTGCCGACGCAGATGGGGTACGACTCCGACGCCGAGATGGCCCAGGGAGAGGTCGGAAAGTCCGGCGTCGCCATCGACTCGCTCGACGACTTCGAGACGGTGTTCGACGGTATCTCGCTCGACGAGGTGTCCACCTCGATGACGATCAACGCCCCGGCCTCGATACTGCTCGCGATGTACATCGCCATCGGCGACAAGCAGGGCGTCGACCGCGAGCAGCTCCGCGGCACCATCCAGAACGACGTACTGAAGGAGTATATCGCGCGCAACACCTACATCTTCCCGCCGGAGCCGTCGATGCGGCTCATCACGGATATCTTCGAGTTCTGCGCCGAGGAAGTGCCGAACTTCAACACCATCTCCATCTCCGGTTACCACATCCGGGAAGCCGGCTCCACCGCCGCACAGGAGATCGCCTTCACCCTCGCCGACGGCATCGAGTACGTCGAAGCGGCCATCGAGGCCGGCCAGGACGTCGACGAGTTCGCCCCGCAGCTCTCCTTCTTCTTCGCGTCGTACAACAACATCCTCGAGGAGGTGGCGAAGTTCCGCGCCGCCCGTCGGATGTGGCACACGATCATGGAAGAACGGTTCGACGCCGAACAGCCGGAGTCGAAGCAGCTGAAGTTCCACACCCAGACCGCCGGGTCGACGCTCACCGCCCAGCAGATCGAGAACAACGTCGTCCGCGTCGGCTATCAGGCGCTCGCCGCCGTGCTCGGCGGGACCCAATCGCTCCACACGAACGGGAAAGACGAGGCGCTGTCGCTCCCCACGGAGCAGTCTGTCCGCACGGCGCTGCGCACCCAGCAGATACTCGCCCACGAGTCCGGTGCGGCCGACACCATCGACCCGCTTGCGGGCTCGTACTACGTCGAGTCGCTCACCGACGAGATCGAGGAGGAGGCGTTCGGCATCATCGACGATGTCGACGACCGCGGCGGGATGAAAGAGGCCGTCGAGTCCGGCTGGGTGCAGGGACAGATTCAGGACGTCGCCTTCGAGCGCCAGCGCGAGATCGAGACGGGCGAGCGGATCATCGTCGGCGTCAACGAGTACGAGGTCGACGAAGAGCCCGAAGAGGACATCGAGGAGGTGAGCGAGGAGGAACAGCAGCGCCAGCGCGAAGAGCTCCAGGCGCTGCGCGACGACCGCGACGACGCGGCCGTCGACGCCGCACTCGACGACCTGCGTGACGCCTGTGAGACGGGCGAGAACGTGATGCCGTACATCATCAGCGCGGTGAAGGCGTACGCGACGGTCGGCGAGATCGCCGACGCGATGCGTGACGTGTTCGGCGAGCACCGCGCCGGCATCTGAGCCGCAGGGACGACGACCGAGCCGCTTCGACGGCGACACCGACACCGCTTTTCCCTCGGGGGTGAGTAGCTCCCTCCATGCACTTCGACCACGCCGGCATCGCGACGACGGAGGCAGACTCGCTCGTCTTCCTCTTCGAGGACCTGCTGGACTGTGAGGTCGTCCACGAGGAGCTGTTCGACGGGATGGAGGTGATCTTCCTCGATCTGGGCGACGGCTATCTCGAGCTGCTCGAGCCGATGGACGAGGAGGGTGCCATCGCGAGCTACCTCGAAAACAACGGCCCGGGAATCCACCACCTCGCCTTCGCGACCGACGACATCGACGCGGCTCTCGACCGCGCACGCGAGCGCGGGGTCGAGCTAATCGATGAAGAATCCCGGCCCGGCGCGTGGGGCCACGACGTGGCGTTCTGCCATCCGAAGTCCACGGGCGGTGTCCTCGTCGAGTTCGTCGAGCACTAACAGCGGTCGAGCAGCTCGGCGGTGAAGGGGTTCGTCTCCTCGGGCGGGTCCTCGAACCACCGAGCGTCGAGAACGGCGTCGTCATCGGCGACCGTGACGGGTCCCGACCCTTCGGCCGTGAAGACGACCGTCACCATCGGATACGATGGCGGCGCCAGGTCGCCCGGCTCCACCTCGCCGACGTCCCGGACGATGTGTTTCTCCCGGACGTAACAGAACCCCGTGACGGAACAGTCCACGCCGGTCGCTCGACGCACTTCCCGTTCTGCCGTCTCGACCAGCGACGCCTCCCCCTCGTACATCGCACTCGGATGGCCCCAGCCGTCGACCTCCGCGTGGCGCGAGAGCAGCATCCGCCCCTCGTTGTCGCGGACGACGGCGCCCGCGTCGGCGAGCATCCCGTACTCCTCGACGAGTTCCAGTCCTCCTTCGTACAGCGCCGGCTCGGTCACCGACCGTTCCTCGATCAGTTCGTAGCGGCCGAACCGCTCGCGCAGGTCGTTCAGCTCGCGGCTCGCGCCGAGTCTCGCCTGCTGTCGCGGCCCGAACTCCTCCTGTTCGGCCGGCTCAAACGGGAGCGTCTCGGCGTCGAGATCAGTCGGCGCCTCGGCTCCGTCCCGCTCCTCGTCGTCCATGGTCGGGAGTCGGAACGGAGCCTCAAAACACCCGCGGCGTCACCACGCCGCCGGGTCGAGCGGCCTGCCGGCGACCGGGTCCGCGAGCGCGTCCGGACAGTTGCTGAACCACGCCGCGCCGTGGAGCTCCGACTCCTGGACGGCGAGCGAGCCGCCCGTCTCCCTGCCGACGAAGTACACCCATATCCCGTGGACGGTATCGCCCGTCGCCTCGTGTTCGGAGACCACGGACCGGACGGTGCGACACGTAGTCACCGACGACTCGATGCCGGTCTCCTCGCGGACCTCCCGGCGGGCCGCTGCCTCGTACGTCTCATCGGCCTCGCGGCCGCCGCCGGCCGGTCCCCATCCCGAGGCGCCGCGACCAAACCCAAGCAGGACACGCGGGTACGACTCCACGCGCGCCGCGGCGTCGGGCATCGTCGGCGACAGCGCCGGCGGTTCCTCACGGAGTACCCACGTGTAGCCGCCACCGGTGTAGCCGCGCTCCGCGCGCGCCGCGTACTCCTCGAACCTCTCCGCCGACACGACCTCGTGTTCCTCGATCACCTTGGGGTCGTACTCGTCGACCAGTCGGTCGAGCCGTCGGGAGACCTCCTCCGCGTTGTGGGAGACCATTCGAACGGTGTCGGACCGGCGGCGGCCAAGGAGCTACCGGTTCCGAGACGCTTGGAAAGCAAGCACGAGCGGTGTGAACTCCACCGACACAGATGGGGTGGGGTGAACAGCCATCGAAACGAACGGGTCACCCCGGCCCCCCGAGGAGCAGGCCCTACAGTGACCGGTCAGCCGAAGCTCTCCACCTTCGCGCCGTCGAGGTCGCCACCGGCCGCCTCGACGGCCCGCTCCGCGAGGTCGAGGAAGTCGGCAAAGCCGTAGACGAACAGCTGTTGGCCGTCGTACGCGTCGGCGACTGCCTCGCCGACCGCGTCGTCGTCCGTAAGCACGAACACCGTGCCGCCGGCAGCCGCGACCGCGGCGAGCCGGTCCTCGTGGACGGGAGCGTCGTCGCGGTAGACGACGGTCACGTCGTTGCCATCCCGGAGCGCGGCTTCGGCGATGCCGACCGCGGGTCCGACCCCCGGCCCACCGGCGAGGACGAAACTCGCCGACTCCCCCTCGTAGAAATCGGCGCCGAACGGGCCGGTGACTGTCACGGTCGAGCCCGGTTCGAGCCCGAGGAGGAACTCCGAGAACGCGCCGCCCTCCTCTGGGTCGTACGAGACGGTGAGTTCGAACGTGTCGTCGGTGTCGGGCGAGGAGACGGTGTAGAACCGCGACTCCTCTTCGCCGTCGAGCGTCGCCGTGAGCTTCACGAACTGCCCGGGGGCGGCGGCGAAGCCGTCCGGCGTCGCGATGTCGAGTGCGACGGTGTCCGGACCGACGTCGCGGACGGCCCGAACCGTGGTCGCTGTCGGGTCCATGAACGGAGATACCGGCGGCGGCGAAAGGGGCTTTCGGTCGCGTCGGGAGTCGTTCGCTGGAGGAGTTCGGCGGCTGTTCGGCGTCGGTGGACGAACGGTCACGGCTACGGGCACTCGTCGTTCGTTTCGGACGTTCCGCGGGGGAAAGCGGGCGAGGCAGGGGTATTCAGAAGCCTTAACGTGCACCGGATGAAAGCGCCAGCTAGTATGCCAGAGGACCTCAACTGGGCCATCGGCGGCGAAGCCGGCGATGGGATCGACTCCACTGGGAAGATCTTCGCCCAGGCCCTCTCGCGTGCGGGACGCCACGTCTTTACCTCGAAAGACTTCGCTTCCCGTATCCGCGGTGGGTACACCGCCTACAAGGTTCGTACGTCCGTCGACCGCGTCGAGAGCGTCGTCGACCGGCTCGACATCCTCATCGCCCTCACCGAGCGGACCGTCGATGAGAACATGGACGAACTGCACGACGGCTCCGTTATCATCTACGACGGCGAGCGGACGATGATGTCCGACTTCGAGGCGCCCGACGAGATGATCGGCCTCGACGTGCCCCTGAAGCGGCTCGCCGAGGACGCCGGCGGCGCCATCATGCGCAACATCGTCGCGCTCGGCGCGGCGTGTGAGGTCGCCAACTTCCCCATCGAGAACCTCGACGAGGCGCTGGAGAAGCGCTTCGGTGGGAAGGGTGAGGCGATCGTCGCGAACAACAAGGAGGCCGCACGGGTCGGCCAGGAGTACGTTCAGGAGGAGTACGACCTCGATACGCCCTACGAGCTGGAGACGACCGACAGCGACTACGTCCTGCTCAACGGCGACGAGGCGATCGGGATGGGAGCCATCGCGGCCGGCTGCCGGTTCTACGCCGGCTACCCCATCACGCCCGCGACGGACGTGATGACCTATCTCACCGGTCGTATCGATCAGTTCGGCGGCAAGGTCGTCCAGGCGGAGGACGAGCTGTCGGCCATCAACATGGCACTCGGCGCCGCCCGCGCTGGTGCCCGTTCGATGACGGCCACCTCCGGCCCCGGTATCGACCTGATGACGGAGACGTTCGGGCTCGTCGCGACCTCGGAGACCCCGTTGGTCATCGCCGACGTGATGCGCTCCGGGCCGTCGACGGGAATGCCGACGAAACAGGAGCAGGGCGACCTCGACATGGCGCTGTACGGCGGCCACGGCGAGATTCCGCGGTTCGTCCTCGCCGCGACGAGCGTCTCGGAGTGTTTCTGGAAAACTGTCGAGGCGTTCAACCTCGCAGAGAAGTACCAGACGCCGGTGTTCCTGCTCTCGGACCTCGCGCTCGCGGTGACCGAACAGACGTTCCCGCCGGAGGCGTTCGACATGGGCGACGTCGAAATCGACCGTGGGAGAGTCGTCGACGACGAGACGGTCGGCGAGTGGCAGACGGACGACGGGAAGTTCAAACCCCACGCGCTCACCGAGGACGGCGTCTCACCGCGCGCGTTCCCCGGCACGGACGGCGGCGCACACATGTCCACGGGGCTCGAACACGACGAACTCGGCCGCCGGACGGAGGAGACCGACATGCGCATCGAGCAGGTCGACAAGCGCAACCGGAAGGTCGAGACGGCCCGGGAGCGCGAGGACTGGTCCCCCCGCGAGTTCGGCGACCCGGACAGCGAGAACCTCGTCGTCTCGTGGGGGTCGAACGAGGGAGCCATGCGCGAGGCCATCGACCTGCTCGAGGACGAGGGCGTCGACGTGCGGTTCCTCTCGGTGCCGTACATCTTCCCGCGACCCGACCTCACGGAGGCGTTCGACGAGGCGGAGAACGTCGTCGTCGTCGAGTGTAACGCGACGGGACAGTTCGCGGACGTGCTCGAACACGACACGCTGCAGCGCGTCGACCGCGTGAACAAGTACAACGGCGTCCGCTTCAAGGCGGACGAACTCGCCGGCGACCTCAAGGAGACCCTTGGTATCGCCGGCGGTGAGGAGGTGGAAGCAGAATGAGCTCTGAAAACGTCAGATTCGTCGACTTCAAATCGGACAAACAGCCCACGTGGTGTCCCGGCTGCGGCGACTTCGGGACGATGAACGGTATGATGAAGGCGCTGGCGAACACGGGGAACGACCCCGACAACACGTTCGTCGTCGCCGGCATCGGCTGTTCGGGCAAGATCGGGACGTACATGCACTCGTACGCGCTGCACGGCGTCCACGGGCGCGCGCTGCCCGTGGGCACCGGCGTGAAGATGGCCAACCCCGACCTCGAAGTGATGGTCGCGGGCGGCGACGGTGACGGCTACTCTATCGGCGCGGGCCACTTCGTCCACGCCGTGCGCCGGAACGTCGACATGACGTACGTCGTCATGGACAACCGCATCTACGGGCTGACGAAGGGGCAGTTCTCGCCCACCTCCCGGGAGGACTTCGAGACGTCCACCTCCCCGGACGGCACCCACCAGCAGCCCGTGAACCCGCTCGCGCTCGCGCTCGCCGCGGGCGGCACGTTCATCGCACAGTCGTTCTCCTCGGACGCCCAGCGGCACGCCGAGATCGTCCAGCAGGCAGTCGAACACGACGGGTTCGGCTTCGTGAACGTCTTCTCGCCGTGTGTCACGTTCAACGACGTGGACACGTACGACTACTTCCGCGACTCGCTCGTGGACGTCGGCGAAGGGGAACACGACCCCTCGGACTACGACGCCGCGAAGGAGAAGATCCTCGACCGCGACACGGAGTATCAGGGCGTCCTCTATCAGGACGAGAGCTCCGTCCCGTACGAGAAGCGCGAGGGCGTCGAGGGGAACATGGCCGACATCGACGACTTCGACCCGGAGGACGCGATGGACCTCGTCCGCGAGTTCTACTGACTGGGACCGTCTCCGCGGTTCGCGTTTCCCTCTTCGATGACCACGGCCCCGGCGACAGCGCCGATCGGCGCGTCGACGAGGCGGTCGTGTGCGGGTGAACGCCACGGATAACCGAAACGAATGATAACCGGGAACCCGGGAGCTACTGTATGAACGGAGACGAGCGCGACCACTTCGACGTCGTCGTCGCCGGCGCGGGCCCCGCCGGGGGGCAGTGCGCCCGCGACCTCGCCGCCCGCGACTACGACGTGCTCCTGCTTGAGACGGAGGCCGAGGAGGAGTTCCCGCGGCAGAGCAACAAGTCCACCGCGGGGACGTTCCCGTCGATGATGGCGTCGTTCGGCATCCCCGACCGGCTCGTCGAGCAGTTCACCGACAGCGTCGTCGTGGAGTCGCCGAACGACCACTACACGCAGGACCAGCCCGGCGCTGTCCTTGATTTCGCGGCGTTCAAAGGGTGGCTCGTGGACGACGCCCGTGACCGCGGCGCGACCGTGTGGTTCGACTCGCGCGTCAGCGGCCCGATCACCGAGAACGGCCGTGTCGTCGGCGTGAAGTACGACGGCGCCGAGGAGGTGTACGCCGACATCGTCATCGATGCGACGGGGCCGGCCGCACCCCTCGCGAAGGCGCTCGACGTGGTCGAACTCCACCGCGGCAACCAGGCAATCGGCATCGACTACAAGCTCGAGGGACTCGACCTCGACCACGAGGGGTATGCCGACCTCCACGACGCGATGATGCTCCGGCTCGACCACGACATCGCCCCCGGCGGCTACTCGTGGATCTTCCACACCGGCGAGGACACCGCGAAGGTCGGTGTCTGTTACATCCAGAACGAGCGCCACAAGGAGCTCGGCCGCGAGGACATGCGCATCGACGACTACCTCGACTACTGGCGGGAGACGGACCCGCGGTTCGAGGGTGCCGAGCCGATGGAGGACGAGCACATCCTCCGCGGCTCCGCCCACATCCAGATGCCGGGGAACTTGAGCACGGACGGCTTCATGGCCATCGGCGACACCGTCCCGACTATCGACCCGCTGTGGGGCGAGGGCATCCACAAGGGGATGAAGTCGGGACGCGCGGCGGCCATCGCGACCGACCACTGTCTCTCGCTGGAGACCCCCGACCCCTCCGCCGAGCGGATATCGGTGTACGACGACCTCTGGCACGAGCGCGTCGCCCCGAGCATCTCCAACCGCCTGCTGATGACGGAGCTGCTGTATCTCGTCCCGAACGAGCGATACGACCGGTTCATCAAGGACCTCAAGAACCTTCCCCCGGCGACGCTGTCGAAGGCCAACGACGGGAAGCTCAGCGCACTTGTTCGCCTGCTCGGCCCCGGCGACCTGAAATACCTCACGAAGCTGGTTCGCGACCGCATCACCGACCCGCACCGCCGTTGGAGCCCGCTCTCCTGATCGACGCTCCCCGCGACCACAAGCCGTTTTCCCGTCCGTGTCGTAGCGCCGTCCATGTCTCAACGACAGACCGGCTTCGAGGTACCGGATCGTGACGGGATGCCGATGCTCGGCCTCGGCACGTGGCAAAACGAGGACCCGGGGCAGTGTGCCGACTCCGTGGAAACGGCACTGAACGTCGGCTATCGACACGTCGACACCGCACAGATATACGGCAACGAGGACGCCGTCGGCGACGGCATCGCCGCGGCCGACGTCGACCGCGAGGACGTGTTCCTCGCCTCGAAGGTGTGGATAAACAAACTCGGCAGCGACGACGTCATCGCGTCGACGAAGGAGAGCCTCGAGAAGCTCGGTACCGAGTACGTGGACATGATGTACGTCCACTGGCCCGCCGGCGACTACGATCCCGCGGAGACGCTGCCGGCGTTCGCGGAGCTGCAAGACGAGGGCCATGTCGAGCACGTCGGCGTCTCGAACTTCGAACCCGAGCATCTGGACGCCGCGCGCGACGTCCTCGACGACGGCCCGTTCGCGAACCAGGTGGAGATGCATCCGCTGCTCCAGCAGGACGAACTCCGAGAGTACGCCGAGGGGAGCGACGTCGAGCTCGTCGCCTACTCCCCGCTCGCCCGCGGGAAGGTGTTCGACGTCCCCGAACTGAACGAGATCGCCGAGAAACACGACGCCAGCGAGGCGCAGGTGAGCCTCGCGTGGCTCCGCGAGCTGGGCGTCACGACCATCCCGAAGGCCACGAGCGAGGCGCACATCCGCGACAACTGGGGGAGCCTCGGCGTGGAGCTCGACGACGAGGACATGGACCGCATCGCGGCGATCGACCGCACCGACCGTCGCGTGCACCCCGACTTCGGCCCCGATAGCTGGGACTGAAAACGAACCGACGGTTCCCGCCTCTCTTCGCGCCGCTATCGAACCGAATCGAGCAGCAGCTTCTGTTCGACGCGCTTCACCTCGTGTTGCACGTCGCGGACCGCGTCGATGTTCGCCGAGATGGAGCTGACTCCCTCGTTGACGAGGAACCGGACCATCTCCGGCTTCGAGCCTGCCTGCCCGCAGATGGAGGTCGCGACGTCGTACTCCCGGCACGTCTCGATGACCTCGCCGATAAGCGCCAGCACGCCGGGGTGGAGCTCGTCGAACCGGTCGGCGACGTTCTCGTTGTTCCGGTCGACCGCGAGCGTGTACTGCGTCAGGTCGTTCGTCCCGAACGACGCGAAGTCGATGCCGGCCTCACACATCGACTCGACGGTGAGCGCGGAGGCGGGCGTCTCTATCATCACGCCCCAGCGGCGCTTCTCGGGGTCGACCCCCGCCTCCTCGAGGAGGTTCCGTGCCCGGATGACGTCCTCAGCGTCGTTCACTAAGGGGAACATCACCTCCACGTTGTCGTAGCCCATCTCGAACAGCCGCCGGAACGCCTCGAGCTCGTGAGCGAACACGTCCGGCCGGTCGAGCGACCGCCTGATACCCCGATAGCCGAGCATCGGGTTGTGCTCGTGGGGCTCGTCGCTCCCCCCCTCGAGCTGGCGGAACTCGTCGGTCGGTGCGTCGAGCGTTCGCACGCGGACGGGTCGTGGATAGAACTCGTCGGCAACACCGCGGACCCCCTCGACGATCTCCTCGACGTACGCCTCCTCCCCGTGGTCGTCGATGTAGCGGGCCGGCGTCTTGTTCGTCGAGAGTATCATATGCTCCATCCGCAGCAGGCCGACGCCGTCGGCGCCCGTCTGGGCCGCGCGGTGGGCGGCTTCCGGGATGGAGACGTTCACCTTCACCTCCGTCGCGGTCATCGGCTTCACCGGGTTCTGTGGCCGGATATCGGCGTGTTCCTTCTCCTCGTCCTCGTCGGGCTCCTCGATCCCGCCGACGACGGTTCCCTTGTCACCGTCGATGGTGACCGGCTGGTCGTCCGAGAGCGTCGCAGTCGCGGTACCGGCGCCGACGACCGCGGGGACGCCGAGCTCCCGGGAGACGATGGCAGCGTGAGAGGTCATCCCACCCTCGTCGGTGACGATGCCGGAGGCGCGTTTCATCGCCGGCACCATGTCCGGCGTCGTCATCTCGGTGACGATGACGTCACCCTCTCCGACCTTGTCGAGCTGGTCGAGTTTGCGCACGATGCGGACCGGGCCGGCCGCGATGCCGGGGGAGGCGCCGAGTCCCTGCACCAGCACGTCGCCGTTCTCCTCGCCGCCGTCGGACGTCGCCGTCGCGGCCGACGACTCGGAGATGGTCGTGATGGGCCGCGACTGCAGCATGAACACGTTGTCGTCGACGATGGCCCACTCGACGTCCTGCGGGGTGTCGTAGTGGTCCTCGGCGCGGCGCCCGAGCTCCGCGAGCTTCGCGATCTCCTCACCGTCGAGGACGAGCGCGTTCCGCTTGTCTTCGGGCACCTCCAGTTCGACGGTTTCGCCCGTCTCGGCGTCCTTCTCCATCATCGTCTTCTTGTCGGCGACGGTGGTCTCCAGCGCCTCGCCCGTCTCGCGGTCGACGACGTAGTTGTCGGGGGAGACGGAGCCGGAGACGACGGCCTCGCCGAGCCCCCACGCAGCCTCGATGATGATCTTCGGCTCGCCCGTCGACGGATGGGAGGTGAACATCACGCCGGACTTGTCGGCATCGACCATCCGCTGGACGACGACGGCGATGTCCACGTCCCGGTCGTCGAACCCCTGCTCGCCGCGGTAGTAGATCGCCCGCTGGGTGAAAAGCGAGGCCCAACACTCCTTGATGCGCTCGATGAGCGCGTCGCCCTGCACGTTGAGGAACGTCTCCTGCTGGCCGGCGAAGGAAGCATCAGGCAGGTCCTCGGCGGTGGCCGACGAGCGGACGGCGACGAACGCGTTGCCATCGTCGAGGTCGGCGTACGCGTCGAGGATTCCCTGCCGCATCTCCGCGGGCATCTCGGTTCCGAGGATGAGCTCCTCCGCGCGGCGCTCGGCCTCGGCCAGCGCGCTCGAGTCGTCCGGGTCGACATCGACCGCCTCGAACAGCTCTCCGTCGATACCCGTCTCCTCGATGAACGTCCGGTAGCTGCCGGCGGTCACGACGAATCCCGGCGGAACCGGGAGTCCTGCACCCGTCATCTCGCCGAGCGAGGCACCCTTCCCGCCGACTGCTCCGAGGTCGTCCGACCCGATCTCGTCCAGCCACAGTACGGGCCCCTCCGCACGCTGTGTCATTACCCGCCGATTCCTTGCCGGACACCTTAGGTCGTTCGGAAGCCAGGATTCGTGCGATGTTTGCCGGACCGCGAGCGGGCGGCGCTGTCGTCTTTAGTCGAGACTCACGGACTGCGCGCCGTCACCCGGTTTTCCCGACCGCTTCCCGTCTGCCGCCTACGCCTCCACGATGTCGTCAGACGACTGCTCCGGGATCGTCACCTCGCCGTCCAGCGCCACCGCGGCCGTCCCGCCGACCCGGACGTGGCCGGTCGCCGTCGCATCGCTCGCGTCCACGCGAACGAACCCGTCGCGGTCGAGAAAGTGTCCCTGCTCGAACCGCATCTCCTCGGGCGTCGGGTCGAAGGCGCCGAACCGGTCGAGATACGCGCCGCAGGCACCCGACGCCGTCCCGGTCACCGGGTCCTCGGGGACGCCCGCGCCGGGTGCGAACATCCGCGCGTGCAGCGTCGACTCCGCCTCCAGCGTGTCGAACGTGAAGACGTAGACACCGGTGCAGTCGTGGTCGTCGGCCAGCCGCTCGATCGCCGTCAAGTCCGGCTCCATCCCGCTCAGGTCCGAGAGGTACTCCACGGGCACCATGAGAAAGGGGAGCCCGGTGCTCGCGCGCGCGATCGGGAGATCCGCGCCGAGCCCGTCGAGGGCCGTCTCGCGGACGCCGAGCGTCTCGGCGAGCTCGTCGTAGCCGGTATCGACCTCCCTGATCTCCGGCTCGTTCTGGCTCATCCACACCGTCCCGTCATCGAGTTCGATGTCGAGAACGCCGACGTTCGTCTCGAGGGTGTGTGTGCCGTCGTCGAGCCCCACGAGGCCGAGCTCCGGGTCCGCGAGCGCCGCGTGGCTCGCTATCGTTGCGTGCCCGCAGAGGTCCACCTCGCGGGTCGGCGTGAAATACCTCACCCGTCGGTCGGCGTCGTTGCTCGACAGCAGGAAGGCGGTCTCGGAGGCGTTCAGCTCGCGCGCGACCGCCTGCATCGCCTCGTCGCTCATCCCGTCGGCGTCCGGGACGACTCCGGCGGCGTTTCCCGAGAGCGGGGTGTCGGTGAACGCGTCGACGAGCAGCGCCCTGCGTGTCTCCATACCCGACGGTCGGGGGGTCCGCCC
>Ga0207771_100858_pt1 | contig 15514 bp, 19 predicted proteins | sample A23M2SouthBayCA_2_FD_187731 | JGI IMG/M metagenome (GOLD analysis project Ga0207771, IMG submission 187731) | Aerobic enrichment media microbial communities from Eden Landing Ponds, California, USA - A23 M2 (2) (SPAdes) | ecosystem: Environmental > Aquatic > Marine > Unclassified | place...
GCCCGCGAGCAACTCCAGACGCTCCAGGAGAGTGTCGCGGAGATCGGCGAGATCACCGACATGCTCGACGAGATCGCCCAGCAGACCAACATGCTCGCCCTGAACGCCTCGATCGAGGCGGCACGCGTCGGCCAGGAGGGGGAGGGCTTCGCGGTGGTCGCCGACGAGGTCAAACAGCTCGCGGAACAGGCACAGGCACAGGCGGCCGACATCGAATCGATCGCGGACGAGGTCCAGGACGACGCTGCCGAGACGATCGAGCAGATCCGTGCGGTCGACGAGAAGACCGGCACCGCCGCCGACGCCATCACCGAGACTGTGGGCGACCTCGACGACATCGCCACGAGCGCCCGGGAGACCTCCGAGAGCGTCGACGCGATGGCGGCGACGACCCAGGACTACGCCGACGACCTGGACGACGTCGCGAGTTCGGTCATCGAGGCCATCGACCAGGCCCGCGAACTCGACGAACTGAGCGCCGAGGACACCACCTGACGGCGTCCGGCGTCGCCAGTCCCGGCTGGCGCGCCGTCGATGCCGGCAGCGGGTTCCGGGGACAGTTCAACGGGCTGTCGCTGGTGCGTACCCGACACCACCCGCTAGGGACCGATCCCGAGGCCGACAGTGAGGAGCCGCAGCCCGATGACGCCCAGGAGGACGTAGACCGCGGCAGTGCGGTGAGCGACCGAAATCAGCGGGCGGAGCCGTCGCCCGAGGCTGACGCCGACCAGCCCCGGTACGGCCGCGGCCGCCGAGACGGCGACGAGACCGGTCGACCCGTACAGGCCGAGGGCCCAGGCGGTCGCGATCCGGATCGTGCCGACGCCCAGGAAGATCATGGCGACGACGCCGACGAACGTCGCGTGGTCGAGGTCCAGCGACTCCAGGTACGCGACGACCTGGACGCCCACGTTCGTGCCGCCGAAGACCGCCCCGGAGAGGAAACCCAGGCCGACCGTCGCGGCTGGCGTCTCGACGAAACACACAGCCGCGAGTCGTTCCTCGCCGGGTAGAGTCACCCACGGCTGTGCGACCAGCACGTAGCCGAGGGTGAGAACACCCAGCAGGACCGAGAGCGGCGCGGTCGGTACGCGGGTGAGAAGCAGCATGCCGAGGACGGTCCCCAGGGCAGCGGCCATCACGAACGGCCAGAAGCGACGGGCGCAGGAGCGGAGCCCGCTCCGATCCAGTTCGCGGACGAGCGAGACGTTCGCGGCCACGATGGGGATGATGACCAGCACCACCGCAGTCTGTGGCTCGAACAGCGACGCGAGAGTCGCGGTCGCGAAGACGGCGTACCCGAAGCCCGTAACGCCGGTGACGAGCCCGCCCACTAGCACGACGACGCCGACGACTGCCAACTCCGACCCGGTAAACGTCACGGCCACACCAGCGCGGCGGGCAGTAAAAAGCCTACAGCGCCCGTGTACGACCCTCGCAGACGCGGGTCGACGGCACCATGCGGGACGGCGCTCGGTCCGCGTTGGTGGCTCCGGCCCGCGTCAGTCGGTCAGGCTGGCGTACAGCAGCGCCAGTGGCACGGCGTAGAGCAGGTGCCCGGCCGTCGACAGGATCGTCCCCGGAATCGCGACGTTCGGGAACGGCGGCGCGTTGGGGAAGCCGACGGCGCCGAGCCAGACGGGCATCACGAGGACGGCCAGGACCGCCGTCGTGAGTAGTCCGTAGACGATGCCGAGGCCGACAGCACCGGTCGTCCGGCTCGCGGGCTCGTCGAGGCCGGTCACCTCGACGAGCAGGACGTAGACGAATCCGAGGACGGCGCCGTGGAACAGGTGGAGCGCCCACCCGACGGCGAGGGCCGGCCCGGCGACGCCGTACATCGCCGGGATGACGACGTCGAGTAACGGCGGCGGCATGACGAACTGCATGAACAGCCCGAAGAGGACGCTGCCGACGATCCCCGCGCCGACACCGGTGAGTGCCTGGCCGCGTGCGATACCCCACTCGGAAGCTGCGGACGTCTCGGTAGCCATCGTGGTTCAGTTCGAGCCGACGGGATCGACGCACTTGGTCGCGACTGAGGGGACCGAAATCGCGTTACGCCGGCGAAACGCCCGTCGGCCAGCGGCCGTCGGTCGGACTTCGGGTGGAACCCGTGGCGTACAGCACCCACGTTTTTCGCGCGGTGGCCCGAAGGAGGGCCGTGATCCGATCGTTCGACGGAACGGAACCGGACATCGCCGAGTCGGCGTCCGTCGACCCGGCGGCGACGGTGATCGGGGACGTGACCATCGAGGCCGACGCGAACGTCTGGCCCGGCGCGGTCCTCCGGGGCGACCACGGCGCGATCGTCCTCCGTGAGGGGACCAACGTCCAGGACAACGCGACGGTCCACGAGGACGCCGAGATCGGGCCCTACGCGACCGTGGGCCACAACGCCATCGTCCACGCGGCGACTGTCGGGGAACGGGCGATGGTCGGCATGGGTGCGATCGTCCTGGACGACGCGACCGTCGGCGCGCGGAGCATCGTCGGGGCCAACAGCCTCGTGACCGAGGAGACCGAGGTGCCCGAGTCCGTCCTCGTCGCCGGGACCCCCGCCGACGTCCGAAAAGCGGTCGGGGCGTCCGCCTGGCACGAGACCGCCGACCGATACGTCGAGCGGGCCCGGGCACACGCCGCCACGAGCGAGGTCGTCGCAGACGCCCACCGACCCGAGTCCGAGGACTGACCGACCCGCGACGGGGGTGCGGATTTATGCCCGCCCCGTCCGATCGGCCGGCTGACTGGCGATGCGACGGACCATCCTCGGTTTCGGCGTCGCCCTCCTCGCCGTCGGGGCGTTCCTCTCACTGCTCGACCCGGCAGCGATGTGGTCGGTCCTTCGGGGAACCGATCCCCTGGCCGTCGCAGTGGGGCTCCTCGCGGTCGTCCTGGCAGTGGCCTGCTGGGCGGAGTCGATGCGACGGGTCCTGCTGGCGACGGGTGGCCACCTCTCGCCACGCCAGGGCTTCGCGGCCTACGCCAGCGGGATGTTCGCGAAACAGGTCCTGCCGATGGGCAACGCCGGCGGTCCGGCGATCATGGCCTACGCCATCGACCGGGAGTCGGACCTCGATTTCGAGCGGAGCCTCGCCGTCGTCACCGTCGGGGACTTCCTCGGCCTCTGTGCCTCCCTGCTGCTCGCGCTCGTGGGCGTCGCGTACGTCGTGTTGACGGTCCCGCCGACCAGGCTCGTCCAGGCGGCGCTCGTCGGCGTCGCCCTCTTCGGCGTCGTCCTCGTCTCGGTCGCCGTCCTCCTGGTCTTCCGCCGCCGGACGCTTCGCTACCTCGTCCTCGGCGTGGCGCGTATCTGCCGCGACACGGTCGGCCGGCTCTCCGACCGTCTCGCGGCGGCCCTCACCCGGGAGGCGGTCGACGCGAGCACGAGGCGGTACTTCGAGACCTTCGACGCGGCTGCTGGCGATCGGCGCTCGATGGCCGTCGCGGCGGCGCTCGCCCTCTGTGGCTGGACCCTGTTCGCGGTGCCGCTCTACACCAGCGCCGCGGCCGTCGGGGCGCCGATGGCCTTCGGCCTCGTCCTGTTCGTCGTCCCCGTGGGTGGGCTGGCAACGGCGATCCCGCTCCCGGGCGGCCTCGGCGGGGTCGAGTTCGCGGTCGCGGGGATGGTCCTCGCACTGACGACGGCAGACGCCGCGGTCGTCGGGGCGATGGTGCTCCTCTACCGGCTCTGTGTCTACTGGTTCGTCGTTTTCCTCGGCGGGGTCGGCCTGGCGATGACGGCCGCGAGCGTGCGATCGGTCGCGGCCGAGGCGATGGCGGACCCGGACCTGACCGAGCACCTGGAGTCCTGACCCGTCCGCCTGTCTCAGGCGACCGGGCCGATGCGGTCGACGGGCATGACGCTGTAGTCGATCGAGAGCGTATCCTGGGTCGCGCGGACCCGCCCGACGAAGGCCGAGATGTCCGCCAGCGACCCCTCGAGGATGAACAGTTCCATGCAGTAGCGGTCGCCGACGTGGTTGTGGACGTTCGAGGCGACGAGGTCGTCGTGCTCGTGCCGGAGGGCCATCATTCGCTGTTCGACGTCGGTCGCCTGGTAGTCGAAGAGGACGGTGACGACGCCGAGCAACTCGCGGTCCTCCAGGCGCCGGTCGTCGAACTCGCCCAGGAGGTTGCGCGTGGCTTCGCGAAACACCTCGCTTCGGCCCGTGTACCCGTGTTCGTCCGCGAAGGTGTCGATCCGCTCGATCAGTTCGTCCGGCATCGAGACGCTGACGACGCCCATGTATTAACTCGGTCGGGATACATTATTAAGACTTGGCAACCCGTGGGAAGCTATCACGAGTGATAACAGAGGGGGTGGATTTATACCTCAGGACGGCCAGAACCGAAGTGGCATCGCGACTGGTGCCACCCCCACCCCCACCCCACTTGCTTTCGCCGGCCGAATCAGTCACCAGTCGTCGCTGTTCCGTCCGGGTCTCCGCTGTATTTCCGCAACTCTAGGCAACCGTGCAATGGTTTCCCATACCAACAAACCTATAGTGCGGTGTGCTGTACCATGCCATGTATGGCGTCCGCACCGACCGACGACCTGATGGACGAATTCCTCTCACAACGTGGCCACGACGTCGAGGAACGAGGCTGGGACGAGAACTATAACAAGAAACAGTGTCCCGACTGCGGCGGTCTCCACGGTACCGGTGCGACAGAGTGTTCGGTGTGCGGGTGGACCCCGGTATAACCGCACCCGCGATTCTGGCGGCGAGTAGGGAACCGACGGGTGACGTCGGGTCCCGTAAGGATGTCGGCCTCTTCGCGCGCTGGACCCCGCGGTCTCGGTAGCGACGAACCGCGTGGAAAAGGGGGGAGAGGTTCGGAGAGGGATTACACCGCGTCGAGCGCGGCGTGTAGGAACAACCCGATCGTCAGGTGTTGGTACATCGCGTCCTCGACGAGTTCCGTCGCCGTCTCCTCGTCGTCGATAGCGTACTGCTTGGTCTGCACCAGGTCGTGCCGTGCCAGCGTGTCGTTCGCGTCCAGGTCGTGTAGCCGCGGGTAGACGGTCCCGGGGCTCGGCCGGACGTCGAACAGCGTCGCCATGTCCTCCATCAGCCCGGTGCCGTGCGTCTCGTCGTCGCGCAGCGCAATCAGCGCGAGGAGGATCTCGTCCAGACTCTGGGTGACGAGTTCCTCGGCCACAGCGACGTCGTCGCCGTCGCCGTCGAACAGCGCCGCCCCGACGCGCGACATGACCTCTTCGGGCGTTCGATCGCGCGCCGAGCCACGCACCTGCCTGAGGAGCTGGGGCGTGACGGGGGGAGAGCCGTCACGCCCGGGCTCGTTTGCCTTCGCGCGTGGTCGCGTCGAGAGGTTGTCGCTTGACATGGGTACTGAACGAGATCCGTACAGGGTCCAATGGTGTGTGCAGGTATAACCTTCCCCTACTCTTTTCAAAGTCTGAAATAACCCGGACGGGGCGGCGGTGTTGCCGCTCCAAGAGAGTCGCGTGCGAGCGTCCCCGACCGCGGTCGCACGTGGAGCGTGGCCACCTGGCTGGCACCGGTGGGAGGCGCCAGGGAGCCCGGGGACGGGCCGTGCCAACAACGCTTATATGCAGTGGCTCGGATTGCACGGGTAGTGGCAGACGAGGACCGTTCGATCGAGGAAATCCTCGACACGATCGGGGATCAGCACGCCCGCCGAGTGCTGGCGGCGATCAGCCGCGAACCCAAACCGGCCAAGCAGCTCGCGGAGGAGTGTGACCTCTCGCTGCCGACGGTCTACAGACGAATCGAGATGTTGGACGAGTACGACCTCGTCACGGACGACACGCTGGTTGCCGAGGACGGCAACCACTACAAGGTCTACGAGTCGAACTTCGAGAGCACCGTCATCTCGTTGCGCGACGACGAGTACCAGGTGCGTATCTACCGCGAGGAGAACCTCCCGGACCGGTTCAGCCAGCTCTGGGACGACCTCCACGCCGAGTGACGGCGGCGGGTCGTCCTCGAACGTGTAGCCACGTTTATTACACGCCTCGGAGTACCAACCGCCAGACGATGGTGGACGTGGCGACGTTGACGCGGGGGGTGCTCGTCGTGATGCGGTTCGTCGTGTTCGGCCTCACGCTCGGGATCACGCTCATCAGCTTCCAGGCGTACCAGAAGCGGCGCACGCAGCGCCTCCAGTATGCCTTTCTCGGCTTCGCGTTCATCAGCATGGGCGTTGCCATCACGAGCGTCATCACACAACTCGGTGCCGACGCGGGGGAACTGACCTTCAGCTTCCTCCAGATGGCCGAGACGATTCCGTTCATCATCGGCTTCAGCATGCTCTACCTCTCGCTGTATCGCTGAGGCTGCCGAGTCCCGGCGGTCCTCGGCCGCCTGTCGCGGGCCCGCACGGCCGCTTCGGCGCGAGCCACGTTGCTTATCACTCGGCATGCCCACTAGAGGGCCAATGACGGAATCGACCGCGGAGGTCATCCGGCTCTTCGGGGGTCCCGGGAGTGGGAAGACGACCGCACTGCTCGACCGCGTCGAGACGCTCCTGGAAGACGAGGACGTGGACGTCCGGGACGTCCTGGTCGTCTCGTATACGCGTGCCGCCGCCGCGGAAATCCGCGAGCGCCTCGCCGAGCGCCTCGACGAGTCGCCCCGCGCCCTGCGGGGGAACGTCTCGACGATGCACGCGAAGGCTTACGACCTGCTGAACCTCTCTCGCGGGGACGTCGTGGGCGAGTCCGACAAGGAGGAGTTCTGCGACGACTTCGGCCTCGAGTTCGAAGACGAGTACGAGGGGTCCCGGCGCCGCTCCGCCCGCTCGACCACGCTCGGGAACAAGGTCATCGCCACGAGCCAGTGGCTCCAGCGGACCCGCCGGGACGTCGGTGACTGGTACGACGTCCCCTTCAAGTGGAACGAGGAGGAGGTCCGCCTCCCGCCCGAGATCGACGACAACGCCCAGACCGGCAACAAGTACACCCCGACCTGGCCGAGCGACGACGACCGCCTCGACATCCCCGAGGCCATTCGCGCCTGGCGGACCTACAAGGGCGACAACGGCCTCGTGGGCTTCGCGGACATGCTCGAACGGGTCAAGCAGCGATCGCTCCTGCCGAGCGTCGACTACCTGATCATCGACGAGTTCCAGGACATCACGACGCTGCAGTACGACGTCTACGAGGAGTGGCGCCCCCACATGGAGCGCGTCCTGATCGCCGGCGACGACGACCAGGTCGTCTACGCCTGGCAGGGCGCCGATCCCGACCTCCTGCTCGACGAGGACGTCGACACCGACGAGATCCTCCCGAACTCCTACCGCCTGCCCTCGCGCATCCTCAACGTCGTCAACCGCGAGGTCAGCCACATCGCAAAGCGCCAGGAGAAAGACCTCAAGCCCCGCAAGGAGGGCGGCAGCGTCGAGGGCGTGCCGCGCCCGTCGATGCTCGACCTCGTCCGCAACGTCCGCGCGACGCTCGACGAGGACGACGGCACCATCATGCTCCTCTTTCGCGCCCGCTACCAGATGTTCCAGTTCATGGACGAGTTCATCGACGAGGGCGTGCCCTTCCAGTGTCTGACCGACCAGCGGATGTGGACCGACCGCCTCTCCCAGTACGTCGACGCCGTCGAGGCCGTCGCGGACGACGAGCCCATCACCGCCCTCCAGGGCCGCCGCCTCGCGGACATGCTCCAGGACTCGGCCTTCGGCACGGGCGAGCGCGACGAGCTCTTCGACGCGCTCGACGACATCGCCGACGAGTCCGACACGGAGGACCTCGCCGAGATCGAGATCGAGCCCGACCTGATCGTCGAGCACGCTCCCTTCATGCCCGACCGCGCCGCGGCCGCGGACATGCTCCGGAAGGTCACGAACTTCCAGGAGCGCAGCGTGCGGGCGTACTTCGGCGGCGAGTACCGCGGGATGGACCGCGACCGCGTCCGCCTGGGCACCATCCACTCCGCGAAGGGTCGAGAGGCCGACCACGTCTTCGTCGCGACGGACCTGACCGAGAAGGTCGTCGAGCAGATGGCCGCGAAACTCGACCAGCAGGGCGCCGAGATTCCCGGTGACGAGGAGTTCACCAAGACCACCTCGCCGGTCCCGACGCTGACCGACAACGAGCGCCGGGTCTTCTACGTCGGGATGTCCCGCGCCCGCGAGCGCCTCGTCCTGATGGAGAACCTCGTCGACGGCGCGCCCACACTGCCCATCGACGTGCTCCTCAACAACGAGCCGACCGGCCAGAGCATCGAGGACGCCCTGGCCGAGGCCGAGGAGCCGATGCCCGCACAAGCGGACTGAGTGTTCCCGGTTTTGCTGCGAGTCCACCGACACCCATCGGTCGGCGCGGTCGGCCGCGACGGCGAGCGCCGGACGGCGCGAGGCGTCGTGGCGTCAGCGCGAGGGATGAGGAGCGCAGGGCCGAACGGAAGTGAGGCCCGAGCACCGCAGTCGGTTGGGGAGGTGTGTGGCCTGCGGTATCGGTGCGGTGCCTGGAGGATGAAAGGGCGAGGGCCGCGAGCCCGACCGTCGGGAGGGCTCGAACTGCGCGAACGGCGTCCTCGCGAGCGAAGTCGTCCGAAAGAGCGCGGAGCGCTCTTTCGTGATCACGAGAGAGCGAAGCTCTCTCGGACGACGAGCGAGGGCTCGATGGACGAACGAAGTGAGTTCATCGGCGGAGCCGTGAGCGCGGTCGCGCGGTCCGCGCGGGCCACTATCCGAGAGCCGACAGACCCGAGGATATCCCGCGCAGACCGCGCGAGCGGGCCGAGGGCTTTCGACGGTCCCTCGACCTTGTCGAGAGGAACCGTCTCCATCACTCCCGCTCGTCGTCGGGCGTCTTCACGACCTTCCCGACCAGACCGGACAAAAAGTTCGTCGCGAGGTCGCGCGGCGCGACGACGTACCGGTCGAAGGCCACCATTCCCACGGCCACGACCAGGAATCCCACGCCACCGACAAAATCACCATTGGAGAACAGGATCATCCCGAGCAGGGCCACCGGGAGCGCGAAGGTGACGCTGATGGCGAACTCGACGAAGTCGATGATCCCGTCGGCCATTGACTGTCCCTGCGCACGCGACCCGGTAAAACTGCTCGGTCGCGTGGGCGCATCGAAAGAGTTTGCCCGACACCGTTCCAAGCTCTGGCCATGTTCACGGGTATCGTCGAGGAGACGGGCGCGGTCCTCGACGTCGAAGAGACCGACGACGGCGTGCGGCTCCGCCTCGCGACGACGTTCGACGACCTCGGGGTCGGCGACAGCGTCAGCGTCGCCGGCGTGTGCCTGACCGTCGAGGACTACGGCGAGCGCGAGAATGCCGATGCCGTGGGAGATCAGGACCGCTGGTTCTCGGTCTTTCTCGCCGAGGAGACGCGGGAGCGCACCTACCTCGGCACGCTCGAACCCGGCGACGCCGTCAACCTCGAGCGGGCGATGCCCGCGGACGGCCGGTTCGACGGCCACGTCGTCCAGGGGCACGTCGACGGGACCGCCGAGGTCCTGGCCGTCGAGGAGGTCGGCGAGGACTGGCGGTACACCGTCTCGCTCCCCGACGACGTCGCCCGGTACGTCGTCGCGAAGGGGTCGATCACCGTCGACGGGATCAGCCTGACCGTCGCGGACCTGGGGCCAGACCGGTTCACCGTGGCCATCGTCCCCGAGACACACCGGCTGACCACGCTGTCGACGACGGCGGTCGGCGACCCGGTCCACCTGGAAGTCGACGTCATCGCGAAGTACGTCGAGCGACTGGTAGAATAGGGCGGCGAGTAGCGTCGCGAGACCGTCGATCCCCGACGACCCGGGAGAGAATTGGGACGGAGTTCGGAAAACGCTCTTTTGGTACTCGGTCGCACGATCCGGTGGGCATCGGCGCCCACCTCCCCCATCCCACCATGCCACGGTGTACCCACTGCGGCGGTCACGTCTCGGCGGAGTTCGCCCGGGTATTCAGCGACGCGTCCGGCGAGGTCCACGCCTGCAACGGCTGTTCCGCGAACGTCGGCATTGCCGAGGTCGCCCTGGAGCGAGCGCCGGACGACTGACCGCGGGCCCGCGGCCACCAATTCGAGACGCTTTTTCGCGCCCGCCCGCTACCCGTGGCAATGACACTCGTCGCCGGCGTGATCGCCGTCCAGGGCGACGTCGCCGAACACGCCGAGGCCATTCGCCGGGCCGCCGTGGCTCACGGCGAGGAGGCGACGGTCCGCGAGATCAGGACGGCCGGCGTCGTCCCGGAGTGTGACGTCCTCCTCCTCCCCGGCGGCGAGTCGACGGCCATCTCCCGGCTCCTCGCGAGGGAGGGCGTCGACGACGAGATACGCGACTACGTCGCCGCCGGCAAGCCCACGCTCGCGACCTGCGCCGGCCTGATCGTGGCGAGTACAGACGCCCGCGACGAGCGCGTCGAAACCCTGGACGTGCTCGACGTCGCCGTCGAGCGCAACGCCTTCGGCCGCCAGCGCGACAGCTTCGAGGCGCCCCTGGACGTGCGGGGGCTCGACGAGCCATTCCCGGCAGTCTTCATCCGCGCCCCCGCAATCGACGACGTCGGTGAGGACGTCGAGGTGCTGGCGACCTGGGACGGGCGCGTCGTCGCGGTGAAGCAAGGGCCGGTCGTCGGGACCGCCTTCCACCCCGAGCTGACCGGGGATTCGCGGATTCACGACCTGGCGTTCTTCGAGAGCGTGGCAGTCTGAGAGAGCATTTTTCCGCGACCAATACGAGCTCCCGTGGCGTGGTCCGCCGAGACGGCTCGCGCCCTCGCGCGAGCCGTCGAGGCGTCATCGCGAGGGACGAGTGAGGGAGCAGCGCGACCGAACGAGTCGGCTGGGGAGGCGTGTGGCGCGGTGCGGTACGGGTGGGACTGAAAGGGGCGGCTGGCTCGACGAGCCCCGGCGACGTCCTCGCGAGCGGAGCGAGCGAAGGCTCAGCGAGAGCCTCTGGCTCTCGCGGAGGAAGCACCGGAGCGAACGCAGTGAGCGAGGCGCGCACCGAGCCGCGGCCGTCGAGCCAGCCGGGGCTTTCTCGGCGTTCCACTCCCCGAGAACAATTGCCCTGACGACCACTCCCCTCCATTCCAGAAGCTCCGATGCGCTCAAGAGGGTGCGACCGGTCACCTCACACCATGAGCGACACCGAGGCGGTCCTCGACGACCTCTTCGCCGTCATCGAGCAGCGCAAGGCCGACCTTCCCGAGAACTCCTACACGGCTTCGCTGTTCACCCACGAGAAGGGCGAGAACGCCGTCCTCGAAAAGCTCGGCGAGGAGTCCACGGAGCTGATCCTGGCCGCGAAGGACGGCGACGACGACGAACTCGCCCACGAGGCCGCCGACATCGTCTACCACATGCTGGTGCTGCTCGCGATGCACGACATGGACGTCGAAGATTTGCGGGCAGAGTTGACCGAGCGACGCTAGGTAGTCACCACAATTCAGTTGGTTCTACTACCATCACCGGGAACTCCAGAAAGCCCTCGACCTGCTCGCGCACGCTCAGCCGGATATCCTCGCTGACGCTCGGATAGTGCCGACTGAGACGCACGCGACCCGGTCTCGCCCTTTCAGTCCGCCAGGACGTTGAGCGAGCAGATGGCACAAGTCGATTCGGCTGTCGCTCCGTCACAGACAGTTCGGTGGTTGACTCTCGGGCTCACTCCCGTCGCCGGTCCAGGACGACGACGTGGCGCGTCAGCGAGCGGTGGACCTCCCGGTGGAAGGCCGCCTCGGTCATCCAGCCGGTTTCGTGGGCGACGCGCGCCCAGGGGCGGTCACCGACGACGACTGCCCGGTCCGCGACGCGCGCGGCCGCTTCGAGCGCACCCTGCACCACCTCGTGGAGGTCGCCCTCGATCTTCGACTGGCGGCCGTATGGCGCGTCGAAGACGACGCCGGCCACGTCGGTCCCGTCACACAGCGGCACGTGCCCGGCCTCGGCCATCCCGACGGCCCAGGTCCCGTCGGGGAGGAAGTGACGCAAATTCTCGCGCGCGCCGCGGGCCATCTTGCGCTGGGCGTCGAAGCCCAGCACCTCCGCACCGACCAGCCCCGCTTCGACCAGAATACCGCCGGTACCGCACATCGGGTCCAGAATCGTCGCACCCGAGCGAGCGCCGGCGATGTTCGCCAAGGCACGCGCGAACAGCGGGCCCATGCTGCCGGGCTGGAAGAAGGGCTTGTCGCCAGGCTTGCGGTCGCCGTAGTCCCGGCGGCTCTCGGCGGCCAGCCAGCCCAGCGCGGCCGTTCCCTCCGAAAAGAGCGCGCGCAGTTCGTGGTCGGGGTCGTCGAGGTCGACCGTGAATCCCCGATCCACGAGGACCTGGCCGAGCGCGCGCTCGGCGGCCTGGGTGTCGACGTCGCTCTGCCCGCGGACGTCGACGGCACGGACGGCGACGGTCCCGTCGCGGTCGAGGGTCGCCGCGTCGAGGGCGAAGCGCGCGCTCTCGACGTCCGGATCCGTGCGCGCGACGAGGGCGCTGGCCCGGTGGGTGTAGGCGAGCGTGCGGACGCGGTCGGTGATCCCGCGGGCCGTCGCGAGTCCGGGGGCGAATACTTCGACGTCGGAGGCGGCGGTCGCGGCCTCGTAGGCGGCGAAGTCGTCGTCCTCCCCGCCGAGTTCGAGGACGTACACGAGAGCGGATTGGTGGGGGGTCCACAAAGGGCGTTCGACCGCGGCGAACGTACCAGGTCGATGACGTGCCGGGCGTGGACGCCGGTCCGGGCGGCGGGGCAAATCGCCACGACGAGGGGTCCTGCCCGTACTTAAGCCCGACCCCTCGCCGACTCGACGGGTCCGTCGGCGGGGGTGCGGTTCCGGCTCACCAACCTTTATATGCTTTAAATACGACGTTTAAGTCGATATATGGTCGACCCCAAGGAAACCATCAACATCGAAAACGTCGTCGCCTCGACTGGAATCGGGCAGGAGCTCGACCTCCAGAGCGTGGCGATGGACCTCGAGGGGGCGGACTACGACCCCGAGCAGTTCCCCGGCCTCGTCTATCGGACCCAGGAGCCCAAGTCTGCAGCGCTGATCTTCCGGTCGGGCAAGATCGTCTGTACGGGCGCCAAGAGCACGGACGACGTCCACCAGAGCCTCCGGATCGTCTTCGACAAGCTCCGGGACCTCAACATCGAGGTCTCGGACGACCCGGAGATCATCGTCCAGAACATCGTCACGTCCGCGGACCTCGGGCGGAACCTCAACCTCAACGCCATCGCGATCGGCCTCGGGCTGGAGAACATCGAGTACGAGCCCGAGCAGTTCCCGGGACTCGTCTACCGCCTCGACGATCCCGACGTCGTGGCGCTGCTGTTCGGCTCCGGGAAGCTGGTCATCACGGGCGGCAAGCAGCCCGAAGACGCCGAGGAGGCCGTCGACAAGATCGTCTCCCGCCTCGAGGACCTCGGCCTCCTGGAGTAGGCTGTCCGGCCTCCGGGACACCGCCCGACGCCCGCGTCGGGCCGCAAACGCCACCCTCAAGCCACGGCCACACCAACCGCCGCCATGCTCACCGCGCCGCTCCAGTCCGCGATCGACCTCACCGGCGGCGGGATCCTCGCGCTCCTGGTCACGTTCCTCCTCGCGACGGTCTTCTACGCGATCACGCTCCACCTCGCGGCGGTCTTCTTCGTCGGCGACGTCCCGACCCAGCGCGCGGCCGTGGCCGCGCCGGTCCCCGCCGTCGCCAGCCTCCTCCTCCAGCAGTGGGGCCCGGCGATCGTCATCCCCGTCACGCTGCTGGGCGACTTCGTCGCCATCCGCTTTAGCTACAAGCTCCCCGTGAAATCCTCGGTCGCACTGACGCTGCTGCACTTTGCCTTCTCGGTGGCGCTGATCATTCCCCTGAACAACATCTTCGGGTTCGTCTGAGTCAGGCCCCGCCGGCCCGCGGTTCCACCGTCACCGCCACGTCGTCACCGACCGTCAGGTCGATCGCCTCGCCGACGAGCTTCGCGCCGAAGGCGTCCCTGGCACAGAAGAGCGCGAGCCCCGTCACCGGGTCACCGTTGGCGAGGACGCGACAGTCCCGCCAGGTCACGTCCCGACCGTCGACGGATCCCACCCTCGTTCCGGCGACCGAGACGGAACACCGCCCGTCACCGAACAGCACCCCGCCGCCGTCGTAGTGCGGCAGGCCGCCGTCGAGGACGCCACCGCCGCCCGCCAGGCCCACGAAGTAGTCGCCAGGGTCGGGGTGTGCCGGCGCGTCGAGGCGCGCCCACGTCTCGCCGGTCTCGACGACGGTCCCCCTGCCGTCCCAGTCCAGACCCCGCACGTCCACGTCGAGCGCGATCGGGAGCGAGCCCGACGCCCGGATCGGGTCTGCGTCGCGGTCCCGGAACCCGAGGTGAAGGTGGTTCGGGACCCACGGGGCGAAGAAGCCGGCGCGGACGAGCGGGCCCAGGGGGTCGCCTACCGCGAGGCGGTCCCCGACGGCTACCACGGGATCGACGTGCATGAGTCGTGCCAGGCAGTCACCCGCATCCACAACGAGCAGGTGGTCGTGCTCGGCGGCGTCGGGGTTCGGCGGCGCGCGGACCGTCAGCGTCTCGACCACCTCGCCCGCGACGGGCGATGGGGCGACCTCGCCGTCGGGGTAGAGGTCGATCGCACAGCCGCGATCGTGGGCGGGAAACGGCGAATTGTACAGCGAGAACCGACGGTAGCGGTCGAGAACGGCCGCACCGACGGTCACTGGCATCGCCAGATGTCTGGCGGCCCGCGGCCAAAGGTCCGTCGACGCTGGAACGGGTAGCGCTGCGTCCACCGCCGGGAGACACTTGTCGACGGGGCCCCTTCCGCCGGTATGCACGTCCGCCGCGGTCGGGCCGCGGATCCCGCGAGCGACCGCGCCGCGACGGACGCCCTGGTCGGGACGGTCGCCGACACCGGGGAGCCAGGGCTCCGGGTCTGGTACCCGCCCCGTCACGTCGCCTTCGGTCGGCGCGACGCGCACTCGGAGGGATACGACCGGGCGCGATCGATCGCACGCGACCGCGGCTGTCCCCCGCTCGAACGGGCCGTCGGAGGCCGGGCCGTCGCATTCACGGGCACGGTCCTCGCGTTCGTCCACGCCGAACCGGCCGACGCATCCGAGCCGGGCGTCGACAGTCGCTACGAGCAGGGCAGTCGGACCCTCGCCGCGGCGCTCGGGGACTGCGGAGTCGACGCCTACCGCGGCGAACCGGCCCACGCGTTCTGTCCGGGGACGCACTCGCTCCGGACGGACGGCGGCAAGGTCGCCGGCCTCGCCCAGCGCGTCCGGCGCGACGTGGCCGTCGTCGGCGGCGTGGTGCTCGTCGACGACGCGGCCGCGGTCGCGTCGATCCTCGAACCGGTCTACGATGCGCTCGACGTGCCCTTCGACCCCGCGTCCGTGGGCAGCCTCGCCGAGGCGACGAGTGGCCTCGACCCGGCGACCGTCCGCGACCGAATCGAGGCGACGTTCGTCGGAGACCGGGCGCCCGCGGTCCGGTCGGTCCGTGAGACTTAGGAGACCCCGGCGCGGAGGCGTCGTATGCTCTTCCGTTCGGCC
>Ga0207771_100860_pt1 | contig 15475 bp, 13 predicted proteins | sample A23M2SouthBayCA_2_FD_187731 | JGI IMG/M metagenome (GOLD analysis project Ga0207771, IMG submission 187731) | Aerobic enrichment media microbial communities from Eden Landing Ponds, California, USA - A23 M2 (2) (SPAdes) | ecosystem: Environmental > Aquatic > Marine > Unclassified | place...
CGGGGTCCCGACAGACGCCGGGACCGATGCTGGGATGATTGTCACGAACGGGAGTGCTGTCTCGCGACGGACGGTCCGGGGCCGACTCGCCACGACGAGGGCTGGACGAAGAACTAAGGGCCCGGTCTCGACTGTGCTAGCATGGAGGTAGTCGACGCGTCTGCGATCCGCGAATTCTCGCCGGAGTCGTTCCAGAAGCGGAACCTGTTCGAAACCGAGCAGCTGTTTTCGGACGTCTACGCCTTCGAACCCGGGCAGGCACAGACACCGCACAGCCACGAGGACGCCGACAAGATTTACTACGTCCTCGAGGGTCAGGGCACGTTCGTCGTCGGCGACGAGGAGCGCGTCGTCGATGAGGGCGAGGCGGTCATCGCCCCGGCCGGTGCGGTCCACGGTGTCCGAAACGAGAGCGACGATCGCCTCAGGACGCTGGTGTTCCTGGCGAGAGATACCGGCGGGGAGCCGGAGGCGACGGGTCATGGCCACGGCCAGCACGACGCCGACCAGCAGGACACTCCCCACGGCCACACTGCCGACGCGCACGACCTGGCGTTCTCCGTCGTCACCGTCTCCTCGACGCGTTCGCTGCCCGACGACGCCAGCGGGACCACGATCCGGGACCTCGTGGAGGGGGCTGATCACGAGGTCGTGCATCGGACGATCGTCCCCGACGACGTCGCGGAGATTTCCAGTGCCGTCGAGGACGCTCTCGCCGCGGACGTCGACGTCGTCGTCGTGACGGGCGGGACGGGCATCACGCCGGACGACGTCACGATCGAGGCACTCCGCCCGCTGTTCCAGCGGGAGATTCCCGGCTTCGGGGAGGAGTTTCGCCGACGGAGTACGGACCAGGTCGGACTCGCGGGGCTCCTGTCGCGCGCGACGGCCGGCGTCGTCGACGAGACGCCCGTCTTCGCGCTGCCGGGCAGTGAGAACGCCGTCCGCCTCGGTGTGACCGACCTGATCCTGCCACAGCTCGATCACCTACTCCACCAGGTCCGGCGCTGATCGGATACGGATTCGCCGTCCCTCCATCGAGGCAGTCGGGACAATGCTTTTCACAGCTTCTGCGCTATCCGGGCCAACGCGCATGTCCCACGACCACGCCGACCTGATCTGGCGTGCCGAGGCCGTCGAGCACGTCTGTCGGACGCGCCAGTCGGTCCTGGACGGGTTCCGGTCCGAGTCGGTGCCCCTCGACGACGTGGCCGGGCGGGTCCTCGCCGAGCCCATCGACGCGACCGAGGACGTCCCGGCCTTCGATCACGCGACGATGGACGGGTACGCCTTCGACGCGACCGACGACTATCCGCTCACCGTCGTCGACGCCGGGGTATACCCGGAAGACGAGCCACCGTCGATCGACGACGGGGAGGCAGTCGAAATCGCTACCGGCGCGCCCCTTCCACCGGCGGCAAACGCCGTGCTCAAGCGGGAAGACTCGACCGTGGACGACGGCCAGCTGACGGGCCCATCCCTGGATCCGGGGACGTACACGTACCAGCGGGGGAGCAACGTCGAGGCGGGCGAGCGCCTCTTCGACGCTGGGACACGCCTCTCCCCGAAAGACGCGATTCTCCTCGGCGACCTCGGCTACGAGTCCGTGGCCGTGACGGGACAGTTGTCGGTCGGCGTCCTCGCGACGGGCACCGAGATACACGAAGACCGCCAGAACGACCTCGATTCGCCGATGCTGATGGGACTGATCCGGTCCTGGGGACACGAGGCGACCTACGAGGGGACCGTCCCGGACGACTACGATGCGGTCGAGTCAGCCATCACGGCCCTGGCAGAGCAGTACGACGTCGTTCTGACGACCGGCGGGACGAGCGTCGGCCACAGGGACTACGTCGTCCGTGCGTTAGACGCCCTCGGCGAGGTCCAGTTTCACCGCGTGCGCGTCCGACCCGGCAAACCCATTGCGCTCGCTACACTGCCCGACGCGGTCGCGTTCGCGATCCCCGGCAAGCCACTCGGCGCACACACCGTCTCGACGCTGGTCATGCGGCCGTTCTTTACGGGCGATACCGACCTCCCGCACGTCGAAGCGACGTTCGAACGCGACCTGGCGATGGGGCCGGACGGCTTCGAGTACGTCGTCCCCGTCGTCCTCGAAGATGACAGAGCGATGCCGCTCGGCCACGCAGACTCGCCGCTCCAGGTCTACGACGACGTCTTCGATCCGAGCGTTCTTTCGTCGAGTTCCCGGGCGACCCGGGCTGATGGGTTCGTGATTACCCAAACAGCGATTGCCGCGGGCGACCGGGTCGACGTCGTTCCCTACCCGGTGGTCGAATAAGGTGCGTCGACGAGACTCGCTCCCGATCATCGAGCCTCCGGCCGATACGGAGGCCCCAGTCGACGGTGACGCCGCCGTCCACGGGGTCGTCCTCGCGGCCGGGACGAGCAGTCGGTTCGGCGACCGGAACAAACTGCTCGAGCAGGTCGACGGTGAGCCGATGGTCCACCGGACGGCGAAGACGCTCCTCGACGCTAACACTGCTGGCGTGACTGTCGTCGTTGGCTATCAGGCACCGGAGATCCGAGCGGCCGTATCTGATCTCGACGTCGGGACGTGGACGAACGAGGACTACGCCGACGGCCAGAGCACGTCCGTCGCCAGCGGGGTGGCGGCAGCACGGGATCGCGGCGCGGATGCGGTTCTCGTAGCGCTTGGAGACATGCCGGCCGTCACCGTCGAGACGGTGAATGCACTGATTGCCGCGTACGACCGAACGGACAACGACGCCCTTGCGGCGGCCTACGACGGGCGCCGGGGCAACCCGGTCCTGTTCGACAGCCGCTACTTCGACGCGCTGCTCGACGTCGAGGGAGACGTGGGGGGACGGGACATACTGCTGGAGGAGGCTGACGCGGTGGCGGTAGAAACCGGCGACCCGGGCGTCCTCTCCGACGTCGACCGTCCGGACGACCTGTGACGCCCGCCGGCTGCCCGGGTCCGTCGAACCACCGTTCGTGAGCACCTGCCAACGGGTCCGGGGGCGAAGCGGGCCGCGGATGACGCCCGACTCCCATCGATACCCACACCTCTCATCTGCCACCACCAGGGGATGGTTGTCTTGCACGGGTACCGACAGACAGCCTGGCGGGGTGTGTGAGACGTTTGGCGAAACACTGAGCGGGGAGTCGACGGTTTCTGCCTTCTCGCTGACTGCCGCTGCTCTTTTGTTACAGAATAGTTGGGTATTTTGGCAATCATCATTCTAACTAGGTACTGAGATGGCTCGGATCGGTCGCGCCACCGAACTGTGCGCGCTACACAACGGAGGTCGCAGCGATCGCCAACCCGAACGTCGTCAGAACCGCAAAACTGGGGCGTGGCCCGGGGGAGGAAGGAAGACGGTGGCTTCTCTGATCGAGTGACGGTGCCGACCCGACGTTTCGATACGCACTGGGACACGTCGGTACGACGCTCTCTCTCTCTCCACGGTCGATCCAACATACCGCAACCGATCGCAGTCGTCGCTCGATTATCGGAGACGTGTCCGTTCGTACCACCGTCTCTGCGCACCGTAAAAACCGCCGGTACCACGCTGTGACGACGTTGGTGGCTGAATGCAGACTCCACGGCAGGTGGGGTGGGCGGATCTCCACGATAACGGTGCAACTCGGCCACTCTCCGCCACCGGGATGGATCGCGTCGCGGCAGGCCGTCACTACGCAAACCGCCCACCGCGTCTATCAGGACGATTGGGCTGCCGGTGCAGACCGAACATCCAAATACCCGATTCTTAATATATTCTGTTCAGTAGATAAATCGATCGATTTCGGGGGTGTCGATGCGCACCTGTTCTCTGGTAGTCTGGTCGATCCGTCTGTCGGACTGGCGGGCAACCGCCGCATCCGGGAACTCCGGGGTCTCGACCGTCGCTGGGCGACCCGGTGACCGACACCTCGAGACCGCCAGGGGTAGATGCTGAAACACGAAACGAACTCTCCAATTGTCTCGGCGACGCGTCTCCATCACCGCGGCGGTCTGTAGATCTGCATTCTCTGTGCTCGCCCGTTCGAGTCGCCACGCAACCGACCCAAGCGGCCCGCCCCCTTCGTTTCGAAATGTCCGAACGACTGGCTGCAGACCGTCTTGAGTCGTTTGGTGTGTCTGGACTAACCCGCCTCTTCGCTGGCACTACGCCGCCGACCCTATTCAGACTACATTACAATCGTAATCATGTAATGGTAACTCGCCGACAGGCGGTGACGGTCTGCTAGCCCACGGGACTCGCGCTTTGGAGAGTGAGTATTGCTAGCAGTAAGCAGTTCCTTCCGTTCTCAGCAGCAGTTTTTCATTATTCCGGAACGCGCGCGTCCCCCCGGCGGGATCGACGCACCGGACCAGCAGCGATTCGTCGGCGATTTCCGTTTCGAAATATGGGAAAACTATATGGGATTGTGGGTCGTTGAAACGTCCAGAAAGACCATGGAAAATGACGACTCGTCGAATCGGTCGGTCAAAACAGTCGACACGGCGCTACAAATCGTCGAATTGCTTGACGATCTTGGTGGGGCAACTCTTACCACACTCGCGAACGAGTTGGACATGCCGAGAAGCACGCTCCATCCGTACCTCCAGACGCTCCTCCAGCGCGAATACCTCCAGAAGGACGAGGACACCTACCGATTGAGTCTCCGCTTTCTGGACCACGGCGTCAAGCGCCAGCACGCGGAACTCGTGTACGAATACAGTGGCCCGTTTCTCGAGCAGGTGGCTCGGGAAACGAAAGAGATCGCCTGGCTCGTCGTCGAGGAGCACGGGAAGGCGGTCTGCCTCCGGAAAGCCGAGGGCGAACACGCCATCCAGCCCTACAAGCGCGTCGGCAAGCGCCTGACGATGCACAACATCGCCTCCGGCAAGGCGATTCTGGCGATGCTGCCGGAGGATCGCGTGTGGGAGATCGTCGACAAATACGGGCTACCGGAGGACACCGGTGACACGGTGACCGATCCCGAGGACCTCTTTGCTGAACTCGGGGAGATCCGCGACACCGGCATCGCGTACAACGACGGCGAGTCGATGGAAGGATTCCGTGCCGTCGCGAGTCCGATCTGTCCCGGTGGGGAACTCTGTGGCTCGATCGTCGTCTCCGGACCGAAGGACCGGATTCGCGACGAGCGGTTCCGGGAGGAGCTGCCGGATATCGTCCTCGGGACCACGAACGCCCTCGAACTGGAGATGGCGGCCGAAATGGAGTGACACCCGAGCACTCGTCCCAGCTTTGTCTATTTCGAAGGGCGCCGCTGCGGTCAACCGCGAACCGAGCGTCCACGCCGTGACCCCTCCGCCTCTCTCGGCTGTCGACGGTGGGCCAGCACGTGCCGCGTCGCGTCTCTATAGCCGAAGCCCGGGTCGCATCGCCGCGTGGACCAACACTTATGTCGTAGGGCGATCACTGACGTACATGGTCGGTTTAGAGACGCTTAGCGAAGACGGTGAGGTCCTGAACTACGTCGGTGGCACCTGGACGGCTCCGGACGGCACGGACGGCCGTGAAAGCGTGAATCCGGCGACCGGTGAACGGCTGGCACGAGTCCCGTTCAGCTCGGAAGGGGACGTTGCGAGCGCCATCTCCCAGGGGCAGACGGCCTTCGAGGACTGGAGTACTCGGCCGGTCGAGGAGCGCATTCAGCCGATGTTCCAGTTCAAGGAGCTCCTCGAGGAGCACCTGGACGAGCTGGCCGAACTGCTCGTCGAGGACCACGGCAAGACCTTCGCCGAGGCCAGGGGCGAACTGCGGCGCGGCATCGAGAACGTCGAGGTCGCGTGTGGGATCCCCTCGATGATGCAGTCGGGATCGCTCCTCAACGCGGCACCCGACATCGACGAGAGCGAAGTCCGCCAGCCCCTCGGCGTCTTCGTGGCGATCACGCCGTTCAACTTCCCCGGGATGATTCCGCTGTGGTTCCTCCCGTACGCGGTCGCCACGGGGAACAGCTTCATCCTCAAGCCGAGCGAGCGGGACCCGCTCGTCCCCGCTCGACTGATGGAACTCCTCGACCAGACGGACCTGCCCGACGGGGTCGTCCAGATGGTCAATGGCGGCAAGGACACCGTCAATACGCTCCTCGCGGCCGACGGGATCGAGGGCGTCTCGTTCGTTGGGAGCACGCCCGTCGCGGAACACGTCTACGAGACGTCGGCCGCCCACGGCAAGCGCGTCCAGGCCCAGGGCGGCGCGAAGAACTACATCATCGTCACGGAGACTGCCGACCTGGAGTTCGCAGCCCAGAAGACGGTCGGCTCTTCGTACGCCTGTTCCGGCCAGCGGTGTCTCGCGAACGACGTCGCCGTGGTCGAGGAGTCGGTCTACGACGAGTTCGCGGACCTGGTCGTCGACGTGGCCAGCAACCAGACCGTCGGTTACGGCCTCGACGAGGGGACGGACATCGGCCCGCTGACGACGCCAGAACACGAACAGGGCGTCCGGAACGTCGTCGAGACGGGGATCCAGGAAGGCGCGACCGTCCTCTACGACGGCCGCGACGCCGAGGTCGAGGGCTACGAGGACGGGAACTTCCTCGGACCGACCGTCTTCGGCGACGTGACGACGGACATGACCATCGCACAGGAGGAAATCTTCGGCCCGGTCCTGGGCCTCATGTCCGCCAGCGACGTGGACGAGGCGATCGAGATGGCGAACGCGACTGACTTCGGGAACGCTGGCAGTCTCTTCACGGGATCGGGCGCCGACGCTCGCAAGGCACGCCACCAGCTGGACGTGGGCAACCTGGGCGTCAACGCCGGGACCGCTGCCCCCATGGCCTTCTTCCACTTCGGCGGGATGGCCGACTCCTTCTTCGGCGACCTCCACGCGCAGGGCGAGGACGCCATTCACTTCTACACCGACAAGAAGGTCTACATCGAGCGCTGGCCCGACGCCTGAGCCGAAGGCCGGGCCGAATTGGTCGCGGTTTTCGACCGCTCTCCGTCAGTCTTCGAGGACGGCGACCGGCCGAATCGGCGATCCCGTCCCGTCCCGGATGGGCAGCGGAAAGCCCATGAAGGTGAACGACTCGCCGACGACCTGATCGATGTTCCGCAGGTTCTCGACGTGGGGCAGGTCGTGTTCCCGACAGAGCGTGTGACACGGGTAGGTCGGGTCGTCGGGCGTGTCCGGACTCGGCTGGTCGACGCCGAAGTTCACGATCCCCTGATCGATGAGCCACTGCGTCGCCGCCTCGTTCAGCCCCGGGTAGTTCTGGGAGTACTCGGTCGACGGGTAGGTCTCGTCGTAGTGTCCCGTCCTGATGAGGACGGTGTCTCCCGCATCGATGGTGACGCCGGCGTCGTCACAGGCGGTCCGCAGGTCGGTGACCGTGACGTACTCCCCGGCCGACCGGTGTGAGACGTCGATCGCTGTCCCGGGCGTGTGGAACCGTTCCAGGGGCAGTTCGTCGATCGGATCCCCGTCGGGACTGTAGTGTTTCGGCGCGTCTACGTGCGTCGGTCCGTGATCGCACATGAGGAGTCCCCGCGTCTCGAAGGTAAAGGGCGGCTCGTCGTCGAGTTCCTGCTCCAGGATCGCGCGGATGTCCTCGTGCGAGGAGTCCGTCCAGACGACCGTCTTCTGGTGGGTGTGATACACGGGGTGGCCCTCGTAGATGGGCTGTGCGAGGTCGACGTACGTCGCCATGATCCACCCAACTCCACGCGCACCCAATAATCTTGCCCACGCCAGAAACGGTACCGAATACGAAGACAGAGTCCGGGCGTTATTCGAGACCGCCCAGTGACTTGCCGTAGATACCCTCGGGACGCACCAGGAGGAAGACCGCCATGAGGACGAAGATGGCGACGTCCGTCGCCGCCGGCCAGACGAGGTACGACAGGGCGCTGGCCAGTCCGACGAGGACCGCCGCAACGATCGATCCGCGGAAACTGTTCAACCCGCCGATGACGACCACGACGAAACTCTGGATGATGATCGACGTCCCCATCTCGGGGTAGATGCTGATCATGGGCGCGTGGAGGATTCCGGCGAGGCCGGCGATGCCGACGCCCAGTGCGAAGACCATCGTGTAGACGCGGTCGATGTCGATACCCAGCGCCTTGACCATGTCCCGGTTCTCCGTGGCCGCGCGGACGACCATGCCCGTCGACGTGAGCCTGAGGAACAGCCAGACCGCGATCGCGACCAGCGCCGCCATCCCGATGACGAACAACCGGTAGGCCGGGTAGTCCACGACGAGGAGCGGGACGGTGAAGTCGAGGAACCCGGGGGTGCCGACGGACCGACTGCCGACTCCCCACACGAACTTGATCACCTCGTGGAGCACGAGCATCAACCCGAAGGTCAACAGCAACGACGATATCAGGTCGCGGTCGTACAGCGGCCTGATGACCGTCACCTCCGTCGCGACGCCGACGATCCCGGTTCCGATGAGGACGACGAGCAGGGCGAGCAGGAATCCGGCCGACCCACCGACGATCTCGATCATCGCGATGCCGATGTACGCGCCCAGCGCGTAGTACGCGCCGTGCGCGAGGTTGATGACGCCCATCAGACCGAAGATGATGGTGAGCCCCATCGCCGTGAGCGCGAAGATGCTCGCCAGCGACAGCCCGTTCAGCAACTGCGTCAGGACTTGCGAGACTGCGACCATGGTCAGTCCTCCACCCCCGGCGCGGTATCACCGACACCCGATCCGTCCGTGTCGGGCCGTCCCGCGTGACTTCTGGACGGCACGGACACCGTCGAATAGTGCGTGTGTTTGGCCAGGTAGTTCCGGGCGGTCCCGACGATCCCCTCGGGGAGGTACAGGACGAGCCCGATGAAGATGAGCCCGACGAAGAGCTCCCAGTGATCGGTGACGGCGCTGATGTAGTCGGTGATGAAGTAATACGAGACGCTCCCGACGAGCGGGCCCACGAACGTGCCGATGCCGCCCAGGAGCACGAAGAAGTTCACCTCGCCGGACAGGAGCCAGCTGAGCGTGTCGAGGCCGACGAAACTCAGGAAGATCGGATAGAGCGCCCCGGCGAGGCCGGAGAATCCGGCGCTGACGACGAAGGCGATCAGCCGGTACCGGTAGACGTCGTACCCGAGGAAGCTCGCGCGGTCCTCGTTCTCGCGAATCGCGTTGAAGATGTGGCCCAGATTCGAGTGCTTGAGCCGTCGCATCGCGTACAGCGAGGCGACGAAGACGAGGAACACGAAGACGAACAACAACATGTTACTCGTCACGAGGCCGTCGAACACCTCCTCGAATTCGAAGACGTAGACCCCGGGAATTCCGATACCCGGCGTGGACATGCCATAGAGGCCGTCGTCGCCGCCGGTGAGCGACTCCCACTGGAAGACGATGAAGTAGATCATCTCGCCGAAGGCAAGCGTGATCAGCGCGAGATAGGTGCCGCGGCGCCGCAGCGAGAGCGCACCGATGAGGAGCCCTGCCACGACCGCGACGAGCACGCCGATCGGAATGCCGATCAGACCCAGACCGGCCGGGTAGTCGACGTGCGCCAGAAACAGGCCACACCCGTAGGCACCCAGGCCGAAGAAGGCAGCGTGACCGAACGTCAACATCCCGGTCTCTCCGAGGGAGATGTTGTATCCCATCGCGAAGATGCCGAAGATGAGCCCGAAGACGGTGAGCGTGAAGTTGCCCGTTATTGCGGGGACGAGGAGTATCGCCAGGAAGAGCAACTGGAGCTCCCGTCCCTCTACGAACGATGCTGTCTTGCGTAGCCACCGGTCCTGTCTCGTCTGGCTTGCCATCCCTATGCATAGCCGCCTTCGGGCCAACATAAAACTAACGTACGGATGCTCGCCCAACGCCCCGGCGAACGGGGAGCCGTGCGCTCCGTTCGGGTCACTGCCGACTGGCGGCCGCGTCGGGTCCGCGTCACGTCGGTTCCCGGCTGGCGAAATCTTTTTACGCGTCTCCTCGGAGACTACCCCATACCCTGTGTGAGACATAATGGCAACGCACGACATTACACTGACAATCAACGGTACCGAGCAAACGGTGTCGGTGAGTTCCGAGACCCTGTTGGTTCACGCCCTCCGCGATCACCTCGACTACACCGGCCCGAAGGTCGGGTGTCAGAGCACCATGTGCGGTGCCTGTACCGTCCACCTGGACGGGCGGCCAGTCAAGTCATGCACTCTCTTTGCGGTCCAGGCGGACGGGGCGTCGATCACGACGGTCGAGGGACTCGGTGATCAGGACGATCTGCATCCACTCCAGGAGAGCTTCCGGGAGGAACACGGGCTCCAGTGTGGCTACTGCACGCCCGGGATGATCATGTCCGCGGCGGCGCACCTCGAGGAGTCCCCCGATCCCGATCGCGAAGAGATCCGGGAGGCCCTCGAAGGGAACCTCTGTCGGTGTACCGGCTACGAGAACATCGTGGACGCAGTGGAATCGGCGGCGGCGACGATGGGGGACGGTGGCGATGACTGAGGCCCCGGGCCACATCGGGGACTCCCCGGAGCGTCGCGAGGATCTGGAACTCGTCACCGGCCACGGCGAGTTCGTCGACGACCTGAAACGCCAGGGGATGGTCTTCGCCTCGTTCGTCCGGAGCGAGTACGCCCACGCTCGCGTGCTCGACGTCGACGCCGAAGCGGCCCTGGCCCGCGACGAGGTTCTGGACGTCTACACCTACGAGGATCTCGCCCACCTCCCCGCCGACATTCCACAGATCTACCGGGTGCCGACGCTCGAGGAGACCGAGTATCCCCTGCTGGCCAAGGAGAAGGTCCGGTACCAGGGCATGCCGGTGGCCGTCGTCGTCGCCGAAGACCGCTACGCGGCCCACCGGGCTGCCGAACTCGTCGACGTCGAGTACGAGCGCCTGGAGTCCGTCCTCGACCCCGTCGAGGCCGCCGAGCCGGACGCGCCGACGCTCCACGAGGACTGCGAAGACAACGTCGCCTTCCGGTTCGAAATTGGGGACGAGGAGGCCGTCGCGGAGGCCTTCGAGGCGGCCGACCGGACCGTCAGCTTCGAGTACGAGAACCAGCGGATCGTGCCGAACCCGATCGAGCCTCGGGCCGTGCTCGCGGACTACGACCCCTACGACGACGAACTCGAGGTCGTCGTCCCCAGTCAGCAACCCTTCCTCCACAAGACGATCATCTCGACGGTCCTGGACCACCCCAAGCGGAAGGTCAGGGTGCAGGCGCCGAACATCGGCGGCGGCTTCGGTGCCAAGTCGATGGTCTATCCCGACGAGGCCGTCACGGCGTTCTGTGCGAAACAGGTCGAACGACCGGTGAAGTGGGTCGAGACGCGCTCGGAGTCCTTCCAGGCCACAGAACACGGTCGGGGCCAGGTCATCGAGGCCGAGGTCGCCCTCGACGAGGACGGGTCCATGATCGGGCTCGACGTCGCGACCATGGCCGACGTCGGTGGCGAACTCGGCTCGAAGGGGTGTCTCCACGCGTCGACCACGTTCGGTCTCCTCCTCTCCGGCCAGTACGACATTCCGGCCATCTCCTTCGACAGCACCGCCATGTACACGAACCGGGTTCCGATCGGCGTATACCGGGGCGTGGGCCGGGCCGAAGCCATCTGCACGCTCGAGCGACTGGTCCAGCTGGCGGCGCGAGAACTGGGGGAGGATCCCGCCGAGTTCCGGCGTCGGCACCTCGTCCAGCCCGACCAGTTCCCCTACGAGACCGCCGTTGGGAGCACCTACGACAGCGGCCAGTACGAACAGGCTCTCGACACGGCCCTCGACATGGCCGACTACGAGGCGCTGCGGGCCGAACAGGACCGTCTCCGGGACGAGGATCGGTACCTCGGGATCGGCGTCTCCTGTTTCATCGAGTCGGGCGGCCTCGCCCCCTCGAGCCTTTCGGAGCTGTTCGGCTTCGGCCAGCCCGACGCCGCGGTCAAGTCGAGCTACTGGGAGTCGAGCATCATCCGCGTGCACGGGTCGGGCGAGGTGACCGCCTACGTCGGAACGTCGAGTCCGGGAACGGGCGTGGAGACGACCCACAGCCAGATCGTCGCCGACAAACTGGGCGTCGACGTCGACGACGTCGACCTGATCGAGGGCAAGGACACGGCTGGGAACCCGGACGGGTCCGGGAGCGTGGGCTCCCGGAGTGCACCGGTCGGTGGCGGCGCGATGAAGTTCAGCATCGACAAGGTCGTCCGGAAGGCCAAGCAGATCGCCGCCCACAAGCTCGAGGCCAACCCCGCGGACGTTGCCTTCGAGGACGGCGAGTTCCACATCGCTGGTGCCCCGGACCGCTCGATGACCCTCCAGGCAGTCGCCCAGGAGGCCGAGGTCGCCACGGACCTGCCCGAGGACGTGGAGCCGGGCCTCGAGGCGACGTCGTACTACGACCCGGAGAACTTCACCTGGGCGTTCGGCACGCACGTCGCCGTCGTCGAGGTGGACGCCGAGACCGGCGAGGTCGACCTGCGTGACTTCTACGCGGTCGACGACTGTGGCGTCCAGATCAACCCGCAGATCGTCGAGGGCCAGATCCAGGGCGGCATCGCCCAGGGGATCGGGCAGGCCCGGTTCGAGGGCGCCGTCTACGACGACGGCGGCAATCTCGTCAGTGGCTCGCTCCAGGACTACGCGGTGCCCAAGTCGACGTTCTTGCCGGAGTTGACGCTCGAGACCACGGAGACGCCGAGTCCCCACAATCCCCTCGGCGTGAAGGGGGTGGCCGAGTCCGGGACGATCGGGGCGACGCCGGCAGTCGCAAACGCCATCACCGACGCGCTCGAACCGTTCGGGATCGAGCACCTGGAGATGCCGATCACGGACCAGACGGTCTGGGAAGCCATTCACGGCGACACGGAGGACGAGTAGATGTACCCGAACCCATTCGACTACTACCGGGCGGAGACGGTCGACGAGGCGCTCGACCTGCTGGACGACCACGCAGCCGCGAACCCCACTGTCCTGTCGGGCGGGCACAGCCTCGTGCCGACGATGAAGTCCGGGCTCGCCGCCCCGGACGTGGTGATCGACATCGGCGATATCGACGAACTCAGCGGCGTCGACGTCGCAGACGGGACCGTCGAGATCGGCGCCTGCACACGGTACGCGGCCGTCGTCGAGACCGACCTCGTCGACGAGCACGCACCGGTCGTCTCGGAAGCGACCGCGGAGATCGGCGACGCACAGGTCCGGAGTCGGGGAACCGTCGGCGGGAACGTCGCCCACGCCGACCCCGCCTCTGACCTGCCGGCCGTGATGGTGGCGACGGACGCCACGATCCACGCCACGGGTCCGGCCGGCGAGCGCACGATTCCCGCCGACGACTTCTTCCTCGGCATCTACACCACCGGCCTCGGGCCGGACGAAATCCTGACGCGACTCTCGGTGCCTGCCCTCGAGGAGGGTGCCGGTGCCTACGTCAAGAAGGAGAGCCCCTCGTCCGGGTACGCCATGATCGGCGTGGCCGTCCGGCTCCAGACCGACGGCGGGACCATCGCAGACGCCGGGGTCGCGGCCAACGGCGCCATGGACCACGCGATCCGACTCGACGGCGTCGAGGACGCACTCGCGGACCAGCAGGCCGACGAGGTGGCGGTCGACGCGGCTGCCGACCGAGCCATGGATGGCCTCGAGGCGGACGACCTGATGGACGACATCCAGGCGAGTGGCGCGTATCGCGCACAGCTGCTCGAAAGCTACACCGCGCGAGCGATCGACCGCGCGCTCGACCGGCTGTAGCCGGGCCCCGCCGGGGCCGTTCGGTTCCCCTGCTTTCCGGGGCGGACGCCGCTGGACTTATTCCCTCGCGGTGAGACCGTCCGACGGTGACTGGACCAATGGCCGGACGAATCTACGACTACGAGGGACCACCGCGCGTCTGTCACGAGGGACACGTCTACTACGACGCGACCGTCATGCGGGCCCGCTACGACCTCCCGGACGTCGGCGAGCGCGAGGCGACCGTCGCGTCGACGGACGACAGTCTGGACGTCCTCGTCTCGGGCGGGTCGATGGGCGGCCTGTTCGCCGGCATCGCCCTCCGACAGGCGGGCCACGACGTGACCATCTTCGAGCAGACCGAGCGTGGCAAGATGAAAGAGCGGGGTGCCGGCATCATCGCCCACCCGGAGATGCTGACGTACCTGGAGGAGCAAGGGATCGCTGCCTGGGACGACATCACCACGTTCACCAACCGGACACACCACCTGGACCGCGCCGGCGAGCCGATCGACGTCGAGGGCCGGGCCACGTACACCACCTCGTGGGACACGGTCTACCGGGCGCTCCGGGACGAACTGCCGGACGGCGCTTACCGGATGGGAAAGGAGACGACATCCGTTTCCCAGGACGACGCTGGCGTCACGATCACCTTCGCCGACGGTGACCAGGCGAGCGGCGACCTCCTGGTCGTCGCGGAGGGCTACCGCTCGCCGTCCCGCGAGCAACTGCTACCCGACCGGACGCCCGAGTACGCGGGCTACGTCGCTTACCGCGGTACCCTCCCAGAGGCCGACGTGCTCCCGAGCTATCCGACGCGCTTCAGCGACATCTACAACCTCTATCACGCCCCCGACTCGCAGTTCCTGACGTACCCGGTTCCCGGGCCGAACGGGGAGATGACGCGTGGCGACCGTCGCATCAACTGGGTCTGGTACGTCCCGTTCGAGGCTGGGCCGGAACTGGACGACCTGCTGCTCGACAGTGAGGGACGACAGCGCTCGCACTCGCTCCCACCGGGACTGATGCGCGAGGAGGTCCGGGAGAACCAACTGCGAATCGCCGAGGACGTCCTCCCGCCCCAGATGGAGTGGATCGTGCGGGAGACGGCCGAGCCGTTCGTCCAGTGCATCTACGACCTCACCGTTCCCCAGATGGTCTTCGACGACGTCTGCCTGATCGGCGACGCCGCCTTCTTCATCCGTCCGCACATGGCGTCCGGGACTGCACACGCAGCCTCTGACGCGCTCGAACTGGCCGAGCGCCTCTCCGGGTTCGACGACCGCGAGGCCGCCCTCGCGGACTGGGAGCGCTCGCAGGTGGAGATGGGCTATCGCCTCGTCGACGAGGCAAAGCGGAGAGGCGACCGGTACGTCGGGAAATTCTGAGCCGACGTCGACTCCGGTCGGACCGTCGTCGTCTGTCCGACACGTCGTCAGTCGTCCGACTCAGAGTCGAGTGGCGAGATGTTCAGCGTACCGTCCGCTGCCTCGCCGCGCTGGTCTTCGACCTCGCTCCGGTCGACCACGTCCTCGAGCATCCACTCGTCGAGTGCCTCGATGTCCGGATAGTCGACCTCGACGAGGTTCCCGGCCGGATCGCTGATGTAGAGTTGTGCGGCGTCGTCCGGGAGTCGGTAGATACGGCCGTCGACGCTGTCGTCCCAGTTCGCGAAGAGGTCGTCCGCGACGGCGCGCTCGTAGACCGCCTCGAAGTCGTCGACTGTCACGCCGAAGTGGTAGTAGTCCGCGGCGTCGATGTCCCGCTCGAAGAGGTGGACCTGGCCGCTCTGCGTCTGGAGCCACTGCACGGGCACCTCGAAGT
>Ga0207771_100863_pt1 | contig 15446 bp, 10 predicted proteins | sample A23M2SouthBayCA_2_FD_187731 | JGI IMG/M metagenome (GOLD analysis project Ga0207771, IMG submission 187731) | Aerobic enrichment media microbial communities from Eden Landing Ponds, California, USA - A23 M2 (2) (SPAdes) | ecosystem: Environmental > Aquatic > Marine > Unclassified | place...
AGAGCAGAGAGGTTCAAGTTCTCCCCGACCTCGGACATGCACACGTAATTCTGCACCCGGAACCATTCATCCTCAGCAGAAGGCAGAATCCTATGGTCCGTGAGAATATCTAGGAATTCTCCTCGGACTGTGTGAGCCTCTTCCTCCGAGCTCGCACCAGTGACGATGTACTTACCAGTGCGATAGAGGGTAATGAGTGGTGCAGAATCCCCGAAGCGAAAATACGCACCGGGGTATTTGTCCGGATCGTAGTCCACGATATCATCTAAATCGCCAGCAACAGCTTCAAGATCGAGTTCCACACCAAGAGAACCAGAAGCGACAACATTAACGACCTCTACCATCATACAATCTCTCCGTCTCAGAGTATGTTAACACCTTCAATTAAACCCTGTAATGTTCCACGCTAGTCTCAGCAGAGGGAACGAAGCTTGGTTTTTGTTGACGGGGGACCATTATCAGAGGTAGGACTGCCCTTGAGCATGCTAACTCGGCTATTCAGCATCTCGAAGGGGCGCTCTTGTCTTAGATACAGCCTGACTGCGGTGAGGCAGTAAGCAAAAGTTGAAGTTGCCAACTTCCGGTGATTGGTGTATGGCTATTAATGGCGACGACGGGAAATTCGAGAAAAGCCTCTGGCAATCTGCCGAGGGGCTACGCGGTCCCGTTGAATCTGCTGAGTATAAACACATTGTTCTCGGTCTCCTTTTCGAGAAGTACATGTCGGATGCGTTCGAGCAGCGCCGCGAGGAGTTGCGGGAGCTGACGTACGACGAAGATTCAATGTACTACTGTGGGGGTGACGACGAAGAGCGCCATTTCATTCTAGAGGACAAGGACGCATACCACGGTGAGAACGTCTTCTACGTTCCCGAGGAGGCACGGTGGGAGTACCTCATCGACAATGCCACCGACCCAGATATCGGCGCAAAGATCGACGATGCGATGCGGGCCATTGAGGACGAAAATCCTGACCGCCTCGATGGGATGTTGCCGAAACGATATTCGAGAATACCGCAGGACACCCTCGAAGGACTACTCAACGAATTCGCGGAACTCGACCTCGGGAATGGAAAGGACACCCAAGACGAGGACGTTTTCGGCCGCGTCTACGAATACTTCATCAAGGAATTCGCCCGCCAAGAGGGGCACCGGGGTGGCGAGTTCTACACACCGAAGCACGTAGTCGAACTACTGGTTGAGATCCTGGAGCCGTTTGAGGGGCGCATCTTTGACCCGTTCTGTGGCTCTGGAGGTATGTTCGTGCAGAGCCACAAGTTCTTGGAACGTAAAGGAGGAGACGAAAGCCAGGTGTCGATTTATGGCCAAGAAGTCAACGACGCCACTTGGCGTATCTGTAAAATGAACCTCTATCTTCGGGGTATTGATGGGAACATCCAGCTTGGCGATAGTATTCGTAGTGATGAATTCCCAAACCTTCGGGCAGATACAGTCATCACGAATCCACCTTTCAATATGAGCGAATGGGGCCGAGATACGGTCTCTGAAGAGGATCCTCGATTCAGCTACGGCTTGCCACCAAGTAGTAATGCCAACTTAGCATTCCTCCAACATATGCTTCACCATACGTCTGAAGACGGAACTGTTGGAACGGTCATGGCAAAGGGTTCTCTATCGGCAGGAGGGAAAGAAGCCGAGATACGAAAGGCAATGATTGAGGAAGATTTAGTAGATGCAATCATCGTTCTATCTGACCAGCTGTTCTATACTACAGAGATACCCGTTTCGCTATGGATTCTCGACAAATCAAAAGGAGAAGGCGATAATGGAGAACGCCATCGTTCTGGAGAGACCCTATTTGTGGATGGCAGAGACATATACAAGCAAGAAGATGTTAAGCAAAAAATCCTAACAAATGAACATATAAATAAGATATCAGGTACTGTCAAAGCATATCAGGAGAGTGAATCTGGGTATGAGGATATTGCTGGATACTGTAGTGTTGCAGACATTGATGAGATTGCAGAAAATGATTATAATCTAATTCCAGGCCGGTACGTAGGGGTTGGCGAACTGCAGGATGATGGTGTCGCATTTGAGCCTAAGATGGAAGAACTAAGCTCAGAACTCAGACAAGAGTTTAGAGACGCCAATGAACTCGAAAAAGAAATTGACCAGAGATTGCGTGAGATTGGTTTTTAATTAGGATATAACACTCATGAAACAAGAAACACTAACTGAGGGTTGGGAGGAGAAAACCCTATCAGAAGTGATAGAAGTAAATAACTACCCGAGTTTGGAAAAGGGAAGAGACCAGACTTACGTGGCAATGGAGGATCTTGAGCCATATACGCGGGAAATTCAGGGGACTCAGAAGAAGGAGTACAAATATTCTGCACCCCGGTTCAAAAACGGGGATACTCTGTTCCCGAAAATGTCCCGTTGCTTAGAACTAGGTAAATCAGCCTATGTGAACATTCTCGATGAAGATGAAGTTGCGTTTGGATCCACTGAGTTCATGGTAATGCGTCCGAAAGGAGAACAAATTCTGTCAAAATACATCTACTATACACTTAGGAGAACGGATATTCGAGAGCATGCTATGAGTTGGGCAACTGGTAGCACCGCTAGGCGACAAAGGATATCAACCGATTTCTTTGACAATGTGTCGATTCAGCTACCTCCGATAAAGACACAACGAGAAATTGTAAGCTTCCTTGACGCAATAGACACAAAAATACAGAAAAACAAACTCATCAATGACTTACTGGAGGAGACTGTAAGAACGATATACAACTCCTGGTTTGGGAACTACGACCCATTCGAGGTCTCGCAAGAGACTGAATATGGAAAAATTCCAGAAGGTTGGGAGGTAGGAGTTCTTGGAGATTTAATGGAGAAAAGATCTGAGAAGATCGACCCAGAGGACCTGTCAGAGGAGGATTCGTATTTCAGTCTTAAACATATGCCTGAGCAATCCCTTTCATTAGGAAAATGGGATGATGCAGAAGAAATCTCCAGTCGAAAAACTAAATTCTCGAAGGGAGATATCTTGTTCGGCAAGCTACGGCCCTACTTCTGTAAGGTGGGTCTTGCACCAGTTGAGGGAGTCTGTTCTACGGACATCTTGGTTATCACTCCAAAAAAAGGGCCAGAGTGGAAAGAATTCTTAGTGTGCATATTAAGTGACCAGTCCTTTATTGATTATTGTGATAGCGTATCGACAGGAACTAGGATGCCAAGAGTTGGCTGGCAAGAGATGTGTGAATATCAAATAGCTCTTCCCGATCAAGATACAGTTGCTGAATTCAGCGAAATATCACACCCGTATTTTGAACTGATCATCAAAAATATACACGAGAACAATAGTTTGCATGAGATGCGGGATATTCTACTCCCGAAATTACTGACCGGAGATATTCAGATAAACAGCGACACGAATATGGCCGTATAGTGTAATGAGTGAAAAGAATGGGGTTCAATGAACTCAATCTAGCCGAGAAGCCTGCCATTGAGATTTTCGAGGATCTCGGATATGATTACATGTCGGTGGGTGATCTGAGTTCAGAACGTGCATCGCTCTCTGACGTAGTTTTAACAGATCGGCTCAGAGAGCACCTTCGCACAATCAACCCCAGTATACCGAAGAGCGCGATTGATGAGGCAATTAGAGAGCTCACCAGAACTCATTCACCGAATCTATCCCATGACAATTGTCATTTACACAGGCAATTAGTTGATGGGGTTCAGGTTGAGTACAAGCAGGACGGTGAGCAAGTCGGCCGATTCGTTCAACCAATCGATTTCGAAAACCCGGAAAACAATAACTGGCTCGTCACCACCCAGTTTACAGTTCAGATTGGGGACAATCCCCGGCGCAAGCCGGATATGATCGTCTTCATCAATGGGCTTCCAATTGGTGTTCTCGAATTCAAGAACCCGACTGATCCAAAGGCAACATTAGAAAACGCGTATGACCAAGTCAATAGTCGCTATCGTAACGACATCTCCCCACTCCTCCGCTACAACGAAGTGATCGGGCTTGCGGACATGAATGAGGCCCGGATCGGCTGCCTCGATGCAGGTTGGCAGTGGTACCGCCCCTGGCGATACATCGAAAAAGAAGGCGATGAGCGCGACGACCTGCCCGAACAAGAAGTCCTACTTCGGGGCGTGTTCGATAAGGAACGCCTCTTAGACCTAATTGAGAACTTCATCGTCTTCAGCGAGGTAGACGGGAAGCCGGTGAAGATGCTGGCAGGGTACCATCAGTTCTACGGTGTCCGAGAAGCCGTGGAAAGCGCGAAGAAAACCCAGGGAGACGATTTGGGTCGTGTCGGTGTCTACTGGCACACCCAAGGCTCTGGGAAATCACTCTCGATGGTGTACTTCGTCCGGAAGATTCGGCGAAGCAGTGATTTCGGGAACCCGACGTTTGTTGTCGTCACTGATCGGAACGAGTTGGACGAACAGATCACCCACACGTTCAGCGACACTGGGTACAACGTGAGCTGGGCCAATACCATTGCAGACCTTCGGAACAAACTTGACCGGCAGGCTGGTGGGCTGATCTTCACGACAATACAGAAATTCCAGACCCAAGAGGGCGAGCGAGAGCACCCCGTTGTCAACGAACGGGAGGACGTGATCGTAATGGCAGACGAGGCTCATCGTTCACAGACCAAAGAGCTGGGTGAGAATCTGCGAGATGCACTCCCCAATGCTTCCTTCATCGGGTTCACTGCAACCCCAATTCACGACGGTGACAACGCGACCCGAATGACGTTCGGGGAGTACGTCAGCCAGTACACTATCGACCGCTCTGAGGAAGACGGGTCAACCGTCCCGATATACTACGAGTCCCGGTTCGCAAAGCTCCAGCTCAATAAAGAGGCAATCAGCGAATCGGTGCGAGAATTACTCGACTCCGGTAACGAGGAACTTGAGAACGAGCTCGTCGAGAAGTGGACTAACCTTCGTCGGATCATCGAGAACGCCGACGACCGTCTGGAAAAGATAGCAGGCGACATCGTCGGCCACTACAATGACCGCGAAATCGAGGGGAAGGCGATGGTCGTCTCTATTAGTCGGAAGGCCGCGGTCAAATACAAACGCTACATCGAACAGCAGCCTGATGCCCCGGAAGTTGGTGTGGTCATCTCAGAGCCAGAAGAGCACATCGACGACCCCGTGGGTGAAGGAAAGCTCAAACGCCGGTTCAAGGATCCAGACGACCCTCTCAAGATAATCGTTGTCTGCGATAAGTGGACGACTGGTTTCGATTGCCCACCGCTGCATACCCTCTACATTGACCGGCCGATGAAGAACCATAACCTCCTCCAGGCTATAGGGAGAGTGAACCGGGTCTACAAGGACAAGCCAGGTGGACTCGTAGTGGACTACATCGGCATTGCAGAGGACCTGCGCCGAGCCCTAGACAAGTACACGTCCGACATTCAGGAGATGGCGATGGTCGATGTCGAAACTGCTGTTGAGGTGATGCAACAGAAGCATCACAAGGTTTCTCGATACCTCTCACGGATTGATTACGAAGGATGGCAGGAACTCAGCGAACTCGAATTGTCTCGCCTCATCCATCGTGCCGAGAGTGAGGTCATCGCTACCGAAGAGAAACAAGAAGAGTTCATGCAGGCGGTGGCGGAGCTCAAGCGAGCCTTTGCGCTGGTGACTCCGCACAATGCAGCCGGTGAAATCCGCTCTGATCTGCTCTTCTTCGAGGCAGTCAGAGACAGTCTCCGATCCTTAGAGAGCGACGGCACCTCCAAAGACGATGAACTGGACTCAGCAATGAAGAAATTGATTGCGGAGGGAGTCACTGCTGACGACGTCGTATCTGTCGCTGGCTTCGAGAAATGGAAATCGGAGGAACCGATTGTCAGCGATGAGTTCCTCTCCGATGTTGAGCGTGTAGAACAACCGGAGCTTCAAGTGAAGATGCTTGAGAAGTTGCTACGGAACGAGATCTCGACGCGAAAGCAACAGAACCTTGCAAAGTACGAGTCCTTCGAAGAGGAACTAGAGGAGACGCTCAACGAATATAACAATCAGTTCCTGACGACTGAGGATGTGATTGAGGAACTTCGGAATTACGCGGATGAACTTCAGCAAGAGGATCGTCGGAAAGAACGGTTAGGGCTTTCCGCCGAAGAATTGGCGTTTTACGACGCGATAGCCACGAATACGGAAACAGGAATCGACGACGAACTGCTCCAAGAGATAGCTCAAGAGGTGTGCGAGATGTTGAAGCAGAATGTGAATATCGATTGGACGAACCGGAAGGCGATGCGGTCTAAATTAAAAACGAGAGTGAAAGGCCTACTTCGGAAGAATGGACTCTCCCATAGTGACTACCAACCTCTTGTAGAACCGATCGTACACCAAGCTGAAGCACTCTACGGAGACGTATCCGCGGAGACTCACCCTTAGATATTCATTCTGACAATGACGCAATTCTCGAAGGGAGATCGCGTCCGGATCGATATTCCTGATGAGACTGATCCTGATCATCAAGAGTATCACGGGGAGCATGGACGGGTTGTTTCGGTGCTGAGTGATGATGCGGGTTCGCTCACAGCTGACGAGCGGGATGCGCAGCTGTATCGGGTCGCGTTTGACTCGGGTGGGACTGCTGATTTTCGGTGGCGTGACTTGCGGCCACCTCTCGACGATTCACCTAACGCATAATTGGCGGCAATTCTCTGTCTCCTTCACGGTAGTCGTCCGGGGAAAGGATCATCACTTGGCCCTGTCACAATTTCTGTATGCCTCCGGATCGCCTCCGTAGTATTGTCCCGATGTTTGGGGGTGGGACACGCTACGTTGAGACGTTGGATGCGGTGCTTGAGTTCGTGTCTGATCATCGGCCGACGACGGATGAGCTGGTGGGGTGGCATCGCGGGTCGTTTTCGAATGTGTCGAGTCGGGACTCGATTATGCGGCGGGCCACGTATCTGGAGCAGGCAGGGTTTGTACGACTGGAGAATGATTACTGGGTGCTCGGGGATGCTGGTCGTGAGTATGTGCAGCAGTACGACGTGGGGACGCTGCTGCGAATTATGTGTGAGCGGAATGTTGGGCTTCGGAGCCTCATGTATGCGTTGGCTGCGGGGCCGATGACAGTCGCAGAGGTGAGTGAACAGCAGCTCGACACGCATCCGGAGTTGGCGTGGAGTCGTGGGGAGACGGATATGGCGAAGCAGCGGGCGAATTGGCTGCGGAGCATGGGCTTCGTTGAGAAGCGAGGCGACGAGTACGCGTTGACGGATGATGGCCTACAGTTTGTTGAGAGTGCGGTGCAAGAGTGGGCAGACTCAGACTGGACACCGTCGGCGAGCGATACTGGGGTGCGAGCCGGGACGTACGAGACGACTGTCCACGCTCGTTCGGTCGATCCGGAGTTCCGTGCGACGGTACTGTCTCGTCACGACCGAACCTGCCCGATTTCCGGAGTGGATCATCCTGGCCTGCTGGACGTTGCCCATGTCTTGTCGTGGAGTGACTATCCGGACCACAGAGCGGACCTTTCGAACGTACTGGCCCTCAGTAAGACCCACCACGCGGCGTTCGACCGGGAGCTGTTCACGATTGATCAGGACTACCGGTTGCGCGTGAGTCCAGAGTTTGAAACACAGAGTGACGTGCTCCAAGAGACGATTATTGACCGTGCAGGGGAGCGAATCTCGATTCCGGAGAAGAGCTTGAATCCGAAGTATGTCGCGCAGCACAACGCAGCGCTTGAGTGGGTGTGAGAAACCTCAGTTGGGGGATGCCTTCGAAGCCAGTGCAGAGGAAGAGACTACCACTTCCGATTGCTTGGTGATACTGATTAGTTCCGCAAACCAAGACAAGATGGCTGTGCTCAAACACCAACTGCAAGAACTGAACGAGCAGATCGCCTGAACGGATGCGACGATACGTTCTCGCTGGCTCTCACGTTCTGATCCTACGGCTGTTTCATCGGAAAGTCACGGGATCGATGCCATTTCAACGTAATTAAAAGAAGATATCTAAAGGTCATTCCGTACTTTTCAGAACCGAAAAATCGGCAGGATAGTTTCTTGAGGAATGCGTTGTATAGTTCCTCCAAGAATACGATCCGATGCCTTCATCAAATATCTCACAAGGTGTCCTACACAAGTTTTCAAGCAACCAGAGGCTGGTTGTTGGGGCTGGTATCACGTTCGTTCACGCGTCAATAACCGTTTTTCTTCTCCTCAATGATGTCTCACAATGGCGATTCCTAGCGTACACAGCAACTCCGAGCCTGGTCACCGCTTTCGTACCGTTTCTAGTTACACGCTCGGTGATCGAACGGATCTACGAAGATGAAAGCCTGATCTCGTATCTTGAGACCTTATCTGAAACCACAAATGAATCGACCCCGGTCGCTGCTGAAATCGAATTGACTCCGGAAGTCCGTCAAGAACTCCCCGAGGAAGTTTCTGAACCTGATTCGGTGAAAGTCATCGATGAAGAGCTACTCGACCATGTCGATGGCGAAGAATTCGACCCGGTAGATGCAGATGCACGAGGAGTCGTTGCTATCGCGTTTGCCAGCCTGCTCATCGTGATCTCTGCCCCTGTCATAGGGATCTTGATCGACGGACTGGTTTCTACTTTGATGGGAGTCGTGTGCGGACTGGTAGCATCATGGATAGTTTTACAACAGCACCGCGATATGTTGGATCTGATTGAGTATACGCCCAAGTCCATTGATACATGAAAGTACAAGGTTTCCAGATCGAGAGGTTCGCTCGCCCTGAGTTGACATCAGGCGGTCCGATCGAGTTACAGGGTGTCTCCGATGAGGATATTCTTATCAGGGGCGAGAATCAGAGCGGTAAGACACATACCTTCAATGCGTTACTGTATTCGCTTCTTGGAGAAACCATCGCGTTGCAGAGAGGGCATGGTAACGCTGTTGAGTTACAGTTGAGTGGTGACCTAGAGATATTCCGCGGTGAGCCAGGGAAGAAGATTCATTCCGAAGGCCAGGACTTCGGCCCTGACAAAGCCGAAGATATAATCCGCGATAGGGTCGGGTCGCGGGACTTACTCCATACGCACTTCCTCCACTCACGGCTAAATGAGTTACCGCTTGAGAGACTGCCTCAGTCGCAACGTGTTTCCCGAGTATTGGATGCCACAAGCGACAATTTGAGCGAGCGAATTACAGAGCTTGAGGAGCAGGTAGAGGAACTGCAAGCCGATATAGAGAGGAAGGAAGCAGAACGGAACTCCAAAGAGAGGGATCGGCGTCGCCGCCAACGACAGCTTTCAGACATCCGATCTCAGTTAGAGAAATGGTCCACAGTAGAGGACTTGGCGGAGAGCGGTCGATTGGCAGAGATCAGTGACGTATTTCAGCGTGATCCTGAACTTGAACGGCAAATCGACGAACTTATTTCAGAGAAGCGTTCGCTAATCACTGATATCCGGGAGAAACAAAATGAGAGAACCCGGGCGAAGGAGTTAGAGGAAGAAACACGGGAGATTATCATCAAGGCTCTTGAGGAATTTATCTGCCCGGTTTGTGAAGAACGTGTTAATCGGGGTGAAGCGGATTCCCGTCTTGACAACCAGCACTGTCCGTTCTGCGACCAATCAACGGATGTCAAGGAGACGTTTCGCCATCTAGAAGCGGAGAAACAACAGTCCGAAGGCCAATCGGAGGAGATCAACCGTGAACTTGAGGAGCTAAGGGAGCGCAGAGACGAAGTTGACTCCCAAATACAGACTCTAAAGAAGGAGCGCCCAGAAATAGCGGAACTGAATAGTTACGCTGTTAACCAGTTGCGGGACTTCGACCATGATATCGATGGCATTCATGCAAAGGCAAGAGAAGAGCGGGCAGAGGCGGAGAAAGCCCTCGAAGAATATTCAGAGAAACTGGAAAACGTAGAAGCCGCGATAGCAGGACTGGACGAGAAAATCACTGACTTGGAGGAGAAACGAGAATCGAAACAGGACCGAATCGACCAACTGGAGAACGAGGACGTTTCAACGAAACTCTCCGATTTCGAGGAAACGTGGAATAACCACTACCAACAGATCACGCCCAAAATCGCTGAGGACATTCACCTTCAGCGGAACGGCGAAATCGTTCTTGTAAACGCCGATGGTCGAAGGCGCGAGTATGATCGGAGAGGTGATTTGGCGGATGCAGAAGTCGTTCTTCTCAATCTCTCTTTTGTCATCTCCCTCAATCAAACCGCGTTGGACCGGGGAAGTATTGACTGGGAGACCATCGTATTAGATGAACCATTTGCACGCCTTGATCGTGGACTCAAAGAAGACGCGATAGACTATCTCAGAAGTCTGGATACCCAGTTCATCCTCACATCGTCAGACGAGTATATCTGGCAGGAGTTGAGCCACGCAACGACTCTGAGCCTCCAGAGACAATACAAACTAACGGACTTCACAGATGACTGACGACGAACCAGGTCCGCTTGATCCCGAAGAAGGCCGGTACCATCCTCGGCTGTTACTCCTCGACGAATTCGACGGGGAGATCCAGGGCCGGAAGAAGTTCTTCAAGTCGCTGTTCCATCTCCGAGAGGAGGTTGACGGAGTTGGAAAGAAAGAATGGACGTTCGAACACGACAGTTTCGGTCCTACCGACCAAGGTCTTTCCAAGCTGTTCCGGGCATACGATAAAATAGGGTTAGTTGTCGTCGAGAAAGACGGGAAGCTTTGGGTCTACAAGCAGACAGAGAAAGGTTCGAAGTTTGCTAAAGGCCTCAGACGGGGCCTCAGAATACTTCGAAAAGGCGACGCTGAAGAACGAGAAGAGTCACTGGAACTGGTCGCTGTGGTGAATAAAGACCGGTCCGGAAGCGAGATCGAAGAAGACTGGGAGATAGCAAAACGGAAGGCAGAAGTCTTCGGAATAGACCAATAAGCCAGATTGGCCCTCTCGTTCTAATGCTGTTGGCATCTGCCTCGTTGACACCGTGAAGTCCCTCCCCAATATCGGCAGGTCCTCGCCGAGTCCTCGTTGGAGCGGAGGTACTGGAGGAAGCCATCTGGAAGGACATTATCTGAACGATCGTGCCCTTCAATTTCGTCCAGCAGCTCAAGCACATCAGCGTGCTTGCCGCGGAGACACGCAGTCACAGCAAGAAGATCAGCGAGTACGACCCAGATGCGAAGCCGTGTATTGCGCGAGTAGCAGGAATATCTCTTAGTCTGTATCAAGAACACCGTTTCTGATTAGGTGACGCCGATAAATCGGTGAGAGGTTGTTGACCTGGTCTGCTAACTCGCTTTTATATTCCTCGTCATCATCTACGTCTGGGGTTTCTAAATCAAGCGCGATTGACCGATCAATGCCCATGTCCATCAGCCGGAGACGTTCAGATTCGTATGAGCCGCGCTCAAGTCGCTTATCAAAGTTAATCATGAAATCATTATCATAATCTTCGATCGAATCAAAGATATCGCATAATATTTGATAATATTTTACTAGCATATAGCGAACATCGTCGTTAATTATTCGCATGAGTTCCTTAATCACGGAATCTATATTCTTCTTTCCCAGAGCGTCTTGCCTTAGGTCAATTAGTTCATGATAGCTCCGGCCATTTAGCCAGTGATAGGCAGTGTATTTGAGATGATTTAGGTTGTGTGAGTACACCGATTCGGATTGTGCTGGTTCAATACCGTGTTCTGAATCTTCGACAAAGTGGAATATTGTATTGAGACGCCGTGTGACTGCAAAGAAAGATTGCTTCAGGTTAGTAGTGGAAACCTCCCATGGCTCAATCGCGGAGGTCACGTTCTCGTATAGCTGGTTCTGGAGAATCGGATCTACCGTAGGGTTCTTTCTGAGAATCTCAACCGGGATATGAATCTTTGGAAGATCGGATTCTAGTTCTTCAAATACATCTGCAGCCTTTGCCTCTGACAGCCCCTTTTCGGTAAGATACTCTTCAATAGTCTCAGGCTGTTTCAGGTAACGATTTCGGAGGAGAACAATAGTATATCTGAGTCCGTCATCAGTTATCTCGTTCGTATTTCCTGTCGCAACTAGTTCGATAAGATCGTCAGAGCGGTTTTCGATCGCATTAGTGGTCGCGGCTGTCACTTCCTTTTTCGCTGTGGTATTCAGCCGCTGGTCGGCCCACTCGTCGTTTTCCCGGTCAATATAGTAGATTGACCCATAGAGTTGGTTCCCGACTCTGCCAACTCTGCCGATCAAATTCTGCATCTCAAAATCGGAAAGAGTTTTTTCACGTCCTTTTCCAGGATCAACGAGATACATTCGCTGCGCAGGTAGATTTACACCTTGAAGGAGTGTAGATGTACAGGCGATCAGATCCAACTTCTCGTCTCGGTAGAGGGTCTCAATTTCGTCACGAGCAACTTGCGGGACGCTACCATGATGGAAAGCAGCACCACTCTGAATCGCCTTAATCAGCGCGTAGTCTTCATGCACTGTCTGCTCTAAATACTCTATCAGTCCTTCTGTTTCTGGGGGCTCTTCTCGGTTGCGTGATTCTGCGACTCCAAGGGCCATATTTTCGGTGGCTCTCCGGGTCTTCCCATAGGCAAGTGACTGAGCACCAGCCCCGAACTCTTCGACAAAACGCCGTATTGTTTGTTTCTTATTATTGAGTGTGCTGTAACTAAGGCCGGTCGGGCGATCTAAATCTAACTCCAGCGTATTTCCGGAGGGACTATTGAGTTCAACATCAATCGTATCTGACCTTTTCCGAAAGGTGAAACGGGCCTCCAATTGAAACACGGGGTTGAAAACGGTTTTAATATCGTTTGCCTCACCGTGGATTATCTCTTCCAAAGCATCCGCAGGATTGTCTATGTAGGGACCTGCCGCGATGATTTGGGTGTTTGGCCAAATATCTTCCAAGTTCTCCAAAACATTCTCAAAGAGCGGACCTCGACTGCCGTCCTCTAACTGCTGAAGTTCATCTAAGAAAACCAAGCCAAGATTGATATCCTCTGTATCCTCGTAATCAAATAGCTGTAAACAACGTTCGGGAGTGATGACAAGAAGAAATGAAGTCTCAATATCATCTAAATGTGCACTAGTTCGTATATCAATGACGTCGCCAAGTTCTGCTCGAAATTCTGCGGCTACTTCTGAAATGAGCGCCCGGGATGGAACGAGATAAACCGCCTGAAAATCCTCTGAATCTGAAATCGAATGGCGGATATATTGTTGCATCAGAAATGATTTTCCGGAGGACGTCGGGCCAGAGAAAACAACGTATTTCTCATTGAGATGATCCCAGACGCGTTGCTGAAACCGAGTGAGCACTGTCTCGTTATCTAATCGGTGATATGTTTCGGTTGCGGCTAACTCAGCAGCTAACAGTGACTGTGATGAATCACTAATTGATTCGACTAACTCTGCCGTTGAGTCATTGAGTGCGTGAGCGCTTGGAAGGCTACCCAATCGGGAGAGAACCGTATAGAGATACTGTTGGTAGACTCCTTCTACTTCCTCTTCACATGTGATATACAACAGAACCGCTGTTGATAGGGCTCGTTTCCGATGGTCATCATTTGTACTATTTGCGAGGATAGAGCCTATCCAAGCTGCTTTCTGGCGATCCTGTTTGGAGATGGGGGCTGTGTATTGTTCGCCGATATCCGTTCGGAACACTTCCTCAGTGAGTTCATCAAGAACCTGATCCAAGAATTCACTTCTATCTGCGACTTCGTATGTACTCATGCGGTTCCTCCTTCTGTCTGATCGGTGTCTGGTTCTGTGTTCTCTTCGTCAAGGATATGACGGAGGCCGGGGTCAATTGCGATTAGCATTCGTTTCCGAAATTGATCGATATCTGGAACTGGCAAGAAGAGAAATAAAAGATGAGCCCGCCTAAGACGATCAGAACCGTTCTCAACCTGCGTTTCCGCTTTTGAAAGTGGCTCCAGATTAGTAAGACGGGTTTCAATATGATCCTCTATTTCCTCTTCTGAGAGAGATACATTTTCAGCATCGGACAGATTCTCATCCTCGTAACATACAAAGATAGGGTGAAGAAGTGGATACTCATCTGGTGACGCCACAACGACGTTTGCGAGATACTCAAGCTGCTCATCATTGAGATTTTCACTAAAACCTCTCGGAGCGACACTCAACTCTTGGTCAAGATATCGATGTGATTGTTCTTCGTGGAATTCTGAAATGCTATCTACGGCTTTTCGAATGCCCCGTGTAAGGTTTTGATAGACTTTCGCTTCGCCGATTCCGAGACATTCATCGCCGTTAAAACTCCCGAAGAAAAGGTTATCACAGCCGTATACTTCGTGACTATAGCTCTGTTTGCGAGATATCTTGTGAGAAATCATCGGCAGGTCAAGGAATCCATCTGTCAGTAAAAATAAAATGAACTCACCTAGTGTGCCATCCTGACGAAACTGCTTTCCAATACCAGCCATTTCCTGTGCTTTGACGCGTGGAGTTTCCCCTTGTTTTTCGAGTCGCTCTATCTCGTCTTCAGAGAATACATAATAGACAAAACGGTTACGCAGGAACTCTTCTAAACTATTGAACGCAAAGCCGGCTGGCGAAATTTGAACGCAGTAATTCTTGATATAGAGGTTATCAACCGAGTCAGAGTCTGTTTCGTAGACATACTCTTCAAGATCATCTTGGTCAATGACAGTTGCGCTGTCCCAGTTGAATCCGCTCATCTTGTTAATAAGTGGTAACAAGCAACTCTCTTAACTCTCCCGGCGAGAATCGCATTACTCAGATATTCCCCTGAAATATCAAACGGAAACCAATCATATCGGTGGAAGACTGCTTGCGGTTCTTGTGTGTTATTTGAAACCAGCATTGACGAGGTGTTTGAGTTCATAATAATGGGTTCATCGGCCAATCGTCTTCACTTGTGCTTCTTTTCATCTTCTCGTCAACTGTCTTAACCAGAGAAACCCGTCGCTTGATTACCTTCGCAGAGAGTTCCTACAGCGATTCCGCAATTTCCATTGTTGGTCACTCTGCTCTGTGGAGCGTCCCACGCAGATATAGGGGCTATAATACTCAATCAACTATTGTGCCGCATCAAGCCCTTTAACCGACGAATTCGACATTTATCGCGTCTTCTCTACTGTCGTCGAGACCGTTCGAAACCAGCTGTTCTCGTTCTGGAACGGCTGTGAGGCAGAGTTTTAAAAGCGAGTAGATTCTCAACCTGTTCGGGTCGAACCAATGCAAGAAGCAAACGCAAGCGGCCGAGTACAGAAACTCGACGAAGCAAAAGAAACCATCACAGAGTTAGAAGAACAGAAAGGAATGGAATTAGGCGGGCCGCGAGGTGCGTTGTTCCGTGCTGGTGGCACTGTGGATTCCGGGCAGGCCTACATAGGGCATATGGAGAAGGCGATGGGACAAACAGCGGGGCTGGCTATCGAAGGCGGGTACGACTATGTCGCGTCAGAAGCTGCTCAGATCATCCGAGATCTCCAAGCAAGCCAGGCGAACGACG
>Ga0207771_100865_pt1 | contig 15430 bp, 12 predicted proteins | sample A23M2SouthBayCA_2_FD_187731 | JGI IMG/M metagenome (GOLD analysis project Ga0207771, IMG submission 187731) | Aerobic enrichment media microbial communities from Eden Landing Ponds, California, USA - A23 M2 (2) (SPAdes) | ecosystem: Environmental > Aquatic > Marine > Unclassified | place...
CGCCGTTCCGACGACGCTCTCGGTGTCGGTCGGTGGCGAGACGATCGCGATCGAGGACGGGACGGCCATCGATGACCAACTTCGGCAACTGCTTCGGGACGGTGGCAGACACGACCAGGCCAAGTGGATCGACGATGGCCATCTCGTGTTCCAGCGTGGCGATGACGGCTTCACACTGTCGACTCACGGCGACAACCTCACCAGACTGAACGGTGATCGAGTACGACCCGGCGAATCGGTGCCGGTCGAAGTCGGCGACGAAATCGAGGTCTCGGGATTCTTGCGCCTCACCGTCGAACAGTGATCGGTCGCCAACGGGGTCGATGGTCGCCGGGACATCGCGACAGGAATCCGTGCGAGATCCGGCGGCGGCCGCTCGGAATGTGACCGATTCGCTTATCTGTGGTTTTGTGACCAAACGTCTGGTCACCGGACACGAGTCTGGTCATCGATTCACAGCCACCGTGAGACCGCGCCACGAAACGAGGATGGGGTTGAGGGAGCGTGTGACATTCTCCGGTGCCCCCGTGAAGGAGTGATAGACGATCCCGTATAAAATGCCGTCAGACTATCGTGTGACAAACGACAGACTGCGCCCTATTACCAGCAATACTCTCTGCATCAATATCGTGATTCTTCGTTAAATTGGCATATATACACATATAATGTCACTGTGTATCACACACAGCAGCTTAAGTGATTATACTATATTACCCATTTCTTTTGTATATCGTTATTTATCAGCGAGGATGTTTCGTCTGATTTATAAAGGTGGTGTACAGACACACAATTATGGCAGAAGTCAACCCATTCGAAAGCTTTCAGGAACAGGTCGACGACGCCGCAGCGTACCTCGATGTCGACGAGGGTATGCTGGATCGACTGAAGAACCCGGAGCGGATTCTCGAAACGAACCTCTCAGTCGAGATGGACGACGGTTCGATCGAGGTCTTCCGCGCGTACCGCTCGCAGTTCAACGGTGACCGCGGCCCGTACAAGGGCGGCATCCGCTATCACCCGAACGTCTCCCGTGAGGAGGTCAAGGCGCTCTCTGGCTGGATGGCCTACAAGACCGCGACGGTCGACATCCCGCTGGGCGGCGGCAAGGGCGGCATCATCATCGACCCCAGCGAGTACTCCGAGAGCGAACTCGAACGCATCACCCGAGCCTTCGCGAAGGAACTCACGCCGCTGATCGGCGAGGACAAGGACGTGCCCGCGCCCGACGTGAACACGGGCCAGCGCGAGATGAACTGGATCAAAGACACCTACGAGACCATCGAGGAGACGACCGAACCCGGCGTCATCACCGGCAAAGACCTCGCCAGCGGCGGCAGCGAAGGCCGTGTCGAAGCGACCGGTCGCTCGACGGTCATCGCGGCCCGGGAAGCCTTCGAGTACCTCGATGCGGACATCGCCGACGCCACGGTCGCCATCCAGGGCTACGGAAACGCCGGCTGGATCACCGCAAAGCTCGTCGAAGAGCTTGGAGCGACGGTCGTCGCAGTGTCGGACTCCAGCGGTGGCATCTACAACGAGGACGGTTTCGACGCCGTCGCTGCAAAAGACCACAAGCGCGAGACCGGCAGCGTCGTCGGCTTCCACGGCGCAGACGAGGAGATCACCAACGACGAACTCCTCCAGCTCGACGTGGATCTGCTCGTCCCGGCCGCACTCGAAAACGCGATCGACGCCGACATCGCCGAGGGCGTCCAGGCGGACGTGATCTCCGAGGCAGCCAACGGCCCGATCACGCCCGAGGGCGACGCCGTCCTCGAAGATAAGGACGTCATCATCGTCCCCGACATCCTCGCCAACGCCGGTGGTGTCACGGTGTCGTACTTCGAATGGGTCCAGAACCGCCAGCGCTTCTACTGGGACGAGGAGACCGTCAACGAGCGCCTCGAAGACATCATCGTCGAGCAGTTCGACACGCTCGTCGACGCCTACGAGACCCACGACCTCCCGAGCATGCGCGTCGCGGCCTACGTCGTCGCCATCGAGCGCGTCCTGACCGCCGCCGAGCAGTCCGGTACCTGGCCGTAGACTGGGCGTCGACAGTCGCCCTCTGATCGAGACACGAAACTGTGGGCAGTCCGGTCGCGACTCTCGAATTTTGTCGGTTCTGCTCCGATCGCTCGCTCGTCGCGTCTGGCAAACCTACATTATTGTCAATTTCAGAATTATACTCGTACCCATGTGTATAATGAACCCTTATTCTATCAGGCCGAACCTATACTATCAGGGGTAGCCTCTTCAAGGGCTACTCACAACAGCCGTGACACACATGGTTGAGCGACAGCGGAGTGACCAGTCTGGGAGCGCTGCAGGGCTCGCAGACCCGACCGAGGAACGGTCGAACTGCGGTGTCGGGGTCGTCATGGACCTCGACGGTGGGTCACACAACTGGGTAGTACAGGACGGTATCGAACTACTGGACAATCTCGAACATCGCGGGACGACCGGTGCGGAGGAAAACACCGGTGACGGGGCCGGCATCATGTTGCAGATTCCCCACGACTTTTTCGCCGACGAACTCGATGTCGATCTCCCTGCGCCCGGCGAGTACGCCGTCGGGACGCTCTTTCTCCCACAGGACGAGGAGACGGCCGCCGATCTCAAGGCCCTCGTCGAGACGACGCTTTCCGAGGAAGGACTGGACGTGCTTGCCTGGCGCTCGGTGCCGACGAACAACGACGATCTCGGTGCGACCGCGCTGGCGTCCGAACCCGAAATCGTGCAGGTCGTCGTCACATCCGCGACTGGCCAGAGCGGTAACGACTTCGGCCGTCAGCTCTACGTCGGCCGTCGTGTCCTGGAAAATCGCGTCGAGGAGACCGAGCCGGACGGCCACGAGCGCTTTTACGTCTGCTCGCTGGACCGCGAGACGATCGTCTACAAGGGTCTGTTGAAAGCCGAACAGCTGGCGGACTATTTCCCCGAACTGACCGACGAACGGCTCCACTCGACGTTCGCGCTCGTCCACGCTCGTTTCTCGACGAACACGCTCGGCGCGTGGCATCTCGCCCACCCGTACCGCAACATCATCCACAACGGCGAGTTCAACACGATTCAGGGCAACATCAACTGGATGCGCGCCCGCGAAACGGACATCCAGAGCGACGCCTTGGGCGAGGAGATCGAGAAAGTCAAGCCGATCATCGACGATCCCGAGCAATCGGACACCGCAAGCGTCGACAACGCGCTGGAACTGCTCTTGCAGGACGGGCGCGATCTCCCGCACGCGCTTCGCATGCTCGTCCCCGAGGCGTGGCGCGGCGAGATGAACGACGTGACCGGCGACCGCCGTGACTTCTACGACTATCACGCCTCGCTCGTCGAGCCGTGGGACGGTCCCGCCCTCGTCGCCGCGACCGACGGCGACCGCGTCGGTGCGGTGCTCGACCGGAACGGGCTTCGCCCGTGTCGCTACGACATCCTGAAGGACAACACGCTCGTCATGTCCTCGGAAGTCGGTGCGCTGGATCACACCGCCGACGAGATCGCAGAGCGCGGCCGGCTCCAGCCCGGTCAGTGTTTCCTCGCCGATCCCGAGGAAGGACGGGTGATCCCCGACGAAGAAGTGTTCGAGTCGATCAGCGACGACAAGTATGGCGAGTGGGTCGCCGAAGAACAGGTCGACATCACCGACATCGCGCCGCGTGAATCCGACGCGCCGATGGGTGAGGTCGACGGCCTGCGCAGCCAGCAGGCGATGTACGGCTACACCTACGACGAGGTCGACCACCTGCTCCAGCCCATGGCAGAGAAGGGTAAAGACCCGGTCGGTTCGATGGGCGACGACACGCCGCTGTCGGTGCTCTCGCAGTTCAACCGCCCGCTCTTTACCTACTTCAAACAGCTGTTCGCGCAGGTGACGAACCCGCCGCTTGACTACATCCGCGAGGAACTGGTCACCTCGCTGGAATCGCGACTCGGCTACCAGCGCAATCTCCTCGAAGAGACGCAGGCACACGCTCGCCAGCTCGTACTGGACTCGCCGATCCTCACCGACGAGGAGACGGCGTCGATCAAAGAACTGGACGAGAACGGCATGGAGTCGGTCGTACTGGATATCACCTACGAGAAGGGAACGGACCTTCGCGAGGCTATCGAAGACGTGCGAGACGAGGCGACTGCGATCGCCGAGGACACCGACGTGATCGTCCTTTCGGACCGGGCGGCCGGCGAGGATCGGGTGCCGATCCCGAGCCTGCTCGCCGTCGGCGGAATTCATCACCACCTCGTGCGCAACGGCCTGCGCAACCACGTCGGTCTCGTCCTCGAATCGGGCGATCCACGGGCCGTCCATCACTTCGCGACGCTGATCGGCTACGGTGCCGGTGCAGTCAACCCCTATCTGGCCTACCAGACCATCGACGACCTCGTCGCCGGCCCGGACGGTGCGGACCTCGAAGCGGCCATCGACGCCTACATCACCGCCGTCGAGGACGGTCTGCTGAAGACGATGGCGAAGATGGGTATCTCGACGGTCGAGTCCTACCAGGGCGCACAGATCTTCGAAGCCGTCGGTCTCTCTTCGGACTTCGTCGCAGAGTACTTCGAGGGGACGACCTGCCGGACCGAAGGGATCGGCATCGACGAGATCGAGGACGATCTCGTCAAGCGCCACGACGTGGCCTGGAGCGAGGCGGAACCGGAGATGCCCCGCCAGGGCGAGTACGAGTTCCGCTCGAACGGGATTCACCACCAGTGGAATCCCAGCACGGTCGGCACGCTCCAGCAGGCGGTGCGGATGGGCGACTACGAGACGTATCAGGAATTCGCTGAGGAGATCAACGACCAGCAGCAGAACCTCCAGACGCTGCGCGGACTGCTCGAATTCGACGACGAGGCCCGCGACTCGATCCCGATCGAGGACGTGGAACCGGTCGAAGAGATCGTCCAGCGTTTCGAGACGGCCGCGATGAGTCTCGGCAGCCTCGCGCCCGAGATGCACGAGAACAACGCCATCGCGATGAACCGCATCGGCGGGAACGCAAACACCGGCGAAGGTGGCGAACCGCCCGAACGCTTTGGCACCGAAAAGGAATGTACCACCAAGCAGGTCGCCTCCGGTCGCTTCGGCGTCACCAGCGACTACCTCGCCGCCGCCGACGAACTCCAGATCAAGATGGCACAGGGATCGAAGCCCGGCGAAGGGGGCCACCTGCCGGGCAAGAAGGTCAACGAGATGATCGCTCACGTCCGCTATGCGACGCCGGGCGTCGGCCTGATCTCGCCGCCGCCGCTGCACGACATCTACTCCATCGAGGACCTCAAACAGCTGATCCACGACCTCAAAGCGAGCAATCCCGAGGCAGACATCAACGTCAAGCTGGTCGCCGAGGACGGCATCGGCACCATCGCCGCTGGCGTCGCGAAGGCAAACGCCGACACGGTCCACATCTCGGGCCACTCCGGCGGGACCGGCGCGTCGCCGAAAACGTCGATCAAGAACGCCGGTCTCCCGTGGGAACTCGGGCTGGCCGAAGCGAACCAGATGCTGGCCGCGACGGGCCTGCGTGACCGGATCAAGGTCACCTCCGACGGCGGCATGAAGACCGGCCGCGACGTGGCCGTCGCCGCCTTGCTCGGCTCGGAAGGCTACATCTTCGGGACCGCCTCGATGGTCACGTCGGGCTGTGTGATGGCCCGCCAGTGCCACGAGAACACCTGTCCGGTCGGCGTCGCCACCCAGAACGAGAAGCTGCGCGAGCGCTTCCCCGGCGAACCCCAGCACGTCGTCAACTACATGACCTTCATCGCGCAGGAACTGCGCGAGATCATGGCCGAACTGGGCTTCGAGACGATCGACGAGATGGTCGGGCGCGCCGAACTGCTGGACCAGCGCGACGACATCGAGAACGAGAAGGCCAAGAAACTGGACCTCTCGGGGGTCATCGCCGAGCCTGCGGGCGACCAGCGCATCAAGACCCGCGAGCAGGACCACGACATCGACGAAGCGCTGGACTGGGACCTCATCGAGGCCGCCGAGCCGGCGCTCGAAAACAAGGAACCGGTCGCCATCGAGACCGAGGTCGACAATCTCCACCGCGCGGTCGGGGCGACCCTGTCGAACCGGATCAGCCGCGAGTACGGCAAGGCCGGTCTCGCGGACGACACCATCCGTGTCGACATGGACGGCACTGCCGGCCAGTCCTTCGGCGCGTTCCTTCAGCAGGGCGTCACGATGGAACTGGACGGCACCGCCAACGACTACGTCGGCAAGGGCCTGTCTGGTGGCAAGCTGATCGTCACGACGCCGGAGACCGCCACGTTCGACCCGACCGAGAACATCGTCATCGGCAACGTCGCGCTGTACGGCGCGACCCAGGGCGAGGTCTACATCAACGGGATGGCGGGCGAACGCTTTGCCGTCCGCAACTCTGGGGTCAAAGGCGTCGTCGAAGGCGTCGGCGACCACGGCTGTGAGTACATGACCGGCGGTGCGATCGTCGTCCTCGGCGAGACGGGCAAGAACTTCGCGGCCGGGATGTCCGGCGGCGTCGCCTACGTCTACGATCCCGATGGCGACTTCGAGAGCAAGGCCAACACGGAGATGGTCTCACTCTCCCGGTCGCTCGAAGGCAAGGACGAGCAGATGATCTCCCGACTGGTCGAGAACCACGCCGCCTACACCGATTCGGCGCGCGCGGCCGACCTGCTCGATTCGTGGGACGAGGCGCTCGACGACTTCGTGAAAGTCATGCCCGACGCGTACGCCGAGGTCATCGGCGAGCGCGAGCGCGACGACGTGCGCAACGAACCGCCCGCGTCGGCGACGCCCGACGCCGAGGCAGCAGAAGGCGGCATCGCGACGAGCGACGACTGATCGGGACGAGTCCCAAACAGCTCGTTTTCGCGTACCCGACGAGGTGCCACGCGCAACACTTATTTATTTAAGCCGACAAGTGGGAGACAGGTGGATAAAAATGGGAGAGATTGTCTCCGACGACGAACACGAATCACGTGGAGAGCGTGTCTCGTTGCACGTCGACGACCGCGGCCGTGTCACGATTCCCAAGAGTGTCCGCGACCGACTGGGGATCGAACCAGGGTCGGATGTTCCTGCGTGGCTCTCTGGATCGGTGCTGACGGTCGATCCTGCGCCGAGTTCGCAGATCGAAACGGCGAGTGCGGACCGAGGGCAGTGGGAAGCGTCGACACCGACCGACGCGGGTTCGTCGCTGTTCGGTCCGATGGGCGAGGACGACGCCTGACCGATGGGCGAAACGATCCCGCGCGGCGTCAAGATTCTCACCGACGTAAACGTGCTTGCGATTGGATTGACAGACGACCATCCCGCCCACGAGTACGTCTGGCCGTGGATTCGTGATGCACTCGACGGACCGAACGTGTTGCTGCTATTCGACTACTATCCGTTTCGCGCTCAGTACATCATGACACGCCAGTTCGGCGTCAGTGAGACCGACGCCCGCAACGCCGTGCAATCCCTCGTCCAGAGTCCTGCCCGACTCGTTGGGGCCAGCGAAGGGGCGATACTCGACGCCTACGAGGTCAGCGCCGAACAGACTCACGACGTGTACGACTCGTTCATCGTCGCGCTGGCGCGGGAACACGATGCTGACTACCTCGTGACGACCGATACCGATTTCGTGGACCTGTGTGCGGACGAGGCAGTTGAATATACCAACCCGGTTCCCGAGGACGAACTCGAAGTACTGTCGCTCACTGACGGATGACGCTCGACCGAACCACGCCCGACGCACCACGCGAGTCCCAGACGATCCGACTCCCCGCCGAGACGCTGTCATCGATGCGCGAGTGGGCCGTCACAGGGACCGGTCTCACGGCGGCGGCGCGCGTTCGTGACCCGGATGGCCGGACCGCGTTCGTCAAGAACGACTGGTCTGAGGGGTGGGTCCTTCCGGGTGGGGCCGTCGAGCGAAACGAGTCCCTCGCTGGTGCGGCCCGGCGGGAAGTCCGCGAGGAGACGACACTCGACGCCGACATCGTCGCGCCGCTGGTCGTCTTCGAGCAGTCCTACGTCGACGAGCAGGACGGAACGGCGGCTTTCAGTGCCCAGTACGTCGTCTACGACGCACGTGCCGACGGCCGGATTCCCGACGCGTCCGAACTCGGCGAGTCATCGGACGAAATCCGGGCCGCGCGGTGGTTCGAGACGCCGCCCGACGAACTCCACGACGGCGACGTGCTTGGTCGGTACCTGTAGGATCAATCGTTTTCCCCTCGCCACTCGACCGCCGAGTATGGACTCTGTTTGCATCATCGGCGGGACGCGCTTCATCGGCCGGGCGACCGTCGAGGAGTTCCTCGAACACGACTACGACGTGACGATCTGTAACCGCGGGAACCACGCGAACCCGTTCGCCGACGATCCGGCGGTGACACACGTCGAGGCAGATCGGCGCGACCGGGCGGCGCTCGAAGCGGTGCGCGACCGCGTCGACCCGGACGCCGTCATCGACTGCGTGGCGTACTTCCCCGAGGACGTGCGCGTGGCGACCGACGTCTTCGCCGATGTCGAGGCGTACGTCTACATCTCCAGTGGGGCGTCCTACGGTGTCGAGCGCGTTCCCAAGCGCGAGGACGACACGCCGCTGTGTGAGTGCACCAAAGAGCAGGCGACGACAGACAGCGCAGCGACGTACGGCCCGCGCAAAGCCGAGGGCGACCGCGCGGTGTTCGCGGCCGCTGATCGGGGCGTGCGCGCGATGAGCGTCCGCCCGACCGTCGTCTACGGGCCACACGACTACACCGAGCGGTTCGACTACTGGATCGACCGCGTCGACAATCACGAATCGATCGTCGTCCCGAGTGACGGCCTGAGTCTCTGGCAGATGGTGTACGTCGAGGACGTGGCGAGCGCGCTGCGGATCGTCGCCGAGGACGGATCTGCCGGCGAAGCCTACAACGTCGGCGACGAACATGCGCCGACGCTGGGGCAGTGGATCGATCTGCTCGCCGATGCTTGCGACACCGAGATTCGGCAGGTCGGGGCGAGCGAGCGCGAACTCCGGCGTGGCGGGCTGACGGCCGAGGAGTTCCCCATCTATCGAGGATCGCCCCACCTGCTCAGCACTGAGAAGCTGCGCTCGCTCGGCTGGTCGTCGACGCCACACGAGACGGCACTCGCTCGTACCGTCGCCCAACACCGCGAGAGTGACCGCACCGGCCGGACCGAGGGACCTGATCGCGAGCGCGAGGTCTCGCTGATCGAGTCACTGCTCGGGTGAGCACCGGCACTGACTGTGCCGTCGCTCGCTCCCTCGCCTGCGCGTTCGCCCGGACTCTCACACCCACTGTTCGAGGCAGTCGGTCGAGCAAAACGCCAGATCGACATCCGATTCGGAGTCGACGACGTGTGCCCGGAGCGTGTACGCTCGATCCTCGGTGTTGCAGTTGACACAGGACATTGTATCTCGGTCATCGACTCACTCTCAGTTTGTTAGACAGTGCTTACCAGTTCGCGACGGCTGCGTCCGAGAACAGATTTGGGAGACAGCCAACGCCGACGACGCGGCGTCGGCCACGGCAAGTGTTTTGGCCCCTGCCTGACCACCCATTTGCATGTTCGAGAAAACGAGCTGGATCCGGCTGCCCCACAACGTGGTGGTGGGTCACGGGGTCCTCGATCAGACCGTCGCGGCGGTCGAGGACATCCACCTCTCGGGTCGGCCACTGATCGTCGCCAGCCCGACGCCCTACGCAGTCGCTGGCGAGCGCGTCGTCGCGCAGTTCGAAGACGCGGGTGCGGATCCGGCCGAAGTGATCGTCGAGGAGGCCAGTTTCGGGGCCGTCGAGTCGGTCATCGAGACCGCCGAGGAGGTCGACGCCGGGTTCTTACTCGGCGTCGGCGGTGGCAAGGCCATCGATATCGCCAAGATGGCGGCCGACGATCTCGGACTTGGTCTGGTCTCGGTCCCGACAGCAGCCAGTCACGACGGTATCGTCTCCGGTCGCGGCTCGGTGCCCGAAGGCGACACGCGCCACAGTGTCGCCTCTGAGCCGCCGCTCGCGGTCGTCGCCGACACGGAGATCCTCGCGGACGCTCCCTGGCGACTGACGACGGCAGGCTGTGCGGACATCATCTCTAACTACACCGCCGTCCGAGACTGGCAACTGGCCCACCGATTGAAGAACGTCGAGTATTCCGAGTATGCCGGCGAACTCGCCCGGATGACCGCAGAGATGCTCGTCGAGAACGCCGGCTCGATCAAGCAGGGTCTCGAAGAGTCCGCGTGGATCGTCGTCAAGGCACTCGTCTCCTCGGGCGTCGCCATGTCCATCGCGGACTCCTCGCGACCGGCCTCGGGCGCTGAACACCTCTTCTCACACCAGCTCGACCGGATCGCACCCGACGCGGCGCTCCACGGCCATCAGGTCGGCGTCGGCGCGATCATGACCGAGTACCTCCACAGCGGTCCCAAGGGGCAGTGGATCGACGTGCGAGACGCGCTGGCCTCCATCGGCGCACCGACGACGGCAGACGAACTCGGTATCGACGACGACACCGTGCTGGAGGCGCTGACAACGGCTCACGAGATCCGCGACCGGTACACGATTCTGGGCGACGGGATGAGTGAAGCGGCCGCTCACGAAGCGGCGACTGTGACCGGTGTTATCTAGACAACAATTCTCGGCCCGGTTCTCTTCCGGCACCCCACTCCCGTCTGGAACCTGATCTCACTGAGGAACACGAAGAGAGACTCGTCAGCGCTTGCTCTGACGAGCAGTGCGTTCGCGGTGCTCACGCACAACACCGCAAGCGCGCCGAAGGCGAGACGTGCGGCCTTTTTCACCCATGTTCGCAAGGGCGCTGCTATTGGGATCCCATCGGAGATTTTCTATCTCTGAGGATGTTTTTGCTCGAACCCGCCGAGCAAAAAGATGCTTCAGTAGAACTCGCGGACGAGATCCATCGCGCCGTCGGGCGCGCCATCCGGGATCTCGCTCATGTTCTGGTCGAAGCCTTCGCGTTCGTTGAACGGGGCCGAGTCCTCGTCCTGGTAGAGGACGCCCATGTACTCCTTGTCGGATTCGAGGATCTTGTCCTTGGCCTGGTCGACGTCGGTCGGGTCGTGGTCGGTCTCATCGAGGTCGACGATGGAGTCGCGGAAGTAGTCGTAGGTGTCGACATCGTTGAAGGTGACACACGGCGAGTAGACGTTGACGAAGCCAAAGCCGTCGTGCTCGACCGCCTGTTGCACCAGTTCGGCGTGGCGCTGGGCGTTCGAGGAGAAGGACTGAGCGATGAACGTCGCACCGGCCGAGAGGGCGAGTGCCTTGGGGTTGACCGGGGGCTGGTTCGGCCCGTCCGGCGAGGTCGAGGTCTCGAAGTCCTCACGCGAGGTCGGGGAGGCCTGGCCCTTCGTCAGCCCGTAGATACGGTTGTCCATGACGACGTAGGTCATATCGACGTTCCGGCGGACGGCGTGGATGAAGTGGCCGGCGCCGATGGAGTAGCCGTCACCGTCGCCGCCGGCGACCATCACTTCGAGGTCGGGGTTGGCGAGTTTGACGCCGATGCCGACCGGCAGCGCGCGACCGTGGACGCCGTGCAGCGCGTAGCTGTGCATGTACGTCCCGATCTTGCCGGAACAGCCGATGCCGGCGACGACGAACGTGTTGTCCGGATCGTTGCCGGTCTCGGCAAGCGCCTTCATCATGCCGTTCATCGTCCCGAAGTCCCCACAGCCGGGACACCAGGTCGGTTGCTTGTCGGACTTGAAGTCGGTGAAGCGAATGTCTGAACTCATGCTGAGACCTCCGTTGCCTCGGCGACGGCGTCTTTGATCTCCTCGGCCAGTTCGTCGGCCTTGTAGCGGACGCCGTCGTACTTGTTGACGCGGTCGACGCGTTCGAGCACGTCGTGTTCGATCACGTCGGCGAACTGCCCCGTGGCGTTACACTCGACGACGATGGTCTGCTCTGCGGTCTCGATCTCCTCTGAGAGGTCCGGTCGCGGGAAGATGTAGGGCACCGAAATGAAGCGCACGTCGATGTCGTCCTCGGCCAGCAGCTGCAGGCCTTCGCGCATCGCGCCCTCGTTCGATCCCCACGAGATGACGAGCGTGTCGGCCTCGGCGTCGCCGAACTCGCGGTAGTCCCAGTCTTCCTCGCGCTGGGCGGTCTCGACCTTGCGGTCGCGCTTCTCGACCTGTTCCTTGCGGACCTCGGTGTCCTCGGTCCGGCGGCCGAGTTCGTCGTGTTCGAGACCAGTCGTCATGTGCGCGCCGCCACTGGTCCCGGGGAACGTTCGGGGTGAGATGCCGTCTGCGGCGGGGAAGTGGGGCTGGAACTGGTCTTTCTCGTTTTGCCAGCCGTCGATGTCGTCCTCGTCGACGACCTTGCCCCGATCGATCTCGACTTCGTCCATGTCGAAGGTATCCGGCGAGAACGTCTGTTCCGTGACAGCGAGCGCCAGATCGGAGACGAGGAAGACGGGTGTCTGGTACTTTTCGGCGAGGTTGAACGCCTCGACGGTCTTCCAGAAACACTCCGAGATCGTCGTCGGTGCGACGACGAACCGCGGAATCTCGCCGTGGCCGCCGTACAGCGTCATATTGAGGTCGCCCTGTTCCTGCTTGGTCGGCATCCCGGTCGAGGGACCCGAACGCATCACGTCGCAGATGACCAGCGGGGTCTCCGTGGTCGCGACGAGACCGAACGTCTCGGTCATCAGGTCGATCCCGGGACCGGAGGTAGCCGTCATCGAGCGCGCACCGGCGCGGGCCGCACCCAGCGCCATGTTGATCGCGGCGAGTTCGTCTTCTGCCTGCACGACCTTCCCGCCGAACTGGTCGACGCGGCCGGTCATGTACTCCATCACGTCCGTCGCGGGCGTGATCGGGTAGCCGGCGTAGAACCGACAGCCAGCGGCGATCGCGCCCATACCGATGGCCTCGTCACCGTTGAGGAGGACATAGTCGTTGTCGGTCGTCTCCATGGAGTAGCCAAAGTCGTGGTCGTACTCCTCGACGACGTAGTCTTGTCCCGCGCGAGCGGCCTTCTTGTTGTTCTCGACGATGGCTTCACCTTTCGAGCCAAAGCGCTTCTCCAGCGACTCGTCGAGGTTCTCGATCGGGAAGCCGGTCACTTCACAGGCGGCCCCGAGTGCGACGACGTTGGCCATGATGGCACCGCCGGCCTCCTCGGCGAGGCGCTTGAGCGGCACTTCCAGACCGATCATCTTGTCGGGGATCTCGACGTTCTGCATCGTCGTGCGCTCCCCGTCGTAGATGATGACCGAGCCGTCGTGTAGCTCGTCCATGTTCTCGTCGATCGTGCGTTCGGTGAGCGCGATCAACACGTCCAGTCGGTCGACGACACTCTCGACGCGGTCGACCGACGTCCGGACCTTGTAAGCCGTGTATCCACCGCGGATACGCGACGCGAAGTCCTTCGACGTGAAGACGTGTCGACCTGCCCGCGAGAGTGCCTGGGCAAAGATTTTCCCGGTAGAGTCGATTCCATCGCCGGCTTCGCCGCCGATGGCCCAGTTGAGGTCTTCGGGCATTCTAGCCTCGGGTATCCATCGCCAAAGGAAAAACCTTCTGTAAACCGTTGGCACTCGGTCGGCAGTCGTCGTCTCGAAATCGGCGGTTGAAATACTGTACTCGAAGTCGAGTTTGTTCTGTCACGTCCGTGGGCGGCGGCGACCGAAACCGGCTTGCCGTCGATCCACCAAGCGCCAGCCATGGACAACACCGAGTGTCGCGTTGCGGCCGTCCGCGAGGTCGGTCCCGACACGGTGGCGATCGATATCGAGACGCCCGGCGACTTTTCGGCACGACCGGGACAGTTCGTCAAGCTGACCTTCGAAGTCGACGGTGACGAGGAACCGCGCTTCTACACCATCTCCTCGGCCGACGTGGCGGGGACCTTCGAGATCACGGTCGGGATCGATCCCGACGGGACGGTCGCGCCGATCCTCGCAGCTCTCACGACAGATGACACCGTCACCGTCGCCGGTCCCTTTGGCAGTGACTACTACGAGGACGAACCGCGTGCAGTGATTCTGGCCGGCGGGCCGGGCGTCGGTCCCGCCGTCGGTATCGCGGAGCGCGCGCTCGCCGAAGGTAACGAGGCTGCGATCGTGTACCAGGACGACGCCCCAGTGCACGAGGACCGCCTCGCTGGGATCGAGACCGACGGTGGCTTCGTCCGCGTGCTCGCCGACGGCGAGGATCTGGCTGACGCCACCGCCGACGCACTGGCGGAGGGTGGACAGCTGTTCGTCTACGGCTTTGCCGACTTCATCGACGCGGCGACGGCTGCGGTCGAATCGGCTGGCGGGACGACCGAGGACGCCAAGATCGAAAATTTCGGCTAGGAAAGAGAGCGTATCACGACGGGACAGCCAACACCTCGAAAGCCCTCGACTGGCTCCAGTCCCAGGACCCACACTGCGCTCGCGTGGCGTGCTTGTGGGATCCGGGTTCCCGGAGCCAGCCTCGCCCTTTCATCCACCAGGACGTAGTTTGTTCGACCAGCCGCATGCCTGGCGGATGAAAGGGCGAGGCGCGCGTTGTGGCTGCGCCGCAACGACTGAGGAGGCCGGTGGAACCGACCTCCCGGTAGCCAGATCTGCGTCGGCACTATTCGACCGAAGGGAGAATATCCGGCACAGATCGGCGTAGCGCGCCGAGGGCTTTCGAGGTCAGCTCTCAGTAGATCGCGGTTGCAGAGACGGCTTCGCCATCCCCGAATCGAGATCAGTCATCTGCTAGCCCGTCTCGCAGAAAGTATTTTACCCACAGCATGCCAATTTGTACCATGCGCGAAGTCAGTCGGACGACGCGCCAGCGCATTGCCGACCAACTCCGGGCCGAACCCCTTGCTGCGGGTGCGATCGCTCGCGAGTTCGAAATACAGACCAGCGACGCGCTCACGCACGTCGAACACATCGCTCGCTCGCTGGACGGGACCGACGAACAGTTACTCGTCGCGCCCCCGACCTGCGAGGAATGTGGATTCGACGCCTTCGACGACCTGACGAATCGGCCGAGTCGGTGTCCCGAGTGCAAGAGCGAGGCCGTCGAAGAGCCGGCCTATCGGATCGACTGAGCGGGCCGATTCGGCAGGCAGGCGGCTCAGTTCCCAGAGAAGCCGATTCGACTCCCCGACGACAGGTCAGTGTCGTCGTCGGCACCGAGACCGTCGACGGTGTAGTCGTCTTCAGTGAGATAGACCTCGCCGTTCTCGACGGTCACGTCGACTTCGGAGAGCGTTGCGCCTTCGCAGGGACCGAAGTTGCAGTAGCCTGAATCGGTCTCGAAGGTCGCGCCGTGTTTCTCGCAAACGAGTTCGTCGTTCCGCAGCCTCGCACCGGATCCCTTGTCGAGGCGCACGTCTCGCCAGTGGGGACAGTAGTTCTCGAAGGCGACGATACCGTCCGCGAGATCGAGCAGAAATGCCTCTTTCGTCTCGCTCCCGTTTGCCA
>Ga0207771_100867_pt1 | contig 15420 bp, 11 predicted proteins | sample A23M2SouthBayCA_2_FD_187731 | JGI IMG/M metagenome (GOLD analysis project Ga0207771, IMG submission 187731) | Aerobic enrichment media microbial communities from Eden Landing Ponds, California, USA - A23 M2 (2) (SPAdes) | ecosystem: Environmental > Aquatic > Marine > Unclassified | place...
CCACGTATCGGCCGGCCGTCCCGACCTGCAACTCGCTCTGGGCGCACGTCTCACACCGTGGACTCGTCGGCGTGCCGTCGGGCCGTTCGACCGACCACTCGTAGCTGGCGATACTCCCATCCGGGTCGCGCGACCCGCTGGCGTCCAGGTGGACAGTCGCGTTGACCGCCACCGACTGGTCGAGGCCCGCGTCGGCTAACGGCGCCTCGTTGGCGTCGGCGTCATCGTCACTCTCGAGGCTGGTTTCGGCGCTCGCGGCCGCGACGGGAACGCCCCCGACCGCTGCCACGACCACCACCGCTGCACACAGCACCGCCCCCCAGCGAACCCGGTCTGTCATCCAGTTGTCGGCATCTGCCTCGCCCTCGTTCAAAAACCTTCGTAGATCGAACTGACTATCTCGCTAACACGACCTGGCAAACCAGGGTACGAACGGGAATGGTGTCGTGGTCGGGTGGATTCGCTTCCCACCACGCCCGGCGACCCGAAGGCTGATGTGTGGCCGCGGTCCACCGGGAGAACGATGTTCGAGGCGGTCCTCGACAGGGCGCGGGCGACCCGGGCGGCGGTGAATCGTCGCCTCCCACCGGGGTTGCGCGTCGGCGTCCTGACGCTGTACTGGTACTCGACGCGGACTGACGAGCGACTGGACCGTCTCGCCGCCAGACCAGCCTGGCGCCGGTGGACCGACTGCTCGGTCGCCGTTCTCCTGACCGTTCAGGTCGTGGGACTGGCCGTCGTCGCACTCGCGGCGGCCCAGGCGCTCGGGCAGGACACTGCGACTGCGCTGAACGACCCCGCAAACACCGTCGCGATCCCGGGACTGAACGCGTTCATGCCGCTCGCGTCGGCGCCGTACGTCGTCGTTGCGCTGCTCGTCGCGACGGTCGTCCACGAGGGCGGCCACGCGGTGGCCTGTCGCGCCGCGAACGTGCCGATCCACGAGTGGGGCCTGGCACTGTTGTTGGGCGTCGTCCCGCTGGCTGGCTACGTCATGCCCGGCGAAGAACTCGATGCAGCGCCACTCCGCGCGCGACTGCGCGTCTACGCCATCGGCGTCTTCCACAACCTCCTCGTGGCTGCCGTCGCCTTCGCCGTGCTCCTCTCGCCGGTGACGGCCACGCCGCGGGCGGCCTTCGTCGAGTACTTCGGGTGGGCGGTGGTCGGGCAGGCGCCGCCGACGGCCGCGACCGTCGCCGACCTCGGTGTCCTGACGAACCTCGCGTTCTGGCTGGCGCTGCTCAACGCGAACTTCGGCCTGCTGAACGCGCTCCCAGTCTCGGTACTCGACGGGGGCCGCGTGCTCTCGCTCGCGATCGAGCGATTCAGTGACGCGACCGGCACGGACGTCTCCCCGCGAGCGCGCTGGGTGATCGTCCACGTCGCGAGCGTGGCCGTCGTCGCACTCGTCGCTGTCGCGCTGTTCGCACCCCTATTCTGACTGTCCCGGTGACGAACGAAAACCGTCGGTTCAGGCCAGGAAGACGTGACGCGGTCGGTCGGCGAGGACTTCGCGACCCCACTCGACGGTGTTCCGGAACTCCTCCGAGCGGAAAAACTGCATGGCGTCCTCTCGACTGTCCCAGCGACTGGCGATGAACATGTCGTCGCTGTTCTCGCGGTTGGCCAGGAGGGCCGTCTCGCGGTGGCCGTCCATCCCGTCGAGGATGCCGCCGACCTCGCCGAACGTCTCGACGAACTCCTCGCGGTAGTCGGGCTCGACCGTGTAGAACATGCCCATCGTACCGAACCCCTCCCGGTCTTCGGGTCGGCCGACGACCTCGGGCAGGCCGGTGAGATACTCCGAGGCGGTGTCGGCGGCGCTTTCGGTCTCCCAGAGCGTGACGACGGCCGTCACCGTCGCCAGGTCGTCGTCGCCGTCGGCCCCGACCTGGACGCCCTCGTCGGTCTCGTAGACGGCGGTCTTGACGTGGGTGTCGTAGCGGTCGAAGTTCGCCCGGAGTTCGTCGACGTTCTCGGCCAGGGTGGCGGGATCGGCCGTCGAGTAGACGACGAGCGCGTAGACGTCCTCGCCGTGGGGTTTCCCGGCGTAGACCTCGTTGTTCGCGAGTTCCTCGCGGATCGACGCCGCCTCGTCGTCGTCAGCATTCGCCTGGGGACCGGTGCCCGTCTCACCCGGGGCGGTCGCGCCCTCGCCCGATCCGTCGGCTGCGTCGGCGTCGTCACCGAGGGGGCCGCCGACACACCGGGCCACGGCGTCGATATCGGTGAGGAACCCGGCGGCGGTCGACGCGGCGCGTTCGTTCGCCCAGACGCTGACGATCGCGGCCTGGCCCTGGTCGGCGCGGACGCTCGTCAGAACGTGGGTATCGTAGTGGTCGAAGTTCTCGCGCAGGCCCGACACCTCCTCGACCAGCGACTCGGCGTCGCCGTCGGCGTAACAGACCAGTCCGTAGTCACCGTCGTCGTAGTCGCTGGGCATCACCCCGAAAGTTCCGAGGTGTCGGTCGACATCGCCCACAGTCTCGATGGCGCCGTCACCCGGTGTCGGCGGTCGACCACCCGCACCACCCGACTCGTCGCCGCCGTTCGCGGCCGCTGTGGACTCGGTGTCGGTGGCCGCGTGCTCGGTGGTTTCGGTGTCTTCGTCCGTTTCGGTCGTCCGGTGGGAGTCACTGGATCCCTCGGCGACGGTGGCTTCGGTGGTCTCGGTGGCCTCGGCGGCCTCGCTGGCTTCGGTGGTCTCGTCGGTTGGGACGCGCTCGCCGGCGAGATAGGCCTCGAGGTCGGTCGGCGGGAAGCGGCGTCCGAGATAGAACGGGCCGAACTCGGCGAACTTCGAGGAGGAGGGGTCGAAGCGCATCTCGTAGAGGAGGTCCTTGACGTCGGTGACGTCGTCGGCCCAGAGCGTGACACCCCACTCCCAGTCGTCCATGCCGACCGACCCGGTGATCATCTGCTGGACTTTCCCCGCGTAGTCCCGGCCGATGTCACCGTGGCTGTCCATGTGTTCGGCTCGCTCCTCGAAGGGCAGGTCGTACCAGTTCTGGCCGGGGGCCCGACGCTTGGACATCGGGTAAAAGGAGACGTGTTCGTGGTCGGGGATCTCGGGGTAGAGTCGTGAACGGATGTACTGGGCGAGTCCGGAGTCGTCGTCGATCTCGCCGTCGATGTACTCGCGGGCGCGCTCGGAGTAGCCCGACGCTTCCGTCACGGAGACGTAGGAGGTGGTCTGTTCGGTAAAGCGGGCGAGTTCGGTCCCTTCGAACCGCCGTTCGAGGTGTTCGACATCGGCGTGGGTGGGCCGGAGGTGGAGGACCATGAGGTCGGCCTTGTGTCCCGTGACCGCGAACAGTGCCGAATCGCCGGCGTCGGCGTCCTCGACGGCGGTGGCCGACCGGAGAAACGCCGTCGCCTCCTCGATAGCCCGGTGGCGTACCCGTTCGGGAGCGTCGCGCCAGGCGGCCCAGTCGATCGTGCGTAAATCGTGCAGGGCGTACCAGCCTTCCGCCGTCTGGGGCGGCTCGCGTCTGACCATACCGGCCGTTCGCTCTCACCGCTAAGGAAACTTGCTTTTCGTGGCCGTCGCATCGCCCGACGAGGCCGGTCTCGCTGGCTCGCAGTCTGACCGTCGGCTCCCAGGACTGCATTCGCGGTGGTCGGGGCGGATAACTGTAAATAACCATAATGTTCGATCACCCTAGATTGATGGTCGCGGATAACAATGTGCATTGTGGGCGTGGGGCAAATGACAGAAAATGAATACGAAGTGGACGTGAAAACCGTCTCACGCGACGGAGTGATAGTCGAGCGCGAACTCGTCGACGAAGGTGATGGGATCGCGGGAACACTCGAGGTCGAGTCGCGACGAGACGACCCGGTGTTCGTTCACGTCGTCGAAGACCTGCCGAGTACGCTCGCAGTCGACGACGCCACCTTCGAACGAGGGTTGGAACCCGATATCGGTGATATCTCCTCGGAGCGCGTCTCTGTCAGGCACAACGTGGCCGATGAATCAGTCCGGATCCGCTACGGGATCGTCACCTCGGCGTCACTCGCCGAACACGAGTGGACGTCACCGATCGTCGAAAGCGTGAGCGAGACAGAACTCACCCGTTCGACTAGCGCTGGCCCGTCGACCGGTGCGCCGAGGACGGCACCCGACCCGCTGGGTGAAGAATCGGACGAAATACGTACCGGTGACACGCCGGAGACCGCCCGTGACAGTTCGGCGGACGACGAGGGCCACGACGAGTATCGACCGGGCAGTTCCGCGGACGAACACGTCCGAGAGACCGAGGAAACGACAGCGGACGGCGCGACCGACGCCCCCGACGACGCCGCGTGGAGCGACGCGGAGCGCCGGGCGATGCAGGCCGAGGTCCCGCGGAGTCTCCAAGTGCGGATCGACCATCTGGGCGCTCGGGTCCAGGAGTTTTCGGCGTACGCGTCCTCGCTCGAAGCGCTCATCGACGAACGCGGGACGGCCAGCGAGATCGTCGAGGGACTGGAGCGCGACCTGGAGGGACTCGGTGGACGACTGGACCGCCTCCAGGTCGACGTCGAATCCCTTCGAGTCACCCACGACGAGGACATCGACGGCCTCCGCGCGAGCGTCGACCGCATCGACAGCGCGGTCGACGGCGTCGAGGCCGAAATCGACGCTCTCCAGGCGAAATTCGACGAACGCGAATCCGAGGTCGACGACCTCCGCGGCGAGGTCGATTCGCATCGTGACCGTTTCGACGACCACGCCTCGGCCCTGGACGAACACGGGGAGAGACTCGACGAACACGAGGAACGCTTCGACGAGCACGAATCCGCTCTCGACGAGTACGACGCCGATCTCGGCGGGATCGAAGATGAGGTCGACAGCGTCGAGAACAATCTACAGGCGCTCGAAGACCGCGTCGACGCGTTCGAAGACGACATAGAACAGTTCGCCGAGACACTGGAGAGGATGGAAACCGAACTCGCCAGCGTCCCGGAAGACGTCCGGACACTCTCCGAGGAACTGGAAGCGCTCCGCGAAGAGATGGAGCAGTTCCGTTCGTTCCGCAAGTCGCTGGCCGAGATTTCGAACGTCGACCAGTAGACGACCCGATACCGATATCGACCGGACACCGACCGCTGTACTACACCTGATTCTCGACCGAGACAGCGACGGACTCGTCGACCGCGATCCAGGCGTCGTCACGGGAGATGTCCGCGACGACGAGATGGGGCTGACCGTCGATTTCGTCGACAGCCGCGACAGTCTCACCGCCCGATACCGACCGGCCGTCGTTCGACCCCATTTCGACACTCATGTTCGTTTGTTCGTCGAATATACAGATGAATGTTTCGGAATGATCGTAGAATATATTGTAACGTCCACTATCGAGTCGAAATTCCATACAGGGAAGTATCGTGTTATAACAGCGTCGAAGACCGCCCGAACGGGACCCAGTACCTGTGACTCGCCGGTTCTCGTTCGACGGGGTAGAATCGCGATGGACGGCTGGCAGGTGTCGAGGCCCCGACCGAATCGTCGGGGGGACAATACATTGATGCGCTTCGAGAAAGATAGTATGCCACGGGTGAGGGAAATGTCAGAAGAAGTGTACCACGAGGACGTCAAGACGGTCTCCAGGGATGGGGTGACGGTCGAGCGTGCGTTAGTCTGTACGGACGCGGGCATCGAGGGCACGTTCCGGATCGACTCCCAGCGAAACGGACCGGTCGAGGTCCGGATCGTCGACGAACTCCCGAAGTACTTTCCGATAGACGAGGTCGCGTTCAGGCCCGGCGAGGCCCCCGAAAGCGGCGACGTATCGAACAACCAGGTGTCAGTCACGCAGACGGTCGTGGACGACACCGCCCGGATCCAGTACGGGATCGTCCCGTCGGAACCCGTCGCCGAGGTCCGCTGGAGTGCACCGACGATCCAGCGCGTCGAGCCCGCAGGGTCTCCCGGTACCGACGGTCCGCCACCAGACGGTGCGGGCGGGTCGGCCGGGTCGATAGCGTCACTGCAGGGACTGTTCGACGGGACCGACGACGTGGACGCCACGGCAGCGACCGACGGTGACTCGACGACCGCCGAAGCGTCGAGTGACAGTGAAACCGCCGAAGCGTCGAGTGACCGCGAGTTACACGCGGACGGTCATGGCGTCGACGACCCGCCCTCGACGGAGACAGCGAGCGAACACTCCCCGGATGCGGACGGCACGGCCGCTGCTGTGGCAGAACCGGGCGCGGACGAACAGGTAGCGGAGACAGACGAGGTGGTCGACGCGCCGGGAGCGTCTGCCGAGGAAAGCGGAGAACCAGTCGAGGAAGAACCGACTGTCGCGGAGTCTTCCGAGGGAAGCGGCAACGCAACAGCGGATATCCCGCCAGCGGTGACGCGTGACAACGCTGTCGACGAGGGAGAGAGCGAGGCGTCGACCGAGAGCGACGACGTCGCCAGACGGTTCGAGGTACGACTCGACCGACTCACGGCGCGCGTCGAGAAGTTCGGGGCGTACGCGTCGGCGCTCGAACCGCTCATCGACGAGCGCGGGACCGGGACCGCAGTCGTCGAGGGTATCGAGCACGACCTCGACGACCTCGACCGGCGACTGAACGCGGTCCGGTCGGAGGTCCAGTCCGTCCGCGACGACCGGGAGGACACACTCGACGACGTTTCCGACAGCGTCGACCGCATCGACGCGGCACTCGACGACGTCGAAGCCGAGGTCGGCACGCTCGAAGCGGCCGTCGACGGCCTCGAAACCGGCCTCGACGACGCCGAGCAGGGTCTCGACGCTCTCGAAGACCGCGTCGACGGCCACGACGCGACTATCGAAGACGTCGAGACCGGTCTGACTGACGTGGCGAGCGATGTCGACGACGTGGAAAGTGGCCTGGCGGACGTCGAAAACGAAGTCGGCGACGTCGAAAGCGACGTCACAGCGGTCGAGAGCGAGGTCACCGACGTCCGGGCTGAGGTCACAGCGGTCGAAGACGACGTCACCGAAGTGCGAGACGACGTCGCCGACGTGGAACGGGACGTTGCAGCGGTCGAGAGCGACGTCGCAGACGTTCAGGACGACGTCGATACAGTTCAGGGCGATGTCGAGGCAGTCGAAAGCGACGTGACGACCGTCGAGAACGAGGTCGAAGCCGTCGAGGCCGGCGTCGAGGCGGTCCACGGAGAGGTATCGGGCGTCGAGAGCGACCTGCGAGCGCTCGAAGACCGCGTCGACGGTTTCGAGAGTGAACTCGGGAGTCTTCGGGAGAGTGTCGAAGGCATCGAGGACGAACTCTCGACGGTGTCAGAGACCGCAGAGTCGGTATCGGCGGAACTGGACGCGATCCACGACGAAGTCGAGACACTCCACGAGTTCCGGCGGTCGCTGGCCCAGATATCCGACGTCGACGGGTGAATCGGACCACTCGGTCGGAGCGGTCGGGGCCGGAGTACCAGTCAGAACAACTGGGGTGCAAACACCATGAGCACGAGTGCGAAGAGCATGACGACGCTGACCGATGCGGTCACCATGGAGGTGAGCCGGCGGCCGTTGTCGGTGGGTAGGCGGGAGACGAACGATTCGGCGCTGGCCCGGAGGATGTGCCCGCCGTCCAGCGGGAACATCGGGACGCAGTTGAACAGTCCGAGGTTCAGGTTGATCCAGGCCGTCCAGAACAGCAGATTCGCGAGCAAGAAGACGCCGCCGCCGAGGGGTGCGAGCGTCCCGTCGACGACGTAGAAGTTCGTCACGGGGTCGATGAACCCGGCGAAGTTGTACGCCTCGCCCGGCGCGATGGCGCTGAAAAACGGCATCAGGAGGACGACGAACGCGCTCCGGAGGAACTCGCCGGTAAAGAGCCCGCCCAGCGGTCCGCTCGACCCACCGAGCGAGTCGAGGAACCCGGTCGCGGGGTAGACGCCGATACCGACGTCGAGGACGGTGATCCCGCTGTATCCCGGCCGCGTCTGCAAGCCGAGCGACGGACCGCTGGCGACGGTCACTTCGTAGGTCTCTCTGGTTCCGTCCGCGTAGGCCACGACCGTGACGGTCTCACCGGATTCGAGGTCTCCGACGACGCGCTGGTAGGTCGACTGGTCGGGCGTCCGTTCGTCGCCGACGGACATGACGACGAGACCCGTCCCGGTCGAGAGCCCTTCGTCGGCCAGCGACCCGTTGGGTTCGACGTTGCCGTAGGCGCCGACGGGGATAGTCGCGTTCCCGCGATTGGTCTCGATGGCGGCGGTCCGGCGGTCACTCATCGCGTCCGAGAACGCCTGTTCGGTGTGGACGGTCGTCCCGTTGACGCGCTGGACGACTGTCGACTCGTCACGACTCAGCTCCACGTCGGGCATCAACTCGGGTACGGCACGGGTCAGTAACACCGACCGTTCGAGCGTGGTCGTATTCCCGTTCTCGAGTCGCAGTTCGACCGACGGGGCGTCCGTCCGGGCGAGCACGTCGTCGAACTCGGAGAAGTTGGCGACGGGTTCGCCCTCGACGTGCGTGACGAGGTCGCCTTCGCCGAGACCGGCCCGGTCGGCCGGTCCGCCGTCGATGGCGTTGCCGATCGGGACGCCCGCGGCTACGGAGATCGACCCTGCAACCGGGCCGAACAGGAGCAGAAAGGCCAGAAACGTAATAAAGAAGTTGTTGGTGACGCCGGCGGCGAACATGCGGGTCTGACTCCCTCGCGAGGCGCGGTTGCGACTCTCCTCGCTGGGTTCGACGAACGCCCCGATAGGCAGGAAGGCGAAGAAGGCCAGTCCCATCGAGTCGATGTCGATGTCCTCGACGCGACAGAGAAGGCCGTGGCCCCCTTCGTGGACGATCAGTCCCACGACGAGACCGAAGACGATCTCGGGGGCGGCCGCGAGCGGGAGGAAGTCGTTGACACCGGGGATCACGAGGACGTTCTGTGGGTTCTGGATCGTCGTCCGTTCGGGCTGCTGGACGGCGGCGATCGCAGAGACGAACACCGCGGCGGCAGCCCCCACCATCACGACGATAGCGCTGCCGACGCCGAAGTTGCCCCAGGCCCGCCAGAACCGGCGGGGCGTGGCGAGCCAGTCGAGGAACGCGCGCCCACGCACGGTCCGGAGCGTGACGATGGGGCCGGAGACGCGGACGGATTCGGGGAGCAGTCCCCGGGCCCGGAGCGCTAGCATGCCCACCGTGTAGAGGGCGATGCCGGCGAGCACCCACGTGAGCGTGTCGACCATCTACCCGAACGCAGGGCCGTAGCCGCAAAGAGGGTTTGGTTCGGCGGTTCCCGTCATAGTAATTGTTGTAGATTATTTCCGGATCGCGCCGACCCCGGGGTCGGCGTATACCGGTAAATCGCTACAACAATTACTATCAGTCCCGCCACGCCGGCGGTGTGGCGTCGTCGTTGGTGGGGACGACGTCGGTCCCGTCGTGCTCGCCCGTCCGGATGGCGTGGCCCACCGCCTCGGGGTCGGTCCCGTCGAGGACGACCGCCCGGATGCCCGAGCGCTGGAGGATCTTCGCCGCCAGCAGGTCGACGGGAACGTTGCTCCCGGCGTTCATGTCCGATTCGGCGATCAGCTCGACGAGTTCGTCGGCCGTCATCCGCTCGAACTTCGTCGCGTCCGGGTCTTTCCCGGGGTCGGCGTCGAACACGCCGGAGACACTCGTCGCGAACACCAGCAGATCCGCGTCGACGTGCTCGGCCAGGCCCGTGGCGACCGCGTCGGTCGTCTGTCCGGCGACGACGCCGCCCATGACCGGGATGTCTCCCCGCCGGAGCGCCTCGCGCCCGGTGTCGTAGTCCTCTGGCGGTGTGGGCGCCGCCCGGTCGTCGAGCGCGGCGACGAGCAGGCGAGCGTTGAGTCTGGTCACTTCGATTCCCAACTGGTCGAGTTCGATCTCGTTGGCGCCCAGCTCGCGCGCGGTCGTGATGTAATCGCGCGCGGTCTGGCCGCCCCCGACGACCGTCCCGAGCGTGTACCCCCCGGAGTCCAGTGATTCCACGACGTCGGCGTACGCGCCGACCCGCTCCGGAGAGAGACCCGGTACGAGGACGCTCCCGCCGATGGAGACGACGACTCTCATTGCCCCGCGGTAGCCACGATGCCGTCTTAAGGGTTGGCAAGCGGAGTCGTCCCGCTCAGCCCGGGGAGTACCGCTCGAATCGAGAGACCGCGTTCCGATAGAGCAGTGTCGCGACGAGCACGCCGCCGGTCAGTCCCGCCGCGCCACTAGCGGCTCGCAGTCGGGGGGTCGGAACCGCCCGAACGCCGTCCCCGAGCGCACTGAACGTCCCGGCTATCGCCGTCAGGACGCCGCCGTTCGAGCCCCCCAGCAGTTCCAGCACGAACGCCGGGAGTGTGACGAGGCCGGCGAGTACTCCCTGCGCGGTGGCCGGCGCGACGACGAGGGTCGCGAGGAATGCACCGGGGACCACCGTCAGCGCGGCGTGGGCCGCGACGGCGCTCATCCGGGGTGGGAGCACGTCCCGGCTCTGACCGACGCTGATCGCACTGAACCGCGGGAGTGCCATGCCGACCGCTGGCGTGACCGTGACTGAGACGACCGTGAGAAAGCCGGCGAGTGCAACCAGCGCGAGGTACTCGGCGGGCGTGTACGGCGAGAGGACGCCCGCGACTCCGGTCACGAGGACGACGACCGGGAGGCCGAAGACCAGTCCCGGGACCGCGAGCCCGCGAACGTACTGTCGGCCCGAGACGGCCGTGAGTGTCACCGGTAACACCGCGCCCTCGTCGCCGAGCGGGTTCAGTGCGAAGGCGGACCCGGCGAGCCACGGCAACGCGACGGCACAGAGCGGGGCTGCCAGCGTGCCGACCGACCCGGACTGGACGCCCGTGCTGAGGAGTGGACTCCCGATGGCGAACACCGGGAGCATGAGGAACATGAGTCTGTTCGGATCGCGGCGCGTCCGCAGGAGTACCCACTCCGCGACGCGTCGCACGGGGTCCGAGACGACGCGAGGGATGGTCAGTGGCGCCACCGCGGCGGCCAGCGCATCGCGACGGGACTGTTCGGGAGCGATCCCACCGGTCGCCGACTGCGAGTGGTCCTCTGTGGCCTCCCGTGGATCGTCGCCTGCGCTGTCGTCCGCGTCGGGACTCACGGGCTCGGTGAACCAGAGCGCGACCGTCTGGCGCTCGACGACGGCACCCCCGAACACGATAACGAGGGCGCTCGTGAGCACCGCCCCGGCGGCCAGGAGCGGGGACCCCGCGAACCTCGTGCCGGCCACCGCGAGGTCGACGAACCAGCCCGTCGGAATCCACGCCAGAGCGGCCTGGCTCACGCCACTGACCTGCGGATAGAGAAAGAGGAAGTAGCCGCCCATCCCGAGCAGCGTAGCGGCGGTGCCAAGCACCGTCCTGTGGCGGGCGACGAACCGCGAGGTAGCGACGAGCCAGGCCGCCGCGTAGCCGACTATCGACCCCGTGACGACCGCCGTCGCCGCGAACAGGCCGATGGCGACGGGAAGCACGGCGAGACTCGCCGGCGAACCGAGCACGAGGACGGCGACGCCCGTCAACACGATTGCCGGCAGTCCGACGTAGGCGAGCACCCGGAGCGTCTCCGCGAGGAGCAGTCCGACGGCAGCCGTCCGTGCCGACACGGTCGTCAGTATCAGCGACTCGGCTTCGATGCGGGTTCGCGCGGAGACGACGCGCTGGGCGACGAGATACACGTCGAACAGCCAGAAGAGCGCTATCGCACCCCGTGCCGCGTCCGGCACGTCGAAGGCCCCGACGCCGCGTATCGCGTCGGTGAACAGGACCGCCAGCACGGTCACTGCGAGCGACGGGATCACCACGCCGAGCGCCACGAGCCCGAACCGGGCCTTGTCCCGCCAGACCGCGCGGACCGACCGCCGGAACTCGAAGACGCCGACTGCGAGCGCGTGTCGCGGCCAGCCCGACTCAGCCATCCGTCGCCTCCGCGCCTGCGACGGGGTCGGCCGCCGTCAGTTCGAGGAACGCGTCCTCCAGGGTCCCTGTCTCGCCGGTTTCGGCGCGCTGTGTGAGCGCTTCCGGAGTGTCCTCGGCGACGAGTTCGCCGTCGTAGAGGATCCCGACCGTATCCGCGACTTCCTCGACGACCGGGAGGATGTGTGTCGAGAGGAAGACGGTCGTCCCCGCATCGGCGAGGTCCGTGATCATCGTACGGATCGTGCGGGCCGCTCGCGGGTCCAGTCCCGACGTCGGTTCGTCGAGGAAGACGACGTCGGGTTCGTGGAGTACTGCCTGTACGTAGGCGGTTTTCTGCCGCATCCCCTTCGAGTAGTCGGCGATCCGCGTCCCGGCGTCGGCGGCCAGGTCGAGGTCGTCGAGGAGTCCATCGACCCGCTCGCGCGCCGCGTCCGCCGGCAGGTCGCGCAATCCGGCGACGTATTCGAGTTGTTCGTACGCTGTCGCCTGTTCGTACAGCGGGGGTTCCTCGGGGAGATAGCCGATGTGCGGGCGGAGCGCGTCGCGGTCCGTGACGGTCGCGCCGGCCACCGACCCGACACCGCTCGTCGGGCGCGTGAGGCCGGTGAGCATCCGCATCGTCGTGGTCTTGCCCGCGCCGTTCGGACCGAGAAAGCCGTAGACGACGCCCTCCGGGATCGACAGGTCGAGGCCGTCGACGGCGAGCGTCTCGTCGTAGCGTTTCGTCAGGTCGGTCGTGTCGATTGCAGTCATGATCGATCGCATCCCCAGATACGCCCGCCGCAGAGACCTGTCCCGACGACGCTGAGGCGACTGAACCCGAGACGACTGAATACATCCATATCAGGTCACACGTGACGGCCGTTACTGATAAACCAGAACCCACCGTTACAGAGCCAGAAAAACGGCGGATCCTTTTCACCCGCCTCGAACACCCCCACCGCGTGTGCCCCGTGTCCTCGCCCACAACAAGAAATTATTGCCTGAAGATGCCGAGAATCGCCGCCACCGAGCCGACTATCCACCGGCTGTCCCGGATCGGAAATAAATCTCTCTGATACTATTATAAAACGTCTAATGGGATCTAAAAAGGTCGTGAAACGTGAATCGAGGGTCGTTTTTCGCCGCTCAGCGCTAAAACGGCTCGAAGCGACCCGAAGCTTCCTGCCTTTATATGGGTACAGGAGTCTTGAGCCAGAGTCGAGGTGACACAATGAGTTCGATGCTCCAGCCCTCCAACGACGAGCCGACCAAGGAAGAACGCCTGAAATCGTATCTCAGGGGGAAAGCCGCGGACGGTGAGATGTACTTCAAGAGCAAGTTCATCGCGGACGACGTGGGTCTCTCCCCGAAGGAGATCGGCGCTCTGATGGTGAAGATCCGCGACTCCGCGACCGACCTCGAAGTCGAGAAGTGGTCGTACACGAGCGCGACCACGTGGCGCGTCGAGCTGGCCCGATAGACTCTGGCGACCCGCACGCACAGTTCACGAACGAACCACACGCACACACAAACGCTCCACACCCCGATCCACGCGGCCGATCCGAGACGCAGTACCTGACGCTCCCCGCAGTCCCGCTCCGCCCGCGGCGGCCGTCTGTCACACGGCCCATCCCGTCGGGCGCGAACCGCACACGCATCCCCCTTGTCTCCACCCCCGGTCCGTGTCCCGGGATTTATACACGGGAGCGACTTACGACGCACCGATGGCCGAGAGTCGCACGCCGACGGACGGTCCGTCGGTCGACGACATCGCGTCAGTGTTCCACGTCGACGAGGTGCGGCGCCGCGACGACACCCTTTACTACCTTGGAACGCCGCTGACGGCCTCGGGGAAACTCGAACGCGAGCTGTGGCCGCTCTTTCACGACGCGGGGTATACGGTGTCGCTCTCGACGCGTTCGCAGGTCGATGCTGATCTCGATCCGGCCGGTGGGGTGGGCCACGGTGCACCCGGTGGTCACGGTACCGCCGACGAAACGGCCGATCCCGTCGGTGCCAATCGCGAACCGGGCGACTCCGTTCGTGACGGTCCCGAACCGGGCGACTCCGTTCGTGACGGTCCCGAACCGCCCGACGTCACGGTCGAACCCGCGGACTCGACGCGGTCGAACGGCGGCACCGTACGCGGGACCGGGCCGGTCCAGTCACAGTACGTCCTCGTCGCCGAGCCCCGGACGCCCCACATCGACGGCATCCCGTGGCTCAATCTCTTCTTTTTCGTGCTCACGATCGCCTCGACGTTGCTGGTCGGCGCGACTACCTGGTACTACATCCCGCTGTCGGCGATCGAGGCGAACCCGCTTCGGTTGCTGGAGGCACTCCCGTTCGTCCTCGCGATCCTCGGACCGCTCGCGGTCCACGAACTCGGACACTACGTGATGATCCGCTACTACGACGTGGACGCGAGTCTGCCCTACTTCATCCCGTTCCCGTCGCTCATCGGGACGATGGGTGCGGTCATCCGGATGCGCGGACGGATTCCGAGTCGGAAAGCGCTGTTCGATATCGGTGTCGCCGGGCCGCTCGCCGGACTGGTCGCCACTGTCGTCGTGACCGTCGTCGGCCTCTATGCCGACCCGGTCACGGTCCCACAGGAGATTCTGGACAGCCCCTCGTCGACGTCGATCCGGTTCAACTACCCGCTACTGCTCCAGGGGCTGGGTGCGCTGACCGGCCAGCCGCTGGGCTACCCCGGCCCGACGCAGACGGCGAGCCCCATCATCTTCGGCGGCTGGGTCGGCATGTTCGTCACCCTCCTCAATCTCCTGCCGGTCGGCCAGTTCGACGGCGGGCACATCACACGGGCGGTCCTTGGCCCGCGCCAGGAGACGCTCGCGGCGGCCGTTCCTGCCGGACTGTTCGCCCTCGCCGGCTACCTCTACTTCTTCACCGAGGCGACGAACGCGGTCATCCTCTGGGGGTTCTGGGGCGTCCTCGCGATGGCACTCGCCTACGGTGGCCCCGCGACGCCCGTCCGCGACGAACCCCTCGACGTTCGCCGGAAAGGTATCGCCGTGCTCACGCTCGTGCTCGGACTCCTCTGTTTCACGCCCATCCCCTTCCAGATTTTTTCGGCGTGAGTCTGTGAGATGGGCTGTGCGACGACTGGACGGTCCGTATCGGTAAACGAACTCTCGGGGCGATTACGTATCTACGGGAGATACAGGGAATAGATGTAACGCTGCTTTCGTGTCGATGCACCCTGGAAGACATCGTGTCTTCGACAGCACCGCACTCGACGTCGTCATTTGAAAGCCCTCGGGCCGCTGGCGGTCGCTCAGCGACATATCTGCGCTCTCAGCACCGCCCGCGCAGATAGTGGTCGCTGAGGCGATTCCGCTCCCTGCGGTCGCCGCCACCGACCCTCGCCCTTTCAATCCTCCAGGGATGAAAATACGTCACACAGGCCCTGTACTTCTGCGGTTAAGCGGCGTCGCTAACTTCTTGCGCGACTTATAGAACTCATGAGTACCGTTTCCTACAGGAGTCATACGCCAAAAATCTCCATTCGTCGATTTCTCTCCCCTCTCAGG
>Ga0207771_100870_pt1 | contig 15390 bp, 17 predicted proteins | sample A23M2SouthBayCA_2_FD_187731 | JGI IMG/M metagenome (GOLD analysis project Ga0207771, IMG submission 187731) | Aerobic enrichment media microbial communities from Eden Landing Ponds, California, USA - A23 M2 (2) (SPAdes) | ecosystem: Environmental > Aquatic > Marine > Unclassified | place...
GCGGCGAGTCCGTACGCCGCGGTGACGAACGACGCGTAGAAGCCGGCGAGCGCGAGGTTGTACGCGTACCGGAGCGGCGTGAGCGTCAGGTCGGCAAGTAGGACGGTCAGCGCGTAGCCGCCGTAGTAGTACTGCACCGGTTCGTTGGCGAACCACATGTCTTCCGGCGGGAGCGTCGACGACCGTGCCAGCGAGTTCAGGAGCCCGAAGTTCAGGAACTTCTCGCCCCCGATCGGATTCACCGCGGGGTCGACCGCACGGGTCGCGACGACGAACAGGAACGCAACGGTGAAGATGGCCGCCGGCGCGGCGGCCCGCCGGAGATCGACGGGACCGTCGCTCGCCCGATACGAGGCGACCGCGAGAACGGCCAGCCCGGCGACGAGTGCGGGGTAGCCGTACGCACCCGGAAGCTGGCCGACGAGGAAGCCGACGAGCCCGAGCGTCGCCAGTGCGAAGGGGACGGCGAACGCGGCTCCGCGGTTGTGGAAGCCGTCGAACAGCCGGCCGACGACGGGAAGCGCGGCGAGTCCGAGCGCGAAATACGCGACGAGCCAGACAAGAACGTACCCGAACTCCATCACCGGATGGCCGGACCCCCGCGAAATACGTCTTGTGGACTCCGGCGGTGGGTCCCCTCAGAAGCCGAAACCCGGGACAGTAAACCGTCTGAACGCTTCAAAACGTCCGAACGGCGTTCCCGATTGATACGGATGGCCGTCGTCTGTCGACCCGTGACCCACGAGGAGCTTTCCGACATTCGCGTTCGGCTCTCCCGCCCCGCCGACCCCCCGTCGCCCGAGGCAGATGCCGTCGTCCGCTCGGAGTGGGTCGACGAGCGACACGACCGCACGTTCTGCGGCTTACGTGTCGCCGTCGTCCCAGGTACTGACGGGGTCGAACTGCTCGTCCCTGCCGACGCGGACGCCGAGCATGTCGACCGGCTCCGGCGGCTGGTCGAGTTCGACGTCGCGATGGCCCGCCGGTTCGGCGCGGCGACCGCTGGCCGTCCGGCGCCGCGGACGGACGACCGACTCGCGGAGCTCTCGGCGACGCTCGGCGACGACGCCGTTCGGGTAGCGACACGCGGCCTCGTCTGTTCCGGTGGGCGCGAGTCGAGCCGGCCGACGTTCGGGTAACGGCAGCGGCGTCACGGCGTGCCCGGCTATCGAACAGTTTTTCGTCGCCCGGGCGGGAACCCGCGGTATGGACCGGTCGCTGGGGATCGTCATCCCCGCGTACGACCCGGACATCCAGCGACTCGAACGCTACCTCGCCGCCCTCCACGACGAGTTCGACCCCGAGACGCTCAGGATCGAACTCGACGCCCCCGACGAGGCGACGCTCGATGCCGTCGGTCGCCTCCCGGCGGAGGTGAACGTCGTCCCCTACCGGCGGGGGAAAGGAGCCGCCGTGACCGCCGGCTTCGAGGCACTCGAGACCGGCCGGTACTGCTTCCTCGACGCGGACGGATCGACGCCGGCCGCCTCTGCCCGCGAGATCGTCGACGCACTCGACGACGCCGACCTCGCGGTCGGTTCCCGCCGCCACCCGGAGGCACACGTCGTCGGCCACCAGACGGTCGCCCGTCGGCTACTCGGTGACGGCTTCGCGTGGGTCGCCCGCCGGCTGCTCGACGCCGACCTCTACGACTATCAGTGCGGCGCGAAGGCGGTGACTGCCGAGACGTGGGCGGAGGTGCGCGAACACCTGTACGAGCCGGGGTTCGCGTGGGACGTGGAGTTCGTCGCGATGGCCGCCGCGCTCGGCCGCCGCGTCGTCGAGGTTCCGATCGAGTGGGAGGACGCGCCGGGATCGACGGTCGATCCGCTCCGCACCGCACTCGACATGGGTCGGGCGCTGTTCGTCGCGCGCCACCGGGCGAAACGGATACAGGACAGCAGGCTCCACGGCGCGCTCGCCGCAAGTCGGCCGGAACCGGTCGCGCTCGTCGACCGGGAGGAAGGATGACCGGCCGCTCCCGGCTCCGCGCGCTCGCCTCCGCAGGGCGGCTCGGACGGTTCGTCTCGGTCGGCGTCGTCGGCGCCGGCTTCGACGTCACCACGGCGACCGTCCTGCGGGAGCTCGGCGTCTATCCCGAACTCGCCGTCTTCGTCGGTATCGAGGTGGCTATCGTCGTGATGTTCCTGCTGAACGACAACTGGACGTTCGCGGAGGAGGGGACGAGCGGGCTCCCGGCGACGCTGCGACGGCTCGCCACCTCGAACCTCGTCCGCGGCGGCGGCATCGTCGTCCAGCTAGCGACGTTCCGGTTCCTCTATCGGGTCGTCGCACTCGAAGCACAGATCGCCGGCATCGACGCGTGGTTCGTCGCGTCGAAGGTGGGCGGCATCGGCGTCGGGATGGTCGTCAACTACGTCGCCGAGAGCCTGTTCACGTGGCAGGTCGCCGGCGATTGAGCCGCGCCGCGTCGGGGCGGACCGCTCGGGAGTAACTCACATCCGGCGGTCGAATGGCAACCCTTATCCGAACCGCTCCGATACGAGACGATAGCGGGATGGGATAGCCAGGAGATTCCGCCGGGCTCATAACCCGGAGATCGGTAGTTCAAATCTACCTCCCGCTATGTTCTGTCGCCCGCCACCTCGTGAGCGATGAAGTCGCCGAGTGGATTTGAACGAGAGGAGACGCGCACAGCGAAGCGAGCACGTCTTCACGTTGTTCAAATCTACCTCCCGCTATGTTCTGTCGCTCGCTACCTCGCGAGCGTCTCCTCATTGGCTGTCGAAGAAAGCCGGTGTCTCGGTGGCTCCGAACCTCTCTCGGTTGAGGTCGATATCGGGTTCAGGCCGGAACGTCGATACCCAACTCGTCGAGCAGCGTCTCGGCAGCCGCGGCTGAGGAGCCCGGACCCCGTGCAGTCACGAGGTCGCCGTCCACGGTGACGGAGGTGTCAGCGTCGAGTTCGGCGTCCCAGTTCGCGCCGGCCGACTTCACCTCGTCCTCGACCCAGTAGGGGAGCTTCCGGCCGTCCGGCATCAGGTCGTCGTCGTCGACGATTCCCTCCTCCCACGCGTTCGGGAAGCCGGTCACGTCGCGGCCGTCGACGAGGAAGCTCCCGTCCGCCTCTCGGGTGAACGCGAGGATACCGACCGCATGGCAGACGACGAGCGCCGTCCCCTCGTCGCCGGCGACGGTCTCGCGAAGCAGCGCCCGCGCGTGACGGTCCTGGTTGATGTCCCACTCCGTACCGTGGCCACCGGGGAAGACGACCGTATCGTACCCGTCGGCGGAGACGCGCGCGAGCGGCTCGGGGTCGTTCAGTGCTTCGTCCGTCTCGTGAACCTCGCGGACGAACGCGGCGGTCTCCTCGCCGACGTTTTCGGGGTCGACCGAGCGCTCGTCGACGACGGGCGGCGACCCCGACGGCGTCGCGACCGTCACCTCGACGCCGGCCTCACGAAGCGTCGTGAGCGGCTCGACGCATTCCTCTCCCCAGTACCCCTCCTCGCTGACGACGAACAGTGCAGATGTCATACGTCCGGCCGTTCACCGTCGCGGGGGGAAAGCGGCCGGCAGCCGGAACGCGTTGCCGCTAGAAGAACTCGATTCGACGGTCCCCTCGGTCTTCACACCGGCTCAGCCGTCGCCGCGCGGGTCGACGACCACGACCTCGCCGTCCTCCACGTCGACGTTGATGAGGGTCTTGGCGCTGTACGCGGCGTCGTCCAGCTTGTTCTCCCCGCCCACCTTCTTGATGACGGCGACCACGTCGACGATATCCGCGCCGATGTCGTCGAGCGCGCCGACGATGGCCGACAGCGTGCCACCCGTCGAGAGCACGTCGTCGAGCACGAGCACACGGTCGCCGGCCTCCACGTCGTTGATGTACATCTGTGACTCGGAGTATCCGGTCTGCTGGAACAGCGGCGTCTCCCCCTCCAGCCCGTACTCCCGTTTTCGGATGACGACCAGCGGGATGTCCGTCATCAGCGAGACGGCCGTGGAGATGTGGATACCCATCGCCGCGGGCGTCACGATCTTGTCGACGTCCTCGAGGTCCGCCTTCCGGATGATCTTGATGACGATCTCGCGCAGTAGCGACGGCTCCAGCATCGGGACGCCGTCGGAGATCGGATGGACGAAGTAGTGGTAGCCGTCCTTCTCGATGATGGGCGCATCGTACAGCGACTGTTCCAACTGATCCATGTCGCCGGTGCGGCAGGCGAGCGGTAAAAACTGACGAATCCACCGGCGACGCCGCACCGAGTGACGGATCGGGCATCCGTTCGCCTCTCCCCCACGAACTCGTGGAAAGGCGGCTGTCACATCGACGACCCGTCCGCGACCGGTCGTTGGAAGAGAGAACGATTAAACCCCTGCCGACCCCGGCATCCACTGTGCAACCGAGTCCAGCCGCGCTGCTGGCTGCCCTCGCGCTTCCCTTTCTCGGCGCCGTAGCGGCGCCGGCCGTCCACCGGCTGCTGGGCGAGCGAACGGCGTACTTCGCGGCGGCCGTTGCGGCCGTCACCTTCGCCCTGCTCGCCGGGCAGTACGGCGCGGCGATGGCAGCCGACCCGACCGCGTCCGGCGTCTCCTACGAGTGGATTCCGGCGCTCGGGGTGTCGCTGACGCTGTATCTGGACGGACTCTCGCTGCTCATCGGCTTTCTCGCGTCCGGCGTCGGGGTGTTGATATTCACCTACTCCGGCGGTTACATGCACGGGGAGCCGGGGCAGGCGAAGTACTATGCGACGCTCTTGGCGTTCATGGGGTCGATGCTCGGCGTCGCGCTCGCGGCCGACCTCGTCGCGCTGTTCGTCTTCTGGGAGCTCACGTCCGTCACCTCGTTCGTCCTCATCGGCCACTACCAGCGGACGGACTCGGGCCGGTACGCGGCCCGCAAGTCGATGCTCATCACCGTCTCCGGCGGCCTGTTCATGCTCGTCGGCTTCCTCGTGCTCGCGTTCGTCGCCGGGCAGGCGCCGGAACTCACACGGACGCTCACGCTGGTCGGCACCCCCGACTCGCTGATCGCGAACGCCGATGCGGTCCGGGGCGCGCTGGAGGCGCGCGGGCTGTTCCTCCCGGTCATCGCGCTCGTCGCCGTCGGCGCCGTCACGAAGTCCGCGCAGGTACCGTTCCACATCTGGCTCCCGAACGCGATGGAGGCGCCCACGCCCGTCAGCGCCTTCCTCCACTCCGCGACGATGGTGAAGGCAGGTGTCTACCTCGTCGGCCGGACCCGTCCGCTGCTGTTGCCGGAGGTCGCGGTCCCCGACTGGATGTTGCTTGTCGCCACCCTCGGGCTCGTTTCCATGGCCATCACGGCCATCCTCGCGGTCGGGGCGACCGACATCAAGGAGCTGCTCGCCTACTCGACGGCGTCACATCTCGGGCTCATCATCGCCGGCTACGGGCTCGCGACGGAGTACGGCGCCGAGGCCGGCGCGTTCCACATCCTCAACCACGCGGTGTTCAAGGCGACGCTGTTCATGGTTGCCGGCATCATCGCCCACGAGGCGGGGACGCGGTATATCCCCGACCTCGGTGGGCTCCGGTCGGAGCTTCCGATAACTGCGGGGATCACGACCGTCGCTGCCCTCGGGATGGCCGGCGTCCCGCCGTTCAACGGCTTCTACTCTAAGGAGCTGCTGTTCGAAGCCACCTACGACATCGCCGCGACCGAGGGCGGGCTGTTCTGGCTCTACCCCGCCATCGCGGTGTTCGGCAGCGTGTTCACCTTCCTCTACTCGATCCGCTTTCTCATGTTGTTCTTCGGCGAGAAGCCCGACGGTCTCCACGCTCACCGGCCGCCGTGGCCGATGCTCGCTCCCCCGTTGCTGCTCACTGCCGTCGCGGCGTACATCGGGATCGGGGGGATCGCTGGCTCGTTCGGCTTCGCCGAGTGGCCGCTCGTGAGCGAGTTCGTCGCCGCGGTGACGAACGCCAGTGCGCTCCACGCGCTCGAGGGCGGCTTCACTTACTACGTGCCGACGACGCTGTCGCCGTACTTCGCGATGAGCCTGCTCACTATCGCGCTCGGTGCCGTCGCGTACCCGTTCTATGACCGAATCCATGCCGGCGTCCGTCGCGCCCGCGCGATACCGGTTACGAGCCCGAACGTCTACTACGACGCGGCGCTGTCGGGCGCCAACCGGCTCTCTCCGGTCGCTGCCGAGACGGTCCACAACGGTGTGTTCCGCCGGTACGCCTACACCGCACTCGCCGCCGTCTCCGCGCTCGCGCTCGGTGGCTACGCGGCGACAGGCGCGACGCTCCCCGGCTTCGCCGGCTTCGTCGTCTCCTTACCGCTCGCGGTCGTCCTCCTCACCGCGGTGCTCGGCGCGGTCGCGGTCGTCCGTGCGCCCTCCCACATCGCTGGCGTTCTCACGCTGTCCATCCTGGGCTTCATGATCGCTATCTTCTTCGTGTTGAGCGACGCGCCCGACCTCGCACTGACCCAGCTACTCATCGAGACGCTCGTGCTCGTGCTGTTCCTGCTCGTGCTCGACAAGCTCCCGTCGTGGTACGGTGACCTGAAACGTCGCGAGGTCGCCGCGGACGTGCTGCTGTCGGCGACGGTCGGCGTCACCGTCTTCGTCACCGTGCTGCTGTCGACGGGAGCGACGGCTCCTAACCCCATCTGGCGGGGGCTCGCGGAGCGGGCACCGGTTCCTTCGGAACACGGCATCTGGATACTCGACGCCGGCGGAGGGAACAACATCGTCAACGTGATCCTCGTCGACTTCCGGGCGTTCGACACGCTGGGCGAGATCAGCGTCGTCGCGATGGCGGCGATCTCCGTGCTCGTGATGGTCGGGATGCGCGGTCGGAGCGAGGACGTGGAGACCGACGCGGACACGGGGCCCGACGCGGCGGACCCTTCGGCCGACGGGGGTGAGACGGCGTGACGACGGAACGGGAGACGACGGTCATCGCGCGGACGGTCACGCGCGTGGTCGTTCCCATCATCCTCGTCGTGGCGCTCGCGCTCCTGTTTCGGGGCCACAACCTCCCGGGCGGCGGATTCATCGCCGGCGTGCTGACGTGTACGGCGTTCGCGCTCGTGTACATCATCTACGGGCGCGAGTCGCTGCGGACGCTCGTCGGGGCCTCGGCCGCGGGCGACGGCGTGCTCGCCGGCCTGCCGGGGACGTACGCACGACTGTTCGCGGTCGGCCTCGCCATCGCGACCGGGGGTGGCGTCGCGGCGATGGCGCTCGGCTACCCGTTCCTGTCGCAGGCGGTGTTGTATCTCAGCGACGTGCCCGCGGTGGGCGCGGTGACGAAACTGCCCGGCATCGGCACGCTCGAACTCGCGAGCGCGTTCGTCTTCGACGTCGGCGTGTATCTCGTCGTCGTCGGGGGACTGCTCACGATCATCTCGGTGGTGGGTTCAGAATGACCGCGACGTACGTCCTGGCGGCCGTGCTCGGCCTGCTGTACGCGTTCGGGACGTTCCTCGTGTTGCGTCGCGACCTCGTTCGCGTCGTCTGGGGCGTGACGATCATGGCACAGGCGACGAACGTGTATCTCGTCACGATGGGTGGCTTCGACGGCTCCGTCCCCGTGTTCGGCGGTCACGGCGACCACGCCGCCGCGAGCGTGCAGGACCCACTCGTGCAGGCGCTCGTGTTGACGGCTATCGTCATCGGCTTCGGGACGACGGCGTTCGCGCTCGTGTTGACGTATCGGGTCTACGAGGAGCACGGCACCATCGACCTCCAGCAGCTCGGCGAGCGCGCGCCGGACGCTGCGGCAACCGAGGAAGGGGGTGACGCGTGATGGCGGCGCCACACCACGTCGTCGTCGCGCCGCTGCTCGCAGCGCTCGCGACGGCCATCGCGACGCTTCTGCTCCGTCCCCTGCCGCGCGCACAGCGTGCCGTCAGCCTGCTCGGCGGCGTGGCGTACGCCGCCGGCGTCGCCTTCCTCTACCGGGCTGTGGTCGCTGACCCCGATGGTTATCTCGTCTACGCGCTGTCGAACTGGGAGGCGCCGTTCGGCATCGTCGCCGTCGCCGACCCGCTGTCGGCGTTCATGCTCGTCATCGCGGCGGTCGTGGGGCTCGCCGCGCTCGTCTTCTCTGTCGGCTACCTCGACCCGGCCGACCAGACGCTCGCGTACCATCCCCTGTTCCACCTGATGCTCGTCGGCGTGACGGGCGCCTTCCTCACCGGCGATCTGTTCAACCTGTTCGTCTGGTTCGAGGTGATGCTGATGGCGAGTTACGTCCTCGTCGTCTTCTACTCCGGGCCGGAGCACACCCGCGCGGCGCTCCACTACGCCGTGCTCAATCTCATCGGGAGCGCGGTGATGCTGCTCGCTGTCGGGGGTATCTACGCCGTAACCGGGACGCTCAACATGGCAGACATCACTGCTCGCCTCGCGTCCGGTGCCGCGGATCCGGTTCCGGTGCTCGGGCTCTCGGCCGTCCTCTTCGCCGTGTTCGCGCTGAAGGCCGGCATCGTCCCGTTCCAGTTCTGGGTGCCGGCGGCGTACCGGGCTGCACCCGCACCCGTGACGGCCGTACTCGCCGGCGTCGTGAAGAAGGTCGGCATCTACGCCATCGTTCGGCTCTACTTCACCGTCTTTGCGGCCGCGACGCTCCCCGTCTCGCTCCCCTTCATCGAGGGGGAGTCGTTCCTCGCGTTCTTCGGGCCGGTCATGTTCGCCATGGCCGTCGCCAGCATCGTCTTCGGCGGCATCGCGGCGGTGAACCAGCCGGACCTCGACGGCCTGCTCGCCTACTCCTCGGTTGGTCAGGTCGGGTTCATCGTCCTCCCGCTCGCGGTCGCCGCGACCGCCCCCGACGGCGGGGAGCTGATGATTCTCGGTATCGCCGCCGCGCTGGTCTACTCGCTGAACCACGGGATCGCGAAGGGGCTGTTGTTCCTCGGCTCCGGTGCCGCTCGCCGCGCGACGGGGACGACCGAGTTCGCCGGGCTCGGAGGGCTCTCCGAGCGCGACCCGGTGTTCGCCGGGGCCTTCTTCCTCGGCGCGCTCGCGCTGATCGGTATCCCGCCGCTCTCCGGCTTCTTCGGCAAGTACCTCGTCTTCGACGTGGGGGTCCGCGCCGGCTCGACGGCGGTCCTCGCCGTCGCCCTGATCGGCGCGATATTCACAATCGCGTACTTCTCGCGTGCGTGGAACCGCGCGTTCTGGGGTGAGCCGGTCGCCTACGAGCGGAAACCGCTGCTCGTCGGTGTCGTCGCCGCCCTCGGCATCAGCCTGCTCGTGCTCGGTGTCGGCTTCGACCCGGTGTTCCGGGCGGCCGAGGCCGCGGCGGAGGCGGCGGTGAACCGTAGCGGCTACGTCGACGCCGTGTTGGAGGTGGAACTGTGACCCGGAAGTGGCCGGTCGTCGGACTCGCCCTCGCCCTGCTGTGGCTGTTCGTCCGCGGCGTCACGACCGCGGACGTCGTCGGCGAGGCGGTCATCGGGGTCGCGGTCGGGATGCCGCTCGCCTACGGACTCCGCCGGTTCTACGCCGACGAGATAACTGTCGCCGGGCGGGTCGCGACGGTGACGTACGCGACCCGGTACGTGCTCGTGTTCCTTCGGGAACTCATCACGGCGAACGTCGACGTGGCCTATCGGGTGTTACACCCGTCGATGCCCATCGACCCCGACGTTGTGGCCGTCCCGTTGCGCGTCGAGTCGGACCCCGCGATCACGACCATCGCGAACTCCATCACGCTCACGCCGGGAACGCTGACGATGGACCACGACGAGGAGTCGAACACGCTGTACGTCCACGCCTTGGTCGGGGAGGTCGATGACGTCGCCTCTCCGATACGGACGTGGGAGGACTACGCGATCCGGATCTTCGACGAGGACGTCTCGCCGTCCGACCCGGCACGACCGGCGCGGAGTGGCCGTGTTCTCCGCGGGCGAACCGGAGGTGACGGCGATGAGTAGCGCGGTCCTCGACGTCGTGGTGACCGGCGGGCTCATCGTCGCGAGCCTCGTGACGCTGCTCGCCGGCTACCGCGTCGTCGTCGGCCCGACGACCCCGGACCGCGTCGTCGGGCTCGACACCATCGCGACGAACGTCGTCGCCATCGCGGTGCTGTACGCGTTCGCGACCGGTCGGGGCCTGTTCGTCGACGTCGCGCTCGTGCTCGCGATCATCGGGTTCATCAGCACCATCGCCGTGGCGCGGTACGTCACGGAGGGGGATATCATCGAATGATCCACGATTACCTCGCCGCGGCGTTCGTCGCCGTCGGCGTCTTCTTCCTGTTCATCGGCACCGTCGGTCTTCTCCGGCTCCCCGACGTGTACAACCGGATGCACGCCACCTCGAAGGCGACGACCATCGGCGCCTCCAGCATCCTGCTCGGCGGCTTCGTCCACTTCGGCCCCGGCGGCGCGGGCCTGGTCTCGCTCGTGGGTATCGTCTTCCTGTTCGTCACCGCCCCGACCGGCTCGCATCTCATCAGCCGGAGCGCCCAGCGGATGGGCGTCGACTTCTTCGGCGACGTCGTCTGGCCGGAGGGCGACGACGAGGTTGACGACCCGACGGAACAGTAGCTACGCCGCGAGGTCGTCGGCGAGTTCTTCGGCCACCCGGAGACCGAGTCCGGCTTTCGACCCGGCGTACTCCGAGGCGGACTCCTCGCGGACGAGCAGCGCGCGCGTCTCCTCCCCGGCGAGCGCGTCCGCGCGGTTCGCGACGACGAAGGCGAGCCCGACCCGTTCCAGCTGTTCGCGAGCCTTCGCGACGAGGTCGTCGTCGTTCCCGTCGGTCTCTAGCTTGAAGCCGACCATCGTCAGTTCGGGGTTCGCGTCGCGCACCTCGTCGAGCAGCTTTGGCGTCGGTTCGAGGTCGAGGGTGAGCGATTCGCCCGAACGGATCTTCTCGTCGGCGGCGTCGACGGTATAATCTGAAATGGCTGCCGCGGAGACGAGCGCGTCGGCCTCATCGGCGACCGAGAGCGCCGCGTCGGTCATCTCTGCGGCCGACTCGACGCGCTCGACGCTCGCGTAGGGGACGTCCGGGCCGTCGTGCAGCAGCGTCACGTCGGCGCCGCGGGCGTAACAGGCGCGCGCGACGGCACGACCCGTCCGGCCCGAGGCGCGGTTCGTCAACACCCGAACAGGGTCGACGCGCTCGCTCGTCGCGCCGCTCGTGACGACGACCGACTGCCCCGCGAGCGACCCGTTCCCGGCCGCCCGAGCCGTCTCGGTCACGATCGCCTCCTCCGTGGCTATCTTGGCTTTCCCCTCTTCGACCCGGGGGTCGACGAATGAGATGCCCCACGACTCGAGCCGGTCGAGCGCGTCCAGCACGCCGGGGTGGTCGTACATCGGCTCGTGCATCGCCGGCGCGACGACGAGCGGGACGCCCTGCCCGAGCGCGACGGTCGCACACGTCGTCACCGGGGTGTCGTCGATGGCGGCGGCGATCTTCCCGACCGTGTTGGCCGTCGCTGGCGCGAGCAGGAAGACGTCGGCCCAGCCGTCCGCGCCGAACAGGTCGACGTGCTCGACGGCACCCGTGATCTCCGTGACGACGTCGTTCTCGGTGGCGAACTCCAGCGCCCATGGGTGGACGATGCTGCGCGCACTTTCCGTCGCGACGGCGCGGACCTCCGCGCCCTCGCGCCGCAGTTCGTGGGCGAGCTCGACCGTCTTCACGGCCGCGATGGAGCCGGAGACGCCGAGGACGACGTTCGTGTCCGCGAGGAGACTCATACCCGGGGTCGGAGGCGGCGGCTAATCAACGTTCGGCGTCCGCGTCGTCCCGGCTCGCGACGACGGAGGGGTGCATCGTCGGCGGCTCGGACTGCGGCTCGGCGAACGCCGCCCGCATCCGTTCGTTGGCCGCGCGCTCGCGTTCGCGACGCTCCGCCTCGTCGATCTCCTCACAGCCCGGTGGGATCTCACGCCCCCGCTCGGTGAAGTAGCCCTCGGGAGCGACCCAGTCGTGGTAGTAGGGAACGTCACTGTCCTCGATGAGCGTCAGGGCGACCTCCGCGCCGTGGCCGGCACAGACGACCGTCTGATGGGGCTTCTCCGCGATTCGCCCGGCCGCGTAGAGGCCGTCGGGGCCGGCGCGGCCGAAGTCGTCCACGTCGACGTACGTCTTCGAGCCGCGGTCGACGAGGCCGACACCATCGACCTCGTCGAGATACGAAGTGTCCGACCACGAGGCGGCCATGACGAACGATGCGGTCCGGTCCTCGCCGTCCGCGGTCCGGACGAGAAAACCCGCGTCGGCTTCCCCGTCGTGGCCCGCTCGCCCCTTGTCGCCGAGGGGTGCGACGCGGGTGACCCGTCCCTCTGCGAGCGTCACGCCGTGCTCCTCGGCGCCTTCGCGACACAGCTCGAGGAACGTCCGCGCGTTCACGCCGAGCGGGAACCCCGGCACGTTCTCGAGGTGCGCGTTGCGCGCGAGTATCGGTTCACCCTCGCTCACGACGGTCGTATCGAGGCCGGCCCGTGCGGTGTACGTCGCGGCCGTCAGTCCGGCGACGCCGGCACCGACGACGATGACGTCCGAATCCATACCTGGCCCACCACGCCCGGGCGCCTGAACGGTTCGGTTTCCCGGAACGCTTAGGGAGTGGTCGTCCGACGTGGAGACGTGGACGCAGTCGAGGTCACCACGGTCGTCTACGTGCCCCGAGAGGAGATCTACGAGTTCCTCCTGCAGTTCCCGGGTTACGCCCGCTACTCGGAGTATCTCGAGTCCGTCGAGGCGCACGGCGACGGCGACGTGGGGACGGAGTACGAGCTTCGGTTCGCGTGGTGGAAGCTTTCCTACACGGCTCGCTCGCGGGTGACGGACGTCGACCCGCCCGAACGGATCGACTGGATGCTGACGAAGGATCTCGACGCCGGCGGCTACTGGCAGATCGACGAGTTGGAGCCACCAGACGGTCGCGAACACGCCTCGCGGGTGACGTTCCGCGCCGAGTTCGCGCCGGACTCGGCGAACTCGGACGCCATCTCGCTGCCGCGGCTGGTGTCGTGGGACTGGGTCATCGAGAAGGTGAAGCCGAAGATCCGGTCGGAGGCGGAGCGGGTCGTGCGCCGCGCGGTTCGCGACCTCGAGGGCGTCGACAGGAGGGTCGACATCGAGGTGCGGACGCGGCCAGACTCTGTCTGATTACTGCTCGCCGTAGTCGCCGCCGAACCGCATCAGGAAGTAGGCCAGCCCGAGCGTCGACACCATCCCGATGGAGGCCGCCACGCCGAGCGTCTTCGCGCTGTCCGGGATCTCTGGCGGCCCGGATGCGGGCGCGGGCGTCGATATTTCCTCGACGACCTCGATGGTCGCCTCCATGCCGGCTTGCGCGTGTGGCGTGCAGACGTACTCGTAGGTGCCGAGCGTCTCGAAGGTGTGGCTGTACTCGTAGCCGGAGTTCTGCAGCTCCTCGCCCGTCCCCTCCCAGTTCGCCCCCTCGGGCTGGGACCTGGGCACGACGTTGTGGCCGTCGGAGTCCCACACGAAGTTGACGGTCGTCCCCTGAAGAATCTGGAGCTCCTCGGGGTCGAAGACGAAGTCGCCGCCGGGGCCGACGACGACCTCTTCGGTCTGTCCGGCGCCGGGAAGCGAGCCGTCGCCCGAGTCCGTCTCGTTGCCTTCCTGCGCGGCGGCCGTACCCGTTGCGCCGGCGACCGCACCCGCGCCGGCCGCCGCGCGGATGAAGCCGCGCCGGCTGACGGCGGTGTCGTCCGTGCTCATAGAAGCGCCTTGGGAGTAGCAACCCCTGAAGCTTCCGCTTCCGTTCGCCCTACAGCCGGTAGTCGGCGTCGCCGTCCTCCGCTTCGAGGAAGGCGACGAGCAGGTCGACGGCGGCGTCCACGTCCGCAGCGTGGACGCTCTCCGTCACGGTGTGGAGATACCGGGTCGGGAACGAGATGGCGCCAGCCGGGGTCGCGCCGCCAGCGAACTGCAGGCCAGCTGTATCCGTGCCGCCAGCGGGCAACACTTCCATCTGGTGGTCGATCTCGTTCCCCTCCGCGAGCGCGCGCAGTCGCCGGTGGACCTTCGGGTTCGCGATGGCCGAGGAGTCCTTTAGCTTGATCGCGGCGCCGTCGCCGAGCCGGGTGACGTGGTCGCCGCCCTCGAAGCCGGGCACGTCGTTCGCGACGGTCGTGTCGAGGCCGAGCGCCACGTCCGCGTCGATGTCGACGCCGAGCGCCTTCGCTCCCCGGAGGCCGACCTCCTCCTGAACGGTCGCGGCGAGGTGAATCGTCGCCGTCGGCGACTCGATCCGGCGGGCGGCTTCGATAAGTCCCAGCACGGAGACGCGGTTGTCGAGCGCCTTTCCGGTGACGTGGTCGCCGACCAGTTCGGTCCGCTGGCTCATCGTCACGAGATCGCCCACCGCGACGCGCCGCTTCACCTCCTCGGCGTCGAGCCCGAGGTCGACGTGGACGTCCTCGACGGACGCCTTCTTCTCGAGGTCCTCCTCGTCCATCGTATGCGGCGGAGGGCTCCCGATGAGCCCGTCGATGTCACCGCCCTGTGCGTGGACCGTGACGCGCTGTGCCTTCAGCACGCGCGCGTCCCACCCCCCGAGCGCGTCGAGCTGGAGGTAGCCATCGTCGGTGACGTGACGCACCATGAAGCCGATCTCGTCCATGTGGGCCGCGACGACGACCGACCGGTCGAGCTCCCCCTCGATGGTGCCGACGACGTTTCCCATCCCGTCCGTGCGCAGTTCGTCGACGTGGCCGTCGAGTTCCCGCCGCACGATCTCCCGGATCCTGTCCTCGTAGCCCGGAACGCCGCTCGTCTCGGTCAGCTCGCGGAGCAGGTCGAAGTCGAAGTCGATGTCGGGCTCATCCGTCGCCATACGCCCGTACCGGGGGCCGAGCGCCTAAACGACAGCGATTCCCCGAACCCGGGCATCTGCTGCCACCTGCTCGGGACGACCGCGGGTCGGCGTGATGGAAACCACTATCGGGGCTCAACCCCCCGATGCGGTATGGACTGGATCGGTGAGACGTTCACGTCGGAGACGGGCTGGAACCATCTCGAGACGCTCGTCGACATCGGCAACCGGATGGCCGGGTCGGACGGCGAACAGCAGGGGCTCCACGCGACCCGCGACGCGCTCGCCGAGCACGCGCGCGACGCCCGCGTCGAATCGTTCGACGTTCAGGGGTGGACCCGCGGCTCCTCGGAGCTTCGTGTCGACGGCGAGACGTTCGACTGCATCGCTCTGCCACGCTCGCCCGGTGAGGAAGTAACCGGCGAGTTGGTCGACCTCGGATACGGGCTCCCCTCGGACTTCGAGGAGCAGGACATCGAAGGGAAGGTCGTCATGTGCGCGACGAACGTCCCGTCGTGGTACGACCGGTTCATCCACCGACGGGAGAAGTACTACTACGCCGTCGAGGGGGGTGCCGCGGCGTTCCTCTTCAAAAACCACGTCGAGGGGGGTCTCGCGCCCACGGGGAGCGTCGGG
>Ga0207771_100871_pt1 | contig 15365 bp, 15 predicted proteins | sample A23M2SouthBayCA_2_FD_187731 | JGI IMG/M metagenome (GOLD analysis project Ga0207771, IMG submission 187731) | Aerobic enrichment media microbial communities from Eden Landing Ponds, California, USA - A23 M2 (2) (SPAdes) | ecosystem: Environmental > Aquatic > Marine > Unclassified | place...
CGAAGTGGCGGAAGTCAAGGAGTAGCTCGTCGGGTGCATCCGGAAACTGGGTACAGACCTCCCGACAGAATTCGAGGCGTCGCTCGTGATAGGTCGGGTCGTCCGCTGCCAGAGTGGCAAGGTCGTTGTCGAGTGATCGCAGGAATGCTTCGAGGGAGAGCACATTCGGGAGGTGATCGTCAGCGGCCTCGAGTGTCGTGATGTCGTCCGGCGTGACGGCGGCGATGATCTCCCAGGCACTCAGCCACTGTTCGCAGGCTTCGGCGTCGTCCCCCTGCTCCCGGAGTTCTCGACCGTCCTGTACCAGGTCGTAAATCCGCTCCTGATAGGGTATATCGGGCGCCCACCGGCTCCAGAGCACTTCAGCCGCCATCCAGATGAAATCCTGATCGTACCCCGACGCGTCGACGTTGTGGTCGTCCTCCCACTGGTCAGCAAGTGCCATCGCCGAGTCAACCGCGGCCGCACGGTCACGGAACGACTCCTCTGTCGTGTCGATACCGTGCTCGGCAAGCTTGTCCCGAATTTCCCCCGTCGCCAGGGCCTGCACGTCATGTAACTCCCACCGCTCACCCGACTGGCGGTCGGTCCCCAGGGACATGTCTACCGCTTCGCCCGTGTCTTGCTGGGCACGGGTGGCATCGTCGTCGCTTTCTTCGAGGTCGTGGTCGTCGATGTACTGCTCAACCCGCTTGGTATCGATCCGACCGAGTTCGTCGGACTCGTGGTCTTCATAGAGATGCTTGCGGATCTCGGATTCGTCCGCGAAAGATTGCTCGCAGTACGGGCAGTCGGTCATTGGTTGAGGGTTCGAGGAGTCCGGTGAAAAAGTGCGGGGCAACTGTCCGCTCGTGGCTATTGTTCGGACCGTTTCTCGTCGATGATCGCGGCTGTCTCGGTCGCTGCGAACGGGTCACGTTCTTCGAGGAGGCTCTCGATCTCCTCTGGATCGTACACCTCCTTGATGATGCAGTAATATCGCGAGGGTGTTCCAAAATCGTAGACCATACTGAGTCTATCTCCTTCCCAGAGTGTCGCACGTTCGGCAATATCGGAAACCGTCATCTCGCTTGCGGTCGTGTATGCTGGATCGTTGACCTCAGTGAACTGGTGATCCGGGATGACGTTGAGTGTCGAATCCATGTACTCGTCTTCGAGCCCGTACATCCGAAGATGCAAATCATCGAGCGTCGTGAACCGGCAGACGAGCCTGTCGAGTTCTGCTATGGTTGTTTCGGGCCGGACGACGATGTCGTACCACTCTTCGCGGGCCCGCCCCTTCTGCTTCCATCGCAAGCGATATCCGACTGTCCCGATGCGTTCGTCGACGTCATCGCGTTCGTGCTGTTCTCCTCGCTCAGCGTGTTCTATTACCGCTGTCCAGCAATACGAACACACCTCGTCCGGCGCATCACCTTCGAATGCCATCTTGTCGAACCCTTTCCAGTCGGCGTAGTCCCGAAGTGTGATATACTCGCTTGCAGGTGAGCGCGTACTCCGGTCACACAGCTTTTCGCCCGGTAACTCCCATTGAGATGAATACGACGGCCCGCTTGCTGGGTCGGCTTCCAGATCGACGATGTGATCGACGGTCCCGACACGGCTCACCTCAATGACGAAGCGGTCTGTGGTGGTTGTCTCAGTCACGGTCTTCGGGATCCTGTTGTCCTTCGAACCCAGTACAAACTGCATCGGTTGGTGCCAGTAGCTCATTGAGGAACGCTGTGACGAGATCATCCGGATCGCGGGGAAGGCCGTCCGGTGGCTCTTCCCAGAGTTCGACTGTAAATATTCGCGCTGCCGTTGCCCGTCCCTCAATAGCGATAACCATCAGAATCGCCTGCTGATAGATCACGATCGTCCGCTGGTCGTCGACGTCGAGAAACTCGATTGCGGCCGCCTTGAGTGCTGCTGGGATATCCACCGGCTCGTCCAGCGTGCAATGCTGGACCGGCGCATCCTCATCCGTCATAGCCGATTCAACCACCCGTTCGTACAAGTATGCGCCGACGGCGTGACTCTGACCGTCCACCCGTTTCGTTACTGATGCGCGGTCACGCACAACGACGGTATGATGGAACTGATTGGGGCGAGTGGATCGTATTGGAATGGACGCAGTATAACGAGCTTCTGTCGAGAGCTCTGTCCATCCTGCAATCCGTACGAACTGGGGATTTTAAGCTCTCAGCAGCGAGAGTATAGATATGTCGTTCAGCGGGAACTGGCACACGCTCCTCGAAGCAGCCGAGGAGCGTTCTCCGGAGGCCACTCTCATCACACCGCTTTCACACACCAAGTTTCGTATTACCGACATACAGGAATTCCGCGTCATCATCGAAATTCTGGACTCGGACGATTCTCAGCCGCTCCAGCGCGACCAGTTCGAAACGCTCTATCGCCGAGTTCAGGATGCGAGTGGCGGCTTTGAGCTGGACCGTCTTCCCCCGGATGCTGAACCCTATGCTGCTGTGCTCACGCTTCATCCGCAATTCGAGATTGATGAGGACGCCGGGATCCTCGTTGAATCGGCCGCCCCGACTGCCACCCAGGTGATTGGTGAGGGCCTTACCGAGACTGCGGATAGAACTGAGCCGGATGTCGGCGTCTATGCTGATGCGCTCCTGTTGATCGACGCATTAGAACGCCACGATCCGACCAGCATGGACACCCGGGATACGGAGACACTCATCGACCTTTACACCTTACTCTCGGACGTGCAACGTGGCGCGAACGACCTTCGGAAAGACATCGCCGACACCCTCCTTGATCGAGTCGATCACGACCAGCCAGTTCATGCCCAGTACGGCTCCGTCCAGCGAACTTCGCGCCGGTCGAAGTCACTGAAGGACGACACAGAGGTCCTCGCCGCGGTGGAGGACGCCGGTATCGATCGGGATCGTGTCCTCGGCGTTGATCCGGACAAGGTCGATGACGCACTTGACGTGACTGACCTCCACGAGCAGGATGTCTACGATATCGACGAGCGGGCGTACGTCAGGAAGGCCGACGTCAACGAGGACGTGAAAGCGACGCGATTGCAGGGATTGAAGGACCGACTCGCGACCACTGAAAGCGAGGAGGCGGATGTCCTCCGTAGCGAGATTGAGGACTTGGAAGATCGGATCGACGAACTCACGAGCTTTCGTACTGGTTCCAAGGTGCAGTGAGGAATGACGAGTATCGCTGTCGGGTAACGCTCGCAGCAGATCCGGCGGCGACAGCTTCTCAATCGAACATTCCTGGCTGACTGCGAGTCCGATCAGTCGAGGCGATCAAGCGAGCCATAGAGCTCCTCGTTCTGAATGTGGGTGCAGAACTGCGCGCAGAGCCGACAGCAGTCCGCGTCATCGCTGAACGTCCGGACACTGGCGTCCCAACGTGCGTGGACGGCGCCAAGCATCGCACTTCGAACCGATGGTTCGGTCGCGACCATGACCCGCCGTGCGCGCTCTGGTGGCGTCGCGTCGGCTGCCGGCCCCTGCATTCCAGCTGTCGACAGGAGGTCCTCGAGGACGCTTCCGATCTCGATTCCGACACCGAGATTATCGCCGACCTGTGGAGCGATGAAGATTGTTGCATTACTCGCCTTGGCAAAGGCGATACTCTGTGTGGCGGCATCCATCTCGTCGAGCGAAATCCCGACATCGATTGCGAGAAAGGCATTAAACCCGCGGTCGCGGAGACAGTCCCGCGTTTCCTGCAGGAGCCGCAACACCTCGTCTTCGGCGTACTCGCCGCTGGTCTCGTCCCACGTCGCAAACGACGGGGCATCGGTTTCGACATCGGCGTCCGCCGGCAGCAGCGTGTCGACGTCGAATGTCCGGTATGGGCCCATCAAATAGACGAGAAACTGTTCCCGCTGGACTGGAGCGAGCGCATCTGAATCACCGGCGGCACGGGGGAGATCGTCGATAATCCGTTGCCGCATTCGACTCGTCGATTCGGAACTGTAGTATATAAATATCGGTGTTCTCAGGAATATTCTAGTCGAGAACGACTAAGTACATGGCGTTCCAACGTAGGACCTGAGGCAACCTCAAATGTCTGAAACCGATCGCCAGCCAACAGAGGAGGTTCGTCAGCCGGAACCGCCGCTTCCCGAGGATAGCGGGCTGACGCTTGAGGAGTATCTCGCTATGCAACAGGCGATCGGCCACCCGACGCGGTTCCGGATCCTCCGCACGCTCGTCGCCAACGACGAACTGAGTGCTGCCGATCTCAAGGCCGCGGTCGATGTCGAATCCCACAATTTTCACTACCATCTCGACGAACTGGTCGATGTCGGGCTTGTCGACAAGCGCCAACGACGGACCGCCGACAGCCAGGGCTTCTATACGTACTATCGGCCGACGGCAATGGGGCGCGGTATTCTTGAGCACGGTGTCGAGGAGCTGATGCGCCGTGAACGCGAGTTCAACGACGCCTACTCGTAAACTGACGTAGTGTTCTCTGTCTCTACCGGTGATCCAGTTACCTTTGAGATTTCTCTTGGGAAGAGCTGACAGAGACTGCTGTATCTGTTTTCTCATCGCAGGTGGATGAAGCGCTCTTTCTGGCCTGCATTTTCGCTGCTCGCGAGAGGCTGTTCAAATATACAAACCGAATCCATGTACACAATTCATACAGCCAATCTATACACCTAATCTATACACCTAATATTCTACTCGGGGTGGTCTCCAGTGTATTCTCGCGTGAAAACAATCTTCAGCGTCTCTATGCACCACCTGGCCACATAATACGTTAACCTAATTCGAATGTATAATTCGAATAGGGATACTACCTTGTGGGTGGCTGGACCCTCTAACATCCTTATCTCTATGCATTAGGCAGATTAATTGGGTGAATGAATTAGGTGGATAGATTAGGTAGATGAGTTAGTCATATGTCTGACGTACCTTTATTATGCGGACGAACGATCTGGAGAACATATGCCCATCACCTATACCATCTATTCGGAATCGGGGGGGATCCACAAAACTACGTGGACAGCGAACCTCGCCGAGGCTCATGCTCGACAGGGCTTCGATGTCCTCGTCATCGACCTTGACCACCAGGCAGCCAATCTCACATACCTCTTCGATGTTGAGGTAGGTCGTGACGATCCTGATGCAGACAATCTCGTCCGACACGTCCTCGGACGACCAAGCGGTGACTTCGAGGACCTCATTCGCAGCACCGACGAGGGAGTCGACGTCCTCCCGGCGCACGATATGCTCGAGGAGTTCACCGAGCTTCTCCTCCAACGTGAACGCTTCGAGGAGAATATGGGTGACGAATTCAACCGCTACGAGCAGCTCTATAACGTCCTCTGGGAGGAGAATAACGTCCAAGACGACTACGACGTAGTCATCATTGATCCGAACGCCCGCGCTGAGATCATGCTGTATAACGCTATCTACGCCACTCGGACGCTCGTTGCACCCAGTAAACCCGCCGGGAAGGGCAACAAGAGCCTCGAGGGGCTCGCTGGGCTCTTAGAGAGTATGAGCGAGAACCTTGGTATCGATGTCGGCGTCGCCGCAGTCATTCTCTCGGGTGCTGGTACAACCAGCACACACAACCGCTACATCGAAGAAATGGAAGATGAGTACGGTATCGCTGCGACGATTGGCGAACGACAAAGTATGATGGACGAGATGTGGGATGCCCAAGGTACGGCGTTCAAAGTCGTCGAGGAAGCGTGGCACAACGGGGAAGCGGGAACCCGTCGTCTCCGCGAGCGCGAAGTCGAGACACTTGAGACTATTCTCGATATAGCCAGCTACCTCACCGATGAGTTCGGCGTTGAACCCCCTCAAGTGCCGGAGCTCAAGATTGAGGACACGGAGGTGGTGTCCTAATGACCGGGTTGAAGAAGGGAACTGGGAGTCTCGATTTCGACGAGGAGTCCGACGAGGAACCCGAAGAGACGGACGACACCGATGCGTCCGAACCCGAGACGGAGGAGAGACCAGCAGAGACAGAGACACAACCCGACACACAGACGGATTCCGACCTAACCACAGAGCCCCCATCTTCCTCGGATGAAATGCCACAAGGGGAGACCCAACCACAGGCGGCGACACAAGCACATTCGGGCGATTTCGATATAGATGACCTCCCCTACCTCGTGCAACGGCAGATGCGTGGTGCGTCGGTGAACGCAGACCGAACGAAGCAACTACTGCTTGAGGTCCGTCCCTTTGTCAAAGAGGGTGAAGAGGAATTCCTAAACGATCTGCAAGACCTCGTCGATGGCCCAGTTTACAAAGGCGATGCTCGCGAAGCTGCGATGGTAGTCGCACAGGAACACCCCGAACTCGTCGCTGAAAAGCTTCGCGAGTGGGGAATCGAATATCTGGATAAATAACCCGCAAGCGTCGAGATTCTCGGTTTTCTCTGTCCCCTCGGATCCGCTTCGGAAGTGCGACTGCGACAAATCAGAGATAGCAGCTGCAGCATCTCTAGCACCGGCTGGTTTACTCGTCAACCGGGTGGGAATTTGACTCGCCGCCGGTGTCGTGTTGGTCCCGCTGTTCTTGATCGTGTTCGGCGAAAGCGACTTCAGCGCGTTCGAGAGGCATATCAATTCCATCAGACCATGGAGGACTTAGACGAGAGGTTTGGAGCGGAAGATATGGACGAATGGCGCCAACACGCTGTCGAGGACGCGGACGAATGACTGCGGAGCGCGGCGATGTCGTCGTTGCAACTGACCCCTTCAACAAGGCACCGTCCGGGAGGACATCGTCGATCGGATCGTTGCTCAGCTCAGAGAATATATCGAGTAGCTACGGTTCGTCTGCCGCGAAGAGGCCTTCCAAATCATCACGCATCTCCTCACGACGGTGCCGTCGCTTCTCCGCCTTCGAGAGATAGTTGTCGAGGACGACGTCGGCTGATTTCGAACCTTGCTCTTCCGCGATATCCTCGAACCGCTCAGCTACCCGTCGGACTGCTGCACCATACGCCGTGTACCAGTATCGACGCCCCATCTTCGGCGTCGGCGCCGTCCCGTCGACAGTAACCCCGGCTTCGTCAGCGAGATCGCGGAAGTGCCGGCGGGCGGTCTCGGTCGATACATGGCCCGATTTCGAGGACGGCGACGGTAACAGGTAGCCGTTCCAGTTGTCACCGTGTTCCTCGTGAAGGTCGTCGATCCGTGCTTCAAGCTCTTCAACGCCCACCAGTAACGCGACCGTCCCCGGCCCGTTTTTGCGTTCGTCCTCACCGAAGTCGATGTACGGGTCCGGGCCCTCGGGGTCGTCCTCGTCGGGTGAGAGCGTGAGCTGGCGCGTATGGAGAGCACAGACCTCGCTCGGCCGCAGTCCCCACCCGCAGACGCCAACCACGAGGAGGCGGTCAGCCGGCGTATCTGCCGTCTGATCGAGCCTCTGGATCTGGTGGGCCCCGAGGGCGGGGTTATCCCAGTCGGGGGCTGAATCCCATCCGAACCTGCGTTCGAGCCGCGTCGTCGGGTCGTAGTCGGCTTTCCCGAAATCGACTCGGTGCTGGTAGAACTGTCGAACCTCCTGGACGTACTTGCGTCGCGACGCGTGCGTGTTCAGCGTCTCGTCGAGGCGTCGAAGGACATCGAAGGTATCCGCGACACGGGCTTTCTCCTCGGAACTCCCCTGCTCTGACTGGAGTGGTGAGAGCAGATCATCGGTATCATTCACCTGCTGGTAGGTCTCGACGTAGCGACGAAGCACCGAGCGTCGGGTCGCGACCGTCGATTCGGCACGCCCCTGCCGGTCCCGTAGCTCATGTAGATAGGATTCCAGCGCCTGGCGGGTCTCCTGATCGTCGACGAACGCGAACGGGCTGTTATCTTCGTCGTCGTTCGGTGGAACCTCGATCTCGGCGTAGAAGTCCCCGGGTGAGAGGTCGAAGTTCCGGGAGAGGTGCGCGATGAAGCCCCGATAGTGGTCACTCAGCCACGCGTAGGTCGGCGTCTCGTAGTCGGGGTCGAGCCCGTCGGCCCGCATCTCCTGGGCGATCTCCTCGTGATAGAAGGCCTCGCAGTCCTCGAGGTCCATCGTGCTGTAGCGTGGTGAGTCGGTGGCAGCGTCTGTGGACATGGATGGTGTCGGTCGTGACGGGTGCTGAGTCGAATTCTGTTATGTGCGGGCTTCTCAGTTGGACGGATGAAATCGCGTTACGGAAGGCGACTTGCTGCGTTTGCCCCTGATTCTAAGCCGGTTGTTTTCGGTGGGTAGATCGTTACTCCTAGACCACTTATATTTTGTGTGGTGTTGTTTTCTCGTTCAGAAAACCACAACAACACACATATAGGCCGAGATTATCAAATTTGGCATAAACTGTATACTGCTATATTCAACTTCCACACCGTGAAGTTGAGACTACACCGGGTTTAGCGGGGCTGTGATGTGTGAATTTGTCCGATTCAGTCAACGCAAACCACCTCAAATCACTCCCCAAGCGGCCATTCCTGTCATACTTCCAATTGTATGGGCGAATTTTCGAGACTCCCAACAGTGTAGCCACTCAGACGGCGCGCTAACCTGGACTGAGTGCCTCTCTACCCAATTCCGGTCTCCTTCTTCAGCAGCGTCAATGTGTTATCTGCCGTCACCATCGGCGAGTGCCCGTACTCACTAGTCAACGCAACCTGGACGAGCAAGTCGACGGCTCGCCAGATAGAGTACAGCAGACACGCGAACGCGAAGTAGAAGAATCGCAACCCGAAATCCTTCGACGTCGTCGCCGCCATGAACCGCTTTATCGATCTGTAGCCACTCTCGATTTCCCACCGATAGCCGTACTCAGTGAGGTGTCCGCTCCCGCAATTCGTCATAAACACCGAATACTGTCGATAGTCGTCGTGTTCTGAGTCCTCTTTCCGCCGATAGATCAGCGTCGTCTCGTGCCACTCGTTCTTGCCGAGATGTAGTTTCCGGTCAGTTTCGTATCGGCCCATCCCTCGTTCAACTAGGCGCTTGGCTTGCGCTTTCTCGCTGGTTTGCATTCGTTTCGGCACGACGTACGACGGCCCGCGCTGGCTGAGCATCTCCAGAACGTGCTGGCTGTCGAACTCTCGGTCCATCAGCACGTTGTCGACGTGAACGAGGTCCTCAGCCGAATCAAGCAAGTCCTCGACGATTTCCAGTCGTGTCTCCCCCTTTCGGACGGGGCGTGCATCCAACACGATTGGGACGGCATTCCCGACCAGCTGCACCGTCGCCCACTGGTAGGCATATTCGTCGGTCTTCTCCTTCGTCCCGATGATCTCATCCTCGTAGCCCGTTCTATCGCCTGTGAAGGGGTCAGCTTCGGTAATGTCGATTGCGACAATCCCCGCTCGAAAGAACTGCTCTGTCTCAGCAACTTCGGCCAAGAGCCGGTTGATGGCCTGCCGGTACATCGCTCGCACCTGTTCAATCGAGAGGTCCCGAATATGCTCACGGTGGGCGTGGCCCAACGGTGTCCGATCCCGAGTCGATTCGTAGACGAAACTGCGGGCCCCTTCGTTCGCAGCCAACCGCTCACGAAGTCCGAGATACGTTTGTAAGTCCCAGTACGCGTTTTCGTGGATCTCACAGCCCTCACCACGGTCCAGCGAGAACGCGGGGAAGACGACGCGGCTGACGTGATCGCTGATCTTCGCTGCGTCTTCCAAAACAGTCTGGTCGTCCGGATCGGTCGCCTTAGACTCGTCATTACGGTACTGGAGCTTCCGGTCTGGGTCACGAGGAACCGCAACACCGGCATTCTGTGCGTTGATAAGGAGCGTCCGAGCCGTTCTCTCAACTGTCTCACGGAGATTGGCACTGAAGCGCTTGTTCCAACTGCGCCAGAGTGTCGACTGATCGGGAACGGAGTCGAACCCGAGCGAGCGACGGGTACCTGAGTGCTGCCGGAGATAGTCGACGAGCGCGGTTTCGTGGTCCCAGCCGTACACCTCTTTCAGCAGGAACGCTCTGAAGAGCTGTGGCATCTCATATCGAGTTGGACCGGAATATTGGTCGTGAGAATTGAACTCCACATAGGACAGTGGATACTGACAGACGAACCCCTCGACCGAGTCGTGGGCGTTGTGCTCGAACCAGATTCCAGAGACGGTCCGGAAATCCTCAGTGAGCGCGGTCAGTGAGCTCTGGCCGTACAGTGGAGTCGACTCGTACGCTGGCCAGTCAACGTGCTGACGGTGGGCGATTCGTCGGAAGACACTCCGTCGAGACTCACGAGTTGGCACCACTACGTGATTCCAGAACACGACATGCTCAAAAACGCAGCTACACGACTGCAAGAGAACGAGTCAGCGACTCTGTCGGGACCTCTTCGCCGCCCTCCGATCTGGTTCGACGGATCCACCCACCATACCAGCAACGGCAGGATGGCAGACCACCCCGTTCGAATGTCAGCGACGAAGACGTCAAGGCCGGATTCGGTTACTCGGTGAGTTCGACACCAGTGAGCTCGAATCGGGCACCGCCGCTCGTACTCTCCGCGACGGCGATCTGCCAGCCGTGTGCAGTCGCGATCTGTCTCACAATGTTCAACCCGAACCCTGTCCCCTGTGCTGCCGTCGAGTACCCCGCTTCGAAGATATCGTCTCTGTCGCTCTCCCCAATTCCTACCCCATCGTCCTCAACGTAGAACCCGTTCTCGATTGTCTCTACTCGAACCGTCACGTCATCTCCGCCGTGTTCGATCGCGTTCCGGACGAGGTTCTCGAATAGTTGTTGGAGTCGATCCGCGTCCGCTGTAATCCTCACGCCGGTCTCGCACTCGATCCGCAGGTGGGCATCCTTCGTGTCGACGATCTCCCAACAGTTCTCACAACACCCGACGAGACTGACTGACGCCGGATTCGTTATCGTCTCCCCTTGGCGAGCTAATTCGAGGACATCAGCAGTAATGGCTTCCATTCGGTCGAGGGCGGTCATAACACGGTCCAGGTGCTCGGTCTCTCCCGTGTCCTGTGCCATTTCGGTGAACCCTTTGGCGACCGAGAGGGGGTTGCGAAGGTCGTGAGAGACGATGGTCGCGAACTGGTCGAGCCGCTCGTTCTGTCGTTGCAGTTCGCGTTCGCGCTGCTCCCGCTGGCTCATATCGGCCACGGCCCAGACGGTTCCACTACCGTACTCGTCACCCAGTCCAGTGACGCGCGACTCGGCGGGAGCCGACTCGCCCCTTGCCGAGAGTAGCCGCCACTCGAGGGCGCTCGCCTCGTTTGGAGTTATTTGTTCGTGGAGTGATTCGACCTCCCCCCGAGAGTCTTCGTGAACGATGCGTGACACGGGGGCGCCGAGCAACTCCTCGCGGTCGTACCCGGTCAACGAGGCCAAGCGCTGGTTCACCAGGTCGAACTCGCCGGCCTCGTTCAGAACGAACACCCCGGCTGCGACGGCATCGATCACCCGTTTGTACCGCTCTAACTCTTGTTTCCGTTCCTGTCGGGCGGTGATATCTCGGATCGCCCCGATCATTTTCCGCGGCTCACCATCTGTATCAGATATCACGTATCCGTCGTCCTCGACGACGATGTATGAGCCATCAGCGCGTCGGAACCGATATTCGCCCGAGAACGTCTGCTGGCCCGCAGTGAGCTGGGTCTGGAAATTCGACCGGATGCGGTCACGGTCGTCGGGATGGATACGATCGATCCACCACTCGAACGAGAGAGACCTGTCGTCGAGGGAGTACCCAGTCAACTCCGAAAACCCCTCTGAGACGTGAACCTTGCCCGTCTCCGGATCGCGTTCCCAGACGACGTCCGAGACAGCCCGTAGTGCGTACTTGTTCCGACGGTTCTCCCTCTCGAGGGACTGCTGCGTTCGATACCGCTCGACGTAGTTGCGGATTCGATTGGCGAGCAACTCGAACTGCTCGGCTCCGTCGTGTTTCGAGAGATAATCCGTCACGCCAGCAGAGATCGCACGACTGGCGAGTTCCTCGCTGCCCGTCCCAGTGAACAGAATGAACGGTACATCGGGATGGGTCTCTCTGACCTGGTCGAGGAGTTCGAGGCCATTCAATTCGCCCAGCTCAAACTCAGCAACCAGACAGTCAGTGCCGTGGTTCTCACGGAGTCGTTGCAGGCCGGCCTGTGGGGACGTCTCGCCGATGATGTCGAGCGATGGCCGTCGTTGGAGTGTCGTGACTGATCTGTCGAGAAAGGCCCGATCGTTGTCGATGTGGACGACACGATACTCCGTCATTTTTTCTTCTTATAATGAACGAGGAGGAACTGTTTATCCTTTTGCCCGCGAATCGGGATTTTAACGGAGCCACGATATTTCGGTTATTCCCGGGCCACCAATTGTCGTTCGGCTCCCGGCCTTGGTGGATAGAATGAGTATTAGTCGCTCGCTCTCGGTGGGATCGTCCCGACGGCGGCCGAGAGGGAGGCTTTGGCAGATCATTCGGGGGGCGCTACCGGCCCTCGACATCTCGGCCTCATTACACTGCTCGTCGGTCGAGACCGCACCAACCCCCCCGGTCTATGGGGCCGACAGAGCCTGACGAGCCCTTCCGGCGTTATCAGAGAGAGAAACCCCTGGCAACTATTTATCGAAATCCGGACGAAGAGAGGGTAGAGATGCGCCAGAGGATATCGGCGGACGAGGATTCGGGGAGATCTAGTCGAGTTACTGTCGGGTCGCTGCTGGTTGAACTGGAGGCCTACGGCCAGATCGACATTGAGGCGTCGGCGCAAAGCGAGACAGGAGGGCGAGGGCAGGGACGAGACGGGCCACAGGAGGTTCTCACAGCCGTCACGAACGCGTTGTTTCCCGGGGCAGGCCCCAGATTCGACGAAGACCTGATCAAGCGTCCTTGTTGAAATCCTTAGAGGGTAACAGGTTCACTTACTGAATGCTGATTGATCGACGATCTTCCGAAATCCGACCTGCTTCGGTTTGTCGAACGAACATTCGAGTTGGCGCAACAGGTGATTGCCCGCTACTCGTCGAAATATTCCAAACGACGATACACCCGCCTTCAGCACGTTGTCTTGCTCTGTCTCAAAATGAAGAAGACGACCACATACCGGGACCTCGTTGACGAACTCATCGAAATGCCTCGCATTCGTGATGCCCTTGACCTTGATTCAATCCCTGCACCATCCACACTCTGCAAAGCGTTCGGCCGCTTGGAGATGGCCGTATGGCGTGTTCTGCTGCGGGTCTCACTCGTTGAACTTCCACTGGATGGCGTAACTGGCATCGATGCGTCCGGATTTGAGCGAGCGCATGCCTCAGCCCATTACACCAAAGCGAACCAACGTTACGATACAACAGTTGAAGACGACGCTATTGGTCGATACCGCGACCAACGCAGCGCTTGATATTCACGTGACGACAACACGGAAGCACGATACACAGATTGCACCACAGGTTGTGAAGCGCAACGCCGAATCGATTACGGTACTAACCGGAGACAAGGGGTATGACGACCAGAAGTTCCGGCGTCTCGCTCGTGATCACGACGTTCGACCACTTATCAAGCATCGTGAGTTCTCGTCACTCCACAAGGCGTGGAACGCACGACTGGACACTGACCTCTACCATCAACGGAGCATAAACGAGACAGTCAACGCGGCGATCAAACAGAAATTCGGTGCATTCGTACGGTCGCGTGTCTAGTGGAAGCAGTTCCGCGAACTCGTCATCAAATGCGTCGTTCACAACATCGAGCGGGAAATATTCTGATCTAACTGGAATTACACGTATCCCCGGTTCTCACGGGTTGGACAAGAACCCGAGAACCTTTCTTTACCGTAAGAAAAGTTAGGGTATGACACTGGTCGTTCCGTTCGATGGGTCTGACCTCGCTGAAGCAGCGCTTGTCCGGGCAACTGAGTTCGGGAGCGTATTTGACGAAGATGTGCTGGCTATAAGTGTAATCCCAAAGGGAAATAACGACTATGCCAGAGAACACGGCTGGATCGGGCAGGACGAAGAGTTTGATTTGGAATCTGTTGTGTCAACATTACACGAGCAAGTGGTCAACCTATGTCCAAGTGCCGATTTCCGACATAAAGTTGTAGATCGCTATGCACCATCTGGCTCTATATCAAAACGTCTACGGAAAGTGGCACGGGAAGAAGACGCCTCAATGGTCTTTCTCGGTAGTGAGAATGCCGGTCATCTCGTTTCAGCGGTGAGTAGCGTAGGGTCAAGTGTTGCTGCAGATGAGGCCTATGATGTCGTTATCGTTCGGGATCGGAGCCCTGCTAAAATTGCCAAACTCCAAAATGCCTCGCCGGTCAAAAACCCGAAGTCGGATTTTTATCTCCCCGAGTGAACGCCGAATCTATCAGCACCAGAGGATTTCAACAAGGCCCCACAAGCCATCTCACAGAATCGCTACTCCCCTTGTCCAACCGTGATGACGGGGACTGGTGCAGAGCGGACGGTCTTCTCGGCGACGCTCCCGAGAAGGATTCGATCACTCCCGCGTCTCCCTGTCGTTCCCATCACGACAGCGTGGATATCGTTCGAGTCGATGGTGTCGAGTATCACCTCGATCGGGGACCCGTGTTCGACGTGCCGGACACTATTCGATACGCCGTGTGTCTCTGCCTCCGACACGAGGTCGTCAACGGCATCGGTCGCAGCCTGTTCACGTTCCCGTCCCGAAATCGTTGAGCGAACGTCCAGACCTAGCGACGTCTCGTCGACGACAGACAGCACGTGAACAGTCGCATCGAGCGCCGCTGCAAGGGAGAGGCCATGCTCGGCAGCAAGGGCCGCACCGGCACTCCCGTCGGTCGGTAGGAGGACAGTCTCGTAGGGAAACACCAGTTGTTCGTCGGGCTGCATCCGCGCTGTGAGGACCGGAACTGACGACAGGCGGACGACCTTCCCTGTGACGCTTCCGAGAAGGTATCGTGACACCCCCTCCCGACCGTGGGTCGGCATCACGATCACGTCGTACTCGTATTGCTCGGCGTACTCGACGATCGTCGGCGCTGGATGTCCCTGGACGACGTCGGAATCGTAGTCGACACCGAGTGTGGTCAGTGTCTTTTCTGCTTCCTCAGCGATGTCCTCACCCTCTTGGACAAGGGCGTCAACAACCTCGGTTTCGACGATCGTGACACTATCGCGTCTCGTATCCGCGACGAACAGAACATGGATCGTTGCGTCGGCCCAGTGTGCGATCTCAGCCGCGTGATGTAATGCCTCTGCAGCCCCATCGCTTCCATCGAACGGGAGCAGAATATCCTCGTACATGTGTACTGTATGTCCCTACGTGCATCCCTCTCAAGTGGTTTGTCACCCACCAGCAGAGGCGTCTCACTCACCACTCGAGTCCGGCTCCCGAACCCACATCACCGGAACTGGCGACGTTCGGACGATTTTCGCACTTACCCCACCCATCATGTATCGGCTGAAATCAGTCTTACCGTGCGTGCC
>Ga0207771_100874_pt1 | contig 15307 bp, 14 predicted proteins | sample A23M2SouthBayCA_2_FD_187731 | JGI IMG/M metagenome (GOLD analysis project Ga0207771, IMG submission 187731) | Aerobic enrichment media microbial communities from Eden Landing Ponds, California, USA - A23 M2 (2) (SPAdes) | ecosystem: Environmental > Aquatic > Marine > Unclassified | place...
GAGCCAGCGAGATGGCCGAGCGACTGCTGGCGAACCCGACCATCCACGACTACGAGGTGGCGGTCGAGCAGGCCGAGGCATGATGGTCGCAGTCTCCATGACGGCGAGTCTCGGTTCCCACACGAGGTGGTCACTGTGACAGTCGCCGTCATCAGATTCGGCGGGTCGAACTGTGATCGTGACTCGATGCAGGCGCTCTCGCAACTGGGGATCGACGCGGAACTCGTCTGGCACGAGGACGACCTGCCGGCCGATCTCGACGGTATCATGCTCCCCGGTGGGTTCTCGTATGGGGACTACCTGCGGGCTGGGGCGATGGCTGCCCGGTCACCGATCATGGCCGAGGTTCGTGAGGCCGCGGCCGACGGTGTGCCGGTGCTTGGCGTGTGTAACGGTGCCCAGATCGGCTGTGAGTCGTCGCTGACGCCGGGTGCGTTCACGACGAACGAGAGCGCGCGCTTCCAGTGTGAGCACGTCCATCTCCGCGTCGAGAACGCAGACACGCCGTGGACGAGCGCCTACGACGAGGGCGAGGTCGTCGAGTTCCCCATCGCACACGGCGAGGGGCGCTTCGAGATCACCGACGACCGGCTCGACGAACTGGAGTCCGAGGATCGGATTCTGTTCAAGTACTGCGACGAGGACGGCGAGGTCCATCCGGGAGCGAATCCGAACGGATCGAAGCACAACGTCGCCGGGATCACCGGCGAGGACGACCACGTTGCGGTCATGATGCCCCATCCCGAGCGTGTCGCCCTGCCGGATCTGGGTAACGTCGCCGGGCAGGGCGTCCTTCGCGGGTTCGCCGAGTAACGACGACGGCTGTCAGCGCTTTTAAATCGGTTCTTCGGTGGGTGATCCAGCGGTGTCGTCGGTATCGGTCTCGGCTGTCGCGGTCAGTGGTGGTTCGCCGTACTCCTCTTCGTAGGCGTCGGCAAAGCCGCGTGCCCACACGTAGAACAGTGCCGACTGGACGACGAACTGGATGAAGGGGAACGCCAGGATGCCGACGACGGTAAAGAGTAGCGCCGTCGTGACGGCGTTGCCGATGATGTTGATCGCGACGCCAAGGAGGACTGCCGTGAGCATCGTCTTGTTGGTCGCGAGTCGGCGGATGACGCTGATATCGAAGCCAGCGGCGATGCTGTCGTTTCGGACGAAGTTGGCCGTCGCGATTGGTGCGACGACGGCGATGGCGAGGAGACCGACGAGATACAACAGCACACCGAGCAAACCACCGAGCACCCAGAGGGAATTACTGCCGGTGAGCACACCGATGGTGACGAGTGCGACGATGGGGAGGCCGGCCAACAGTAGGACGACAAGCGCGTAGGGGACGATAACGACCATGTGACGCAAGCCGTCGATGGTCGTTTCTACGAGGTCGAGAGAGTCCCACGCCGGCGGGTCCTCGACCCGGCCGCCCATCACGCGGCGCATCACTTCGAGCATGTATCCTTGCAGTGTGAACGCGGGAATAATGAAGAAGCTGAGGAACGCGACCACACCACCGATAGCGACACGCTTCAGCCAGTCGTCGCCCTGCGTCTGATATCGAAATGCATCTTCCAACATACTGCCTGATCTGTTCAGGGATGTAAATAAATAGCTTGTGTAACGATCAGTTGTCCGACTGGACGCATTTCTGCCCGTCGGCGAGCCGATCGCACGAGATCACGCGCCGGTGCTGTCGCTCACGAGTCTAAGGGAACGAGGGGCCATGGAGCGTGTGACAATGTCCTGACCCCTATCGTACCGTAACACACCCAGAAACAAAAAGCCGCGGTTACCGAAGTGAAAGTGTAATCGCATGCAGGCGCACCGTCAGACGTTGGTACAGCAGCACAGGCATCGTAATTACGGGCTACTGGACCGACCGGCGAGTCAGCGCGCCAGCGGCAGCGAGTAACTCCGTTCGCGCTCGCAGACGGCGTCCCAGGTCGCCTCGCATTCGCAGGAGACCTGTTCGAAGACGCTGGGGTCCTGTCGCAGGTCGAAGTCCTTGATCGCACGCTGGGCGCGGTCGTCACACTCGCCGCAGTTGTGCGGGCCGCGGTCGCTGCCGTGGCCCACGGGGTCGGAGACGACGATCACGTCTTCGTCGGCGGTCGATTCGAGCACGTCACACACCGACCAGAGCCACGGCGGGCGGTAGCCCCCATCGTGGAACAACTCCTCGACCATCGTGTAGCGCTGGACGTTGCAGGGGTTCATCGAGACGGTGTGGCAGCCCTCGACAGCGGCGCACTTGCGCACGGACCGTTTCATGTCTGTGACGGCCTCCGATTCGGTGAGGAACGGTGGCTTCATCAGGAGGTAGGCTTTCACGCCCCCGCCGGCGGCCTGGGCCTCCGCAGCGGCCGCCTCGAAGTCCGCAAAGTCGAAGTACTTGTTCACGCAGTCGCGGCGCACGCGATCGGTCGCGGTCTCCAGTCCGACGGCGATGTCGGTTTCGAGACCCTGCTCGACGAACTCGCCGACCTTCTCGCGGTCGACGAAATCGGGCAGGGACTCGACGACGATCCGCTCGCGGTCGCCGAAGGTCTCGGCGATGGCGCGGCGGGTCTCGGCACCGACCTCGCGCTCGTCGAGGAAGCTCCCGGAGGTGTAGATCTTGATGAGACCCGAGAGGTCGTCCGCGTTTTCGGCTTCGTGGTCGAGACAGTGCTGGATCTGGGCCATCAGGTCCTCGTGGGCGACGCTGCCGCCGTCGACGCTCTCGGCGACGTAGCCACACATCGTACAGCCGCCGGCACGCGCCCAGCGACAGCCACCGGTGTTTAAGATGATCGTCAGGCTCTGGTAGACGCCATCCGGCGTGTTGTCCTCGTCCAGCCAGACACGCGTCGGTTCGCGGGGGTCGTAGGACGCCTCGTTGCGCGACCGCACTTCGCGCATCACCTTGTTGTGGGCGTCCATGCCCTTGCCCTGCTCGTAGACGTCGGGCGTGGGTGTACTCATTGTCGAGGAAAGCGTCTCGGCGCGTAAAGCGGCTTCGCTACGCCTCGCGTCGGCCCACGTCGCCGTTCGTGGCCGTCCTGACGCGCCGGAATCGGAGCCGTCCGCCGACGGCGGCCCACGTCGAGGCGACGACCGTCGCACCGACCGCGTTGGCGAGCAGATCGAGACCGCTGTACTGTCGATACGGGAGCGAGAGCTGGAGGAGTTCGACGGCCAGACCACAGACGAAGGCGGTGGCGAACACTGCGGCGGCGGCACGTCGGGGTGACCACTCGGCCAGCGCGTAGGCCAGCGTGACCGCAAGCCCGGCGTAGCCAAGTGCGTGGAAATATTTGTCGACGCCGACCAGATCCAGCGGACCGGTCGTCTGGACAGCGGTCCCGGTGGGCACGACAGAGACCGCGACGATCCCGGCAGCGACGAGACCGACGACAGCCCAGCGAAGCGACGACGGGACGAGCGGGATAGGGCGGTCCATGCGGACGGAATCGTGGCGAGCGCAAAAAGTGTACTGGCGCTACTGCTCTTCGACGTGGCGGACCTCGCAGGCGATGCCCCGCGTGGCGTCGGCCATCGCCGGACCGGGCATCGTCGCGCGACCGATCCCGAAGGCCGACGGTCCCTCGATGACGACCTCGTCGCCCACTCGAATCTCGTCGTCGGCGTCGATCACGCCCGGAGCCAGTACGGAGCCGTGCGGGACGAACGCGTCGATCTCGACGCGCTTTTCGGGTACGTCCGCGTCGACCCACCGGCGCGCCCCGGCGATGGTCAGGCCGAGCACGCCGTACTGCTGGGTCAGGGCAGCGAGTTGTTCGCCCTGGCCGCCGTCGTCGGCACGGGCACCGTGGGCGCGCAGTTGCGGATAGGTCCCTTCGGCGGTCAGGTCCTCGCCGAACAGTTCGTCGCCGGCACCGGCACCGAACTGGTAGTCGGCGACTGCCCGCAGCGTGTTGTGCTGGCGTTCGCGTTTCATGTACTTGGGGTAGCCTTCCAGTGCACCCGCGAGGTTAGCCAGCGAGTCGGCCGTCGTCGGGTGATCCTCCACGGTGTAGGTAAAGTCCAGATCGAGGCTCTCCTCGACGCGCTCACAGATCTCGCGATACCCTTCGCCGGGGACGTGGACGATCACTTCGGGGTAGGACGTGTCGGCGAGGTAGCGCTCCAGTACGTCGCTGACGAACTCGATCTCGTTTGCGCTCCAGTTGCCGGTCACCACGGAGTCGTAGTGCTGGGCCGGGTAGGTCAGTTCGAGTTCCTGGGGAACGACGCCGATGGGCGAGGTCATCGATATCAGGTGGCCCCGGAACTGGATCGCCTGGTGGTACTGCTCGTGGCTCTGGGAGTCGCTGTAGGGTTTGCGGGCCGAACAGGGGACGATCACGAGCGGTTGCTCGTCGAAGCGACACTGGTAGCGCTCGGTCACGCGCTGGGCGAACCGCTGGATCTCGACCCGTCGCATGGTGTCCTCGGTCGCGGCGGTGATCTCGTCCCGGCGGTAGATCGGGGTCTGGCGTTCGAGATAGGCATACTGCTGGTCGAGTCGTCGCATCGTGGCCGTGAGCCACTGGTCCTGTCGTGTCTGTCCCTCGATGTAGTCCCGCAGGCGACCGTCGCGGATGCGTCGACGGACGCGCCGAAGTTCCGCTTCGAGGGCGTTGACGTTGTGCTCGGCGCAGTCCTCGCGAGTGAAGTCCTCGCGTGGGGTCTGACAGACCGGACACGAACAGGGGAGTTCGTCGAGATCTTCGAGGAAGTAGGCGTCGTCGGTCGTGAGATAGCGGCCCTGCGTCCCGCGGATGACGGCGCGATCGGTGTCCACGAGATCGACGCCGGCGTAGACGAGCGTCGCGACGTTGCGCGGGGTCGCGACGCCCGGCAGATAGAGGGCGGTATCGTCCGGGATGGCCTCACGGGTCTCGACGACGGCGTCGACGAAGGCTGCGGCGTGGCCGACGACACCCGGCGCGCCAGAGAGGACGTAGGCATCTGCACCGTAGTTCCTGGCCGTGTCCGGTGAGACGACGGCGGCGCTGGGAAAGTCCACGTCGGGGTAGTCGACGGCGAAGGCGTCGGCGACTTCGTCGGGTGTGCCACCCGGCAGCCCGCGGTGGGGCAGGACGGTCAGGACGGACTCGTCGCCCTCGGGTGCTTCACGTTCCTCGGGCCAGAGACTGCCCGCGTCCGCGACGTACTCGTCCACGACCGCCGGCGTCGTCGGCGAGTCGGCCAGCCGCAGTTCGGCCAGCCGCGCCGCGCCGTCGCGCTCGTGAACCTCGAAATACTCGGTCATGCAGTCGTTTCCGCGACGAGTGCCCAACTATCTTGCGAGTCTCCCCCAGTCAGTGGTCGCCCTGGCTCGTTCGTTCGTCTGTTCCGCCTCGGCATGTCTCGCCTCGATTGCACCTGCTTTCCCGATCGGTATGTATAACCATCCCAATCGGAACGGTCAAGTGAACAGACGGCATGGGCGGAGTAAGCAGATGAAGCAGTGCTCGTACCCAGACTGTTCCTGGCGGGCCATCGCCCCGTCCGAGGAGGCCGCCTGGATGCAGTACGCCAAGCATATCGTCGACGAACACGCGACCGAAGTCGAAGCGGACATCCCTGACGGGATGGTGCAGGTCCAGCTCAAGCAGGACGGCGAGTGGATCACGACGACCATCGAGGAAGCCCGAGAACTTCACGAACGCGTCCACGACGACTGAGACGGACACACTGGCGTGCGGTCGCTGTCGCCGTCAACTCTCGGTCGTTGTCGCCGCCGACTGGTCACGGATACATCCCCCTTGCGGGCGGTAATCTACCGATTGCCCACGTAACAGGCCAATAACAAGGCACTGAACGGCCCATCGTTCGCTGGAGGTCTACAGTATGGCAAAAGAAGTCGCATGCCGAGATGCGGGCTACGACTGTGATTTCGTCGTCCGGGACGAGAACGAGGCAGAGCTAATCAAGTTCGTACAGGAACACGCCAAAGAGGTCCACGACACGGACATGTCCGAGAGCGCTGTTCGTGGGGCTTGGAAGACGGTCTGATCTCGACTTCGTTTTTTAGTCGTTCAGTCGTCGCCGAGCCGTCGCACCGTCACCGACTCGGGGACGCGTTCGAGCGCACTCGCCGGCCAGTCGAAGTGTGCGAGCGTGAGGTCGGCGTCGGGGTTGACGTCTGCGAGACGGGCCACGCCGTCGGCGGCGGTCTCGTAGGCCTGCCGGTCGAGTCGTTCTGGCACCTCGGCGGTGAAGGGGTAGGCGTCGGTCATCTCTCGGGAGTAGGGACCGAACGGTGGCGTGACGCGCCAGCACTCGTCGAAGGCGTCGTCGCGTTCGCCTTCGGTCAGGAGCACCTCGCCGGCACAGTCCAAGCGGTCGAGGCGCTGGTGGTGGCGGACCACTTCGGGTCGACGGGCGCTCTCCGTCGAGGTGTGAAAGAAGGTGTCCTTGGTGACTCGATCGGTCGTCTCCAGCTGTGTGGCGTGATCCAGCAGGGCGCGATAGCCATCGAGCATCGCCGGGTGCGCGCGAGCGCGCGAGTCGACCAGTTCCAGCAGATCGCCGTCGCGGATGGCCTGCTTGATCGTCCTGATCTCGCCGTAGGTGACGTGGAGGTTGTGCCGAGCGAGCAGGTCCTCGCCGCGCTGGTCGGCCATCCCGCGCAGGTCGGCCGGTTCGTGCTCGACACAGACCGGACAGTTGCAGGGGAAGTAGTCCATGTCGTCGAGGTGCTCGGTCCCGCGGACGGTGAGATAGCGTCCGTCGCGGGCATAGAGTGCGTAGGCGGCCGAATCGAACAGATCACAGCCCAGCGCGACGGCCATCGCGAACATCATCGGGTGGCCCGCGCCAAAGAGGTGGACCGGTGCATCTTCGCCCAGTCCGCGCTTGCTCGCCGCGACCACATCGGCGAGGTCGGCGTAGCGGTACTCGTTCATCAGTGGGACGACCGCGCCGACTGGGAACACGTCGAGGTCGGTGCCATGGGCGTGCCGGGCCGCCGACTCGCGCAGGTCAGGGTAGGTCGATCCCTGAATCGGTGCCGTCTTCAGCATCTCGCCGGTGTCTGTGGCGTCGGCGATTTCGAGGCGCTCCTGTGTCGTCTCCAGTTCGCTCTGGGCGCGCTCGCGATCGACATCCGGCGGTGTCGGGATGTCGACTGGCGTCCCGATGTCGCTGCCGATGCGCTGCTGGAAGTCCAGAATCTCCTCGGTCGTGACGGTGATCTCACCGTACTCTGCGAGCTGGAACGACCCGGAGTCGGTCATGATCGCACCCGAGAAATCGAGCAGATCGTGCAGCCCCCGTTCGAGGGCTGGCTCGCGTAGCTCGTCGCTCTGGTGGAGGATGTAGCTGTTCGTGATGAGGATCTCGGCCCCGAACTCGGATTCCAGCGTCGACGGCTCGACCGTCTGGACGTGGGGGTTGACGACCGGCAGTAGTGCGGGCGTCTCGACGGTGACGCCGGCCCGTGGCACCGTCAGTTCGCCCAGCCGGCCGGCCGCGTCGTAGCGACCGACCTCGAAGTGGTCTCGCATTGGATTCACTCGGACGACCGTCGGCCTAAGGATTGCGTTCCGTGGCTCGCCACTGGCCGTACCATTAGGGACCTCGGGCCGGTACTCCCGCGCATGACAGACGCCGACGACGAAGTCGGAGAAGGGACGATGCGCGAGCGGGCCACAGAGAGCCGCTGGAAGCTCTGGGTGTTGCTCGGCGCGGATCGGCGCGTCCTGACGGCGCTGACGCTCGTCGTCGTCTTCCTGACACTCGTCGGATTGAGCCAGGTCGTCGGGACGGATCTGCGTTCGACGATGGGCAGCAAAGACCCCATCGAGACGCTGTTTCAGGCGCTGCTGACGGCGATCATCACCGGCGTCACGCTCGTCGTCACGCTCGCACAGTTGGTGCTCTCACAGGAACTCGGGGCCGTCGGCGACCAGCGTGATCGGATGGAGGGGGCGATGTCGTTTCGCCACAGTGTCGAGTCCGTCATCGAGAGCGACGTGAGTCCGCCGGACCCCGCGAGTTTCCTCCAGTCCATCGTCGCGGCTGTCGGGACGAACGCCGCGGCGCTGGCCGATGCGGTCGACAGTGACAGTAACGACCGCCTCGCGTCGTTCGCCGCCGAACTCGAATCCGACGCCGCGGCCGTCAGCGACGACCTCGAAGACGCCCAGTTCGGGACGTTCTCGGTGCTCTTTGCGTCGCTGAACTTCAACTACGCCGGCAAGATCTACGAGGCCCGACAGCTCGCGGCCGACGAGGCGACCAGCGACGAGGGACGCGAGGTGCTGGACGATCTCGTCGAGACGCTGACGTACTTCGGGCCGGCCCGGGAGCACGTCAAGACGCTCTACTTTCAGTGGGAACTGACGAACCTCTCGCGGGTGATCGCCTACGCCGCCGTGCCAGCGCTGGTCGTCTCGATCGCCATGATCGTCTACGGCGACAGCACGAGTGTGATTCTGGGGACGTACTTCGGCGTCGACAGTCTCGTCTGGCTCGTCGCCGCAGCGACGACGGTCGCGCTCGTCCCGTTCGTCCTGTTGCTTTCCTACATCGTGCGGATCGTCACCGTCGCAAAGCGGACGCTGGCGATCGGCCCGCTCGTGTTGCGCGATACGGTCCGTTCGGGTGAGGAAAGCAGTGACGTAGAATGAGAGCGATCGCCGTCTAGACGAGATACGTGACAGCGGTCCGTTTCTGCTCGACCTCGCGTTCGAGGTGCTCGGCGAAGTCGCTCAGTTCGAGGTCCTTCTCCTCGCGCTCCTTGCGGTCCCGGACCGAGATGGTCCCGTCGTCTTCCTCGTCGTCGCCGATGACCATCATGTAGGGCACCTTGTCGTCGTGGGCGACCTGGATCTTCTTGGCGACCGTCCACGAGCGGTCTTCGATCTCGACGCGGAAGTCGTCGAGTTCGTCTGCGATCTCCTCGCAGTAGGGAATGTTGTCGTCGCTCACGGGCAGCAGACGGACCTGCTCTGGGGCGAGCCACGGCGGGAACTTCCCGTCGTAGTGCTCGATCAGCACCATGAAGAACCGTTCGTAGCTGCCATACAGCGCGCGGTGGATCATCACCGGGCGGTGGTCCTCGTTGTCCTCGCCCGTGTAGGTCAGGTCGAACCGCTCGGGCATGTTGAAGTCGAGTTGGACCGTCGGGCCGTCCCAGTGACGGCCGAGTGCGTCTTCGAAGGCGAAGTCGATCTTCGGCCCGTAGAAGGCACCGTCGCCCGCCTCGATGTCGTAGTCGACATCCTCTGCGTCGAGCACCGAGGCGAGCTGTGACTCTGCTTGCTCCCAGATCTCGTCTGAGCCGACGGACTTCTCGGGGCGAGTCGCGAGCTGGACCGTGTAGTCGAGACCGAACGTCGAGAGCGTTTCGAGGATGATCTCCATGATCGAGCGCACCTCTTCCTCGATCTGGTCCGGTCGGACGAACAGGTGGCCGTCGTCGATGGTAAAGGCCCACGTCCGAGAGAGACCGGAGAGTTCGCCGCGCTGTTCCTTGCGGTACACCTTTCCATCCTCGAAGTAGCGAACGGGGAGGTCGCGATACGACCACGATTTCTGGTCGAAGATCGTCGCGTGACCCGGGCAGTTCATCGGTTTCAGGCCATACTCCTCGTCGTTGACGTCGAGCAGGAACATGTCGTCGACGTAGTTCTCGTAGTGGCCCGACTTCTTCCACAGTTCCGTGCGGAAGACGTGTGGCGTCTCGACCTCGTCGTAGTCGGCCTCGAAGTTGAGGTCGGCGACGTAGTCGGACAGTTCGTTGAGGATGCGCTTGCCGTTGGGTTCGTACAGCGGCAGCCCCGGCCCGGTCGTCTCGTCGATCGAGAACAGGTCCATCTCCTGACCGATCTTGCGGTGGTCGCGCTTCTTGGCCTCCGCCCGGCGTTCGAGGTAGTCGTCGAGTTCGTCCTCGGTGGGGAACGCCGTGCCGTAGACGCGGGTGAGGGTGTCCCGGTCTTCGTCGCCGCGCCAGTACGACGCCGAGATCTCAAGCAGCGCGAAGCCGCCGATCTCGCCGGTCGACTCGACGTGTGGTCCCTGACAGAGGTCGTAAAAGTCGCCTTGCTCGTAGAACGAGACCGGATCTTCGCCTGCCGCTTCGGTCTCTAAGATCTCCTGTTTGTACTCGTTGTCCGCGTAGCGATCGAGGGCCTCCTCGCGGTCGAGCATGACGCGCTCGATGTCGAGGTCCTCGTCGATGATGTCCTGGGCTTCTTCCGTGATCGCTTCGAGATCGTCCTCGTCCAGGTCGACGCCCGTCACGTCGTAGTAGAAGCCCTCGTCGGTCCACGGCCCGAGTGTCAGCGTCGCCTCCGGGTACAGTCGCTGGAGCGCCTGTGCGAAGACGTGGGCCGACGAATGGCGAAGCACGTCGACGTACTCCTCCGAGCCGTCTGTGACGATTTCGAGGTCTGCGCCGTCAGGCAGCGGAGTGTGTTTGTCGACGAGCGCACCGTCGACGACGCCAGCGACCGTGTCCGAGCCGAGACCCGGACCGATCGCGTAGGCGGCATCTTCGACGGTGGCCCCCTCGTCGAGTTCGAGGGGAGAGCCATCCGGTAGCGTAACCGTGACCGTGCTCATGCAGGGGAAAAAACGACACGCCGGGATAAGTGTATTGAGATTGGACCGGTCGCTTCCGGGGCCACACATATCTGGGATGGGGACGAACACCGAACCGATGGAGGAGTACGACGACATACTGCTGCCGACGGATGGAAGCAAGGGTACCGCGAAGACGGTCGATCACGCGGTGACGCTCGCACGGAATCACGACGCGACACTGCACGTGCTGTACGTCGTCGACCGTCGACGTTTCCTCGCGGCCGACAAGGAGACCCAGGACGACGTGATCGAGGCACTCCGCGAGGAAGGGGCGGTCGCGCTCGACGACGTGGCCGTCAGCGCCGAGGACGAGGGGGTCGCCGTCGAGACGGCGATGGAGGAAGGAATCCCCCACAAGACGATCCAGAAGTACGCCGAAGAAGCGGACATCGACGTGGTGACGATGGGCACCCACGGCCAGACAGGCCGGGACCGTGTATCGACGCTGGGCAGCGTCACCGAGCGCGTCCTCAAGGGCGTCGAGGTGCCGGTGCTCGTCGTTCACATCGAGTGACGACCGTATCGATCTCCGAAAGACGCGACACGTTTAAACGGCTTCTTACCTTGTATCTTTGACAACGGGTCAGACTGGCACCCTGTGGTGGTGGTGCCGTTCGGTCCCAGGAAGTGGACAATGGGTGGCAAGCAACGGCTGACACGGCGGGCTGCTTTGACACTGATGGGCAGCGGAGCCGTGCTAGCAGCCGGCAAGACCTTCGGGTTCACCGAGGCGACGACAGACCGATCCTCGTCGGTCAGCGTCGCCGACGATTCCCAGGCAGCCCTCGGGATCGACCGACTCCCACCGAATCAGTTCAACACCGTCGCGCTGACGAACAACACGACGACGCCGATGGCGCTCAGTGCGACGGCCGCGTCCGGTGTAACTCGCGTGGTGACGCCGTCGGACGCACCGCTGACGCTCGCTGCCGGGGAAACGCGACGGGTCGCGTTCTCGACTGACGGTGCGACGACGAACGACACGCTCGAACTCACCGGAACGATCACGCAGAACGGCGAGCAGACCGTCGTCGTCGATCTCGACCGAGCGATCGAAATCGACATCCCGGACTACATCGAGCAGAAGGGATTTGCCTGGTGGCCCTGCGTACTCGACAGCGGAAACGCGGTCGTCGACGTGCTCGGCGGCGACCACGATGGCACCGCCATCGCCCCGAATTGGGTCGACGGTGCCTGGACCGACGGCGTGGCGATCGAGGGCAACGGCTCTTCGTCGGTCGTCGAGACCACGACACTGGGCACGTTCGGCGATCGGTTGGACAAGAGTTTCGCGATCGCCTTTACGATCGAGGCACCTCACGATCAGGGACAGACGACGATCATGGGCGCACGCGCTCAGTCGTCGAACTCGACGCCCTATTTTCAGGTGTATCACACCAACAACTGGTTTGGGATCGACAATTCGATCGGATTGAACGTCGGCCACAACTACGCCGCCGCTGCTGGCGACAACGCGCTCCCGAACGGGGAACCGGCGCGCGTCGTTGTCAACGTGCCAGACTCGAACCCCGCGAACTGGGAGATCTACATCGACGGCGTGCCAGTCACGACATCGATCCCGAACAACGGACGGAACGGGACTGTCAACGCAAGCGGCACGCTCCAGAACGAGTTCCAACTGTTTGGCAGTGGCTATGCGGACCGACCGCTGGACGGCGTCCTCGACGACGTGCTTCTCTTCGACGACGCCCTGACGTGTGCCGAGGTGCAAGCTGATTACTCGCGCCAGCCATACGGCAGCGGTGGCGACAGCGCCAACTGTAGCGGCAACAACGGCGGTGGCAACAACGGCGGCGGCAACAACGGCGGTGGCAACAACGGCGGCGGCAACAACGGCGGTGGCAACGGCAACGGCCAGTATCCGAAGTGGGACCAGACGACCCTCTACATGACTGGTGACAAAGTCCGGCACAAGGGAACGGTCTGGGTGGCCGATCTCGATTCACGAAACGCCGAACCCAGCGCATCGAGCCCGTACTGGTCGGCCGTCGCCTGACCGGGCGGCGCGTCAGTTTCCGATGGTCTGGCAGGACACGTGGACAATAACTTCGTCGTCTCGCATCGCAAGTCGCGTTATTCCGCCTCGTCGTCGCCGAACACTTGGTCGTGCTCAGTCTCGTTCCCGTCGGCAATCTCTCGTTCTGGGTGCTCTGCCGGTCGCCGTTGGCTGTCGGTCTCCTGCTCGTCGCCCTCGGCTGTCGCAGGCTGACTCGGCTCGTAGCAGTACCACGTGTCGTCGACGATGACGACGAATCGAGCGGTCGCGCGGTCCTCGATGACGCGTCGCTCGCTGTCGATCGCCACGTCGACGAGGTCCGCGAGTGAGGCGACGGGCACGACCTGACTGTCGTCGCCCGGTTCGGGGACGGTGCCGCGTGAAATCCACTCGTCGAATCTCTCCCGAGCGCGTGCCGTTCGTATCGTCGCGACGGTTGCTTCGGGAACGGCGAGTCGATCGGTGCGATCTACGTACACGAGTCCGACGGCCGTTCCCAGTCCGACGAGCGCGAACAGCGCCCCGCCGTAGATTCGAAGCGGATTCGACTCGATCGGGACCTGTCTCGGCTCGGTCACGTCCTCGCTGGTGGCGGCGGTGGTGTTCTCGGTGATCGCGTAGGTCGCACCGCCGGGCTGGAGTTCGAAGCGCTCGATTCGCGTCTCTCTTTTCGTCTCCCCGTCGAGTGTGGTCCGGGCACGCGTCGTGACGAGAGCGTACAGTTCGGTCTGTCCCGGTGTGCCACCGAGTTCCCTCTCGATCTGTCGGGTCTCGTTTTGCTGGGCAGTGACGTTGATGGTAAAGTCTACCCCGCGTGATTGGCCTGCGGCGAGGGTCGTCTGGCGACTGGCGAGCCGATCGGTCACGCGCCAGTACTCGATCGTCCCACCGTCTGCCGTCGGTCCGATGGCGCGCTTGACCAGCGTCACCGTCGTCGAGACGTTCGCCGGTCCGGCGTCACCGCCGTGGGTGTAGACGTGCGTCGCGTTCACGACCGGCGTGATTCCGGTGAGGTAGATCGACCGATTCTGTAGCACAGTGCCGCTGTCGAACACTCGTGTCGAGCGCTGGACGGTGGCACGGTGTGTGAAGTCGCTGTCGGCCGTCCACGTCGCGACGGTTTGGCGCTCGGTCGTGGTGTCCGGGGCCGCATATTCCTCGTAGGCAACGAACCCACCAGCACCGGCAAGCACGAGACAGACCACGACGGCGACGGCGAGGTTCTGGGCGACCCGATGGCGCACACGGAGCGCGGTCGACGGTGAATCATCGGACGCCATTGCCAATCACTGTCGTGTCCACTACCAAAGACGTGACGGTCGACAAAACGAGTCCAGCGGCCGCTGTGTGTCCGGCGATGGCGTCGTTTCGAGACGGCGAACACGGACGATTCTTTCTCGAACCATGGTACCGAGGAACACGGAGGGGGACCCTCGAAACAGCCTCTCGGACGGTTTCAGCGTTCGATACACCCACGAGATATATATGATAGTACGACCAATAACTGGTAACCACCTTGGTGGGTGGTCGAGTGAAAAACATGAACGCACGAACTCTCCTCATAGGTATTGGTATCGTTGCAGTCGTTACTGGTGGCGTCCTCGGTAGTGGCGCGCTGACGACTGTGGAAGCGGATCGAACGGCGACCGTGTCGACCTCCGGCGACGCGAGTGCCGCGATCAGTCTCCAGCTCGCCGACGGCGCGTCCGATGTCGTCGAAGAAGGAAGCCCCGGTGACGATCTCGACCTCGCGTTTACGAACATCAACAAGAACGCGACGACCACTGTCTCGGCGATCAACGTCACGAACAACATCGGTGACACAGTGAACATCACCGCGGAAATTGAGCCAGGCAACAACTGGCTCACGGGTGCGACCGTCGAAACCTCCGAGTTAGGCAATGGCACCTCGACCGATATCGTCCTCGAAGTCACCACTGACGGGAGTGCGGACGCAGACTACTCCGAAGCGACGATCAACATCACCGCGACGACCGAATAACCGTTCACACGCGCGACGGTTCGGTCCACCCATCGACGATCGGGTCACTCGGTCGTCGATAGCCAACGCGCTCGGCCGAACAGCCGACGCTGACACCGTGATCGTCCGCTGAGCAGTCCCACCATATGATTCGCCTTCGTCACGCCGTACTCGTCGCCGCTGCTGTGTTCGCCCTCGGCGCAGTCGTGGCTACGGGGGCGTTCTCCGGTGGCGATCAGGCGGTGCGAGGAGTCTACTTGACGCCTGCAGACACTGACAACGGGCAGCGATACGCCAGCGTCGACGACGCTGGGCAGATCGAGCTGTCGATGACGGCGCTCAACCCCGACGCGACCAGTATCGCCGAAAACGTCTTTCTCATCGGCACGGATCTCGAACAGGCACAGGTCTGGATCGAGGACGGTCGGTCAGCAGTCTCGTTCTATCGGATGGACACCGGCACTACACTCGAAGACCCGAACGATCCAGTTCAGTTGCGCAACGGCGAGTCGGTACTGGTCGGTATCGAAGTCCAGACCGGGACCGAGGAGATCGTTCTCGAACAGATCACGGTGCACGCGCTGGTGCCCGACAGTGGTGAGACCTCGACGGCGACCACGACCGACACCAACGGCGGTTCGGTCGGCGGTGGTGGAAACGACGGGGACAGTGGCGGCGGTGCGGACGACGACACGGCGACTGCGACCGACACGGCGACTGCGACCGACACGGCG
>Ga0207771_100875_pt1 | contig 15304 bp, 17 predicted proteins | sample A23M2SouthBayCA_2_FD_187731 | JGI IMG/M metagenome (GOLD analysis project Ga0207771, IMG submission 187731) | Aerobic enrichment media microbial communities from Eden Landing Ponds, California, USA - A23 M2 (2) (SPAdes) | ecosystem: Environmental > Aquatic > Marine > Unclassified | place...
CTCTTGGCTTGCGGAGCCAGGGACCGGAGTTCAAATCTCCGTCAGGACGTTTCTGCCGCGAACCACCTCGCGAGCACCGCGTCGCGTGTGCTCGCGGCCCGTGAGCGGCGAACGCTCCCGGAGATTTGAGCAGGGAGTGGAGCGAGTCTCGCGAGCGGAACGACCGCGTTCAAATCTCCGTCAGGTCTCTCTCTCGTTCACGACCTGACGGGGTCACGCTCGCTGCGCTCACGGGTCGCTACGCTCCCCGTTCGCGCTTTCGGGACTCGCAAGGCTCGTCCAGCGACGCTCGCGTGACCTCCGTCAGGACTCGCCGGGCCAATCTACGACCGTGTCCTCGGCCCACACGCTCATTACCCCCTTCGTCGAACGACTACCCATGCTGCTACAGGCCGGGGTGCCGGGTGTCGCGGAGTACTTCCTGCTCAACGTCGTCATCGCCGCCATCGTCGGCTACTTCACGTACCGGGACGCGGAGAGCCGCGGCGAGAACGCGACCCTGTGGGCCGGCGTCATGGCCGCCGCGTCCTTCTTTCTCTCCTTCATCGGTTTCCTCGTCGTGTTCGTCGTCTACTACGTGCTCGTGGTCCGCGACTGACACCCGCGACCGGACTGTGGCACCGTTTCTCACAGTAGCCGTTCCCTGACGCCGGGCGGTCGCTATATCCGACATACCACCGCTTTTGCCGGCCCTCCGTCGACCCCCGAACGGATGGCGACCGACCGACTCGACGCGGCGCGCGCTGCGCTCCGAACCGAACGACGCCGGGTCGTCGACGAACGTGAGGCGTTCGAGGCGTTCCGTCGTCGCCTGACCGACATCGATCCCGCTGACGCCCCGGCTGCGAGCGACCGACGTCTCCTCGTCGACGCGCCGACCGCGACCGGCGCGAACGCCGTCCGCGACGCCTACCGCGCGACGGTGATGTCAGTCCCTCACTACGACGACGAGTACGGCGAGACCTATCGCGACAGCGTCGAAATCGAGTTCGGTCCCGCCGTCGCTGCAGGGCTGGAGGAAGCGCTCGACCCGGCAACGAAGCGCGCCACCTTGGCGGCCGCCCGCGGTGGCTACGAGGACCGCGACCGTCTCGTCGAGGCGCTCGACGCCGAGGCCGACTCGCTCGACGACTGTCGCGACGTTGCCGTGCCCGTGCTCGAGGAACTCCACGAGCTGAACGCCGAGACGCGTGCGGGTGACTACGGCGCGCTCGAAGCCATCCGCGGTCGGCTGGTGGCACTGGAGCGGCGCTGTGACGACGCCGTCGCCGACCGACAGGCACACCTCCGCGAGAACCACGCCCGGCTCGGCCTCCCCGCTGAGTTCCCCGACCTCCAGCGGTATCTCTACCGCGACCTCGGCGTCGACTACCCGGCGCTCGCGACGCTGGCGGAACTCGCCGACTGCGTCCGTGAGGCCCGGGTGCGCGCGGAGCGCCGGCTCGCGACGGTCGGCTGAACGCTTTTGTCGCCGAGCGCGCTCGGGTCGGTATGGACGTGTCGCTCGCCGCCCGCCTGCGCGCGTACGCCGCCGTGTTCAACGCCGACCACTACCACGCGGCCCACGACGCGCTCGAACCCCGGTACCTGGAGGCGACCGGCGAGGAACGCGACCTGTTGCAGGGACTCATTCAGTACGCCGCCGCGGCTCACCACGTCCACGGCGAGAACCGCGACGGTGCGACGGGACTCGCTGCCAGTGCGCTCGAATATCTCGACGGCGTCGACGACCGCGGCGTCGACCTCGACCCGGTCCGCGCGTGGCTCCGAGCAGTCGGCGAGGACTACGACGCCGTCGCGGGACGCCGGCCGCCAGCGGTCGAGCTCGACGGGGACCGACCGACCCTGTCCGACCTCGGCTACCCCGAGGCGGCCGTCGCCGCGCCGCTCGTCGCCGAGGCGACCGGCTACGACGCCGACGTGTTGGAAGCCGGCGCGGCGTACGCGCTCGACGACCTCGCGGCCGATGAGGTCGGTAGCCCGTTCGTGACGCTCGTGCTCGACTTTCTGGAGGGTGACCGCCGCTCGGTGATCGTCCAGCGACTCGGCCAGCACGTTCAGCGCCGCCGCGCCCGCGAGGACGACGTGGCCGGGCTGTTCGATTAGTCCCCGAGCAGCGGGACGAACCGCACGCCCCCGTGGTCGGTTCGTTCGCGCACCTCGCCGTTCTCGCCGATGTCGAAGGCGACGAGCCGCTGACGCCTCTCGCCGACGGGTGCGACGAGTCGTCCGCCGGGCCGCACCTGCTCGAACAGCGGGTCTGGCACTTCCGGCGCAGCACAGGTCAGGTAGCAGGCGTCGTACGGCGCGTGCTCCGGCCACCCCTCACGGCCGTCGCCGGCCCGGACGCGCACGTCGTAGCCGAGCCCGTCCAGCCGGTCGCGGGCGGCGGCGGCGAGCGCCCCGTGATACTCGACGGAGTACACCTCGGCGCCGAGTTCGGCCGTGACGGCCGCGTGGTAGCCACAGCCGGTACCGATCTCCAGAACGCGGTCGCCCGCCTGGATGTCGAGCAGGTCACACATGATGGCGACCATGTGTGGCGCCGAGACCGTCTGGTCCTCCCCGATCGGGAGCGGGCGGTCGGCGTAGGCATCGTCTTCCCGGTGTTCGAGAACGAACTCGTGGCGCGGCACCGTTCGGAGCGCGTCGAGGACGCGCTCGTCGGCGTCCGTCCGGGCGCGGAGGCCGTCGATCAGCCGTTCGCGGGCCCGCTCGTGGCTCATCCTACCAGGCCGACCACGCGGCGCTCTTCTCGTCGCGGGCGTACACTCGCTTGAGGTCCTTCGCGAGCGCCGCGTCGCCGGTGTAGTCGAACTGCTTGCGCTCGTAGTCCGCGATGCCGTCCCGGATGACGAGCCCCTCGACGGTGAACTCCTCGTCGCCGTACGACACCGTCTCGTCGACGACGAACTGCTCGTCGCCGGGCACCCGAAGCTCTAGCGACCGTGTCTCCTCGCGGCCTCCCTCCTTCGGGTGGAGCGTCACGTCGACGACCACGTTCTCGACGGCGCGGGTCCACAGCGTCTCGACGGCCTCGAACGGGACGCGGCCGCGCCGCCCCTCGTCGGTCTCGATGCCGGTGATCCGCACCTGCATCAGCGCCTCCGGCGTGTCGAGCAGGAACTCGTCGCCGACCTCAACCTGCTCGTCGGGGTCGGCGCTCCGCTGGGTGGTGAACGACTCGCCGCCCTGCGAGACGACGACCCGCCGTTCGACGGTTCGCTCCTCGGGGAGCGACTCCTTGTGGACGTGGCCGCACTCGCCACACTGTACGGTGGCGGGGTCGGCGTCCTTCAGGACCTCGTGTGCGGTCTCCGCGTCCGGCGAACAGGACGGACACGCGACCGCGACGCGCGTTCGGCTCATTACCCCACGGTTTCGTGTCCGCGCGTAAAAGCACGCGGACTGCGCTGGAACCGGGGCGAGGGGGCGGAACGGGCCGGCTACGGTGGCCTGTACGCCCGCACCGTCCTCCCGTCGGTGGCGTACAGTAGGTCGTCGACGACGACGAAATCGGTGCCGAGGGCGGCGTCGGCCGACACCCGCCACAGCTCGTCGCCGCTGTCGGGATCGAGCGCATCGACCCCCTCCTTCGTCGGGACGAGGGCGACCCCGTCGGCAGCGACGACGCGCCCGACCGGCGATCCGTTCACGTTCGCGGTCCACTCGGTCGCGCCGTCCGCGGTCGACAGCGCGACCACGTTCGGCTTGTCGTCGATGGCCGACGTGTAGTAGGCGCGTTCGCCCCCGCCGCTGAGCAGTCCCGCGTCTCGGCCGCCCGGTGGGACGCCCGCGGACCAGCCGTCGACGCCGTCGCCGACCCCGGTCGCGCGGATGGTTCCGAAGAAGGCGTCCGCGGCGTAGACGCGGCCGTCGCGGTGGAACTGCTCCGCCGGGAAGTCGTTGCCCCTCCGGGGGTGGTCGCCGACGATGTCACCGCTCGCGGGGTCGAGCGTCCAGAACCGGGAGTCGTGCGTCCCGCTGGGGACGAACACCGACCCCGACCCGGTGAACAGCCGCGGCTCCCACGGGTCGTCGAGGTCGGTTCGCCACCGCTCGCCGCTGCCGTCGCGGCCGGCCGCGACGGCGGTCGGCGTGGACTGCCCGGAGAGCCAGTACAGGCCGTGGTCCGCGACGAGCAGCGCCTGCCGGGCCGTCGTCTCCACCCGCCACGATTCGCTGCCGTCGGCCGGGTCGAGCGTGACGACGGCTTCCTCGGTCGGGACGTGGAGCCGACCGTCGAGCGCCCACGGCGCGCCAGCGGCGCTCCCGACCGACTGCGTCCACTGCTTCTCGCCGGTCCGAGCGTCGAACGCGCGGGCGTTCCCGTCGGCGCCGCCGACGTACAGGGTGCCGTCGGCGACGACGGGCGCGGAGAGGGTCGGCCCCGTCTCGACACGCCACAGTTCCGCGACCTGCTCCGTCGGGCCGGTCGCGTCGGGTGCGTAGTTGCTCAACCCGGAGTCGTGGCCGGGTGCCGGCCACGAGGACTCGACCCGTTCGGGCGGCTCGGGCGTCGGCGTGTCGGTCGGGGTCGGGCCGTCAGTCGGCGTCGACGTGTCGGTCGGGGTCGGTTCGTTGGTTCCGGTCGCCGTTCCGGTGTCGCCGGTGAGACAGCCGGCGACGGCAGCGGCTCCGAGCGACGCGAGGAGGGCGCGGCGGCTTCGGGGCATACGACGGCGTAGTTCGCATCGGGGTAAGTGCCTTCTGTGGTCGTGGGTGGCTACGGCCGCTCGACCCGTGGAGTGTTCCTTCCACGCCGTCTCCCGACGTCACCGCTCGACCGTCGGGAGCTCCACCTCAACGCCGTCCGCGTACACGGTCGGCTCCCTGAGCACGCCGTCGGAGTGGATTGGCGCGCTCGTGTCGCCGCCGATGGAGGCGTCGTCGCCGACGGCGATGTGGACCGTCCCACCCGCCTTCTCGTCGAGCAGGACGGAGCCAACGAGGTCGGTCACGGCGACGTTCGTCCCGATACCGAGTTCGGCGAGGTTGTACGCGTCCTCGCCGACTTCTTCGGCGGCGGTCTCGAACTCCGCGGCGACGTCCGGGTCGGAGAAGTCGGTGACGTAGCCGTCCTCGACGGACACCTCGACGGTCCGACCGTCGTCGAGCAGTCCGTGCGGGCTGATGGTGCCGTCGACGACGTAACGCCCGTTCGCGGTCTCGGGCGAGATGAACACTTCGCCGGCCGGGAGGTTCGAGAAGTCCCCGGCGTCGCGAATCATTCCGGTGTCGTCGTGCCACTCGCGGTCGCCGAACTCGAAGGTGATATCCGTTCCCTGCGACGAGGTGACGCGGATCTCCTCGGCACTGGCGACCTGCGCTAACATCGCCTCGCATTCACTCGCGATCTCCTCGTAGTCGGCGTCGAGACCGACGCGGAACACCTCCTCGGTGATGCCGGGGAGGGTCGCGCCGCGCGCGCCGGCTTCACACGCCTTCGACCGTGCGCGCGTGTGCGACAGCGACTTCGTGGTCGGCGCGAGGAAGGTATCGGCCTCGCGCATCGCGGCCGCCACGGCCTCGGGCGGCTCCTCGGCGTGCTGGTCGCGCGGCGGGAAGCGGAGCAGCTGGGCGTCATCCGTCACGTCGCGTGCGGCCTCGTACAGCGCCTCGCCGACCGGCTGCCGCTTGTCGTCAGTGACGACGAGACACGCCTCGTCGGCGTCGAGCGCGAGACACTGTTGGACGGCGGTTCGGGCGGGCGCGGCGAGGTCGTCGGACATGGCGGACGGTGGGGTCGGCGCCGGATTAGGTCTTGTCGTCGCCGCGGGGGTCGAGCCGGCCGCGCTCGAAACGGTTAACCGGCGGCCACCGCGAGCCTCGCGTATGATCCAGGTCGCGGTCAACGGCTACGGCACCATCGGGAAGCGCGTCGCGGACGCGGTGACGGCACAGCCGGACATGGAGCTCGTCGGCGTCGCGAAGACGAGCCCGAACCACGAGGCGGAACTCGCCGTCGAGAACGACTATCCGCTGTACGCGGCCGTCGAGGAGCGCGTCGACCTGTTCGACGACGCGGGCATTCCGCTCGCGGGCACGGTCGAGGAACTCGTCGACGCGGCCGACGTCGTGGTCGACGCCACCCCCTCTGGCATCGGCGCGGAGAACAAGTCGCTGTACGAGGCACACGACACGCCGGCGCTGTATCAGGGTGGGGAGGATGCCGACCTCGTCGACACGAGCTTCAACGCGCGCGGCAACTTCGCCGACGCGGAGGACGCCGACCACGTCCGCGTCGTCTCCTGTAACACGACCGGGCTCTCACGGCTGCTCGCGCCGCTCGAAGAGGCGTACGGCGTCGAGAAGGCGCGCGTCACCCTCGTCCGTCGTGGCGGCGACCCCGCACAGAGCGGCCGCGGCCCCATCAACGACATCCTTCCGAACCCGGTGACGCTCCCCTCGCACCACGGGCCGGACGTGAACACGATCTTCCCCGACCTGCGCATCGACACGCTCGGGCTGAAAGTGCCCGCGACGCTGATGCACACCCACAGCGTCAACGTCCAGCTGGAGGACGCGCCCGACGCCGACGCCGTCCGCGACCTGCTCGCCGACGAGCCGCGGCTGTTCCTCGTCCCGCCGGCGTACGACATCGACGGTGCGGGGAAGCTGAAGGAGTTCGCGATGGACCGCGGCCGGCCGCGGGCCGACATCTGGGAGAACTGTATCTGGTCGGAGTCGATTTCGGTGGAGGGGGACGACCTCTACCTGTTCCAGGCCATCCACCAGGAGTCGGACGTGGTGCCGGAGAACGTCGACGCGATCCGCGCCGTGCTCGGCGAGACGGACGCGGAGACGTCGATGGCTCGGACGGACGAGGCGCTGGGCGTCGGCTTCTGACGACCGGCCCCGGCTGTGCGAACAGTTGGCGGGGTCAGAAGGCTTTTGCGTCGAAGCGGCCTATCTCGGAGTGAATATGCGCAGGGACGACCGCGACGACCCCTTCGACGACTTCTTCCGTGAGATCGAGCGGATGATGGAGGAGATGACAGGTGGGAACGTCGACATCAGCGCGTCGGCCGAGGGTGCCGGATTCGGCGACGACGCCCACTTCTCCGTTCACGAGACGGCCGACGCGATCCGGGTCGTCGGCGACCTCCCGGGCATCGAGAAGGAGGACATCGAGGTGAAGTGCGACGGGCGCACGCTCACCGTCACCGCCCGCTCCGAGCGCCGCGAGTACGAGGAGCGGCTCGACCTCCCCGCCCGCGTCGACGAACACACCGCAGCCGCCTCGTTCAACAACGGCGTTCTCGAGGTCACCCTCGAACGTGCCGGCGACTCCGCGGACATCGACCTGCAGTAGCGCGCGCCTGGTTTCTCCGTACCGTCTCGACCACCGCCCATGGGAGGGACACCGACTTGGGCGGGAGCCTGCTACATCCGAATATGATCCCGCCCATCGCGAACAACTTCGTCGCTGGCGAGGACGTGCCGTCGGTGTTAGACCACACCCGCGACCTCAACGCCGGCGGTGTCGGCGGCATCCTCAACCTCCTCGGCGAGCACTACGACGACCGGGCCAACGCGGCCGCCGACGCCGCGGTGTACAAGGAACTGCTGGCGCAGATCGGCGAGGCTGATCTCGACGCGCGCATCTCGGTGAAGCCGAGCCAGATCGGTCTCGACGTCGGTGCGGGGACGTTCGAGGAGAATCTCGGTGACATCGTCGACACGGCCGCCGAGCACGACGCCTTCGTCTGGGTCGACATGGAGGACCACACGACCATCGACACGACGCTCGACGCGTTCGAGGCGAACGTCGCGGAGTACCCGAACATGGGGCTGTGCGTGCAGTCGAACATGAAACGGACGCGCGAGGACCTCGAACGGCTCGTCGAACTCCCCGGCACTGTTCGGCTGGTGAAAGGGGCCTACGACCCGCCGAAGGAGATCGCATACAAGGACAAGGCGGATGTGAACCGCGCGTACCGCGAGGACCTCGCGTACCTGTTCGAACACGCCGACCACGTCGCGGTCGGGAGTCACGACCCCGCCATGATCGAGCGGGCGAAGGAGCTCCACGACGAGCACGGCACCCCCTTCGAGGTGCAGATGCTGATGGGGGTCCGCGAGGAGACGCAGTTCGACCTCGCTGCCGAAGGGTACGACGTGTATCAGTACGTTCCGTTCGGCGACAAGTGGCTCTCGTACTTCTACCGACGCATCCGCGAGCGCAAGGAGAACGTGCTGTTCGCGGCGCGGGCCGTCCTCTCCGGGTAGTCGACGCCGCTGCCGTGTTCACTCCGTGGTGTCCTTCTCGTCCCCGCCGTCGACGAGCTCGTCGGGGAGCCCTCGTTCGCTCGACTCGCCGAAACCGGCCGAGAGCACCCGCGTGAGCGCGTCCTCGACCCGCTCGTTCATCACCTCGTACTCGTCCGGTTCCACCTCGACGACGAACCCCGTCGTGATGTTCGGCGAGGTGGGTAAAAACAGCACGTCGCGGCCGTCATCGGTCGTCTTCCCCGTCTTGAACGCGGTCATCCGGAGCCCGTCCCACACCTCGAGTTTCACCGGCGCCTGCAGGTCGTCCGTCCCCGACAGCGCCGTCTCGGCGGCCATCTTCGAGGCGTTGTAGACGATACGCAGCCCGGGGAGGCTGTTGAACACGTCGTCGAGCACCCCCTCGACGATGTCGCCGACGGTGGTGCGCATCAGGTAGCCGACCGCGAGCACGAGCAGCGCGAAGAGAACGAGCGTCAGCGGAACGTACGCGATCTCCGGTACCCGGTCGGGGAACACGCCCGTCGCGAGCGCGACGCCGAGCACGACGCCGTAGATGTAGGTGACGACGAACGCGGTCGCGAGGATGGGGACGAGAATGACGAGTCCGCTCGCGAAGTCCCGTTTCCACGAGGAGGGCAGCATCTACCGGTGCGTCGGGTCCCCGTGTAATCAGCGTGTCGCACGGGGCGCCGTCGCGACACAGTCGGTTCGTCGCCGACGCGGTCGGCTTTCCATCGCCGCGCGCAACGAGAAACTACTAACGGCAGCCCGGCCGAACGGTCGTGCATGAACCACGAGCGGTCCCGCGAGGTCTACGACCGTGCGCTGTCAGTGTTACCCGGCGGGGTGAACTCGGCGGTCCGCGCGGCCCCCCAGCCGTACCCGCTGTTCGCGGAGAAGGGTGACGGCGGCCACGTCATCGACGCGGACGGGAACCGATACGTCGACTGGATACAGGGCCTCGGGCCGCTGCTGTACGGCCACGACCTCCCGGAGCCGGTGACTGCTGCGATCCAAAAGCGAGTTGCCGAAGGGCCGATATTCGGCATGCCGACGGAACTCGAGGTGGAACACGCGGAGTTCGTCACCCGGCACGTTCCGTCGGTGGAGATGGTGCGGTTCGTCAACAGCGGGACGGAGGCGACGGTCTCTGCGGTCCGGCTCGCCCGCGCCGTCACCGAACGGAACAAGGTCGTCGTGATGCAGGGCGGCTACCACGGTGCCCAGGAGTCGACGCTCGTCGAGGGGGACGCGGACGACCCCCGGCCGTCGACGAATGGGATTCCGGGGTCGTTCGCCGCCGAGACGCTCCCGGTGCCGTTCAACGACGTCGAGGCTGCCAAGGAGGTGTTCGAACAGCACGGCGACGATATCGCCGGCGTGCTCGTCGAGCCGGTGCAGGCGAACTCCGGCATCGCCTACCCCGTCGACGGCTACCACGAAGCGCTCCGCGAACTGTGTGACGAGTATGGGTCGTTGCTCATCTGGGACGAGGTCATCACCGGCTTCCGGGTCGGCGGCCTCGGCTGTGCGCAGTCGAAGTTCGGCATCGACCCCGACGTCACGACGTTCGGGAAGATCATCGGCGGGGGGTTCCCCGTCGGCGCCATCGGCGGGAAGACGGAGTATATCGAGCGGTTCACGCCGTCGGGCGACGTGTTCCAGGCGGGCACCTTCTCCGGGCATCCGGCGGCGATGGCTGCCGGCCTGGAGGGGCTGAAGTACGCGGCCGAGCACGATGTGTACGACCACGTCAACGACCTCGGCCGACAGCTCCGGGAGGGGCTGTCCGAGATCGTCGCCGAGGCGGCGCCCGAGTACACCGTCGTCGGCACGGATTCGATCTTCAAGCTCGCCTTTACCCGCGCCGACTCCCCGACGCAGGACGCGTGTTGTGCGAACGGCTGCCGGCAGGACCCCGAGTGCGCGCGGTTCGGCGACTGTCCGAAGCGGGGCACCGACGCCGCACGGATGGAGACGGAGCGGTATGCGCGGCTGTTCCGGCCGAAGATGCGGGACGCGGGCGTGCTCGTCTCGCAGAATCAGTTCGAGGCGAACTTCGTCTCCTACGCCCACACCGAGGAGGACGTGGAGCGAACGCTCGCGGCGTACCGCGACTGTCTGTGAGCCGCCGGATAGCTCAGTCCACCTTGGCCGACCCGGCGACTGCCGGGGTCTCGAGATACCGCTCCATGTCAACCTCGTCAGTGAGCGCCTCCCAATGAAGCCCTAAATCCAGCAGGAATCCCAGCGTGTATATGACTCTGTAGCGGGTTATCGCGCCGTCGACGACGATGAAATTCCGGACGAGGTGGAACCGGACGTCGTTGTCCGTCGGCGGAAGTCCGAGGAACTCGCCGGTGTGTGTTCCGGTCACGTCGTACCACGTCTCCAGCTTCCGGCCCGGGCCGTCCCAGTCGGCGTCAACGAGGACGTCGGTAAGCTCCTCGTGCTTCTCCGCGAACGCCGCCGCACGGTCCCGCTCTTGGCTGCAGATTTCGCCGACCGATTCGGCGTGGTCGTCGTCGTTGTCGTGGTGTGTGTGGTAGTCGGACGCGAACAGGTCGGCCAGCGCGTCGTAGTCGCCCGAATTGACCCGGTCGGTGAACGTTCGAACCACCGTCTCGGCCGTATCGTCGGTCTCGCCCATGAGTGCAGTTCACATATGTGGGGTATCAATCATTCGGCTGACACGCGAGCGTGGCAGCCGACGCTCTTCGGTTCACCGGAGGGTGTAGGAACAGAAACGAGCCGACGGGGAGTCAGGCGCCCGCGCCGTACGTCTCTTCGAGATATGCGACGATGTCGTCGCTCTCGGGCATCCCCTCGACGCCGTGTTCCGTGTCGACGAGCACCGGGACGCCGGTCTGCCCGCTCACTTCCTTCACCTCGGTCCGCTCGCCGTGCGACCGGGGCACCATGTGGGATTCGTATTCGAGGTCGAGCTCCTCGAGCTTCTTGATAACCTTCGCACAGTAGGGACAGCCCTCGAGTTCGTAGAGTTCGAGCGTCATCGCTGGATGGTAGCACCGCCACGGTGAAAAGCCCTGTCGAGGTGTGTACCGTGGACGCAGTCGCGGGTCTCGTATTCTGTATCGCTATATACAGTTTATCGTAACGGACCCGAAGCGCGTTTGAGCGTGGCCGCCAACCCGGACGTATGGACATACGGCTCGCGACACGCGGCTCCGACCTCGCCCGCAGGCAGGCGGCGTCGGTGAAAGACCGGCTTTCGAACCGCCGGCGGGACGTGTCGCTCATCGAAGTCGAAACCGAGGGCGACCGGATCCGTGACGAACTCATCCACCGGCTCGGCCGCACGGGAGCGTTCGTCCGCGCGCTCGACGAGCGCGTGCTGGACGGGGACTGCGACGGGGCGGTCCACTCGCTGAAGGACATGCCGACGGAGTTTCCTGACGACCTCGTCGTTGCCGGGATTCCGAACCGCGCTGCACCCAACGACGTGCTCGTTACCCCCGACGGTTCGTCCCTCGAAGAACTCCCCGAGGGCGCGACGGTCGGCACGGGAAGCCTGCGCCGACAGGCGCAGTTGCTCGCCGAGCGACCGGACCTGCATGTCGAACCGATCCGCGGCAACGTCGACACCCGGATCGAGAAACTGCTCGCGCCGTCGTTACAGGCGGCCCATCAGCGCCGGACCGACCGCGTCGAGAACGGCGAACTCGAACGCGGCGCGGTCGAGGAGTGGTTCGACGGGCTCGCCGAGATCGAGCGCCGGGCGCTCGAACGCGACGCCGAAGGATACGACGCGCTGGTGATGGCCGAGGCCGGACTTGACCGGGCGGGGCTGCTCCACCACCTCGAGTACGAGCCGCTCCCGGTCGAGACGTTCGTTCCCGCACCCGGGCAGGGTGCGATCGCCGTCACGGCCGCCGAGCCGGACGCGATCGAGGCGATCAACGATATCGACCACCCGCGGACGCGGGTGGAGACGACGGTGGAGCGGACCGTCCTCGCGGAGCTGAACGGCGGCTGTATCGCGCCTATCGGCGCGTACGCGGTGGTACAGGGGCGATACGTCCACACCATCGTCCGGGTGTTGAGCCCCGACGGACGCGACGCCGTCCGGGAGGTGCGCGACCTTCCGGTCGAGGACCACGCCGACGCGGCCGTCGCGTTCGCGGCCGATCTGAAGGAGCGGGGCGCCGCCGAGCTGGTCGAGCGCGCCCGCGAGCAGGTTGATGAGTGACGGCTTCGTCTACCTCGTCGGGAGCGGCCCCGGCGACCCGGAGCTGCTGACCGTGAAGGCACGCCGCCTCATCGACGGGGCCGATGTCGTGCTCCACGACAAGTTGCCGGGACCGGCGCTGGAGCTGGTCCCGGACGAGCGGAGCGAGGACGTGGGGAAACGCGCCGGCGGGGAACGGACACCACAGTCGTACACGAACGACCGGCTCGTCGAACTCGCCGAGGCGGGCGAAACCGTCGTCCGGCTGAAGGGCGGCGACCCCTTCGTCTTCGGCCGTGGCGGCGAGGAGATGGAACACCTCGCCGAGCACGGCGTCCCGTTCGAGGTGGTGCCCGGCGTCACCGCGGGTATCGCCGGCCCCGGCGTCGCCGGCATCCCGGTGACGCACCGCGACCACAACTCCAGCGTCTCCTTTGTCACCGGCCACGAGGACCCGACGAAGGCGGAGTCGGCGGTCGATTGGGGAGCGCTCGCTGCGACGGGCGGTACCATCGTCGTCTACATGGGGGTCGGCAGGCTCCCCGACTACACCGCCGTGCTCCGCGAGGAGGGGATGGCCCCCGAAACACCGGTCGCGCTCGTCGAGCGCGGGACGTGGCCGGAGCAGCGCGTCGCCGTCGGGACGCTCGACACGATCGTCGATATCCGGGACGATGCCGGCATCGAACCGCCCGCAGTGACCGTCATCGGCCCCGTCGCGGCGACGAGAGACCGTGTGAAGGAGTTCCTCCGGGGAGCGAACCGATAAACTACATTCAACGATATGAAACCGACCATCGCCGCCTTCCGACCCGACGACGAACGGCTCGCCGACGCCGTCGCGCTGCTCGACTCGCTCGGAGCCGAGCCCGTCCCGGACCCGATGCTCGCCGTCGAGCCGACGGGCGCAGTCCCGCGCGACGACGCCGACTACGTGGTCCTCACCTCGAAAACGGGCGTGGAACTCGCCGCGGACGCCGGCTGGGTCTCCGACGGCGCGATCGTCTGTGCTATCGGCGACGCGACGGCCGCACGGCTCCGCGAGGCCGGCTACCCCGTCGACCTCGTCCCCGAGGAGTTCTCCTCGTCGGGGCTCGTCCGGGCGCTGCGCGGTGGCGTCGACGGCGCGCGCGTCGAGGTAGCCCGATCCGACCACGGCAGCGCGGTACTCCTCGACGGGCTCGCTGACGCCGGCGCGTACGTCCACGAGACTGTTCTCTACGAACTCACCCGGCCGGCCGGAAGCGGAGAGTCGGCCGAACTCGCTGCTGCCGGCGAACTCGACGCTGCGCTGTTCACCTCTTCGCTCACCGTCGCGAACTTCCTCGACGCCGCCGCGGAGCGTGGCGTCCGCGACGCGGCCGTCGCAGGGTTGAACGATGCCGTCGTCGGCTGTATCGGCAACCCGACCGCGGAGACGGCGGAGAGTGAGGGCATCGCCATCGACGTGGTTCCCGACGAGGCGACGTTCGAGGCGTTGGCGCGGGCGGTTGTCGCGCGATTCGAGCGGTAGCGACACGCCTGCGGGTTCACAGCTCGTCGAGCGCCGTCTCGATGTCGTGTGGGGTGTGTCCTCCCCGCTCGAGTCCCCGGTCCAGATACGCCGCCAGCTTCGGGCGGAACTCGGGATGAGCGACGGGGATCACCGCCCGCGCTCGTTCGCGGGGCGACAGCCCGCGGAGGTCAGCAACCCCCTGCTCGGTGACGAGCACGTCCGCGTCGTGTTCCGTGTGGTCCACGTGGGTCGCCATCGGGACGACCCGGGAGACGTCGCCGCCGGCGGCGGTCGAGGGGAGCGCGACACAGGAGACAAGCGCGTTCCGCGTGTAGTCGCCGCTGCCGCCGAGCCCGTTCACCATCCGCGTGCCGCGCAGATGCGTGGAGTTGACGTGGCCGGTGAGGTCGACCTCGACGGCGGCGTTGACGGCGACGACGCCGAACCGACGGATCGGTCCGGGCGCGTTCGACACGTCGGCGGGTCGGAGGGTCACCTGCTCTGCGTAGCGGTCGAGGTCGTCGAACAGCCGCGCCTGCCCGTCAGTCGACAGCGCGAGCGAGGTGGCGCTCGCTGCCGAAAGCCGGCCGTCGTCGAGCAGGTCGAGCACCGAATCCTGTATCACCTCCCCGAAGTAGGCGACGTCGCGGTCGCCGACGTCGAGGTCATCGAGCGCGAGCGCCACGGCGTTGCCGACGCTCCCGACGCCGAACTGCAGGTGGAGCGCGTCCCGGAGCGCCGGGTTGCGGTCGAGTTCGTCGGCGAGGAAGCCGGCGAGGTTCGCGGCGAGCGCCCGGTCGTCGGCGGTCGGTTCGCGGAACTCGTAGGTCCCGTCGGGGCGGTCCGTCCGGACGACCGCCTCGAGGACGTCGGGGTCGAACCGGACGCGCGTGTCGCCGATCCGTTCGCCGGCGGACGAGACAGGGATCGGCTCGCGGCCCGGCGGCGGCGCGGGCCGGTACACGTCGTGGAGCCGTTCGAGCCCCCGCGGCTGGGCGTCGTTCACCTCGACGACGAGCCGATCCGCGGCTTCCACGACGGCGGGGGTGTGACCGAGCGAGGTGGACGGGGCCAGCCAGCCGTCGCCGACGGCGACCGCCTCCACGACGGCCACGTCCGGTGTTGGGAGCCCGCCGTACAGCAGTTCGTCTGCCATCGTGGAGACGTGACGGTCGTGAAAGGCGAGCCGTCCGTCGTTGACGCGGGCGTTCGCCTCCTCGGTCGCCTGATACGGGTAGCGTCGGGTAATCGCGCCCGTCGCCATCAGCGCCTCGTCGATCTCGTGCCCGACGTTGCCGCCGCTGACGACCGTCAGGTCGAGGTCAGCGGCGTCCTCGCGGTCGGCGAGCGCCAGCGGCACCGCCTTCGGGTAGCCGACGCTGCCG
>Ga0207771_100876_pt1 | contig 15284 bp, 11 predicted proteins | sample A23M2SouthBayCA_2_FD_187731 | JGI IMG/M metagenome (GOLD analysis project Ga0207771, IMG submission 187731) | Aerobic enrichment media microbial communities from Eden Landing Ponds, California, USA - A23 M2 (2) (SPAdes) | ecosystem: Environmental > Aquatic > Marine > Unclassified | place...
CCGTCGCTTCGCCACCTACCTTCGGAGCGTCGACGGCCTACTGAGTGAGCGAGACGTCGAACTCGTCTCGGTCGGGCACATCCACGACGACTGGAATCGAAAGTTCCTCGACGCGCTCGACGAGTGTGCGAGCTTCACCGAAGGGCCGTACGACCTCATGGAGCACATGTCCGTCCATCGCTACTACGAGGCCGGCAGCGACACCGACTTCGACGACGAGGAGTACTTCCGATTGCTCGCGCGCTCTCGTAAGGTCGGCGGCGACGTCGACAATGCTGTCGATGCGTTATCGGTCTATGCGCCCGAGTCAGACATCAGCATCATCGTCGACGAGTGGGGCGTTTGGCACCCCGAGGCGACCAACACCAACGGCCTCGAACAGGAGAACACGGTCCGGGACGCTATCTCCGCGGCCGGTGTCTTTGATGACCTCCACGAGCGGGCCGACATGGTCGCGATGGCGAACATCGCCCAGACGGTCAACGTCCTCCAGTGTCTCGTCCAGACCGACGAGGAGGACGCCTGGCCGACCCCGACCTACCAGGTGTTCGACCTCTACAAGGACCACGCGGGCGGGACGGCGCTCGACACGGTCGTCGAGACCGACGAGCACGAAGTCGAAGACGAACCCTACGACGTTCCGCTGGTCAGTGCGTCAGCCTCCGCGCACGACGGCGAGGTGTTCGTGACCCTGTCGAACCGCGCCCTCGAGGGCGAGGACGTCACTGTCTCGCTGGACGAGGAGAGCGCGTCGGTCGTCGACAGCGAGGTGCTGTTCGCCGACACCGCGGTCGACGAGTACTCACGGAAAGACAACGCCGACGCCTTCGAAGCAGACGACATCGACGTCGCAGCCACCGGTGATGGCACTTTCGAGGTTACGGTGCCGGCGAGTTCGGTCGTCAGTCTCATCATCGCGACGTAACGAGCGTCACATCCCCTAATTCTCGGCTACCGGTGCCCGAAAGTGACTATCGACGCTTGGCGTTCCCGGACCGGGACCGTTCGATCGATAACAATAAATCATTTCAATACGATGCAATGACTGATGGCACCAATGAACGACGATGGCGAAAGTCCCAGCGCAGTACTACAACTACTACCTCCCGAACTTCGTCTTCCACTCTTACTACAACGGCGTCTACGGCGACGTCCGAGACTTCAACTTCCCGCCGGCGGACCATGACGTCTGGGGCTCCACCAAGGAGTACGGCTCTCGGATATATAGTACACTCATGGGATGCCACAGCTAAAATATGACAAGGAGTTCCTGCGCCATAGGCAAGGGACATTGTTTTCCTCTGGAGATGATTGTTGCTCAGTGTGAACAGTGGGTTATTCGCTCATGTGAAATAGGGTGTTGGTGAGTTAGAGTATAGTGGAAATGATGTCTTCGAAAGTTTCTCAACCTGGCTTGCAGGAGACGCGCTGCCGAAGCTACTGAACCGCTTGAAGATGGGGTATCAATTTGTCTTTTGATCTATCTCGATGTGACGGGAGCCACCGTCGTAACGGCGACAGATAATTCTCGGAAGTGTTGATGTGGGTGTCTCCATCAGCGTATTTGCCGTCACCGTGATTTACAACCTCTTGCTGAGAGATCGCCATAGTCAAACTGGTCGTATGCACAATATTCGTCGACATAGTCCGAAGGGAGTTTCACTCGCGGTTGCAAAGAAAATATCTCACAAGCGATTCGTCAATGAACTTCGCTGTGAAGACATGTCGCTGGTTGCTCCCGCGGTTAACGACCGTGAACCCGAAGGGTTCATTGGAGTTTTCACTCGTTCTCCCTATGTCTCAGAAAGCTCTCCAAACCAAAATATATATAATCTTGCGTGAGAGATAAACACCTGATTCATCGGAACCGAAACCCCTTGCCATAAGAACAACATCATACAGAGAAAGACCTGGAGTACCCACCTGGACAGTCAGGGTCTACCGCATCCTCCAGAATAGTGTGTTGTTGTATTGGGCCGGACATTTGTCGCCGTTCGGGCGCACGCCGTGGTTCCGATGAATCAAATTACTAACACAGGCATTTAGCACGCGTTTTGTAGTGGTCCGTAAATATAAACAAAGACTAGTTACTACAGCTGGGTATCCTCATATTCGACTACGAAAGCAAATAGTGGACACCAGAGAAACTACAAATACGCAGATCCTAACACTGGACAAATCGGAGGAATGCGAGGCAAGCGAATTTTCGACTCGCTTGATCTGGATACTTCTCTCTGTGGTGGGTGTGGTCCTCACCTCGATAGAAAATACTAATAACTTTGTTACATCTATTTCATACATTCATAATATATAAGTATAATTTAGCATTATATATTAAATCGATATAACTCTTAACTTATCCGAATCGAAAGACTTGGTCAACTCACAGTCGAAAAGCGAACCCCATTATTTTTCGCGACGAAAACATTCCACATCTCCCAATATAGGCTTCCCGTTCGTATGGATCGAGTCTTGAGTTACCTTCGGCATCGGACGTAGTGGTCGCCGTGTTCCCGTGGTTGAGAAATGCAAGGAGTAACCCTACATCCGAGAGAGGGCGGCCGTAGTCAATCCGACGAATCACCGTTTCCCAGGCCGGCGGGTGGGCGTCGCTTCCGTCCTCGGTCACTCCAAACACTGCTATTTGTCGACAACACCAAGGCTATGACTACCGAATTTGACACTGTGTAAAATCATTATACTCCACGACTGTATATAGTAATACTAAACGCATTGCACCGGGCGCATCCAATCGTAACAAAAGTACTGTTGTTATTGTTGTGGGAGGTGCTGTTCGATAATTAGAACCAATAAAGGCTAGATTAGCTTCTAGACCCATCATGAATAGTAGTACGATCAGAATAGACATCAGCTCCAAGTTAGACAGACACAGTATCCGATTACGGCGAGACTGTCGTCTGCAACTTGATACTTGGTTTCACTGCCAATCCGTTGTCCTCACACACTCCCGAAACCAAATCCAAGGCGACTTCTAACCCGAGTAGGCGGACTACGATAAAAAATAGTAAATATCGAACCTTTCCAATCTTCATACCTCATTTGAAAATGTGGGACAGCACTTGAATCAAAATATTGGTAGCACAACTCACTAACCCTCTTATATACCGCCATTATGCAAAATTTAACTAATATATATGGGAATAGACATAGTCTGCTGGAAGTGTTCCGTTTATTATTACAGAACGTATTCAAACTCTATCCTTACTAATTTAATATTGACAAACCAAGCCCTTCTAATCACTCAGACCCAAATCTGCTTGCAGAAACTAGATCGCGATATATTGGCTGAATTCAGTCTATTGCCAGGTTCATTCATTCGCGCCCAGTTGCCCCTATTAATGAGGAATGAGAGTGGATGAGAATCCAGAATGATATATTCGCCTTATTCTATACTTTAGGCTTGAATATATTCATATGAAGAATTGGCGACTTGGTGCCCTGAAGTGCGGAGAGTGTAGTCTCAGGAATTTCCTGTGTCGAAATAGTGGTTTCTGAGAGCCCGATCAAGTGTTCGCGAACACTTTTTCGCTGGGTTCCGTATCGCTGAACACCAAAGAGGGTAACCCAGTTCGATCGGAGTACTTTTGAGAAATTCCTGAACTTAGTTCACCGTGAAATACGACAAATTGTCCAAGATACCGGAATTTTTCTCGCTGTACTAGGGCAGACCCTCAACCAGTTGGATGGTCTATTATATTGGATTTTCATCCATATGGTGAATAACGTCTCGCTGTCGTCACTGACTGCACAGAACATCTGATGCTTGAAACGCGCTGGGGATCACGGAAATCAAGACTGGTGATGCCGTCTGTCCCAAAACAACCCTCATGACGCTTTTCCGGATATGAATACTCCAACCACAGGATATAAGTACTAACCACATCAGGACTTAGAATATGGATCAGCAACCAGGTCCTGTAGAAAAGACTGTAGAATCGACTTTCACCCGACGTCGAATGATGCAGGCTGTATCGGCAGGAACTGCGATGTTTATTGCCGGGTGCGGCGGCGGCGGGACCGACACTGAACAGGCTGGGAATACCGAAAGCATTGTAGATCAGACTTTCAAAGTTGCCGCCGGCGATTGGATGAATGAAGCAAACCTCAACATATACGCGCCTGACACGGCTGCAGGAAGTGCATGGCAACTCTTTCCGCCACTGGCGTTATTTTCGACAACGGCGACATTTAATCCGCTAGATGAAGCAGAAGAAGTCACGTACAATGAGTATAGACCGTTGGCAGCTTCTGATTGGTCTTTTGAAGGTGACGAAATGTCTATCACACTCCATGATGACTGGCAGTGGACTTCTGGTGATGAGGTCACCTCTGCCGACCTTGCTCTACGGTTTCGAATCCTCGAGTACACAAATGACCCCATTTGGAACTATATGGATGCTGTTCGAGAAGAAGATGAGAAAACGGTCGTTCTCGAACTAAAGAAAGCCTATGACCAAGAATTTATCAAACAGACTCTATTTGCTATTGGTCAGGCAATTAATACTCCCAAAACGATCAACGGAGAGAAATCGGAGTTCGCCAAGATTTATGAAGAAATGGAAAGTGCTTCAACTCAATCCGAAGAAGACGAAGCACTTGAGTCTTTGAACAACTTCAATTGGCACCCTAATGATGCCGTATTCAGTGGGCCCTGGAAGCTCACTAATTTGTCGAAAAGCGAAATGATCCTTGAACGTCATGAAGGGTTCTATAATCCTGTGAATTTCTCTAATATGAGTAATAATACACATGGAATCGGACAAGCATCGAGTGCGCCACAGGCCCTCTCAACTGGGGATTTAGAGACAACTCAGCTTCCTGCGCCGGAGGTCGTCAGAACGTACTCAGATGATATCAATGTCATAGTCGCCCAAGGGACATCCGGTATCGGCTATGCGCTCAACTACGAGGATCCTGGGGGAGGTCTCCTTCAAAACCGCAATCTCCATCGCGCTATCGCTTATGTTCTCAGTTCAGAGAGGGCGAGTAAGAACTCCAATGAGCTGAGAGCGGGCGCCATTAGCGGCCCCGGAGCATATACTGGAATGTTCGGTGCAAGCGCTTGGTTGAGTGAGGATACACTCAGCCAGCTTGACAATTATGAACGTGATACAGAGAAAGCAGCTTCGTTGTTACGCGACGAGGGATTCACCAAACAAAACGATTCGTGGGTAGGACCTGATGGCGAAGAACTCACTCTCGAAGTGAATACAGCACCGTGGCACGTCTGGCCTGCACTTGGTCAGACTGTAGTTGGAACGCTTAATGATTTTGGGGTCAACACCACCCTCAACGCGCTTGGTTCATCCAGCTTCGCGAATACGCTATGGGGAACCCAAGGCTACCAAACGTCGATGAGTGTCCTGGGTGCAGCCCACCCTGTAAACGCATATGACACTGTGTTCGGTGAAGATAATATCTTTAATACTCCCCCAGAAATTGAAGTCCCAATGCCAATCGGCGACCCACAGGGAAGTCTTGAAACGATCAATGTTCGAGAGCGCACCAGCCAACTAGCTGACCTATCTGGTGACGAACTTCGATCGGAAGTCGAAACTTTGGCGTGGGCATTCAATCAGACTCTGCCCGTCATCCCGCTGGTTACCGAGAATGGTGGACTTGCCTATTCCGAAGAAGATTGGAATTACCCTGACCGAGAAGATCCCATCTGGGGGGCGCCCCGAGGTCGCGAAGCAATTGCATCTTGTGGCTTAGTTAGCGCTGACACTGAGTGACGAGACGTATAAATAGTTCCAAGAGCGAAATGTATTCCCGAGGTAAGTGATACGTGGTTAATAATGGTGATTACGAATGAATAATTGGCTGATGAAGCGAATAGGAAAAGGAATATTTACATTGTGGGCTGTCATCACAATCACCTTCGGTCTCATTCGGTTGTTACCGGGTGGACCCATGGCTGCTATCCGAGCTCAAATTCTCCAGCGGCGATCGGGGAGCGAGATCTCTGACCAGGAACTCAACCGTCTAGTGGAGTTATACGCCAATATTAGCCCCGATAAACCGCTATGGCAGCAGTACATCGATTATTTAATCGGTATACTACAGGGTGATTTTGGCCAGTCGATGCGTTACAATGAACCAGTAATGGACATTATCGTAGAAGCAGCACCATGGACGATCTTCGTCATCCTTACATCGCTTATCATTTCGTTCCTCATTGGAATCACACTGGGGGCTCTGATGGCTTACTATGAGAATAGTCTGTTTGACAAGGTGATGAGTTCTATTTCGACCTTACTTAATTCGGTACCATTCTTTCTTACTGGCATTATTCTTCTCTACATCCTTGCTTACCAATACTCACTCTTCCCGACTGGTGGGCGGCGGCCAACTGATACTCAGATTGGCATTAACCTAGCGTTCATGATAGGAGTACTCTACCACGCTGCATTACCTATAATCTCAATGGTTGTTACAGAATTTGGTGGTTGGGCACTCCAAATGCGGGGGAACAGTATTAGTGTTCTCGGCGAGGACTTCACCTACGCAGCACGGTTACGTGGCGTGCCTGACCGACTGATCGCTATCAAGTACGTTGGTTGGAACGCAGTGCTGCCAATGTATACTGGGCTAATGATTGCGGTTGGATTCGTATTAGGTGGTTCTGTTATTCTGGAGCGAATCTTCACCTATGCTGGTCTCGGTTACTACATCATTTCAGCTATAAACGCAAGAGACTATTCATTGATGATGGGTGCATTTCTCGTCATTACTGCCGCCGTCGTTGCTTCCGTGTTAGTGGCTGATTTGACCTATGGGTTGATTGATCCACGTGTCGGAGGTGAGTCAAATGAGCAATACTGATTCATCAGAAAGTGTCTTTGACATTGAATCTGAAATTGAACTTTCGAAAAAGGAAAAGTATAAGAATGCAGTAGATCGCCATATCCTCGCACCAGCCCGCATAATTATCTCAGACCGTCGTTCGCTAGTGGGAATGCTCATTCTCGGTATCTACTTGTTGATGGGGACCGTTGGTGTCCGGATTATTGAACCACCGTCGATGAATGAGGGGCCCCGATTGATGGGCCCCTTTAACTCGTTAGAGTTCCCCCTGGGGACAGACGGATTAGGACAGGACATGCTGGCAATGATCGTCCATTCGACACCAACGATGCTTCTGATGGTTCTGTCAGGTGCAGTCTTCGCTACTTTCGTTGCTACCATCGTGGGGACTGTCGCAGGCTATAAGGGGGGTGTTGTCGATGATGTGTTGACGACGTTCTCCGACGTGATGCTTACGATACCTGGTCTTCCACTTATCATTGTACTCGCAGCGACGATTGAGCCTTCAAACCCGATCGTCATCGGGATACTATTGACTATTAACGCTTGGGCAGGACTTGCACGTTCACTCAGATCCGAGGTACTATCACTACGTAATGAAAGCTACGTTGAAGCTTCCCGATTAATGGGAATGCCAACGTGGAAAATCATACTTAAAGATGTGTTACCAACTGTAATGCCCTATATTCTGATTAACTTTATGAACGCAGGTCGTATAGTTATATTTAACTCTGTTGGCCTATATTTCTTAGGCCTCTTACCGTATACTTCGCTTAACTGGGGCGTGATGCTAAATATGGCAGTCGGTAATAATGCGTTAATGACGCTTGAAGCGCTCCATTGGGTAGTTATCCCTACCATTGTCATTGTCATGCTTTCCTACGGGATGATTTTGCTTTCTCAAGGGATGGACAAACTGTTCAATCCACGAGTGCGAGTACGTGCCGAAGAGCAAGATTAGTTCCACCCATGATACTATCTTCTCAAAAAATGTGCACGTCCGAACTATTTGGCACGGACACTGTAACAGCGATAGATAATCCCAAAGAGAACAGTAAGGAAGATAATAAGCAGAATGATATCTATCTGCAAGAGGACATGAGATGCCGTCTTTGGTTCGGAGAAGGGATAGATCATAAGAGAGAGTGCAAAAATAGTAATACATATTACACTAAGTATAACCAATACGCCCATGTTTGCACAGAGAAACTTCCAGAACCGTTCACGGAACGTCGTCGTTGGATTACTACCCTTGTCCATAATGGTCAAAGTGTATTCCAAACCTTAAAAGACCTCTTTTCGAGCGAAAAAGACTGGACAAGTGCAATCAAGAGAAACACACGTAGCGATGCGCCTTCAAACATAGAAGTTGATCGCGATCGCGATTAATTGCGTATTATTAAAAAATAAAAATGACACAAAATAGAAAATCAACAATTGAAGAAAACGACGGAGACGTAGTATTGCCAAATGGCGGGGCCGAGAAAACGGAAGACGTTATTCTAGAAGTAAAGAACACTTCAGTAACCTTTGACATGGAACGCGGAAAGTCCCGGGTTCTGGACGACGTCTCATTGGATATACGGCGTAATGAAATATTAGGTATCGTCGGTGAATCCGGGTCAGGCAAGTCGATGTTTGCCTCGGCACTACTTGATGCCGTTGTCGATCCAGGCGTACTTACAGGCGAGATAACATACCATGCGCCTGATGGAGAATCAATTGACCTTCTCGAACTCGATGAAGACGAGCTCCAACGCTTTCGGTGGGAAGAAATTGCGATGGTCTTCCAGGGTGCGCAGAGTTCGTTTAATCCGACGATGACTGTGCGTGCGCACTTTGAGGAGACAATTCGCGTTCATGATAAGAACACTGAAGAGGGAATGGACTACGCGCGGGAACTCCTTGAAACACTTCATCTCTCGCCTGAGCGGGTCCTCGACTCTTACCCTCATGAACTCTCGGGAGGAATGAGTCAACGCGCACTCATCGCCCTTTCACTCATCCTAGACCCAGAGGTATTGGTAATGGACGAACCAACTGCTGCGCTTGATTTACTTATGCAGCGTTCTATTCTTACATTACTAGAAGACCTAAAAGAAGAGTTAGATATAACAGTTGCTTTCATCACTCACGATCTACCGTTGGTCGCTAGGCTATCCGACCGTCTCGCTGTTCTATATGCCTTTGAATTTGTAGAAGTGGGAGAATCTGACGATATATTGGTAAATCCATCACATCCCTACACTAGGGCCCTACTTCGTGCCGTTCCAAATTTGAATATGCCCTTCTCAGAAATGAAACCAATTAAGGGGTCATCGCCTGATCCAGTAAATATTCCGCAAGGTTGTTCCTATCATCCGCGTTGTCCGATTGCCGATGAAATGTGCATAGATGTAGACCCCGATCTACAAGCTGTCGGAGAGGACCATCAAACTGCTTGCCACTATTGGGAGGACGCTGCAGATCGGATCCCTCTCGCGACGGAAACCGACTCCGAAGAACAGAACTCTATTAAAGGAAATCAGTCAGACGAACCAGTCCTTTCGTTACAGAACGTTGATGTACACTTCGAGAGCCAACAAAGAGGACTACTCAATTTCTTTAAACAACCTGAGATTGTCAGAGCTGTTGATGATATAAATCTTCAGATATACGAAAATGACGTGGTTACGCTGGTCGGTGAGTCTGGTTGTGGCAAAACCACTCTTGGTCGGACAGCAATCGCCGCCCAGAGCCCCACATCTGGAAGTGTTGAATATCGAGGACAAGACATTTCGAAAGCAAAGGCAGGAGAAGGGGAGGTCCCCTTCGACGAGATACGCCACTCACTCCAGATAATACACCAAGATCCTGGTAGTTCGCTCAACCCTCATCGGCGTGTTCAACAAACGTTAACAGTGCCGCTCAAAATTCGTCATTCAGAACTTAATGAGAATGACCGCCGTGAGCGAATCCACAGTATGCTTGAGTACGTTGGCATGACTCCTCCAGAAGACTACGCACGGCGTTACCCTCACCAACTATCGGGTGGGGAAAAACAGCGAGTCGCACTCATCCGTGCACTATTCATGAATCCTGATGTGATTTTAGCCGACGAAGCGGTATCAGCACTGGATGTGAGTCTACGTGTGGAAATGATGGATCTTATGCTTGATCTACAAGATCAGTTCGATACCTCCTTTATTTTCATCTCCCATAATCTGACGAATGCTCGTTATCTCTCGGGTAAGGTCGGTGGTCGCATTGCCGTAATGTACTTAGGAGAGATCGTTGAAATTGGTCCCGCCGAAAAGATTATTCGCGACCCAAAGCACCCATATACAAAGATACTGGGTTGGGCGACACCTGATTTGGAGGTCACTGATGAAACCGAAGAACTCCCGATGCGTGGAATTGATATTCCAGATCCTGTTGATCCTCCTTCCGGATGCCACTTCCACACTCGTTGTCCAGTAGCTCGCGAGGTATGTACCGATAAGGATCCAAAACTTGAGGGCGAGGACCACCGCGTGGCGTGTTTCCGGGAAGTGGAACATCACGAATACTGGAATAGCGATCCGTTGCCCGACGCGGAGGAAGATATTGATATCTAATATGGTCTTTTCTATACTGCTCTAAGAAGTGTACGCCTTTACTGGTGCATTTGGAGAGAATGACGGTGATGAATCGCTAGATGATGTTTGATTTCATTGTTTCACCGTTTTCTTGATACTGTGATCTGTTCATATCAAGACGATTTTTGAAATTCGACGTGCCAGATTCGGGACGCATGATGTCGCCAGTGCTGTTGTAGGCGCTTGGTTCAGTCCAGACTCACTATCGTCTCATTAGTAGCGAGGGCTAAGGAAACCTATCGAAGCGGGAATCGCGCTCGAAGAATCATCGCTCGGAATTATTTTGATCGCGTCAAATCATCCCGCCGGCATCGCTGACAGTCAAATGGCAGGAGATAATGAACGAGAAGTCCGACCGCAACTTCGATATCTACGATAGGTTTGAAGACAACGAGGACTATCGGCAAGAACAAATCATTCAGCGCGACAGCGAATACGTTGATAGAGGCACCCACTTGAACCCTGTGAGACCGAGCATCACTGGTGCAATGGTGGCTTTCGCTACTACACTGAAACGTCTGAAATGACAACCTCACGCCTTCCTTCAGACCGTTTCCGGCTTCGCGTAGAGCCTTACGCAAACCCGGATGAGAGGAACTCAGAGAGACCGTCGAAGCGTTCTTTGACTCACTAACAGTGTACTCATCTTGAGCGTCACCCAAAATCAAAATATCCTACCGCGATGAATAGCAAATCTAACAAGATGTTTTTGGGAATATATTTCTCCCTTCCGTCAGGTTCGCGTAGTAAATCAGCATATTTAACTCTATTATGCTATTTCCAGTTTACAAATTGATAAAATGTAGTATTATGTCTATTTCACTGATCTTAGCAACTAGGCTCAAACCCATGGACCGAATGTTTTTTTAACTCGCCAGTAACAGAAACCACTATGGTTCATCTCAGTAGCCCAGACGAAGGTATTGTCACAGAGGTCGACCTTAGTGGGTATATTACTATCGAACAGTCCGATATCACTGTCCTGAAACCATCTCCATTTGGTCTTAACACTCCCTACGGTTACTTTCCCGACGATTTTGAATTTCGTGGACAGGAAACTCAAGAGATTGACGAGTCCTATGAGCTCGTCCACGGGAAGGCCTCGACCCCGCGCCATCGGGCGACCGAGACGACGCTGACCTTCGAGGGCGACGGCGGGACTGTCGACTTCCAGGTTCGGGTCGCGAACGATGGCGTCGCCTACCGGTATCACCTTCGGGGCGAACACGACCAATACCTCCTGTTCGGTGACGAGTCCGGCTTTCGGTTTCCGGCCGGAGCGGTCGCCTGGGTCTCCGAATACCAGGCCAATCACGAGGGGCACAGCCGGCAGTCGCCAGTGAGCGCACTAGATGGGGAGTACAACTTTCCCGGACTCTTCCGGGTTGAGGACTCCTGGGCGCTCATCTGTGAAGCCGGTGTCGACGGGACCTGGATGGGGGGACGACTCACCGACGCTGACGGCGGGGTCGACATTGCGTATCCGGAAGCGAGCCCCCCCTCGCACGTCTGGGGCCACGACCCCGTCACCTCGCCGTGGCGGGTCGCGATCGTCGGCGACCTCGCGACCGTCGTCGAGTCGACGCTGCCGACCGACCTCCTCGAGGGCCCGGCGTTCGATCCCGAGTGGGTCGAGCCGGGTCGCGTCGCGTGGTCGTGGTGGTCCAGCGGGTCGCAAATGCGGGACTTCCAGACCCAGAAGGACTACGTCGACTATGCCGCCGACCACGGCTGGGAGTACGTCCTCGTCGACTTCGAGTGGGATGAGACGTGGATCCCAGACCTAGTTGAGTATGCCAACGACCGGGGTATCGGCGTCGAAGTCTGGGCCAACTACATCGATCTGAACACTGAGACCAAACGAGAGCAGCGACTCGGCCGGTGGAGCGAGTGGGGCGTCGCCGGCATCAAGGTCGACTTCATGGACAGTGACGACCAGGGTCGGATGCAGTTCTACACCGATCTCGCGGCCGACGCCGCCGAATACGAACTCACAGTCAACTTCCACGGGTCGGCTATCCCGACGGGGCTGCGACGGCGCTACCCTAACATTATGACCTACGAAGGTGTCCGCGGCGCGGAGTACTACAAGTGGGACACGAACACACCCGAACACAACACGATCCTGCCGTTCACCCGCAACGTGGTCGGCCCGATGGACTACACCCCGGTCACCTTTTCGGCCGACCGGCGGCTGACTTCGGTGGGCCACGAACTCGCGCTGTCGGTCGTCTACGAGTCGGGCCTCCAGCACTTCGCCGACAGCATCGAGACCTACGCCGACCATCCGCTCGCCGAGGACGTCCTCGAAGCCGTTCCCGCAGCCTGGGACGAGACGCGGTTCCTCGGCGGCCGTCCCGGAAGCCAGGCGACGATCGCCCGTCGGCGCGGAGAGCAGTGGTTCGTCGGGTCGATCACCGCCGGGCCCGCCCGGACGGTCACCGTCGACCTTGATTTCCTCGACGCGCCCACGACGGCGACCGTCACAACCGACACCGCGGGCGGGTCGAGTCTCGAGGCGTACGATCAGGAAGTCTCTCCCGGCGAGACGCTTGCTGTCCCCGTCGCGGAAAACGGCGGGTTCGTCGTTCGACTTTAATTTGACCAAGTTATTCGATCCGAGTACGTTCAGATTGTCGTATAGTCACGAAGATAACTAAGCAGACTCTTCATCTATTGTTGGTTGAGAATCGCTACGACATGAAAATGAGTATATGGACAAACAAGATCGAAGGGGGACTAACTACGCCTCATTGATCCAGACCCGCATCTCGCCGGACTTGCGGTTGTTCCAGGCGTAGTAGGGGACGGCTTTGATCGGCACGGTTGCCCGCTCGGTCTCGTCGACCGGCCGATAGAGTTCGCCCTCCCAGCCGTCCATCGCCGGAACGGTCGCTTCTCCGTCGAGCGTCACGGCCCCATCCAGCAGGTCCTCGCGGTAGGTCGCCCCGAACTCCGTATCTGGGTCGATCCCGTACTGGTGGAGCGGCCGGTCATGGTCAACGCCTTCCAGGCAGTACACCATCGGTCCGCGCCGCAGCGCGACGTGGCCGGCGTCCGCCGCGACGGCCGGATGAGCAGCTAGCACTTCGACAGGCATCGCAAACTCGACGGTAATCTGGTCGTCGTCCCACTCTCGTTCGATCGCAACGTATTGTCCTTCGTCCGCCTCGACGTCGACGTCGATCGGCTCGTTGTTCACCGAGACGGACGCCTCCGCACACCATCCAGGAATGCGCAACCGGACGGCGAACTCCATCGGTGGGGTGGCGTCCACGTTGATCTCGATCGTTCCGTTCCAAGGATAGTCGGTCGTCTGCGTCACCGTCACATCGCTGCCAGCGATTGTCGGCGTTGCCGAGCCGGCGACGTACTGGTTGACGTAGAGGCCGTCCGCGTCGATCGCGTAGAGGTATTGTTCAAGCGAGGCGAGCAGCCGCGCGATGTTCGGGGGGCAACAGGCACACTCGAACCAACCCTCCCGATCGTGACTTCCGTCACTCTCCAACGTGTTGTTGTAGAAGAACTGTGTTCCGTCGAGCGAGACGCCGACAAGCATCGCGTTGTACAGTTGTAGCTCGATCAGATCGTGATACCGGGGCTTGCCGGTTGCCTCGAACAGCCGTTGGTTCCAGAAGATGCTCCCGATCGCCGCACATGTCTCGGCGTAGGCCGTATCATTCGGGAGATGGTAATCCCGGGTAAAGCGCTCGCCGAAGTGCTCGGAGCCGATCCCACCGGTGACGTACATCCGCTTGCGGGCCATATTCTCCCATAGCGTCTCGAGATGGGCGAGCAACTCGTCGTCACCGGCCGCGGCCGCGACATCGGTGGCACCGGCGAAGTAGTACATGGCCCGGACGGCGTGGCCCTCTACGGCCTTCTGTTCGCGCAGAGGTGCGTGATCCTGGGCGTAGCTTCCGTCGTACTCTCCATCCTCGAAGAAGACAGGTCGCGCGCCGCCTGCGATCCCGCCCTCCTCGTCATTGGGATCGTACCCGGCGATTTCCTCGATGTTCGCAATTTCCCGAACGAAACAATCGTCGTGTCCCCTGCGGTCGACAAAATACGCAGCCAGATTGCGATACCGATCCTTATCGGTCACGTCGGCGAGTCGCATCAGCGCGAGTTCGATCTCTTGGTGACCTGGGATGCCGTCGACCTCATCCCCGAACGTGCGATCGATATGGTCGGCGAAATCCGTTGCCACGTCGAGCAGGGACTCCTTGCAGGTTGATCGGTAGAGAGCCACGGCAGCCTCGATCAGGTGGCCTGCACAGTACAATTCATGCATCGTGTTGAGGTTCGTCCAGCGCTTCTCGGGTTCTTCGAGGGCGAAGTAGGTATTGAGGTAGCCGTCCTCGTCCTGAGCCGCGGCAATCAGATTGATTACCTCATCGACGCGTGCTTCGAGTTCCGAGTCCTCGCGGTCAGCCAGCACATAACTCGCCGCCTCGATCCACTTGTAAGCGTCCGAGTCCTGAAACCACATGCCGTTGTGGTTGTCGGCTTTGTCCTCGCTTGCCCGTCGGAAGTTCGCAAGTGTACCGGACGTCTCGAGTTGCTGGTACTGGTACTCGATAGTCTCCGTCCGATTCACCTCGCGACGTGGACTCCAAAACTTATCGTCAATGGTGACATCTCGGACAGATAGCTGTTGTCGATGTTCAATCATCAAAGAGATTTATTATAGGTAGAATCATAAGATTTTCCTTCATTGTGTCGATGTTAACTATAGTTGGCTCTGGTGAATCGCCATACGTCGCTTAATTTTGGTGGGTGACGGCTCGTTTGATGTTGTAGACGGAACACATCAGGACAATTTCACGGAATTCGCGG
>Ga0207771_100878_pt1 | contig 15243 bp, 13 predicted proteins | sample A23M2SouthBayCA_2_FD_187731 | JGI IMG/M metagenome (GOLD analysis project Ga0207771, IMG submission 187731) | Aerobic enrichment media microbial communities from Eden Landing Ponds, California, USA - A23 M2 (2) (SPAdes) | ecosystem: Environmental > Aquatic > Marine > Unclassified | place...
GGACGATTCCACAGCGACCTCCGAGCGTCGATCGACGAGTCCGCAGACGAGATCGGTGCCGCCACCGTCGACGACCTCCCGGCGACGGAAGCCGAAGTCCGGTCTGCGTTGCCCGACGATCTGGCGGAGCTACTGGCCGGCGACGACGATCGACGTTCGTTGTGGACGATCCTTTCGGAGTCCCCGATCGCTCGCTGCTTCGAACGACCGCGTCAGTGAACCGTCGGCACAACCGACGACCTAGTCGGAGCCATAGCCCGGCGCGTCGTCGTGACCGGTGAGACTGTCGCTACTTGGCCCGCGCTCGCGCAGCGTCGCCACGATGGTGGGCACGTCGACCGATTCGCTCCCGAGCACCGCGAAGCCGGCGAAGATCGTCAGGAAGCCGGCGACGGCAGTCGGTGCGATGGACTCGGCGAGCAGCGCCCAGCCGCCCAGCGTCGCCACGACAGGAACGACGTAGAACACGAGGTTCGCGCGGATCGCGCCCGCGGTGTCCAGCAGGTCGAAGTAGGCGATGTACGCCACTGCGCCGGCACCGATGGCGACGTATCCGAGTGCCAGCAACGCCTCGCCACTCCAGGTGATGGCCGCGGCGGACTCGCCGCTGGCCCAGGAGAGGGCGTGGGCAAGTGCGGCACCGAAGGGCAGTCCCCACGCGGTTCGGACGCTGCTGTCGAGACCACCGTCGGCCCAGCGGATGAGGACACTGCCGAGCGCGCCACTGACCGCGCCGGCAAAGAGGATCGCCTTGCCGACGCCGCCGGCCAGCAGGTTCGCCGGGTCGGGGCTGACGACCAGCCCGACGCCGAGTAGCCCGAGCACCATCCCCGCAGCGCCGCGTGCAGAGAGGCGTTCGTCGGCCAGCAGGACGGCCGCGAACACCGGCGTTAGAATCGGGTTCAGGCTGAACACGATCGCACCGACAGCGCTGGTCGCGTGTTGCTGGCCGACGAACAGCAGGGCGTTGGTCAACCCGATCGCCAGCACGCCCGTCGCGAGGATGCCGACTACGTCATCGCGCGTGCGTGGCACCAGATCGGTCCGGGGCGTCGTCACCACGACGTAGCCGATCAACACCACGGCTGCCACGTCGAAGCGCAGGGCGACGAACAACAGCGGCGGGAAGTAAGAAAGGCCCGCCTTCGCCGCGACGAACGTGCCACCGAAGAGGAGGCTGGCGACGGCGAACAGGAGCAGCGACCGACGTTGCCCTTTCACTCCTCGATCACCCGAATCAAGCGGTAGATGCGCGCCGAGATATCGATGCGTTTCGTCGGAACGGGAATCGGGGTCATACTCGAATAGAGGGACCAGATCCCCATCAACTCCTCTAGAAAATCACACACAGCGTGCGGGCGAGGCGATAGCGTGCGGACGAGACGACGATGGGGCGACGTTGCACGCTGTGCAATATTTTCACACGAGGAAAGCCATATGCCGCGAGGGCCACGAGAGGATGTATGGAGACCGCGCTGGAGGAGATCGAGTTTCTCGCGCTCTCGCCCAACCGCGCCGAGGTGCTTCGCCTGCTGGCTCAACGACGACACACGCGCCGTGATCTGGCCGGCGAGACCGACGCGTCTCAGGCCACGCTCGGGCGCATTCTCGGCGACTTCGAAGAGCGGGCGTGGGTGCGCAAGGAGAGCGGGGGCTACGTCGCGACGGCGACCGGTGAACTGGTCGCCAGTGGCTTGACCGACTTGCTGTCGATCCTCGACACGGAGCGCGACCTGCGGCCGATCGTCTCGTATCTCCCGACCGACGCGATGGCCTTCGATCTGCGCCACCTCGCGGACGCGACCATCACGACCCCGTCCGGGACGCGGCCGAACGCGCCCGTCCAGCGCGTGCTCGACCTGCTCGACGATGCCGATGACGTGCGCGTCTTCTCACACGCGTTCAACGAACAGAGCCTCACCGTCGTGCACGAACGCACCGCTGCGAGCGACCAGACGTTTCAGGGCGTCTTCTCTCGCAGTGCGATCGAGGCGCTGGCCGCCGACTCGGCACTCCGCGAGCAACTGCTCGATCTGATCGCGACCGACGGCGTCGAAATCCGACTCTGCGAAAACGAGATACCGCTGGCGGTGACGCTCGCCGACGACGCGGTCCATCTGCTCGTCCGCGACGAGAACGGGATCTTGCAGGCCTCGATCGACACCGACGACTCGGCGGTCCGCCAGTGGGCCGACGAGACGTTCGCGGACTACTGGGCGTCCGCAGCAGCGATCGAGCCGTCGGATCTCCGTTCTGCTTGAACTCCCCCCAAGTGATCGAAAGCCCCGAAAAAACGCCGAGTCGACGATCGATTCGATCGTCGGGTCGAAAACCGCGTTGGACGGTCGAACGATGCTCGCGTCGCCGTCCCTGTCTCTCGATCAGTTCACCTGTTTCCAGGGACCGTAGTCGCCGCCGGAGCCCGGTTCGTCACCGCGCGTCCACCAGTTGGCCTCCCAGACTGCCCCGTCGAAGGTCACGCGGTCACCACCGGAGTACGAGACCGACGAGTCCCAGGCGGGGTAGTCGCCGCTCGGGGTGTCCGTCGGCGTATCCGTTGGCGTATCGGTCGGTGTGTCCGTCGGGGTGTCAGTGGGCGTATCCGTTGGCGTGTCGGTCGGTTCGTCCGTCGAATCGACTTCGTTCCACGGACCCCACTCGGAGGACCCCGGCTCGTCGCCTTTGGTCCACCACTGGGCTTCCCAGACAGCGCCGTCGTAGCTCACGCGGTCGCCACTGGAGTATGCGACCGACGAGTCCCACTGCGGATGATCGCTGCCCGGCGTGTCGGTGGGCGTGTCGGTGGGCGTATCGCTCGGGGTGTCCGTCGGCGTGTCGGAACCGCCGTCGTTGTTGCCGCCGCCGTGGAACGCACTGAAGATCTCGGTGAACTGGCCGTTCTCCTCACCGAGTCGCCACGGCGCGATGCTGTACAGGCCCTTCTGCTGGGCGATTTCGAGCAGCGCCTCTGCCGTCGACTGGGACAGTTCCACGTACCGTGGCACCACGCCGATCATGCCATAGATCTCGTCCATCGACTTCCCGGAGTAGACCCCCGACAGGAAATTCGCCGTCGAGTCGATTGCCGACTCGAAGGTCTGCTTCGTCGGGTCCGTTCCCAGGTGCATCACCATTAGCTGGACGTAGTCAAGCTCCAGGTCGGTCTGGGCGACCTCTTCCATCCAGTGTTCGCCCGGCGAATGGGAGCCTTCGTAGGAGTTCATCCCCTGCTCGTTCGCCGCGACGGTGTACCCGACCGTCAGGTCCGGCCGTTCGTCCTGCAACTGCGCGAGCGCCTTTGCTCGCATCATGTTGAGGTTGTCCGGTCGACCGGAAGCGTCGGCGTTCTCGTCGTCGATGTCGATGTGTGAGATGCCCAGCGTGTCGAGCACCGTCTCGTAGCCCTGCTTGAGTTCCTCGACACTGTCGGCATCGCGGGCGATGACGCGACCTTTCCAGCCACCGACCATCAGCCCCACACTGATGCCGTTGTCCTGCAGTTTCTGGACGTCGTCGAGGTGCTTGTCCAGCGGTTGCTGTGAGCACGGACCATTGTTACACTGGGCCAGCCAGCCGGGATTGACCGATCCGTCGTCGGTGCCGTCGCCCGCGGGACCGAACACGACGTGGTCGACGTCCCGTTCGAGCGCCTTGCTCACGCCGTTGGTCCACGTGCCGACATACGGCGAGTAGACGCCGGTCTCGGCTGCTGCCGTTGCCCCTGTCAGACTGCCCATGCCCACCGCAGCGGCTGCCGCGGCCACAGACGATTTGAGTACTGTTCTCCGTGTCGACTTCCCGAATTCTCCACTCATTGGTGTATCCCCCACAACTTCCGTGTGGATGGGTTGCACGAGACACTCATCGCTATTAAATATACCGCAGTCCATTTATTATTGAACCGTAACAAATATCGTATAAAGACGCCTGTCGTCAGCGCTGTCCGATGCAGTGACGACCGATTCAGACTGCCGGTCGTATCGGCCACAGTGGCGTTAGTCACGGTGGAGTGGCCGTTTTCCCGGTCGACTGGAACTGTGTGCGCCCTCCGAGACCGCTCGACAGCGACCTATCTCAGTTCGACGCAACGCTGCCGCTACTGGGTGTGCCGGTCACGGTCACGCCGGACGGACTGTAGACGAGCGTGTCGTCGTTGTCGTCGACACTGAGACCACCGACTGCGAGTGTCGCGCTCGCGGCGTCCAGATCTACTGCAGCGCTCCCCCAGCCGGTGTTGATCTGTATATCGGCGTTCGTGAGCGTCACAGCATCGCCCGCTGTCAGCGTCACACCGGGGTTGTTCTCGAAGGACGACCCGGTCGCATCGATCGTGGTTCCGGCGGTCACCACGATGTCGCCGTACGTCGCGATCAGGCTGGCATCACTGATGTCGACGGCGGCCGAATCGGCGATCAGACTGAACCCGTTGTCGGCTCGGAACGTCGCGCCGTCGGCGAGGATCGATGGACCCGTGACGGTGATCTGCCCGGTATCACTGTCGAGCGTCGCCCCCCGAAGGTCGGTCGTCCCGGATGTGGACTCGATCGTGATGTCGGTGTTGGACCTGAACGTCGCGCCGTCGGCGACGACCGGCCCGCCGGTGAGCGTGATCTTCTCGGTCCCGCTATCGAAGGTGCTTCGGCTCACCCGCACAGCCGTACTGCTCGCTTCGAGTGAGATCTCCCTGTTCGCCATAAAGGAAGCGTCCTCTGCGACGATCGAGTCGCCTTCGACCGTGATCTTGTCCGTGTTGCTATCGAGCAGCGAGCCGCTGATGTCGACGCTGCCTGAACCGGCCGCCAGTGTGACTGCTTTGTTCGACGTGATCGTCGAGGACTGCGACGAGATCGAGTCGCCCTCGACGGAGACTTTGCCGGTCCGTGATTCGAGCGTCGCGCCGTCGAGCGTGACACTGCCCGAAGTGGCTTCGAGCGTGAGATCCTGATTGGCATCGAGCGTCGTCTCTTTGATCGTGATCTTCTTGGCCGTGATCGAGGCCCCACTGGTCTGGAACTCGATCGCACCGGCATCGGAGACGACCAGATCGACGCTCTCGTTGTCGAAGTTTTCCAGTTCTGCGGCAGTGTAGGCCGTCTCGCCGGGATCGTACAGACCATCGCCGTCGCGGTCGTCGAACGCGGTGCCGTCGCCGGGCGGGCCGCTGTTGGGACAGTCGTAGGCGATATCGATCGCGAGGATGGCGTTCTGGATCGACACGTCCTGTCCGGTCGCCATCGGAACCGTCACCTGCAACTGCGCGGTGCCACTCTCGCCGGAAGCCGAGCCACAGGACACCGACAACGCCCGCCCGTCGCCGCTCGCGATCGTCTCGGTACCGCCGCTCGTCTCGACGGCGAGTGCTCCGGCGTCGACCGAGGGGCTGAACGTCGTCGTGATCGGTCCGTCGATGTTGTTTCGCAACGTGGCGACGACCGTCCCGTCGGTGCCGTCGATCGTCGCACCCGTCGATTCGAGGGCGATCAGCGCCGACCCGTCGTCGGCCGTCGCAACCGAGAGACCGCGGTCGGCCGTCAGCGTCGCGAACCCGAACGTCGGGGAGAAGCCAACGACTACGCCGACGACGACGAGCACCAGCCCAAGATATCTGACCGTCTGTCTCACGACTCACCCCGACAAGCACCCGACAGCCCAACGGAACCGACTGCCGGCCGTGCTGGCGAAACGCGTTCCCCGACGTTCCACCTGCAATCCCACCTGTCTACTCTCTCTTTCGGTCGTTCGACTGAATAAGCCTTCTGTCCGGCTCAGATCCCGAAAGCGAGACTGGCACACTGGACACGGCAGATGTCGACGAACACGCCGACATCGACGGTCGCAGCGTGGGTTATCCGACGATGACCACGGCGTGCTCGGTCTCGATCATCTCGCCGTCGCCGGAGTAGGTCCGGGCCTCCTCGATCTCGAACATCGCCGCATCGAGGGTGACGCCCGCGAGGTGAAGCTGTCCGTCCTCGATCTCGTAGTCGCCCTGTGCAATGGCGGCCTCGATGTCGCCGACCTGATTGCCGTATTCCGGGCCGACCAGCGAGTAATCGAGGTCGATGTCGCTGATCTCGGTCGTGATATCGGGCGCGTCGGCGAGCAGTTCCAGATCCGCGACGTGCATCGCCTCGGCGACGGCGTCGGCCAGCCCTTCGACGTGGCCGTACACCTGCACGCGATCGAGATCGGCGTTCAGCGGCAGGCCGTTCTCGGTCTTGTACGTACGCAGCGCCGAGATGACTTCCATCGCCGTTTCGCCGGCTTCCAGATCGGCCTCGAAACCGCCTTCGGTCGGCCAGTCGGTCGTGTGGATGGAGCTGTCACTCTCATACAACTTCGTCCACAGTTCCTCCGTGATGTGGGGGAGGAACGGCGCGAACAGCTTCAGGAAAGTCCGATGGGCGTGGGTCAGTGCGAACTCCGTGGAGGCGTTCCCCTCGCCGGAGAGGCGCTGCTTTGCGATCTCCAGATAGTCGTCGCAGAACGTCGACCAGAAAAAGGAGCGGAGTTCGTTCCGGGCCTTCGAGAACTCGTAGTTCTCGAATCGCTCCGTGATCGAAGCGACGGTCGCGTCGAGTTCCGCGAGGAACCACTCGTCGATGGGCGCGAGGTCGTCGGCTGGGACGTCCTCGACAGCCGAGGGTTCGGGCGTGAGCTGATCGACCAGCCGGGAAGCGTTCCAGAGCTTCTGCAGCAGGCGCTCGCCGGCTTCGAGGTCGCCTTCCTTGTACGGGAAGTCGTCGCCGATGGAGGTGCCGGCGGCCCAGTAGCGGGTGGCGTCGACGGGGAACTCTTCGAGCACGTCGCTCGGGGGGATGACGTTGCCCTTCGATTTGGACATCGCCTCTCGGTTCTCGTCTAACACCATCCCGTTGATCATGACGTTGTCGAAGGGGACCTCGCCGGTGTGCTCGTAGCACTTGACGACGGTGTGGAACAGCCAAAAGGAGATGATGTCGTGGCCCTGCGGGCGCAGGTCGAAGGAGTACAGTTCGGGATGTTCCATCTCGAACTCTCCGGCTTCCTCCTCCACCGAGTCGGCCTGGTCGGCCGACTCGTCGGCGTGCCAATCCCACCCTGCATTGACGAGGGGGGTCAGAGAGGATGTCGCCCACGTGTCGAAGACGTCTTCCTCGGGCCGAAGGTCGTCGTGACCACATTCGGGACACACATCGACCGGCGCGTCGTCCGACAGGGGATCGACCGGCAGGTCGGCCTTGTTGGCGAAGATCGGTTCGCCACAGTCCTCGCAGTACCAGACCGGAATCGGGATGCCGGAGTCGCGCTGGCGGGAGACACACCAGTCCCACTCCAGGCCCTCGATCCAGTGCTGGTACCGGCTGAACATCTTCTCGGGGAACCAGTCCATCTCCCGGCCCGCTTCGAGATACTCGTCGGTCTTGTCGAGCATCTTCACGTACCACTGCTCGGTGACGAGATACTCGACCTCGACGCCACAGCGCTCGTGGACCTGCACCGTGTGGTCGTGGTCACGCGATTCGAGCAGGGACCCCTCGGCATCGAGGTCCTCGATGATGGCCTCGCGGGCCTCGACCGTGCTCATGCCCTCGTAGTCGCCGGCGACCTCGGTCATCGTCGCGGACTCGTCGATCGCCAGGCGCAGCGGCAGGTCGTGAGCCTGGTACCATTCGATGTCGTTCTGGTCGCCGAAGGTACAGCACATGACGATGCCGCTGCCGGTCTCCATGTCGACGCGCTCGTCGGCGATGATCGGGACTTCCTGGTCGAAGAGTGGGACCCGAGCGGTACCGCCGACGAGGTCCTCGTTTGCCTCGTCGTCGGGATGGACGAACACCGAGACACACGCGGGCAGCAGTTCCGGCCGTGTCGTCGAAATAGTGAACGTCTCGTCGTCGTCGGCGGGGCCGTCGGCGTCTTCCACCAGATCGAACGCGATGTCGTTGAACTTGGTGTGCTTGTCCTCGTCTTCCTGTTCGACCTGCGAGATAGCGGTCTCACAGTCGGGACACCAGATCGTGGGTGCGCGCTGGCGGTACTCGCGGCCCTGCTCGTAGAGATCGATAAAGGAGAGCTGTGAGATGCGCTGGACGCGTGGCTCGATGGTCTTGTAGGTGTTGTCCCAGTCGACCGAGATGGCGAGTGACTGCACGTCCTCGGTGAACTCCGCTTCGTACGTCTGGCACACGTCGCGACACTTCTCCTGGAACACGCGGCGCTCGTAGTCCTGGTGGCGAATACCCAGTTCGCGCTCGGTCAGGCGCTCGGAGGCGATACCGTTGTCGTCGTAGCCAAAGGGGAAGTACACGGTGTCGTCGGCCATCCGATGGTAGCGGGCCACGAAGTCCTGCAGCGTGAACTGATAGAGGTGACCCATGTGGAGGTTGCCCGAGACGGTCGGCGGCGGCGTGTCGATGCTGTAGCGGGTGTCCGGGTCGACGGTCTCGTCGGGTGCCGGCGCGTCGTAGGCGTAGGTCTCTGCCTCGACCCAGTGGTCTTGCCATCGTGGCTCGACGGCGTCGGGATCGTACTCCCCATCGATCCCCTGCTGGTCTGCTGGCGATTCGTCGGTCGCGTCTTGTGTGTCACTCATGGATTCTGTCGGCGTGTGGCTGCGTCTACAACGGTCGGAAAGCGGTGCGAGCGTCGAGTAGGTGGTGTTAGTGGGGCAAAGAGGCCCCTACTACCGGTCCGAGAACGAGCGGCGTGGATACTCGACGCAGCATCTATCGGAATGTAGTCCAGTGGGGGCCTTACCGACTTCGGTTTGTCACCGGACAGAACCGTCAGACGAAACCAATAATATTATTACAGTGTCCTCAGAAATATATTCTGACGCATGTCTGATGACATTCACTTCGTAGAAGATCTCGAAGAACGCGAAAACGCATCGGTCCTCGGCGTGACGACGATGGCGGTCGGTGAAGAGGGTGATGGCGGTGCGATCACCATGTCGTGCGAGGAGACCGGCTGTGATATCCCGATCGACTTCCCCGAGTTCCGATAGCGATCCCGTCACACGAACGATGTCACAATAAGATAGACGAACCGGCCGACGAGGACGACCCCTGCGAGCGTGACGAGTATCGAGGCGCTCGCGAAGACGGCGTGTGTGGTTATCTCGCCCGCTCGGAGGTCGTCCAGTCCCCGTTTCTGGAGATTCACTTGGCCCGTCCAGTCGACGAGCATCCAGTAACCGTCGCCCTGTACGAACGGGTTCAGTGAGAACAGGAGTCGAAGAAATTCGACCGTCACGACGACGCCGAGAACGCCCAGCGTCGGCACCACCGTGAGATGGATGGCAACGAGTACGAGCGTGCAAACGACGTCGACGAGCGGACCCGCGAGGCTGATCCAGATGCGGACGGACCGTGGACACCGCCACGCGTCGTTCGTCTCCGTCACGACCGCCGGGAACACCCCGTTCAAAAGCGACAGGGACAGTGTCGGCTCGAAGTACGGTTTCGCGGCGTAGTAGTGACCGGCCTCGTGGGCGATCGCCAGGACGGTCAACAGAACGATCCCGATCGCGGTCCGCTCGACGACGCCACCCGGCCCGAGTGGAGCGGGCGGGAACAGCCCCAGTAGTCGGCCGACGACGAACCCCGCGAGGGCCAGAAAGCCCACCGCGAAGACGACAAATCGGGGCCACAGCGTCACCGCAGCAGGGGTCTCGTAGTGTACCACGTCGCCGCCCGGCTGGACGTATCCCGCAGTTTCGAGGTGAAGAATGGCTTCGCGGGCCCGTTCGTCTAGCTCGCCAAACTGCCGGTCGTCGGCAGCGATCGCCCGCAACAGTTTCAGCAGTGCGGGATCGATCTTCTTGTAGCCGTCTTCGGGGCCGGCGAGCCAGACGATGGATTCGGTTTCGCCCCAGACGAACCCGATGCCGTCGGGATAGCGCTCGTCACCGGTCATGCAAACGACGAAAGGTAGTCGGCAAGCTGGCCAGCGACATCCGTCCCGGCGACCTCGTCGAACGTCGCGAACATGGGCGACGGATTCGCCTCCAACAGCGCAAAGCGGTCGGCTTCGGCGATGATGTCGACACCGCTAAATCGGAGTCCGAGTGCCTTCGTCGCTCGCACGGCCGCGTCGGCGATCTCCGGATCGGGTTCGTACGGCTCGACCTCGTGTTCCGCTAGCCGATAGTCGAGTTCGTCACTGTGGATACGACCGCCCGCGACGACGGTGTCGCCAGCGACGAACAGCCGGAGGGTATCACCGTCGAGGCGCTCTTGAAACTGCACTGGCGCGTTTGCCAGTCGCTCCAGCCGGTCGGCCGAGAGCGTGGCGTCGTCGACCGTTCGGGCGTGCCCACCGCCGCCGACCGGCTTGTAGATTGCGGCACCGACGGCGTCGACGAACGACTCGACCGCGGACGGATCGTTCGTGGTCAGCGTCTCCGGGACCGGGAGACCGGCGTCGGCGAACACGGAGAGCTGATAGGGCTTGTGGCCGTGGATCCGCATCGTCGAAGCGGGATTGACGACCGACACTCCCTGCTGTTCGAGCGATTCGAGGAGTGACAACAACAGTCCACGGTACTCGCGCACTTGATTCATCACGGCGTGTGGCCGGTCCTCGAAATCGGCCCCCAACTCGCCCGTTCGTGGATCGAGATCGATCTGGCGGAAGTAGACGGCATCGAGGGTCTCGACATCGACCGGGGTGTCGACGACCATGTTCTCACCGTCAGCACGCTGGGCGAACGAGAGAGGGGTCTCGCCCGGCCACTGCGTGGCGTCCCAGACATGCGTCTCGGTGTTCCGATCGTCGAGTGCCGACCGTACAGTCGTTACCTGCGGATCGTCATGCCGGCCAAGGAGTGCAACTGCCATCGATTAATTCACACACGACAGCGGTATAGTATAAACTCGACGGAGTGAGAACAGTATTCGGGCGGTTGCGGGGCGGGGACCGGCGAGGCACGCGGCCGATACGGCTTAGCTCAGATCGTGCTCGCGGTCGGCGTGCGCACGAACCCACAGCTGTCCGATTCGTGATAGTCGCGTCCGGTAGGATTTGCCGTGTTCTTCCTGCTCGATGTAGCCTTTGCCACCGGGACCGAGCCGATCGACGTTGTAGATCACTTTCGACCGGAAGCTGTCGGTGTACTCCTCGCCGAGTTCGCGGGCCAGCGCCTGAGCCAGTTCGGAGACGGATTCGAACTCACCGTGTTCGCCCAGTGTAAAGAGGATCACCTCCTCGAAGGGCTTGACGTTCGAGAAGGAGGCGACGGGCAGTTCGACGACGTGGCTGCCGCCGATCTCTTTGGCTCCGATCGTCGTTCCGCGCTCGTCGAACTCCGCCAGCAGGTCCCGCGCGGAGTCGATGTGCTGGTCGACGCGGTCGCCGAGGTCGCCACTCACTTCCTCGCGAAGGTCCTCCAGCAGGTCGTTCTGCTGGCGCAGTTCCTCGGCGAGTTCGGTTTCGAGGTACTTCTCGGGGACGGTGTAGTAGGTGTGGATGCGGTCCCGATCCCCTTCGCGCTCGACCATGATCGAATGAGAGGCCGTCGCGAAGGCAAAGGAGACGGTGCGTGGCATCGCCGAGATGTTGACCCACACTTCGTTGCCCTCGTCGAGTTCGGCGTTGATGAGTTCGAAGGCCTGCTCGAAGGCGGCGTCGTAGTCGTACACGTCCGCGATGACGAACCGCTCGGTCGTCGCCCCCAGGAGATTCTGGTAGTCCTTCTCCAGTTTCTGGGCGAGGTTCTGGGAGTATTCCACGTTGGCCTCGCTGCCCACGGCCCCCTCTAGCAGGATGACGTGATCCACGTCTAGCTGTTCGCGCACGAGCGGCGCGATGAGCCGGTCGTAGTCGAACCCGACCGGGACGATGTGGGTCTGCATACTGTGTCCGTGGCGTGGTGCGGATAAAAAGGGCCAGTTTCAGGATCACCGGCGTGATGCTGTAGCGAGCGATTTACGCGCAGTCGTCGTGGACGATCTCGTCGTGCTCGTTCGGGCCGCGGTTCTGACCGGGCACGATCGGTTCGCCACAGGCCCCACAGACGAGCGTGCGTCCGCGGCCCGCTGTCGCTGCCGTCTCGATCTCTGCGTCCGACGAGACCGTCGTTTCGGCCGTCGCCGCGTGCTCGGTCTCGACGGCAGTCTCGTCGGTCGTGTCCTCGAACTCGACGGTCACACCGTCACCGGTCGTGTCGATGTTCAGTTCGTCGTTGACGCCGCAGTACTTTGTGGTGGCGTTGAAGCCGAACACGAGTGCGCCGATGCCAGCAAGCAGTGCGCGGAGTCGTTTTCCGTTGCGCAGCGAGCGGATCGCGGCGATCGTGAGGACGACAGCAAGGAGTGCTCTGGCGAGTCGGTCGCGGCCGCCGACGTTTTCGGGGAGATCCATACGAGAAGAAGACACCGTGCACCCTTAGATGCCACGTTCGCGGCGATCACTCCCCTTCGATGCCCGAAACGGTGTAGACAGTCGCGTCTTCGCCCGGTGCGGCGTCGGTCGCGAGCGAGACACCGACAGTCAGCGCGAGTCCGAGCAGCATGCCCACGACGCTCGCGGACCAGCCACCGAGGTAGCTGCCGGGCACCATCGGGAGGAAGACGCTCGCGAGGTAGAACAGCTGTGCGCCGCCGATGCCGGCGTACATCCCCCAGCGGGTCGTCCGCGCCCAGTAGAGCGCGACAAGCACCGGCAGCGCAAGCTGGGCGAACCCGCCGAAGGCGGTGTCCCCGATCTGGACGAGCGTGCCCGGAGCGTACAGGCTGGCGACGAACGACACCGTCGCGAAGACGACGACGCCCGTGCGTGCGACCAGGGCCTCGCGGTCCCGCTCTGAGGCCAGCAGGCGTCCGAGCGAGACTGCGACCGCGCGGAGTCGCGCTCGTACTCGGGCGAGGGGTGATCCCCGCGACGGGGCGCTATCGTCTGCATCGGCAAGATCGGTCAGCGGTCGGTAGAGATCGCGCGTGAGATACGACGCCCCCGAGAGCAGCATCGAGTCGCTGGACGACATCATCGCGGCCATCGCTCCAGCGACGACGGCGGCGGTGAACCAGCCGGCGGTGTACTCGTTCAGGATCGCCGGGACGACGTTGCCGTTCTCGGGGACGGTGACGCCCAGTCCCGCCGCCCACGCACCGAGCATGAACGCCGGGACGAAGAGGAGGACGACGAGGACGGGCCAGAGCGCGAGGGTCCGCTTGAGCACCCGCTCGGAGCGGGCGACGAAGAAGCGCTGATTGATCTGAGGGAACATCGTCACGCCGAAGGCGATCGAGATGGCCGTCGAGATGACGTACTCGTGGGTGTACAGCCCGCCCCCGAGCGCGAGGAACTCGGGATTGGTTTCGGCCAGTCGCGCCGTCGCCGCCGCGGGTCCACCGACCGCGCTGAGCACCCACGCGACGGCTGCCCAGACCAGTCCGAGCATCAGCAGGCCCTGCAGGGTGTCGGTCCAGGCGACGCCGCGCATCCCCGAGACGGCGACGTAGACGATCATGAACAGCGTGATGCCGCCGGCACCGACCCAGAACGGCACCGCGCCGTCGGTCAGCCCGACGATGGCCTGTCCTGCGCCCTTCTGCTGGAGCATCACGTAGGGGAACAGCCAGAAGAGGCTGATCGCCGCCACGAGACCGCGGAGGGGACGCGAGCCGAACCGGTCGCCGAGCATCTCCCCCAGCGTGACGTAGCCGTGGTGTTGGCCGACGAGCCACTGCTTGTAGCCCAGTACGTACCACAGGACGGCGAAGATGATCCCGTCCATCACACCCATGACGAGAATCCACTCCGGCCCGGCCGCGTACGTGAGGTTCGGCCCGCCGAAGAACGTAAAGGCCGACAGCAGCGTCGCGAACGTGGTAAACAGCAGGACGACCGTCCCGAAGGTCCGGCTGGCGAGGTAGTAGTCCTCGGCGGTCCGGTCGGTCAGGCGATAGGCGACCAGCCCGATGGCCGCCGCCGCGATCATGTAGCCACCGACGATACCGAGCTGAATCGCGGTCTCAGTCATCCGTCCGCACCTCCACGGTGTCGTCACTCGGCGACGTACCGATCATCGCGCCACTCTCGACACCGATCCCCCAGCCGTAGCGAGTAAACGCGAGGAACGAAAACGAGGCCAGACAGAGCCAGCCGACGTGCCACCAGAGCCACAGCGGCAGGCCGGCGACGACGGTGCTGTCTCGCCAGAGGAACCACGGAATCGACCCGGCCACCAGCACGACGGCAGCGATCGCCCACCCGGTAGCCTGGAGGCGATGTGTCCGTTTCGATCGAGCAGTCATCGTTGTCGGGTATTACGACCGCGCAAACATATGTGTAACCACTCTTCAAAAGACTCGACTGAAGAAAAATACTATTCATATGCCGGATGACAGGCTCGACTGGGACCGGCGACCGTCGGCGAGCAATGCCCCGAGCACGACCGGGCGGCAGCCGCAACTATTTGAACGCAGGTCTCAAAAGCGGTTCCATGCAAACAGCCATCCAGCTTTACTCGGTGCGAGACATCGACGAATCGATCGTCGAGATCATCGAACGCGTCGGCGAGACGGCGTTCGATGGCGTCGAGTTCGCCTATCGAGTCAACGAGGAACCGGCCGAAGCGGTCCGGGCAGCACTCGACGAGGCGAGACTGGTCGCCTCCTCGGCCCACGTCGGCATCGAGACCCTCGAAGACGATCTCGACGGCGTGATCGATGCGGCGGAGACACTCGGCTACGACGACATCGTCGTCCCGTGGCTCGACCCAGAACACTTCGAGACGGTCGCGGCAGTCGAGGAGACCGCCGCGAGACTCTCGACACTGGCCGAGGCAGTCGCCGAGCGCGGGATGCAACTGCACTATCACAACCACGATCAGGAGTTCGTCGAGACCGACGCGGGCATCGCCTTCGACGTACTCGCCGAGCGCGCGAGCGACGACCTCATGTTCGAAGTCGACGCTGGCTGGGCGCTGTACGGCGGGGTCGATCCGGTCGAACTCCTCACCGAGTACGCCGACCGCATCTCACTGGTCCACTTCAAGGACGTGCACCTCGACAGCGACGACGTGCCGGCGCTCGGCGACGGCGATCTCGACATCCCGGCGGTCGCCCAGGCGGCCCACGATATCGACGCCGAGTGGGCGATCTACGAGAACGACGAACCCGAGGACCCGATCGAAGCACTCGCTCACGGCGCGGCGGTGCTGGACCGCGAGATCTGAGCCGGCGACGCCACACACCTCCCGGTCGGCAAGTATTTGAGTCGGCCAACCGAACCTGTTTTTGACAGAACGGCGGGGCG
>Ga0207771_100879_pt1 | contig 15226 bp, 17 predicted proteins | sample A23M2SouthBayCA_2_FD_187731 | JGI IMG/M metagenome (GOLD analysis project Ga0207771, IMG submission 187731) | Aerobic enrichment media microbial communities from Eden Landing Ponds, California, USA - A23 M2 (2) (SPAdes) | ecosystem: Environmental > Aquatic > Marine > Unclassified | place...
GCAGAACGAGGAGTAGCTCCGCGCGGCAAGCACGATCGCCGGCGGCCCAGTGGCTACGATTCCCGATCGAGCGTCGAAGCGACCGGTAGCGCCATCGTCTGGCGATACGGCTCGAACCCCAATTTCTCGTAGAACGCGATCGCTCGTTCGTTGTCCACGTCGGCATCGAGGGTGACCTCTCCGCAGTCGTGGGCGTCTGCGTGGTCCACGGCGAGATCGACGAACTCACGTGCGAGTCCGCCGCCACGATGGCGCTCCCGAACGTAGAGATCGTCGATCACGACGCGATCCGGGCGATCGAAGACGGGCGAGGCAGTCTGGCGCTCGATCGCGACGAAGCCACCGAGATCCGCACTCGACCCCGCGATGGCGTCCGGATCGTCGACCGTCCCCTCCACGGCTAACCACAGCGTGCGATCCGGTTCGCGGAGCCACTCCCGTCGGAAGGCGACCTCTTCGGCGACCAGATCGACCGAGTCGTCGAGTGCGTGGGCGTCGACGATTTGCTCGAGTTCCCGGTGGTAGGGCAGCCAGCACTCCTCGACGAATCGCCTGACTGCGGCCTCCGTCGCGGGGAGCGGGAGGAGTTCCATACGCGTCCTGCTCGCGCGTGCTCCGTAGCTGTTACCCTCGTCGGTGCGACTTCCGGATCGTTCTCCGTACGTGGCGGATCTACCCGTCGCCGTCTTCGTCGACGATGACGACCTCGCCGTCCACGACGTCGACGTTCACGAGCGTCTTGACCTCCTGGTCGTCCTCGAGTTCGGTGACGCCGCCGACCTTCTTGATCACGGCGACGGTGTCGACGACCTCTGCGCCGATGTCGTCGAGCGCTCCCAGCACGGCCGAGAGCGTCCCGCCCGTCGAAAGCACGTCGTCGATCACGACCACGCGTTCGCCGGGGTGGACGTCGTTGACGTACATCTGGCTCTCGCCGTAGCCGGTCTGCTGGTGCAGCGGCGTTTCGCCGTCGAGGCCGTACTGGCGCTTGCGGATGACGACGAGCGGGACGTCCGTCGCCAGCGAGAGCGCCGTGGAGATGTGGATCCCCATCGCGGCGGGCGTGACGATCTTGTCCACGTCCGCGATCTCCGCTTTCCGCACGATCTTGACGGTGATCTCGCGCAGCAGCGACGGATCGAGCGTCGGCACGCCGTCGCTCACCGGGTGCACGAAGTAGTGGTAGCCGTCCTTCTCGACGATCGGCGCGTCCCGAAGCGACGCCTGCAACCGGTTCATGGCTGATGCTACGATCGGGGGTGCTAAAAAGCGCGGTGCCACGCTGGCGTCCGATGGCGGGCATGGCGACACCGGTCGGTTCAGCGGGGCCACTGGGCCAGGACGAGTGTGTGTCCCTGACGCCGCCAGACGACGCGTATGGAATCGTCGCGATCGACATCGCGGACAGTGATGACGTCACCGGATTCGACGCGTTCGTAGGCCGAAAAGTCGGCGACGGTCCGGTTCCCCGACTGTACCAGCAACTGGTGTCCGGGAATCGAACTCCCTCCGCTGTGTTCGACCGTCAGCGTCGACGCCTGATCGTCGTAGGCGAACGAGAAGCTCGTCTGTGGGGTGGACTCGTCGACGAACCGGTCGGCGATCGGCGTCGCGTAGCTCGCGGCGAGGCCGATCCCGACGATGACGATCAGGAGGAGCGACAGCGCTATCAGCGTCTGGACGTTCGCCGACCACCCTTCGTCGAGATGCTGGTCTCCAGCCACGGTTATCCTTCGTCAGCACCCGCTATCGGAGACCACCCAAAATTGCCAGTCATCCGAGCCGCTCGTCGGCGAGAATGGCGGAGGAGTCTCCGTTGCTCCAGATGATGCGTACGACGGCACCTTCAGTCAATGCCGAGGTGGATTCCTCGATTTCGAGACGGTCTCCCGTCGTGATCGGATCGCCCAGATTGGTGTCGTCGACGTTGTACCCTCCTCCCTGGGACTGGCCGTTTTCGTAGACCGTCGTGCCCCCGATCGTGACTTCGATCGTCGACTTCTTCACGTCGTCACCGCCGCCGTGGAGGATCAGTACCGTGCCGTTGGTGGCACCCGATCCGTTGAGATTCTCGCTGAACTCCCACTGCGCCTGCGGGCTGCTGTCGGTCAGCTCGCTTCCGATTCCGAGGACGAACGTGCCGATCACCGCGGCGAGGATGATCGTGACGGCGACCATCAACACGACGCCCAGCACTGAGGAGACGGCATCGTCTTCTCTGTACAGGGCGCGTAGCTTCATCACGTTCGACGGTACCAACGCCTGCCTTATAGCAGTCGTGGCCGACCCCGCCGCTCAGATCACTTCGTACTCGCCAATGAGATCCGACTGACCACCGCCCTCGGAGCGCCAGATGACCTGCACTGTATCACCCGAGCTCATCGAATTGCTGCAGCCGGTGCCGTATTCGTCGACGGTTATCGATTCCCCGGTGTCGATCGATCCAGTGCTATCCCAGCCGCTCCCGGTGTAACATGCCGGCTGTCCGTTCACCTGGACTCTGACCTCCTGCTCGACCAGACCCGCAGGCCGTACCGCAGTGATCGTCACGTGCTTGTTCGTATCCTGTGAGAACTGCACGTCCGATTCCGGCGCCTGCTCCCCAGGTCCGAAGCCAAGCACGAAGACGCCGATCGTCGTCATGAGCATCACGGCGATTCCGACGAGCAGGACGACGCCCACGACGGGGGAGACCGCGTCGTCGTCTGGACGGAATCGGTGGCGTCGCATCGACCGGGACAATGAGACGGTGGTACTAATGTTTCGTGGTGCCGTAACCGGAAGCAGCCGTGCTGTGGGTCGCCGCCGTGGGCGGGTGGGCTCGTGGCGAGCGCTGGATTCATCCCCCGGGACCGAGAGATGCGGGTATGTTCGGGCACGACGAGCTCGCCGGGATGGTCGATACGTTCGGCGCGCTGGACCGGGCCGAACTCGAGCAGGCTTGCTCGGAGACCGCGTTCCGACGGGGCGAGGAGTTCGACGAGGACGCGGTCGAGACGGCGATCGACGACGCGATCGAGGGATACGCACTCGTCGAGTACGATGGCCGGCTCGTTTCAGGACCCGCCGCCTTCCCCACACTTCCCGACGGCGCGGAGGACCTGCCGCACATCCTCGACGTCGAGCGTCGGGACGTTTCTCGCGAGGCCGTCGCGTCCGCCGTCGCCGAGCGGTTCGAACGCGAGGTCCACGAGGCGATCCTCACCGGTGACGAGGCTGCCTGTGCCGACCTGCTGGATCTGAGCTACGAAGTGGAGTCCTGGGGCCCCGTGGCCCTCGGCAACGCTCGGGACCGCCTCGATGCGGAACTGGATAGCTGAGGCCGAGCAGTTGGCGGAGCGCCTGCTCGCTGGCCAATCCTCGGTGCCGACCACCAAACGCTAAGTCGTGGATCGCTTACGCGGGTGCATGCGGCTGGATCTCTCGACGGTCGTCGGACGGGAGCCCTCCGTCATCCGGGACCAGCCGCGGGACGCCGCAGTGCTCGCCCCCGTGATCGAGCGCGACGGTGGCCACTCCTTGCTCTTCATCAAGCGGTCCGAAGATCTCGGGGAACACCCCGGGCAGATGAGTTTCCCCGGTGGCGGGGCGGAGCCCGAGGACGCCGATTTACAGGCGACGGCGCTTCGAGAAGCCAACGAGGAGATCGGTCTCGATCCCGGTGAGGGACGGATCGTCGGCCGATTAGACGCGATCCGGACCGTGACGGAGTATGCGGTGTCGCCGTTCGTCGGGATGATTCCAGATCGCGACTACGCGCCGGACGGCGTCGAGGCAATCGACATTGCGATCCTCTCGATCGCCGATCTCACCGATCCGGAGAACTACGAGTTCGAGACCCGCGAGCACCCGACCTACGGCGAGGTCGTCGTCCACTACTTCCACGTCGACGGCTACACCGTCTGGGGCGCGACCGGTCGGATTCTCGTGGATCTGCTCGAGCTGACGACCGACTGGCGTGCCCCGGTTCGCTCCCGAAGCGACATCGGGTGATGCGAGCTCGCGGCGGCCTCGGTCGCGAGATCACTGCCGAGCCGTCACTGGAAACCCGGAACCTGTTTGGGGCGCCTCGCTGTAGAGCCAGCCAATGAACGTCGCGCCCGGTGGGCTCCGGTACGGCCTGACGCTCGTGATAGCCGGTGTGGTCGCACTGCTGATCCATCCGATAGCGACCGCGATTCTCACTGTCGCTGGCGTGGCCGCGGTCCTCTTCCACCGGGACCCCGAGCGGTCGATCCCCGAGACGGGCGTCCTCGCGCCTGCCGACGGCACGATCTCCGTGATCCGCGAGGAGGACGACAGACTCCTCGTTGGCACGTTCATGAACGTCCACGACGTGCACGTCAATCGCGCGCCGCTCGCCGGGACGGTCACGGAAACCGACCACCAGCCCGGCGCTCACAAGCCGGCGTTCTCGAAGGACTCCGATCGGAACGAACGCCAGATCATCTCCTTCGAGACCGATCACGGACCGATGACGGTCACGATGATCGCCGGCGCCTTCGCGCGACGGATCCACCCCTACGTCGAAGCGGGCGACGACCTCGAACGCGGCGAGCGCATCGGCCACATCTCCTTTGGCAGTCGGGTCGACGTATTATTCCCGCCGAGCGTTACGCGGGACGATCTCGCCGTCGAGGACGGCGAGTCGGTTCGGGCGGGCGAGACGGTGGTGGTCGATGCCGACCGGCTCGAGTGATCCACACACCGAGCACGCGTCTATTGCGATGGCGCTGTCATCCGAGGAGCCCGGTACACAGATTCAAGTCGGATAGCGAGGCGAACGCCGACATCACCTGAGACGAGATCCGGTTCGGCCGAGGCGCGTGCGTGGATCACCGACCGGGAACAACGGCTGGGAGAACGATCGATCCACCTGCTCGATCTACGGAAACGAGATCCGCTCGGCAGCCGGATCGAGGACGGCACGGCCGCCGATCGGCACCGGCACTTCCGGCGCCGTGTGACCCACGTCGACGTCGAAGACGATCGGGGCCGTCGGATTGTACTCCCCGACGACCGTCTCGATCGTCTCCCGCTGGTGCTCGCGGTACGCAGTGCGTTCCGCAGGCTCCCGATCTTCCCACGGGGACCGCGCTTTCGCCCGCCCGACGATCACGCCGTCGACCGCCTCGAGGATTCCTCGTTCACCCATCGCGAGCAGGCCCATCCGAACCTCGTCGACACTCGGTCGTTCCTCTGAGGTCTCGAGAAGGAGCACACGACCCTCGAGATCGCTCACGCCGGGCGCGTACCGATCCGCGGCCAGAAAGGGTACCAGCACGTCGAGACAGCCGCCCCACACGCGGCCCTCCACGCGCTGATCACCTCCGCCACCAGCCCAGCGCCAGCCGCGGTTGTCCTCGAACTCGCGGCGCTGGCCCAGCGTGTCGGGATCCGCCCAGTCCAGGTCGTCGTCCGTGAACCGGTCGGCGGGCTCGATCGCCCCGATCGACTCCTCGAAGAAGGCTCGCTCCAGGTACTCGACGCTGTAGTCACACATCGAGCCCTGCATCGCGAGCGTAGTCATGACGGTCCCGCCGTAGTAGGAGACGATGCCCTGATTCCAGAGGTAACTGGTGAGGTTGGTGTTATCGCTGATGCCGTAGAAGCGCGTGGGGTGTTCGCGCAGCACATCGGGATCGAGATGCTGGAGGATCCTGAGCTGGTCCGCTCCGCCGATCGTCGTGACGACGCCACGGATATCGGGGTCGCGAAACGCGTCCATCACGTCCCGAGCCCGTTCCACAGGGTGGGCGGCGAGGTACTCGTCGTCCTTCGTCGCGGTCGGGTACTCGACGGGGTCGAGATCGAAGACGGTTCGGAGCCGTTCGAGTCCCAGATCGTAGACGTGGGGATACTCGGCGGCGAGCCCGGAGGATGGAGCGACGATCGCGACCTGGTCGCCGCGCTCCAGCGGCGGTGGCGTGACGAACTCGGGCATAGCACAGTCTGTTCGGTCAGTAGAGATAGTAGTTGGGCCGCCATGGGAGGAGGTGACGCACTTGCACGCGATCTCAGGGTGCCGGGAAGTCGGCGAGATCGATCGTGCTCCGGCGCCCCTCGAGTATCGAGAATCGCTCGCACCGGTTCTGCTCGAGCCAGTGCAAGAGCAGGGCGGCCCACTCGAGCTTTCGCGCTTTCGGACCGTCGGCTGCGTCGAAGTCCCATCCGGGGAACACGAGCCGGTCCGCGCCCAGTGCGTCAGCGAGAAACGCCGCTCGATCGCCGTCGGTGAATCCGCCGTAGTTGACGAGCGGGCCGGCCGGCTCGGCCTGCGTGGTGCCGACGAGTCGGTCCCGCGGGAATCGGGGGACGTAGCGCTCCAGGGCCGATCGGTTGTCGCCGTGAGCGTGCACGGCGACCGAGATGCCGTCCGCGGCGAGGCCGATCGTCCCATCGGGATCGCCGTCGAGATCGGTGACGACGAGATCTGGATGGATTCCCTCGGCTGCGAGCCGGACGCCAGCGTCGGAGGCAGCCACGACCGCGTCGGCGTCGCGAGCGATGGCAGCATCGGATTCGAGCGACGGTGCGGCGCCCGCGATTGCGACGGTTCCATCGAGATCGATCGCTTCGAGGTCGAATCGATCGACTCGCTCGGCGAGCCAGTCCCGCGCCGCTTCGTCGCCTGCACGGTCGTACCCGAAGTCCGCGAGAATGGCCTGGTAGAACGGTTCCCACGTCTCGAAGTTCATTGCTAGTCTCTCCTTACCAGTGGCTACGCGGTCGTTGGTTTCGCAGGAAACCGCTGTCGCGGGCCGGAATGGCGTTCGTGTACCCCTACCCGAGCGCCCTTCCGGCGTGCACCCGACGCTTGCATGGCATCCGTCATAAGTTTTCTCTTAGGGTAGGGAGTGCCTGTATCGCATTCCTAACACGTTCCAGATCATTGCAGTCTGTGATTGCTTCCACAAACGTACCAATATCCTGAATGGATCCACCGACGATCGTCCGACGATCACCGGTCACGAACGCATCTGTGTCCTGTGCCTGGATTTCTAGCTCGCGTCGCTCCGCAGGGGCGATCCCGTCCATCGCGAGGAGCGTCGAACTGGCTGCCGCCGAGAGCGTCGCCTCACCACCGACCTCGCGGAGGTGGCGGGCTGCCTCCTGCTGGGTCCGAACGTCGATCCGTTCGATCGAGAGTCCATCGACCCGAGCGGTTCCGTGTTGTTCGTCGAACGCGTCGGCGATCGCGGCGGCGTCGCTGGTCTCGGCGACGTCGTGGGTCCTGATCACGTCGGCACCGCGTTCGACTGCCATCGCCGTCGCGGCGAGGCTGACCGGCAGTGCTTCCTCCGTGCTGCGATCGGCGATCGTCCGGAGGAAGTTCTTCCGATTGATCGACACGAGCATCGGTTGCCCGAGCGCGCGGAACTCGCGGAGTCGTCGAAACGTTTCGCGATCGTGTCGGAGCGTCTTGCGCTCGCTCCAGCCGCCGAATGCCGGGTCGACGATCGTCTTGTCGCTCAGGCCGTGCTGTTTGAGCGCTTCGTACACGCGGTCGACGTACTCGGACTGCTCGAACCACTCTGGGGATCGCCGTTCGGCCCAATCCGTGTCGTCCACGGCGCCCGGCCGTTCGAGATCCGGCGGACTGGCCATCTTCGCGACGGCGACGTCGTACTCCGCGCAAATCTTGGGCATCTCGGGATCGGCGAACCCGCAGATGTCGTTGACCATGTCGAAGCCGCGATCGATTGCGGCTTCCGCGACCTGGGCGTACCGCGTCTCGATCGAGAAGATCGCGTCGCCGCTCGTGGACTCCATCGCGTCGACCGCGATATCCAGTCGCTCGAGTTCCTCCTCGGCGGTGAGGACGTCGTAGCGCTTGTTCGCGCTCTCGAGGCCGACGTCGACGATGGCCGCGCCCTCGCCGATCAGCTCCTCGTCGACGTATCTGGCAGCCTCACCCGTATCTTCGTACACGCTGGGATCGTATGGCGATTCCTCGCTGACGTTCAGCACGCCCATGATGCGCGGGGGCGCCCCGTCGCCGATCGAGAGGCCCGCGGCATCCACGCTTCGCATACGCGTGCCAGGGCTGCGCCACTTTAATGACGACCGATTCCGGCACGTCTCCGGGACACTCGAAGACGCTCGTACGAACCGATCCCGCCGCACGAGACAGTGCCCGACTCGGCTTCGCAGACGCTATACGCGCTCGCCAGCTACGCGCGGACATGGCCAAGGTGAGCGTGGGACTTCGGGGGTGGCGCTTCGACGAGGACGCCGTTTTCGACGAGGACGGCGAATTCTTGCCGCTCGATGAGATGGACGAGGACGTCCGGGACCGACTCGTCCGCCTCGCCGAGCTCGTCGCCTCGCCCTGTGACGCGTGCTGGCTCGTCCACGGCGACGAGAACATCCCGGAGTGTAACGTCGCGGAGGCGGTTTACGGCGAACTCTCCGCCGAAGTGATTCTCTGTCCCGAGCACGAACCCGATCTCGTCTACTGGTACCGCGAGGAAGGCGGCAAGCAGTATCGCGGGACGGAAGCGTTCCAGGACGCATTCTTCGAGTGGTTCGACGACGGCGGTCGCGCGCCCGAGGACTTCGAGGGCATCGAACACGTAGACACGGATCCACTCGAGGTTCCGACGCCCAGCGTCCCCGACGCCGAGGAGCGTGCCGAACGCTGGGAGGTCAGCGAGAGGATCGACCTGCGAGACGCTGACGTCGATCTCGATCAGGAGTACCCCTCGAACTGAGATGACCGAGCGCGACCCTGGGACGACGTCTGGCGCAGACGCCACCGCGCCTGCGGTCGCCGTCGTCGATCCCCAGACGCCCGGGAACGTCGGAACGATCGCGCGAGCGATGAAGAACTTCGGCTTCTCCGACCTCCTGCTGATCGACGCGCCCGAACTCGATCCCGTGGGTGAGGCCTACGGCTTCGCCGGACAGGCACGAGACGACATCCTCCCGGGTCACGAGCGCCCGAGCTTCGACGATCTCGTCGAGCGTTTTTACACCGTCGGCTTCACAGCAACGACGAACGAAAACGCGACGAGTCACGTCCGCTATCCCTTCGCCACCCCTGCCGAACTCGTCGACGAGCTCGCGGAGGTCGACGCCGACGTTTGCTTCGTCTTCGGGCGCGAGGACAACGGGCTCACGAATGGGGAGCTCTCCCGGATCGATCGCATCTGCTCTATTCCCGCGAGTGCGGACTACCCAGTGCTCAATCTCGGGCAGGCAGCGACGATCTCCCTGTACGAGCTTCGGGGGCTGGCGATGGACGAAACGCAGTTGCCCGATCCGGACCACGACCGCGCGAGCGAACCCGAGATCGAACGCCTCTACGAACACTTCGACGACTTTCTCGCCTCGAACGGCCACCCCGAAGAGAAGCGCCCGAAAGCCGGGCGGATGTTCCGCCGGCTCGTGTCTCGGGCGCACCCGACCAACCGGGAAGCGAGTACGCTGACCGGGATCTTCCGGCGCGGCGCACAGTTCGCCGATCCGCCCGAGGAAGCCAGAGAGGAATAGCCCCGGAGGATGGCTCGACACGACCGCCTCGAACGCCCCTCCCCTCATCCGTCCCCGGGGTTCACGAGAGCGAGGCTCTCGTGCAGTCCATCAGCACTCTTCGATTTCTGCGGACGAAGCAAACACTGGAGTGAGCGAAGCGAACGAAGCGCGCAAGGAGGCGCGAGACTGGAGTGAGCGGGAGTTTTCGAAGCGTATGCTGCGGAGCGTTGGCCGGGGGAACCACCAAGAATTCCTAGGCGCGTTGTTGAATCTCTTCGCGCAGCACCTCGCTCACCGTATCGCCGTCGGCCTTCCCCCGGAGTGCGCCCATACACTCGCCCATCAGCCCGGAGAACGCGCCCATCCCCTCCTCCTCGACCTGGTCTGCGTTGCGCTCGACGACCTCGACGACGGCCTCGCGAACCTCGTCCTCGGAGACGCCGCCGAGATCCTCTTGTTCGACTGCCTCCTCCGCGGACAGGTCTGGATTCTCCGCGAGCGCGACGAGGAGGTCCTCCAGGCCCTCGTTCGGCACCTCGCCGGAGTCGACGAGCACGAGCGCGTCCCGGAGGTGTTCGTCGGTCAGATTGGAGACGGGAACGTCGTCGCGCCGGAGCCCGGTCAACTCGGATTCGAGCGTGTCCGCGGCGAGCGTCGGATCGACGCCGTCCTCCTCTACGAGCGACTCGAAGAGCGGCATGAACTCGCCGTAGGCGACCTGCTCGGCGAGCCCGGCGCCGAGCCCGTACTCCTCCACGTAGCGCTCCTCCTTCTCGGTGAGGAGTTCGGGCGTCTCGACCTCGCTGGGATCGGGTTCGACCGGCGGCACGTCGGTTTCGGGGTACATCCGCGCCGCGCCGGGGAGCGGCCGGAGGTAGCTGGAGGTCGCGTCCTGCTTCGCGTCGCGGGTCTCCTCGGGAACGTCTCGAATTGCGACTTCCGCGCGATCGGCGGCCGCCTCGATCGACTGTTCTGCGATCTCGGGATCGGCTGCCACGATCGCGACGGCGTCACTCTCCTCGGCGTCCACCGCGTCGCGGAGTGCCGCGACTTCATCCTCCGTCACGCCGTACGCCGGCAGCTCGTCGGTGTGGAAGATACCGCCGGCGCCGTAGCGCTTGGCGTAGTCGGAGAGCTCGGTTCCGAGGCGGCGGTCGGGCTGGAGCTCCGCGCCGACGAGGCCGTCGAAGCCGGCGAGGCGGACGCCGTGAACTTCGCCACCCGAGTTCAGCGCGCTCGAGACGACGCCGCTGTCGGTTCCCTCGAAGACATCGGTCACGTCCTGGGGCTCGCCGACGGTCGCGTCGCGCTCCTGGAGTTCCTCGGCGATCTCGACGAGGCGCTTCTGGCGGCGGACCTCGTTGCGAACGATGTCGTCGATGTCGTCGAGGCTCTGGACGCCCTTGAGCTCCACGCGGGCGCCGTCCGCGATGGAGATGTTGACGTCCTGGCGAATGGTGCCGAGGCCGCGCTTGACCGCGCCGGTCGAGCGCAGCAGCATGCCGATCCGTTCGGCGGCGTCCCGGGCCTGTTGGGGCGAGCGGATGTCGGGCTGCGTCCCGATCTCGACGAGCGGGATGCCGAGGCGGTCCAGGCCGAAGCGGACGCCGGACTCGGTCTGTTCGATGCGCTGGGCACTCTCCTCCTCGAGCATGAGGTCCTCGATGCCGACTGGTCCATCCGACGTCGAAATTTCACCACCGTCGGCGACCTTCGAGGTCCGCTGGAACCCCGTGGTGTTCGAGCCGTCGACGACGATCTTGCGCATGACGTGGAGCTGGTCGACGACGGTCATGTCGAGCAGTGCGGCGATCTCGAGCGCGACGTCGAGCGCCTCGGCGTCCAGTTCCTGGGGCGGCTCGTCGTCCTCCTCGACGAGACAGGTCGAGTCGAAGGAGAGATACTCGAACTCCCGATCGACCATGCTCTCCTCCAGTGCGGCCTCGTCGATCTCGCCGAGTTCGCTCTTCGTCGGGTGGAGGTAGCGGGTGAACCGTCGGTCGGATTCCTCGGGCTCGCGCAGCTCCGTTGGACAGGAACAGAACAGCTTCGTGTCCGTGTCGAGCTGCTGGTGGATCTCGAGTCCGGCCACGAGGCCGAGCGCCTCGTAGTCCAGGGAGTCGTCGTCGGCAGCGGTCATTGCCAGACTCTCCGCCGGGGAGGGGTAAAAAACCGTTCAGTTCGGGGTGGCGCCTCGCCAGTACAGATCCGTCGGCGTCCTCGATCTACCGGGATACGCTCGTCTGTACGCCGTCGCGATCGACGTCCACGATCGCTTCGCCACGACCCGCACCATCGCACTCCTCGTTCGGACACTCGTAGTGCCAGCCGTCCTTCGTCGCCTCGGCCTCGGTGAATCGTTCTCCGCACTTGCGGCACCGAAGATCGCCCGCGGCGCAGGTGTCTCGGTGGAGTTCGAGGGCGAGCTCTGTAGAGAACGTCTGCTTGCAGTCCCGGCAGGTGTGCATGCCTAAACGAGGATCGCGGGATACCATAATATCGTATGATCGTTCCCGGGAGTGGGTAATCCTACCACAACGACGCAGGCTGTCGATTACACTGATCGTGTTAGGTACTACCACGAAATTGCGGGCGCACGAATCGTCCACGCCGTGTGGCAGCTTTCGAGGAACGAATAGCTGCGTTCGAGCAACGGTGGCTTCGTTCGAAGAACGGTAACTGCCGTCGAGAAACAGTGGCTGCGTCCGAGGAATACAAATGCCGTCGAGAAACAGTGGCTGCGTCCGAGGAATACAAATGCCGTCGAGAAACAGTGGCTGCGTCCGAGGAATACAAATGCCGTCGAGAAACACCGGTGCTCTCGCCCGGGGAAATCCTCATAGCGCTGGGCCGAACCAGTATCGGACGGATCGATGGAGCGACCCCTGACCGCCGACCATGAGTAAGCAGCAGACCCGCTCGCCGGAGGCGAACCTCGGCCTGCTCGACGCGACGATGATCGGCATGGGGGCGATGATCGGCGCCGGTATCTTCGTCTTGACCGGTCTCGCCGCGGACATCGCAGGACCGGCAGCCATCCTCGTCTTCGGCCTGAACGGCGTCGGCACTGCGTTCACGGGGCTCTCCTACGCCGAACTCGCCGCGGCCATCCCCAAGAGCGGTGGCGGGTACGCGTTCGTCCGGGAGACCTTCGACGACCTCGCCTCCTTCGTGATGGGGTGGATGCTATGGTTCGCCTACATGATCGCCGGCGCGCTGTACGCGCTCGGGTTCGCGCCGAACTTTCTGGAACTCCTCCACGTCTACGGCATCGTCGCACCGCCCGACGAGGTCGGCGCCGTGGCGATTCCGCTGCTCGACGTCGGCCTCCCCGCCGGGTTTGCGCTCGCCTTCTCGGCCGTCCTGCTGTTCGTCGTGCTGAACGCCGTGTCGACGGCGGCGAGCGGGAGCGTCGAGACGATCTTCACGGCGACGAAGGTCACGATCCTCCTGGTGTTCGTCGCCTTCGGCGTGGCCTCCGCACAGTTCACCTCCGCGGAGTTCCAGCCGCTCTTTCCGGAGGGCACGAGCGCGACTGCGATCGTTCCCGCGATGGGACTGACGTTCATCGCGTTCGAAGGGTACGACCTCATCACGACCGTCACCGAGGAGGTGGAGAATCCGCGAGAGAACATCCCGAAAGCGATTTTCGTGAGCCTCGCCGCCACCGTCGTCGTCTACCTGGCGGTCGTAACCGTCGCGATAGGTACACTGGGTGCGGAGGGCCTCGCGGATGCCGGTGAGGCCGGCATCGCCGCGGCCGCGACGGAGTTCATGCCGACGGGCATCCCGATCATCCGCAACGGCGGCGCGATCATCGTCTTCGGCGCCGTCTTCTCGACGCTCACTGCGCTGAACGCAGTCGTCATCGCCGCGTCGAGGGTTGCGTTCTCGATGGGTCGCGAGGGGCAGCTCCTCCCCAGGTTCGGGCAGCTCCACTACCGGTACGGGACGCCGTTCGTCGCGATCCTCGCGAGCGCGGTCGTCATGCTCGGCTCGACACTGCTCCCCACCCAGAGCGCCGGGAACATGTCGAGCCTGTTCTTTCTGCTGTCCTTCGTCGTGGTCAACGGCGCGGTGATCAAACTCCGGCGGGAGCGCCCCGACATGAATCGTCCCTACGAGATGCCGTTCTATCCGCTACCCCCGATTCTCGGCATCCTGTTCAACGTCGTGTTGACGATCGTGCTCGTCGCCTACCTCGTCGGGACCGATCCGGTCGCCCTCGCACTCAGCGCGGGGTGGATCGCGCTCGGCGTGCTGGCCTACTACGGGCTCAGACGCCGCGGGCGCGAGACCGAACCGTCCATCGAACCCGGTATGGTCGACGATCCAACCGGTGGCCTCGACGTCGACGGATCCGACGACCAGTCCGCAGGGCAATCCGGGGACGCCGGCACTCGTCAGCGGGACGACGCCCGTCCGTCGTCGAACCGAGACACCGACACTACCATTGGCACGGAGGAGGATCACTGAACCATGCCCCGTTCTCTCGACGTCGTGATCGCCGGGGCGGGCAGGGTTGGCAGGCAGGCGGCGACCATCCTGACCGACCGTGGCGACGACGTCACGGTGGTCGAGCGGGACCCCGACGTCTGTGACGACCTCGCAGACGAGTGGCTCGCGACGATCATCCAGGGCGACTCGGCGAACCCGGACGTGCTCGAACAGGCCGGCGTGACGGACGCGGACGTCGTCGCCGCGCTGACCGGCGAGACGGGCGTCAACCTCGCGACCTGCATGGCGTCCTCGGAGCTCTCGCCCGACGTCCGCACCGTCGCGCGCATCGACCGAGTGGACGCCCAGAGCTACACCAGGTTCGTCGACGCGGTCGTCTTCCCCGAACGGGCGGGCGCCCAGGTGGCCGTCAACCAGATCGTCGGCTCGGACGTCCAGACGCTCGCGGACGTCACCGCTACGCTCGACATCATGCAGATCAGGGTCGCGGAGGGCGCGCCCGCCGCCGGCAAGCAGCTCGCGGACGTTCGATTCCCGACTGGGACGCTCGTGATCTCTGCCGAAGAGGGCGAACATGTGGCGCGTTCCGATACGACGCTGACGCCTGGGAACCGGTACGTCGTCGCAGTCGAGCCAGACGTCGTAGACGAAGTGTTGAACCTACTGCGCGGCTAAGCGATCGTATCCGGCGGTGCGCCCTCTCGACCGCCGTGTCGCGGACGGTCGACCAGTCGAACTGTCTCCTGCCCCGAGCGACCCCATGTGAGCGGTTCGCAGATTCGAATTTCGAAATTCGCTTTCGCTTTTCGCACTGTATCGCCGCCCTTATTACGATGTGCGAACTCCGCTCGGATAGCAATGAGCGACGCGCAGACAGGCGGCGAGGAGGACCGCACGATTCTGTTGATCGGTTCGGGCCCGATCCAGATCGGTCAGGCCGCGGAGTTCGACTACTCCGGCGCACAGGCCTGCCGGGCGCTCCAGGAGGAGGGCGCGGAGGTCGTCCTGGTCAACTCCAACCCGGCGACGATCATGACCGATCCGGAGATGGCCGACGAGGTGTACATCGAGCCGATCAACACGGAGGCCATCGCGGAGATAATCCAGAAGGAACAGCCAGACGGCGTTATCGCCGGCCTCGGTGGACAGACCGGGCTGAACGTCACCGCCGAACTCGCCGAGGAGGGCGTCCTCGAGGAACACGACGTCGACGTGATGGGCACCCCGCTGGACACGATCTACGCCACCGAAGACCGCGACCAGTTCCGACAGCGCATGGAGTCCATCGGCG
>Ga0207771_100885_pt1 | contig 15148 bp, 14 predicted proteins | sample A23M2SouthBayCA_2_FD_187731 | JGI IMG/M metagenome (GOLD analysis project Ga0207771, IMG submission 187731) | Aerobic enrichment media microbial communities from Eden Landing Ponds, California, USA - A23 M2 (2) (SPAdes) | ecosystem: Environmental > Aquatic > Marine > Unclassified | place...
TAGTACCCAGCCGGTGAATTTGTGGAAGATCCAGGCCCACATCCCGGCCGAGAAGTCCCGCCACCGTCCGAAGTCCTCGACGGTGCCGCGGTTGTAAGACTGACTCATACACCCGGGACTTGGCGCGGGGACAAATAGAAGTTACTACACCGTACGCGGGTCGCCGGCAGTCGTGTGTGCCCATTTTTATGCTGGGAAAATCGACGCCTGAAAGCGCCACTGAGCCGTCAAATTCGATCGTCCTTCCGGCCGTTGCGTTCGAGTGCTCGCTGGGTTCGCTCGTCGAGTTTCACGAGGTGACAGAGCGGGTTCCCCGGGTACACGAGGGGGTTCTCCAGGACGCCGACCAGCAGCCCCGGGAACGGCGCTTCGACGGCTGTGCTTTCGGTCTTGAACGGGTTTGCGATGGTACAGATCGCTTCGCCCTCGTCGACGAAGTCGCCTCGCTCGTAGTGCATATCGACGAGACCACCGGTGTCGGCCCGGATCCACGTCTTTTCATCGCTGTCCTCGATGATCGTTCGCCAGCCGGGCCAGTACACCGACTGTGTCGGCATCAGCCCGAACTCCGCGAGGACGGAGCGAACACCCACGAGCGCGCGGTCGATCAGCGGCCGCTGGAAGCGGTGGGCCTCGCCCATCTCGATGGTGATCGCCGGGACGCCGGCATCGGTCGCCTCCCGTCGCAATGTTCCCTCCGGACCGTCCGACGAGATGACGACGTTGGTCGCGAACGCCTTGGTGATGCGTGCTACCTGCCGGTTGTCCATGTCGGCCCGGACGTGAATCATGTTCGTGCGCCCGCGCGTCGACGTGTGAAAGTCGAGACCGATGTCACACGGCGCGACGAAGTTCCGAAAGATCTGGTGGGCCATCCGCTTGGACCCAGTCGAGTCGGATTTGCCCGGGAACGATCGGTTCAGGTCCCGGTCGTAGACGGGGAGATATCGCTGCTGGGCGATAAATCCGGGGACGTTCAACACCGGCAAACAGACCAGCGTCCCGTGTAAATCCGCGTGGTCCCACTCGTGAGCGACCTCGCGGACGACCTCGACACCGTTGAGTTCGTCGCCGTGGGCCGCCGCCGAGAGGAACACCGTCGGCCCTGGATGTTCGCCGACGATGATCGTCACCGGCATCCGCACCGGATCACCCATATACGTCTCACTGACCGTGTATCGAATGTTCGCCGTCTCGCCGGGGTCCACCCGTCCGCCGTCGTAGGTGAACGGGCTGGCGTCGTCCATAGCGGTCAAACCGTGCCGAGCGCTAATACGTGTGTGGGCTTGGCACCGAGACACCCTTACCGTCAACCCTTTAGACACACTGGGAGTCAGTGCTGATATGACCGACACGGAGGACCCGACAATTGGGGTCTTGAGCCTGCACAACAGCAAGGAGACGAAGGCAATTTTAAATGCGGCCGACGCGCTGGGCTACGACACCGAATGGCTTCGCCAGGAGAACACCGCGATCGACGTCGACGACGGCGACGTGACGCTCGAACCGGATGTCGATGTCGTCGTCAACCGACTCCTCCTGTCGAGCGACGAGCAGCCAGTCGAGGGGATCGGACTGGCGCTCACGCTGGACCGACTCGTGCCGATGTGCAACCGCCCGAAAGCGATCACCACGGCGCTGCACAAGTTCGCGACGACGATGGCGCTGTCGGAAGCCGGCGTGCCCGTCCCCGACGCCTTGCTGGCGCTGTCGAGTGAACGACTCAACGAGGAGCGCACCCGCTTTGGGGATCGAGCGGTGTACAAGACCGCCATCGGGACCCACGGTGGCGGGACGTGGCTCGTCGACATGGACGACCCAGTCAACCCACAGGTCGGGCTTCGTCAGGCGTTCTTACAGGAGTACCTCGACCGGGACGACACGCGCAATCACGACCTGCGCGTCTACGTCGTCGACGGCGAGATCGTCGGGGCGATGAACCGCTACGCGCCGGAGGGGGAGTGGCGCACGAACGTCGCACTGGGTGGCGAGGTCGAAGACATGACCGACGACCTCCCCGAAGAAGTCGCCGACATCGCGACGACGGCGACCGACGTGGTCGGGCTGGACTACGCCGGCGTCGACATCATCGAGAGCGAGGACGGCTACTTCGTGCTGGAAGTCAATCCGACGGCCGGATTCCGCGGACTGTTCAAGGCCACGAAGAAAAGCCCAGCACCCTATATCGCCAAACGCGCCATCGAGAAGGTCGGCGGCAGCGTCGACGACGAGGAAGTCGCCCGCCTCGCCGAGGAACTCGACGACTCCCGGCCTCGCTGTATGCCCAAGCCGGCCGAGACCGAACCAAAGGAACAGGTCGTCATCGGCTACATCGAGGAGGTCATGGTCGCCGGCACCCGTGGCAGCGAAACGATCCTCGCAAAGTCCGACACCGGCGCGACCCGGACCAGCATCGACTCACAGCTCGCTGCGCGCCTCGGCACCGGCCCGATCAAGGACATCGTGAAGGTGAAATCGGGCAGTCTCAAGAGCGGCAAGTCCCGCCCGGTCGTCGACCTCGTCGTCGGCGTCGGCGGCACCCAGCACACCGTCACGGCGAGCATCGAAGACCGCGGTCACATGGACTACCCGATCCTGTTGGGGCGGGACATCCTCCAGCACTACCACGTCGACGTGACCCGGCGTGCGGACGCCGACGTGGAACTCGAAACCGAGGAAGAAGAAGAACAGGATATCGAGGAGTAACGGGAAATTCGAGCGAGCACCGCGAGCGAGAATCTCCGAACGGCCGAGCGGGAGTGTAACGACACGCGAGGCCGCGGTGGGCCGGAAGAGGAAGCCAGAACGACGTTCTTAGGACTGTACTTCTCGCCAGCGTGGTTCGACCTCTGGAGCGCAGTCGGGATGGATTTCGTCCGTCCCGTCGTCAGGCCCCGTTCCAACGCTCTCGTCGGATGTCTGCTCCTCTCGGTCGTCGACCGGCCGCGCGGGATTTCCGACGACCGTCGTATTCGGTGGGACGTCGTCGACGACGACCGACCCCGCACCGACCGTCGCGCCCTCCCCGACGGTAATGTCGCCGATCAGCGTCGCGTCCGCGCCGATCATCGCCCGGTCCTCGACGGTCGGGTGGCGCTTGACCGGCTTGCTGGACTTCCCACCCAGCGTGACGCCGTGATACATCACGACTTCGTCGCCGATTTCGGCGGTCTCGCCGACGACGGTACCCATCCCGTGGTCGATAAAGAGACGGTCGCCGATGGTCGCGCCGGGATGAATCTCGACGCCGGTGAGGAATCGCCCGAGATACGCGAGGACAGCGGCGGTACGGCCGAAGCCGCGTCGATGGCAGGCGTTCGCGAGCCGATACCACCAGACTGCGTGGAGTCCGGGGTAGGTCAACAGGACGGTGAGCGTACTGGTCGCAGCAGGATCGTTTGCCTTGGCAAAGCGGATGTCGTCTGTGATACGGTCGAACATTGTGGGGCTTGTGAGAGCAGTCAGCGGTGCGAAGCGAGTACGAACGAGAAAGAGCGAGCGCTCAACAACAGCGTTGACCGGGCGACGTCACACCGCGGAACATGTCGATAACTCACTCGTCCAGCATCTTAAACCCCGCCACTCCCACGGGCGAGACGAGCGCAAGCGCACAACTGGCCGGGTCGCAGTCGCGCACACGGGCAGTCACGCACATCCGCCGGACGCCGTGGTCCCCACGGAGAACATCGGCATATCGACAGTTTCATTTCAGTGGTGTGTTCATCTCGACGTGGGAGATGGCGAGTGGGCGTGGAAAGCGCACACTCCTGATGTGAGAATGGCCGTCGAACCCGACGGTCGGCGTCTCGGCCCTCCACGCCCTCGCTGTCGATTTCGAGATTTCTCCGGGTTGCGTCCGCTATCGTAACAATTGCAACGACGGGCACACCGACCTGCCGTCGTGCGATCGGGTATGCAGTGGATTTCGATGGGTGCGATACGTGACTTACGCCGACTCGACTTCCGCGACGCTGTCGGCGATATCCTCCTCGGCACGCCAGAGGTAGAGGCTCGCGTAGCTTCGGTACGGTGCCCAACGCTCGGCGTGCTCGCGCATCTCGGCCCGAGTCATCTCGGGGTCGACGAGCGCCTGCATCCCCTTTCGGATACCCAGATCACCGACCGGGAACACGTCCTCGCGACCCAGCGAGAACATCAGTTGCATCCGGGCGGTCCAGTCGCCGACGCCCGTGATGGCGGTGAGTTCCTCGACGACGGCGTCGTCAGGCATCCCCGCGAAGAAGTCGTGCGAATAGTCGTGTTCGTCGAAGGCAGCGGCGACGTTGTTGACGTAGCGGGCCTTCTGTCGGGAGAGACCGGCGTCTCGCAGCGTCTCGTCGTCGGCCGCCAGAATCGCGGCGGGCGTCACCTCGACGGCCGCAAAGAGCCGTTCGCGCGTGGCCGCGGCCGCAGCCATCGACACCTGCTGGCGCAAGATGGAGGTGACGAAGCGCTCGAAGAGATCGTCGGCCGGTTCGATCGATAGCTCGCCGTGTTCCTCGACGAGCGGTCCGATATCGGGGTCATCCCGGAGGTGGTCGTGGGGGTCGGTCACACCGGATCACAGGTTCCGCCGGACCGAAACCGTTGCGCTCTCCCAGACCCAGCGATGATACTGGGAGAGCAACGTTTACGATCGCACACGCGAACGCAGTGCCATGTCCGACGACTGGAACATGTATATCGATGGCAGCGCGGTCGTGATCGAGTTCGAAGCCGGCATCGAGACGACCAGTGAGGTGTTTGCGCGGGTAAACGAGAAGTTCGAAGAGGTGGCACCTCGCCCTGATGTCGACACACACATCTCCGTGCTGGAGATGGAATCGCCCCTGAGCGGCGAGGTCTTCGAGAAGGCTCAGGAGGCAGCACGAGCGGGGACCGAACACGGCATCACGACCTGGATCATCGTCTCCGAAGGGATCAAGAACAAGGCGCTGAAGAGTCAGGTCGGCCAGATCGAGGGTGTCGATATCGAGACCGTCGCCACTGTCGACGAGGCGCTGGCGCTGGCGAACTGACCGCCCGCAGCTACACCATGCCCTTGCCCAACAGTTCGCGCGCGATGATGTTCTGCTGGATCTCCGTCGTCCCCTCGTAGATCTGGGTGATCTTCGCGTCGCGGTAGAACCGTTCGACGTCGAAGTCGTTGACGTAGCCCGCGCCGCCGTGGATCTGGACGGCTTCGTCCGCGACATCGACGGCGACTCGGGATGCGTACTCTTTGGCCATCGAGGCAAGCATCGTTAGCTGGTCCTCGGAGTGGTCGACGCTCCACGCCGATTTGTAGGTCAACATCCGCGCGGCCTCGGTCCGGGTGTGCATGTCCGCGAGTTTGTGCTGGATCGCCTGAAACTCGCTGATCGGGCGGTCGAACTGCTCGCGCTCCTGTGCGTAGTCGAGCGCGCGCTCGGCCGCGCCCTTCGCGATCCCGACGGCCTGTGCGGCGACGCCGGTCCGGGTCTCGTCGAAGAACTGCATCAGTTGCAGGAAGCCCGCGCCGCGCGTGCCGACGAGGTTCTCCTCGGGGACGCGCACACCGTCCAACAGTAGTTCGGCCGTATCTGAGGCCCTGATACCGAGTTTGCCAGTGATCTTCTCGGCTTCGAAGCCGTCGCGGTCTGCTTCGACGATGAGCTGGGAAAAGCCGTTGTACCGACCCTCGGCGTCGGGATCCGTTTTACAGAGGACGACGAAGAAGTCGCCGACGGAACCGTTGGTAATCCACATCTTGTTCCCGTCGATCACCCACTCGTCGCCGTCTTTCGCTGCCGTCGTCGAGACTGCTGACACGTCCGAACCCACGTCAGGCTCCGAGATGGCCGCACCCATTACGGCATCCCCGGTGGCGACCGGTTCGAGGAACTGCTCTTTTTGCTCGTCCGTGCCGAAACCGACGATCGCGTCAGCGCCGAACGCGGCCGACTGGATGCACAGGCCGATCCCGGGATCGGCCGCGAACAGTTCTTCGGCGATGATGACGTTCGTCAGCGTATCGTAGCCGACGCCGCCGTACTCCAGTGGAATGTTGGCACCCGTCAGCCCCAGTTCCGCGGCCTCTTCGACGATCTCGCGGGGATACGTCTCGGCCGTGTCGTACTCCGTCGCGTGGGGTTTGATCTCGTTTTCGGCGAACCGACGCACTTCATCGCGCACCTGTCGTTGTTCTTCAGAGAGGTCGAAGTCCATATTACCAATGTTAACAGTAGTCACACATAATGATTCGGTGGAAAGAATAAACTCCACCGTGGTTGTTGGCCGAGAGAAACGTTGAAACCTCGGGCGAGAGTGGATCATCCTGTTATGGACTTCGAGGACATCGAGACCGTCGCGGTACTCGGCGCTGGGAACATGGGCCACGGCATCGCCGAGGTGGCGGCGCTTGCGGGCTACGACGTGCAGATGCGTGACATCAAAGAGGAGTTCGTCCAGAACGGCTACGACCAGATCGAGTGGTCGCTGGACAAACTGGCCGAAAAAGAGCAGATCAGTCAGGACGAGGCCGACGACACACTGGACCGCGTGACGGCGCTGGTCGACATGGAGGCAGCCGTCGGTGACGCCGACATCGTCATCGAAGCCGTCCCGGAGAAAATGGAGATCAAGAAGGATGTCTATCAGGAAGTCGAGGAGCACGCGCCCGAGGAAGCGATTTTCGCGACGAACACGTCCTCGCTCTCGATCACGGAACTCTCGGAAGTCACGGAGCGTCCCGAACAGTTCTGTGGGATGCACTTTTTCAATCCGCCGGTTCGGATGCCTCTGGTCGAGGTCATCACCGGGAAACACACCAGCGAGGCGACGTTAGACGCCGTCGAGCAACTCGCCGACGCCTTCGACAAGACGCCGGTCCGGGTGCGCAAAGATTCGCCCGGCTTCATCGCCAACCGCATCCTCGTCCCGCTGATGAACGAGGCGTGTTGGATCGTCCACGACGACGACGCGACCGTCGCTGAAGTCGACTCGACGACGAAGTACGACATGGGTCTCCCGATGGGATCGTTCGAACTGTCCGATCAGGTCGGTGCTGATGTCGGTCTACACGTCCTCGAATACCTCCACGAAGTACTCGGCGACGCCTACGAGCCATCGCCGCTCCTCGAATCGAAAGTCGAGAACGAGGAACTGGGCAAGAAGACCGGCACGGGGTTCTACGACTACGAGGACGGCGGCGTCGAGATTCCGACGGACGCAGGCAGCGAAGCCGTCGAGCACCGACTGCTCGCCGTCATGGCCAACGAGGTCGGCAAACTGGTGCAAGACGACGTTGCACCCGTCTCGGACATCGATCTGGCGCTGAAACTCGGTGGCGGCTTCCCGGACGGACCGGCAAAGCTCGCTGACGCTGCCGGTCTCGACACGCTCGTCGAAACGCTCGAATCACTCCACGAGGAGACCGGTGCGGCGCGCTACGAGGTCTCCGACGGTCTCCAGAATGCGGCCGACGCCGGTGGGTTCTACGGCAGTGCAGACGAAGGTGACACGGGTCTCGACTTCGAGGCGATCACCGTCGAGATCGACGACACGGTCGGCCACCTCTCGATCGACCGCCCTCACCGGATGAACACGATCACGACGGAGATGCTGGACGAGATCGACGCGGCCATGGACGCTCTAGAGGCCGACGACGACGTTCGCGCGATCCTCATCACCGGCGCTGGCGACCGCGCATTCTCCGCCGGCTTCGACGCGGCGACCGCCGCAGCGGGAAGCGGGATCGAAGCCCACGAGATGTCCAAGCACGGCCAACAGACGTTCGGCCGATTCGAAGAGTGTCCCAAGCCAGTCGTGGCGGCGATCGATGGCTACTGTCTGGGCGGCGGGATGGAGCTTGCGACTGCGGCCGACATGCGCATCGCCAGCGAGCGCGCACAGTTCGGCCAGCCAGAACACAACCTCGGACTCCTGCCAGGCTGGGGTGGCACTCAGCGTCTGCGGGCCATCGTCGGCGAAGGCCGCGCCAAGGAGATCATCTTCACCGCGCGCAACGACTACGAACCGGAGACGATGTACGACTACGGCTTCGTCAACGAAGTCGTCGAGAACGACGCCTTCGAAGCGCGAGCGTGGGAACTGGCCCGTGATCTGGCGGCCGGCCCGCCGATCGCCCAGAAGTTCACGAAACTCGCGATGAACGCCGGCCGTGACGACGCCGACGCCGGTCTCGAAGTGGAGAACTTCGCGTTCGGTCATCTGTTCACGACGGACGACGCCTGGGAAGGGATGGCGGCGTTCCAGGAGGATCGCGACCCAGAGTTCAAAGGCGAGTAGTCCGGTCGACAGCCCACGCCCGTCGAGGTCTGCGTGCGTTTGCCGACGGGCGTGGTATCCTGTGTCGAATGTGTCATGCTACCACGGAAGGGGTTTTTATTGCTGGCCTCGCAATCGAAGGCTATCAGCGTCTGGTGGCGCTGCAAGATGACCATGATGGGGGACGACAGACACGACGGACAACAGACATCGAACAGTGACGCCCCAGACCTGGCCAGCGCAGGGACCAGCGAGACAATCGCACGATGTCTCGCGGACGGTGGTTTCGAAGCGGGATTTTTCAACGCCGTCGTCGAGAAGGTGGGTGTCGGTGTGGGCGTCTACGAGGAGAGTGGCCGATTCACCTACGCCAATCAAGCCTACGCCGACTTGCTGTGTATCGACCGTGACGCACTCCACGGACGACCGGTCTGGGAGGTAAACCCCAGACTCGAAGAGGGTCAGTTCGAAGCATACTGGAACTCGTTCGGGACGGGCGAGACACGCCAGCACGAAACACTGCATCGGCGTGCGGACGGGACCGAGATTCCGGTCGAAACGCACACCACCGCCATCGAGGTCGACGAGACGACGTACCACGTCGGCACCATCGCAGGAATCAGCGAGCGCATCGAGGGATGGGAGAAACTCGAACGGCAGGACGAACGCCTCGAACAGTTCGCATCGGTCGTGAGTCACGACCTGCGGAATCCACTGAACGTCGCGATGGGACGACTCAAGCTTGCACAGGAGACTGAGGACACGGAGCATCTCGACCACGTCGAAGCCTCACTCGACAGGATCGAAGCACTGATCGAGGACGTGTTGACGATGGCCCGCGAGGGAAACCGCATCAAAGAGCCGGAGCCGGTCGAACTGGAAGGGGTCGTCAGACGTGCCTGGCGCTCGGTCGGGGCGGACGACGAAACGCTGGCGCTCGAAGACGAGTTCGGGACGGTCCAGTCCGACGAGAATCGACTGCTGGAAGTGTTCGAAAACCTCTTCGACAACGCAGTGAGACACGCCGGTCCGGGCGTAACAGTGCGAGTCGGTCGCACCGAGAACGGCGTCTACATCGCCGACGACGGTCCCGGCATCCCCCCAAACGAGCGCAGCGACGTGCTCGATTACGGATACACGACTGCATCGGACGGGACAGGGTTCGGTCTCACCATCGTCGAACAGATCGTGACGGCCCACGACTGGAGTGTCTCACTGACCGAGAGCGCCAGCGGCGGCGTCCGAATCGAGTTCTCCGGCATCGATTTCGAGTGAGAGGTTGGCAAACCGCCGGCAGAAAGACGATTTTAAATACCACCAGCCTATCTCCCTATATGCAGCGCTCGCTTGGTGTAGTCCGGCCAATCATCTTGGCCTTTCGAGCCAAGGACCAGGGTTCAAATCCCTGAGCGAGCATCCTTCTGAGGAACAACGTGACGAAGAAGAGCGCAGCGAAGGGATTTGAATCACGGCAGACCGAGCGCAGCGAGGTCTGGCATCGGGTTCAAATCCCTGAGCGAGCATTTCTGTCGCGAACACGTTCGTGAGCGACAGGAATAACAAGCAGGGTTTGTGCATGCGAGGCGCGCACAACGAAGTGAGCACGTCTCGCACCTGTTCAAATCCCTGAGCGAGCATTTTTCGAACGAAGTGACGAAGAAGAGCGCAGCGTGTCGCAGTCACTCGCTCGTGGGACGAGATCGGTCGAGGACGAAGACCAGCCCAGCGGCAGCGAGCGCGACGGCGGTGACGCGTGGGTCGGAGGTGACGTAGAGGCTCGGCGTCGGCGGTCGCCACCAGACGAACGGGTAGAGCCAGAAGTTCGCGTGCCCGTCGGCGAACACGCGCATGCCGTCGAGTGCGAGCGACGTGAGACCGCCAAGCAGGATGTATCCGAACGCGCGCCGCCGAACGTCACCGAACAAAACCGCGAGTCCAGCGGTAACGGCGAGAACACCCCCCAGCGTGGCGAGGGGCGCGTAGCTGAAGGGGAGACCGGTGATCGATTCGATCACGCGGCCGTCGACGACGAGACCGACCTTCACGAGGTCGGGGATCGCCGCGCCGGCCATCGCGAGGACGATCCAGCGGTCGGTCAGCCACCTAAAGCGCCAGCTAAGCGGCGTCAGCAGGACGAACGGTACCAGTACGTGGGTCAGCAGGTCAGCCATCCCGTCGCACCTCGAAGGAGAGCGTCCGAACGTCGATTCGCCAGTGACGCAAGACGAGGACGGTCACGAGCGCCGCCCCGACGAGCGAGACGCCGTACTTGTAGAGCGTCGACGAGCCGGCAGGGTTGACGACGCGCACGGCGCGCGCGTCGATGGTCGCATCCGGTTCGAGTCGGCCGACGACCTGCACGACGCCGCCGGGACGCACTGCGGCGTCGAAGCCCACGACGGTCAGCCCGAACGTCCCATCCGAAGAACCGACGAGAATCTGCGCGCTGTTGGCCGTCTCGTCGACCTGTTCGACAGTGCCAAAGACGAAGACGGTCTGGCCGACGTGCTCGTCGTCGGCTGCTTCGATGGCGTCGGTCGACGGATACGGCCACTGCTGGGTGTACTGAGAGTCGTAGTGAACGCCCATCCCGAAGACGAGACCGAGCGCGAGGACGACGACCAGCGCGCGCACGAGCGGAGCCACATACGACCGATCTCCGGCCGATGGCTAACGTGTTACGGCTCGCCGCCACGGTCGATGACTCGACCGATATCGTTACACACTGACTGTCGAGGCGGTAGCCACGTCCTGATGACCGTATCTTCAAATGGGTCGACGACGAGCAGTTTCGTATGCAAGTAGTCATCCTCGCGGCAGGTGAGGGGACGCGAATGCGACCGTTGACGACATCGACACCCAAGCCGATGTTGCCGGTCGCGGATCGACCGCTGGTCGCACACACCGCCGATGCGGCCGTGACAGCGGGCGCGAGCGAACTGCTCTTCGTCGTGGGCTACGAGTCCGAGGCAGTGCGGTCGTACTTCGGCGAGGAGTACCGCGGTGTCCCCGTCGAGTTCGCCGTCCAGGAAGAGCAGTTGGGGACCGCAGATGCGGTGCGCTGTGCCCGCCCGCACCTCGACGGCCAGTTCGCCGTCCTCAACGGCGACAACCTCTATGATCAGACATCGATCACGGCGCTGTTCGAGGCCGGGCCATCGATCGCCGCCTACCGCGTCGACGATCCAACCGCGTACGGCGTCCTCTCGACCGAGCAGGGACGCGTGACCGACATCGTCGAGAAGCCGGCGGACCCACCGACCGAGCTGGCAAACGCCGGGGCCTACGTCTTCCCGGCCGAGGCCCGCGAGTGGCTCGACGTCGAGGAAAGCGAGCGCGGCGAGTACGAGATCACCGACGTGGTCGCACAGGCCATCGAATCGGCGACGGTGTCGGCCGTGGAAGTCGACCGCTGGCTCGACGTGGGCCGGCCCTGGGAGCTACTGGCGGCAAACGAGTGGAAACTGGGCGAGATGGAACGGCGGATCGACGGCGAGGTGAGAGGTGACGCGACCCTCCACGGCGATGTCGTCGTCGAGGAGGGGGCGACGATCGAACCCGGCGTCGTCATCGAGGGACCGGCCCTGATCCGGTCGGGTGCCGAAGTCGGTCCGAACGCCTACGTCCGCGGGGCGACGCTGCTGGGACCGGACACCCACGTGGGTCACGGCGTCGAAATCAAGAACAGCGTCATCGGGACCGGTTCGGCCGTGCCACACGTCTCCTACGTCGGCGACAGCGTCCTCGGCGAGGACGTAAACTTCGGTGCGGGCACGCAGGTGGCGAACCTCCGTCACGACGGCGCGTCGGTGTCTCAGACAGTCAAGGACGAACGGGTGTCGACCGGCCGACGCAAGTACGGCGTCGTCGCGGGCGACGAGGTCAAGACCGGCATCAACACGAGCATCAATCCCGGCGTCACACTGTCCAGTGGCGCGATGACCGAACCCGGTGAATCGGTAACTCGGGACCGATAGCAGCGCCACCCACTGGGTGGATTTCTGTGCCGTTAAATAGCACGACACCCACCAGTCGCCATATGGTAGATCCGACGTCAGACCATCACGAGGATATCGACGAGTCCGAGGCACCGAACTGTGAGACCTGTGGCGAACCCATCGCGAACGAACCGACCCACCGTGAGGTTACCTGGATCGAAGACGGGAGCGTTCAGGCAGCCCATTTCTGTGACGACGACTGCCGGGACGAGTGGGACGAGCACTGATAGTGCTTATTGTAGCAATATACCGGTACGCGCTGACTCCGGGGTTAGCGCGATCCGGAAATGATCTACAATAATCACTATGAGCGGGACGCTCGTCGATGGACACCAGTCCCGCGTTCGCCGGTCCCCCGTGGTCGGACTGCCGTGGCGTATCGGTGACTTCGCTGGTCGCGTGACTCGTTGCACAGCGAGGCGTCGAAACGATCGTCTGGTCGGAGACTACAACAGACCGATATCCTCGGCGACGCGGTCGGCGAGGAGTTCCATGACGGCCGGGTCGACCTGTGCCATCTCCTCGCCGTCGTGGCGCTGTTCGTTGTGCCGTTCGACAGTCGCCTCGACGTCGTCGAACGGGATCTTCGAGCGAGTCCCACAGGTCTCACAGACGATCGGAATATCGGGGAGTTCCTCGTCGGCCATACGTCCCGGTCGGTCTGGGTCGATGAAATAAGAACTGCTTTCTCACGGCGAACGGGGAGTGGCCGGCCGCGTGTGAGGACAACTGCGGTGGGAGACGAAACAATGTCGCTTGAGATAACACAAACAGATTGTTTCACGTCGGGGACAGAACGGCAACAATCGGCTCACAGCCAAGCAGTCTGCATCACAGAGCAAACATACTTGCCCCCAGCGTGTAGAGTATCGACAATGACCGACGAGGCCCACGACGAGACCACGGTCCTCCAGAGCAAGCGGACAGCGACGCAGTACCAGATCCTCATCGAGATCGCAGAGCGCCAGCCAGCCGTCAGCCAGCAGGAGATCGCCGACAGCATCGGCATCACCTCACAGGCGGTCTCGAACTACTTGCAGGACCTCGTCGAAGGCGAATTCGTCACGAAACACGGTCGGGGGCGCTACGAAGTGACCAAGGAGGGCGTCGACTGGCTCATCACCCAGACCGCCGATCTCCGTGAGTTCGTCGACCACGTCTCCGAGGACGTGATCGGCGAGGTCGAGATCGAGACGGCGATCGCGACCGCCCCAGTCGACGACGGGCAATCGGTCTCACTGGCGATGCGCGATGGCGTCCTCCACGCGACGCCCGGGACGGCAGGGAGCGCGACCGCGGTCGCCGTGTCCGCGGCCGAGACCGACCAGGACGTTGGGATCACGGACTTCGACGGCGTCCTCGAATACGAACTCGGGACCGTCACCGTGGTGTCGATCCCACCGATCCGCGACGGCGGCAGTCACGAGGTCGCTCCCGACACAGTGGGACAAATCGCTGGCGAGAGCGACCTGCTCGCCGTCTCGGGGACCGAAGCCGTCGCCGCGGCGACCGACGCGGATCTGGTGCCGGACATTCAGTTCGCGACGGCGGCGGCCGTCACAGAGGCCGCGACGAAGGGATTGGACGTGTGCCTGCTCGCCGTCGCGGACGATCTCGCAGGTCTCACCGACACCTTCAGAAACGGAGACGTGCAGTTCGAAGTCCGCGAAATCGAGACGTGAAAAACGTCGCGAGTGGATTCAGGCGTCGCGCTGCTGGGCGTTCGGTGCGTTCCGTTTCACGCTGTCGACGCCGTCGAACGCTTTGGTCCTGTTGCTGTAGCCCTGCCCGCTGTCGGCGAGGATGTTCCCGTTGCGATGGCGAAGCCGCCAGCGGTACTTCCCGCCCTTGTCCTCGAACACCTCGAACGTGGCCAGTCCCACGTCGAGGACGGCAGCGTCGGGCGAGTGGGTTTCGACACGGTCGATACTCTCTCTGGCACCGCGCTCCTCGGTGAAGCCCTGCCCGCTGTCGGCGACGATCGCACCGTTTTCGGCTTCGAGACGCCAGCGGTACTTGCCACCCCTGTCCTCGAAGATTTCGAACTCGTACTCGGTCTCGCCGTCAAGCGCCGTGCGGACGCGGTCGACTGCGTCGCGGGCACCACTGCGAGCGGCGTAGCCTTCGCCACCGTCCGCGAGGATTCGACCGTTCTTGTGGATTAGTCGCCAGCGGTACTCGCCAGCGGTGTCTTCGTACACTTCGTAGGCCGTCGGATCGGCACGGAGGTACTGAGCGGGACCGACCCGTTCCCGGACGCGCTCGATAGCCGCCTCGGCCTCGCGGCGTTCGCCGTACCCCTCGCCGCTGTCGGCGATGATGTTGCCGTTCGTGTGTTCGAGTCGCCAGCGGTACTCGCCGGCCGCGTCCTCGTACAGTTCGAACGCGGCCTTGCTCTCGCCCGGCGGGGAGGCGACGACGCCTTCCTCGGTCTCGTCGGCCGAATCGTCGAGTGTCGTTTCGAGTTCGACCAGCGCTGCCCCGAGGGCGTTGCGCCGAACGCTCTCGATGCCGTTTTGAGCGTTGGTCCGGCGCGTGTACCCCTGTGCGCTGTCGGCGATGATGTTGCTGTTGCGATGTCGAAGCCGCCAGCGGAACTTCCCGCCCCGGTCCTCGTACAGCTCGAACGTGGCCGTGCTGTCCCGAAGCCCGTCGAGTTCGTCCGACAGCGCGGCACGCTCGTCGCTGTCGTTCTCGGCCGCTTCGCTGGCAGTGGCTTCCTCGGCTTGTGAGTCAGTGACGGCCGCATCGGCGTCGACGATATCGTCTTCGACAGCCCCAGGAACGCCGCTGTTCTCGCGCAACAGCGGCACCAGAATTGCACCGAGGGCGATGATCGCCATCCCGATAGCGTACGTCCCGAAGATCATCGGCCGCTGTGCCCGGCCGCCATCGAAGGTAAC
>Ga0207771_100886_pt1 | contig 15136 bp, 10 predicted proteins | sample A23M2SouthBayCA_2_FD_187731 | JGI IMG/M metagenome (GOLD analysis project Ga0207771, IMG submission 187731) | Aerobic enrichment media microbial communities from Eden Landing Ponds, California, USA - A23 M2 (2) (SPAdes) | ecosystem: Environmental > Aquatic > Marine > Unclassified | place...
GGAGCTCACGGTGGGCGACGTCACCGACCACAAACACGGCCACCAGATCACCGTCGACGGGAAGCAGGGCCAGCGCTCGGTCCTGCTCATTACGGCGACCCCGTTCCTCAATCGTTGGCTCTCGGACCATCCACGGAAGGACGAGGACCACGCGCCGCTCTGGTGTAAGCTCAACAGTGGCGAGGAGATTTCCTACCAGATGTTCCGGAAGATTCCGCGCGAAGCTGCCGAGCGGGCCGGTGTGTCGAAGCCGGTTACTTTCACCAACTTCCGAAAATCCTCGGCCAGTCATCTCGCCAGCCAGGGAGTCAACCAGGCCGTCCTCGAAGACCACCACGGGTGGACCACGGGGAGCAAGGCCGCCAGTAGGTACATCTCGGTCTTCGCGGAGGCGAGCGACCGGGAAGTCGCTCGTGCCCACGGGATGGAGGTCGAGGACGAGGAGCCGGACCGGATTGCCGCGGTAGTCTGTGACCGCTGTGGCGAGCGGACGCCGGCCGATGAGGAGTTCTGTATCTGGTGCCACCAGGCACTCAACCACGGGGCAGTCACCGAGATCGAAGAGATCCAGGGGAAGAAGCGGCGTGAACTCATGCGACTCGGGAAGGACAATCCCGAACTGCTCGATAGCTTGGAGGAAATGGAACCGGTCATCGAGGCGTTCGGTGGGGATCTAGAGGTCGTGGATAGAGCCCGGCGGTTCGTCGAGCAAGCGAACGATTGAGTCCGTTATTCCGGCTGGTCCTTTCGAGCGGCTTTCTCGAGCTCTCGCCGAACCTTCTCTATGTCGGGATCCTCGCCGTATTCGACGAGTGCCGCAAGGGCGAGTGACCGGACAAAATCGTCGTTGCCGTGTTTGACGATTCGCACGAGGGTATCGCGATTGTTTCGGACGTATTCATCCGGGTCGATGGCCTGTGCTTTGGCCATCTCAGAGGACCCCCGTCTTGGCAAAAAGATCCCTATTGATCGGGGTTTCGAGAGAGTCCCTACCTCGAAATTCCGTAGTAGGATATTGCCGAATGACACCAGTCAGGCTCGTCGAGTTCGACTTGCGCATATCTTGGTGATGCTGTAGGTTCGAAAACCTCGTCTGTGCTGGAAGCAGGCCCTCACGTCTTGCTCGAGTCCGAGCGGTGGTGTCGATAAACCGTGTCATCTCCGTGCTCCGTACTCTATACTTGGTCCGACATCGACAAATCTATTTCGAGTGAAAATACACAAGTATTTAGGATGTTTTAGACTAAGCATGGCGGACGAATCGGACTCGGGATATGGTGAACTGTTCTCGGGAGTAGAGGGGCCAAAGGACTCGGAAGATGATAGTGGTGGTCTGCAATTTTCTCCCGAAGATAGGCCACGGGGAATTCTCTCGCCAACGGACCGTGAATACCTCTGCGGGCTCAAAGAATACGCCCAGCCCCAGACCGACGCCAATCGGCGACAGGACATTCGTGAGCGTGTCAAGAACGGGTTGAAGGACTTCACGCTGCTTTGGCTGCTCTTGGAGCGAAGCGAGCGAGAGAAGGTATTCGATGAACTGGGAGAGGAGGAGACTGAGGAGGTAATCGAGTCCATGATAGCGTTTGCTCATCTTGGGCTCGACCGGGTCAGGGCACGCATGGAAGAGCGGATGCAACACGGACTGCTTGGGGCAGAGAACGTCGATAAACTCTTCCGGTCGGCTGGGAGGGCGACGGACGTGGATGTCTCGATCGATATCGATTATAACCCGGACATCGAGAAGCTCTACGAGCGATTTGAGAAAGGCAGCGATCTCACGGATGCAGAAGTTGGATTTCTTGTTCGATCTGGACGGTTGGCAAGCGGCGATATCGAAAAGCTCCAGGGCTCCAAAACGCGGTTTCCAAGGGTCTATGCAGGAAAGAATACTCGTGCTTGAGTGGATCTCTGATGAAATCTTAAGAATTATGCGATAATTGATAGACTGCTTCGACATAACTCTCGATTTTCTGACCTTATTGAGAGCCTTAGAATCTGATAAAAGTGATGTGCTGAGTATAGAGGTTGTATCCAGCGTACGGGTTCACGGCATTGACGTTACTGCGTTTGGATGTAGCTGCCTCAGGGCTAGCGTCGTTGACAGAAGGTTGGCCAACCAGATGATATCCCCGTCGATTTATTTCCGCTGAAGGAGTTCTGTCCAACATGCCAGATCCTTACGAAGTGAGAATACCACTTCGGACAGAAGGGATTTCCCTCCCTGAAATTGATTTCGACGGGCTAGAAATGCGAGAGACCTCTCGGAGTCAACGAGAGGATCGACGGAAAGGAGACAAAGAATTCGAACTCGTCGCTAGTTTCGAGGCAGAACCCGGGGATCGTGAGGAGAAGAAAACGGAAATGCACGAGCGAGCGCAGAAACTCGCCCAGATCATCAGTTTCCTCACGAGCCGCGGCGTGGTGGCGGAGACACCACTAAAGACGTACCGAGCTGATAAGCGAGTCCAGCTCACCAAGGAATCCGGCACAACTGTTATCCCTAGCGGCTGGGACGGCTTCTTCGTCGATCTTTTCGAGGCCCTGGAGGGTACCGACGAAATTGGTGAAGAAGTAATACGCGCGCTCCGATGGTACGCAGCCGGAATGGCATCCGAACACCATACAGACCGATTTCTCATGTTCTGGTTGGCACTGGAAATCCAGGCTGAACCTCAGGAAAAATCACCAGAAAAAATCGACCGCGACGTTGAGGATCCAGTCGAACAGGCCATGCAAGCCGTGCGCGACGAAATTGAGTCGAACTACATCAAGGGCCGCGTCAACGGATTTATCGCAGAACGGATACGAGACGAGTCGATTCCCGAGGCAGTTGCACGGGAAATACGGGAGACGCTCGGTGAGGACCACTCCAGTGTACATGACGGATTAGCGGGCGAGATGAAATCCTTCCAAAAGGATCGAAGCAATCTGGTTCACGATGGCGTACCGATTGACGACGTGAAGGACAAAGCGGGCACCTTGGAGTCCCACAATCGCCTCCTGTTGAAACGGAAGCTCGATCCAATCTTTACTGGAGAGTACGATTCAGGAATGTTCCCGGATGCGACCGCCGTACCGCGTGTGGAGGCTCTACAGATTATTCTGGCCGAACATCCAGGCGGGTTGACGGAAGATGGACTCCGCAAGGAAGCGTTCGCTGCAACCCGGGACTTCGAGAAAGCGGCGCAGATTGTCGGGTTGACTGCACCGATTCACGATTTGGAGAACATGGGAGTTGTTGAAGAGGAGCACGATGGAGAAACCATATACAAACTGGCTGATGACGGGCCGATGTTCGAATGCCCGGTGTGCGGCGACGAGTTTGAAACATTGTTCGTCCTTACTAGACACCTCACAGATGCCGACGCCGAGGAAGGCGACGAAGGAATGGAATATCATTGGGGCGAGCACGGAGAGTGGAGAGCTGGTCACGGGATGGCTGAAGATCGGCGTGAGATGCGAGAAGTGGAGTCTTGGACCCACGAACGACGGGAGGAACTGATGGTAGACGATACTAAGTAAAATATCAGACATTTCGAGGCAGCATAGAGAATGATTCGCGCGATTCATCTAGCAAGGCAGAACAAATACCAATATAATCCATTAACTCCCTCGTCGGTCGACATGAGGCTCAACTGTACAACTCTTTCTCCTTTCCCCCATCGAGAACGACTCCTCGTGAAGAGCTCTATGACACCCTCAAGAGGACGTGTAGGCGTCGTTCGATAGTTTTGCCGCCCGAAGGTACTCAGGCGGTTGTAGAAAGAGTCGACTATCCCAGAATCGTCACTCGAACGACCCATGCAGTGGAACTGACCCCCCTCTTAGGGCGTCCCACACTTTGGCTTCGGTTTCGGCTGTATCAGCGCCACTCCCACCGTATTCTGTGAGGATGTCGTCGATGTCGCGGAGGTCCGTTGGGTGGAACTGCGCACCTTCTCGTCTGCCGAACACCAGCCTGACGAGGTACCGCCGCCCGTTGCATAGGTCACACGACCGGCGGGCCATCCTGAATTCGTTACCCGTCAGTGTAACCTTGAAGCGGCCATCAGGCCTGCTACCGAGTGACTTGACCTCCACCCGACGCATCCACTCCGGGTCCCACTCACTGGCCTCGTACTCGGATCCGTAATGCCCGCCGAACGGATCGATATAATCGAATCCAGGCCCCTTCTCTTCAGAGACATCGACGAGCATCCGAAACCACTTTCGTCGCTTCTTCCAATTTTCGTCCGCATCACACAGGTGATCTCGGAGCTTCTCAAACGCGAAGTTCCCTGAGAAATCGGAGACGGCATCCACAGAAGCGAAGACATCGGCCGTCTGCTGCAACCGCCACTGATCGGGCTCGTGGCACTCATCCCGCCAGTCTCTGACCGACTTGATGATTCGCGGCTGCGCTGGCCCAGCTGTTTGGAATTCCTCCCAAGCGTTCTCGATGCAGAACAACTCCCCCGTGCGTCCGTCGGCGCCGGTGAACTCTTCTTTGATAGCGCCATGCGACGAGCCAGTACTTACTGCCGGAAACTCAACCTCGCTTCCTGACGATTCAGGGGATATCTGTGCCTCGCTGATGACTTCGCCGCTGTCGAAGTCCCGTTCTTTATTTGTTCGCCCACGCTGGTTCTCCCGCCGGGTTAATTGTTCAGATGGGCTCAGCATTGCCTTGACAGCGGGCAGCACCGCCGCCATGTCTCCATCCTCGAAGCGGTCGCACAGCCGCCACTCCGCGAGCGACATGCCGACTAGATGTTCTGCTTCGGCATGTTCGTCCCCACACCAATCCGAGAACTGACGGTGGAGATTCTCCGGAAATCTGTCCGCGCGTATGGGTGGGTTCTCGACATCCGATAGCAGGGCGAAGACGGCGACCGGAAGCGAGTGATCGCCATCCACCGTTCTGCGGACTGCTGCTGGAAACACAAGCTCGATCGGATCGAGCGGTGACGGACTGAGCGTGTCGATTTTGCCGCGGACGGTCGCCGCATGGTTTCGGATATCGCTCTCGTCGTTGTGTGATTCGAGCAGGCTGTAGAACTCCTCGACGAGCGCGATTGCTGTGAGGTACTCACCGAGAGTATTGGCGTCGAACTGTCCCCAGTTATCGAGATCCAGCTCATTCCCCACCTCGTTAACCGCTGTTAGTCCTGCAGCAACATCGGGCACACTTCCGGCGAACAGGTCGACCAGTGTTGCAACGGCGGCACGATTGTTCCGCTCGAAGGCGATGTAAATCGACGCGCGAAGACAGGCTCCTGCCTGGTCTACCTCCAGCGGACCACTAGTCAGATCAGAAATGTAGCCTGCTACAATGTCGGTGTGCGTTCTGTTCTTTACGACCGTCTCTAGATCACCGTGGTGGTCATCCACGGTATCGTCATCATCTGGCACCTCGAACGCGTAGTCATCTGCTGAGTGGTTCCGGTCCGACAGTACCCCCGACACCCCGGCAGCGAGTACCGGTAATGTCGACCGCAGCAGCCGTTGGAGTTCGTTCCGTTTGATGTCACCAAGGTCGAATGACTCGCGCGTCTCGCGATACCGCTCCAGACCGGGGTCCGCCCGCAACACCACCTCGAATTTGTCCTTCACAGCCTCATTCTCGACGATATCCACGAGTGCGTCGACGGCGTGGTGCGGCTCGGCGTCTCTGACGATCTCCTCATCGACCAGAGCGATGCCGAATGCTTCAGTTTCGATACAGTCACCCGACTGACGAACCCACTTGACCGAGGAGACGTCGCCCACGTTCCCGTCGACTTCGTGCGATGAAATACTATAGACGTGCTCGGCTGCGGTATGCAACCGCTTCTCGATGCGTTGAACACGCTCGCGTGAACTCTCGGTCGCTTCGACTGCATATGCAGCAGCCAGGTCTGCGACACGCTTCCCCAGGGCCTCGCTCATCTCCTGGTGATGTGTCCCCGCGATATCGCCCGATACAGTGGGGCGTATCGGGACATCCCTGGCCTCAATACCGAATTCGACCGCGTCGACGCCGTCCGTCCTGTCGGCGAGAACGTTAGCGATAGGCCCCGGATTGGTGGTCGGCAGTTTTGCGAACCGCTCGCCACGGGCCTGCAATTGCTCTTCAGCATATCCCGGTAATGCCTCACGATAAACCGTCGCATCGGCTGTGTTGCTCACACCGACCCTGATGGTGTCTGTCGCGTTCCCCTCGTCGACGATCAGTTGTGTCCCGGTGTGGTAAATATCGCGGCGAATCCAATGTCTTGCGATGTCCTCATTGGACACCGTATCGGGCGCATTTTCTGGTCTGAACCGCCGGAGCAGTTTGAACGCATCATCGCGAACGAGGCCGTACCAGTTGCCACCAGGATGTGCGGAATCGCCCGTATACTTCTCCAGGAGGGCGTCGAGCCGTTCGGCAGCACCGGCAGGTGAGAGTTCCGAGATGGAGATGGCCAGCCACGTCTGCAGGTCGCCCTCCGGAACGACCCTCGAAAATGACAGTGAATCTCCCGCGTCTTCGAATTCTGATTGCCAGGTCTCCGCGATTGCATCTAGGTCGATTTGTTCCAGGGCACTGATCCGATGACCGTCGACGAGAGACGTGGCGGGTAGGCACGCTGGTTGCTCCTCCGCTTGGTCATCCGTAGCGGAATCTGCGGCGGGCCAGATTGATGTCTCACGAAGCTGCAAAACTCCAAGACTGGGAATAAGGTCCCTCGGAGATTTCACCTGATGCTTGTTACCGAATGCACCGCCACAGGCCCAGCCGGTGGGAAACAATCGATCGGATAATTCCGGCCAGAGTAGGAGCACGGCGTTCCGGAATGACTGGGCCGTTTCAAATGTATCGTCCGACGGCGGATTGGAAAATCGCCACCATAGTGGAATCACGACGGGCCTGTATCCATGTGACGCTGCCTCGACCGACCACTCGTCGTAGGCCTGGATAGCGGATTCCTGGCAGTCCGATGCATGGTTTACCACGAATGCCGGGTGATTGTGCGCCCGTCTGCAGACGTCGGCGTATCGGTCGAGTTCCGCACGCGTCGGGGATACCGGGAGCCCATCGCCAGCTGTATTGGGGAGTGAACCATCGGATAACTGTTGGGCCTCGTCGAGAAAGAGCGCCCGTGGTCGACGGTCGCTGGATTGCGTCGTATCGACCGGATTCAGCCACGCCCACTCTATGCGCGGGCCAACCTGCAAACCGAGATGAAGCAGGAAGTTGATCGTCCATACCCAATCTTCCCCCTCAGCATCATCGGAATCTGGCGACCCACTGCGTGACAAACCGAGGTGGTCCTGCAGCTCTGTTGGTGGAGCAAGTTCGGGTGTCGCGTCATCGCGGATTGTGGCGGCACAGTCGATCGCCGCTGCCCACCGCCGGAGATCGTCTGCAGCGCCGGTTTCGCCGACCCGTTTCTCCTCGAAAGGGTCGTCGGCGTCGGCCTGATCAAGATGGGTTGCGGCGGCACTGAATTTTGCTGCCCAGTCTTGTCCGAAAGCGACCTGGTCAGCGTGCTTCCAGTCCCCATCACTGGTAGGGACCTCGATACGTTTGATGTACAGTTGGAACAGGTAGTTGTCGTCGGAGATGGACTCGAAATTCTCCCCTTGTAGCAGATTACCGATTCCGGCTGAGTCCACCGACTCGGTGAACCGCTTGTGATAGTGCCATCCCTGGTACGGGATCGGTACGAACAGGTCGGCGCTCAGGTCCTGACGCCCACGGTTGATCTGCGTGTAGGCAGAATAGAGATACTCATGGGGACGGTCATCCTTACTGTCGACAGGAAGGGTACCTTCGCCGTAGCCACCGAGTTCGGCAGCCACGCGTTGATAAATATCGGTGTCCCGCTCGAATTGGGTCGTTCCCCACTCGTCAGCATTGGCATCGAGTGCCGCCGACCAGCTCTCCTCGTAGGGGACGAGATAGACCTCGAATGGTTGGGGTGGCGGTCCGATGTTCCGCTGGGTCTCACTGGAGACCTCGCGGAAGACGATCCGATTCCGTTCGAGTTTCGATTCGCTGGTCCGGTCGATGGCCCGGACCAGTCGACCGATCGATTCGGTGGATTCCGAAGCGGTCGAAGCGGATGTCTCGGAGGGGGTGTCGCCCACCTGCTCCCCGGAATAGTCCAGCGCTGGAATCAGGGGGATGTGACGCTTCCCCAGTTCTCTGGCAGGGCCCGAATCGTCGTCGGGCAACCGATTGATGACCGTCTCGAAGTACGCCCTGGCGGTCGACGCCTCAACTCTGAGGGCGATATCCAGAGTGCCGTTCCCGGAAACACCATTGACCCCCCAAATGTCGTCGAGTACTGAAATGAAGTCCGCCTTTCCATCGGCGTGGTCACCGCCCGGAACGCGATCGAGAAGTCTCGTTAGCTCGATCCGTTCTGCGGCATCGTGGAACCGGTCAGCTTTCAGGACCCCCTGGTCCTCAACACTCTGCAGCCAGTGGCTCCCGTTGGCCACAACCTCCTGCGCCGGCAGCCGACGGTGTTCATTGCGACCCTGGGTCACGAGATACTCCCGAGGAGGGTCGAATGCGTCTAGGCGGTATCCTGAAACTTCGAGCAGCACCTCGCCAGGTGTTGCAGAACCCCCGCCGAACGTAGGGACACAATTTGTCCGGGACAGTTCGGTGCATACGCTGTCAACGAACTCCGAAACGTAGCCGTTTCTGCTGGTGGGTTCCCGGTCTCCAGCCCGCAGTGGCATGACCAGCCAGGGAAGCCACGGCCGGAGTGCCGACTCGCTGTTGACGATATGCGCAATCGTCTCGATGAGGAACTCCTTGAGCGCGCCGTCTGCGAGGAGCGCCGCATTCTTCTCGTCGTCGCTGTCCAGACTCTGCCGGTCCCTCTGGACCTCGAACGGCGCATGGAGGATAAACGGGAACGGCGTGGTCTCGTCTTTAATCGGATAGTATAGATGGAGGGGGTGCGGGCCCGGCCGCCAGTCCTCGCGTTCCTCTGGTTCCTCTAGGAGGAGGCGCAAGCGATTGTCCTCGTCGTCATCGGCTGCGGCGTGCTCCCACTCCGACGTGTAGAGGTGGAACTCCGCGGTGGCCGCTGTTAAGGTAGTAGAAGCGGGCCTCTCGTCATGAATCACGGTTAGCCGACGGAGTTGCAAGTCACGGCCGGAATCAGAGTTGTCGACGGTCGAATCCCGGTGTTTGCAGCGGAATCGTTCGCTGGAGATTACCTTCTTCTCAGTGCCATCACCGAGGAGAATGAGGTTGATCGTTTCGATCTCCCCGAGCAGGACGAGGACCTCCCGAGAGATGGTCTCCTTGCATTCGTCCCAGATCTCCTGTCTCCGGTCTGCGGAAGATCGAACAGACGAGGCCGCTTGCCGCCACCTCTCGACAGGAAGATCAAGCTCCGCTCCAGCGTCGCCGAATGTCTTGCCGAACAGTTCGAGCAGTTGCGTTCGGGCGTCATCCTCGTATTCGACACTGACGACGGTGGTGTACTGTTCTTCCTGTAATCTGCCGGCCAGGTTGTCATCGTGCGATATTGTTCCCTCGTGCTGGCCGAGGAGCGTGCGGACGATCGGATCGTCACTGGTCCCGTCTCTGAGCAGCGGATATTTGAAGACCGAGAGCTCCGGAAGCTCGCCGATGACATCTCCCGGACTCGGCGGACCAACGTTCGACATGCTCTCCATGATAGCTTCGGCGTCTGGCCAATCATCGTTAGCCCTTAATACGGTGCTCTCAGCACTCGCAGTGTCCATCTCTTCGACCACCTGCTCCAGGCAGTCAGCGTACTGATCCAGGTGGTCGGTATCCGACCCCGAAGGAGTGACTCTGTCGAGAAGTTTTGGGTCTCTGGACGCTAGGATATCTGAGTACCGACGCGTCAGCATCGCCCAGGGATGAGCAGTGCTGAACTCGACCGACACGGTCTCCTCGGACCCATCCCGCGGAATGGTCGAGTGGACACCGAACCGTTCCCCAAGCGCCAGGATAGAGCGCATGCCGACGCCCTTCTCGCCGATTGTTTCATCGTTTTCCTTGCCCATGCCCAAGCGCCGGACGCGCCTAAGCACCTCCTGCTTGTCGAGATGAAACGGCTCGCCGGTGTTTGCCACGTAGAGCCTCTCGGGACCAACTACGACTGCGACAGAGCCATTCCGACCGTCGCTGTCATTATCGGTCGAAGCGTTCCTGATCGCGTCCCGTGCGTTCTGGACGAGCTCGAGGACAGTCCGGTTATCGTGGGCCTCCGCCGTGACCTCTGAACCAGTCGCCAGTTCTTTTTCGTCGTACCAGTTGTTACTGTTGAGGAGTTTTTCCGAGAGCGGTATGTAACATTGCTCCTCGATATTTTGGCGGATATTTCCCCGAATACCATCAGCAGTAGAGCCAACCGAATCTCGTTCAATCGACATATTCCTTCCCCTTGAATGACGGCGGCTTAATTCTTATGTCGCACAGGTAACTGTAGGTGATTGCTTGAGCCTGGTCAGCTTGAGTACCACAGGCTGATTCGAGGGTTCATTCTATGCTAGTGCCCAAAAGATGGGAAAGGGGCTAACATGGAATCAAATCCAAGGATTATCCATGACATCGATACGAACGGATTCCGCTCTCCTAGTTTCGATTCGAGATTTCCTTCGCGCTAACTATACTATCGATGACCGACTCATTGAGAATATGCCGGACTACATCGGCCCGGGCGTCACAAAGCTTCGCAAGAGTTCCAGGGGCGACGTTGTGACGCTTCTGGTCGGTATTTCTAGCGACCGTGACGAGTTTGTTACCCAGCTGGAAGAGGCTGGTGCGACGGTGAACGCAAAAATCGGCCAAGCCGCGCTACGGGTTACTGCTTCCCAGTCGGATATAGACTGTCTCAGTGAACTTGAGGGACTGAAATCGCTCGAGATTGAGCAGGAAGATGTCCGGAGACTTGACGAGGGATACGAGTCATCCCGCCAGCGAGTAACTCGATCGTAGCTTTCTGACGAGTTCATCTCGGCAGAAGGTACTATGTCAACTCCAGAAAGCCTCGATTCGGCCGTCGATCTCCGACAGAACCTCAGACAATACGTCTTTCCAGTTCCGAGTAAACGATCGGTTCGTACCGGGAGTGGCCGCGTCAGGCAGCGGATGGTAATGATCTCTCGTATTGTGATCGTTCGGATGCCGGTCCCAACGACACCGTCGCTCTTCTCCACTCGCCCAGTTCTCCTGGTAGTGGATGCTAAAATCGTCGTTCTTGTACCACGTGATCTGAAGCGTCGAGTCCTCGACGGAAGCGGGGTAAAACCCCGGATCATAGATACAAACGAGTGAGTCCGGGGCGTAGCTCGGTCGCCACTCGACGTCTGCAAACCGATTGCTCCTCTGAAGATATTTCCGCATGTCGTCGAGGACATCGAAATCGATCGGCGCGGAATCCCGAGAACTACCTGCCATCGATCAGCACCACTATGCCGGTCGTTTTCGCGCGGAGTCTCCATCGGAATCGCCGCCCGAACTATCGAGATACCGATCCTGTTCTCGGTCCAGCGCGTCCTCGAGGAGGTTCCGTCGGGCGAGGAGCGTTTTCCAGCGAGAGACGTCCTCCCAGACACCTTCGACGTCAACGTCCTGCTCTCGCGCTGTCGTGACAATGTCGATCTGGTCGGGCTCCCCAACATCGTACCGCTCGCTGAACTCGTCGAGTTCGTCGAGGACGTCCTGGAGACGTTCGACGATTTCGGTGTCCCGGTAGTTGCTTCGGATTCTGTCGACGCGACGCCAGTAGAGATACGACTGGTTCGTCTCGTACTGCTCGGGGTCCTCGGATACCTGGCGGACGAGACCGATCGTCTCGAACCACCGCATGTATTCCCGGGCGGAGTCCGGGCCTCTGCCGGCCCACTCTGCAATCTCGATGATTGGTGTCGGTTCATGGAGCTGCATGGCAACCGAAAGAAAGTCGTCCCTCGTTCGGTCGCCCGTGAGGAGTTCGTCTGGATCTTCGAGTGCCTCGAATTCCGGCTTATCTTCGTCCGTAGCACACGCTTTATCTGGGGGAGTTTCCATTTTCGGTAATCTCCTTGATAGAGTCGCGACGTGTGCGGGTTTGCTGACTTCGGTATGTCCTTACGATGTCTATCGGCATATATCTGCCCCTAACGATATATTCCGGTTGCTAGTTTTGAGAGGCCGAGCTTTGGGTCCAACTCGGTGAATCTACTCTGGATTCGGGAGCTTGTGCCAACTGTCCCGAAATTCAGCCAGCCTCCGATTGATAGACTTCATATCTTCGCGGCTAGTCTCTTCGGGGTTGTCCAGAATACGCAAGAAGCGTTGATTGTCACTTTTGTCAGGATTATTAAATGCGGACTTGTTACGAGGGGGTAACGACTCTACGTCGTCTTTATCGAACACAAAATACTCCGCCGCTGAGTAGTCATTCGGGAATTTCACACAGATTAGATAATCTAGTTTTTCCGGTTTCACCCGATCGAATATGTATACACCGCCAAGGCGGGAATCCCAGGTTGCTGATTTAACCTCGACACCTTCCCCACCGCGCAGAAGTATGTCGACGTCGTTTTGGCGAGACTCAAGGGAAGGTGAGCAACCGTATTCGGAAAGCCGGTCCATCACTAACCATTCCCCCATAATGGACGTGAATTGAGTTTCTGGGACTGGAACTGAATTCTTTCTTAGAAAAAGGGTGAGTTCTCTTAGCCGATTTGCAGCCTGTTTATATTCGGTCACGGTCCAACCATTTTCGCGTCCATCAGGAAAACACTACGGATAAGTGATGGTATTTCTATAATTCTACGATATTACAAATTTTCTTAGCCCGTCCTCTATACCCCGGTGATACTCTGCCTTCGGGATTTGCGACCCGCGACAGTTCCCACTCATGTGCCCCAGCGGCAACACGTGGGTCTCGACAATTCCTGACGCCTCGTAGACGTGCCCATGAACATCGAGGATGCTATCGCTAACCGGCCCATCCCCGAGCGAATCTATGTCGAACTTCTCCATCAGCGTGGTCCAGGCCCGCTTGCCGAAGGCAAAGATGAGATCCGGCTCTAGGTACTCCAGCTCCTCGCTGAGGGACGAGTAGAAGGACGTGTTGATATCGCCAGCTGACGCGTTCGCGCCACGGTACTTAATCACGTCGGCCATGTAGAAGTCGTCGAAAAAGCCACCGGAGAGAAGGTACTGCCACCACGGCTCCTCCAGCTCGATCAATCCATTGTCCACACAGGCTTCGAGAAATTCGCTGGTAAAGTCGGTATAGCCACGTTTGGCTAACCACCGAGCACCAAATCGCCGATCGATCTGGACGGCGTCGTAGGGATCGTAGCCCGGGGCGAGGTCGACATAGTCGGCCACCTCCATGATGACGTGCTCGCCCGGGATGCCGGGATCCTCGAGGAGGAACATGAACCGGGGATCGTCTGTCTTCCAGTCGTGGTAGTACGTGTAGGTGAGTTTCCGAATGACGTAGTCCGGGACGTCGGTCATGTCGTAATCCCGGAGGCGCTCCCGGACGGCCTCCCGGGCCGACTCTTGCTGTTGCTGGAGTTGGAGTCGGTCGGGCTCCTCGATCCGTTTGACGAAGGACGTGTCCATTGCTGCCGGTTTGTGAGTCAGGAAAACTAAAGGCTCGGTCGGGAGGCTGGCTCGGGACGAGGGTCGGGGCAAAAGATCCGGCGAAGACTCGGATCTGATCGTGGCCGTCAAGAGAGGAGGATGTCCGGGTCACATAGTCGAGTCATGGACCGGGTTTCGAATCCCAACCAGAGTCGCAGATGGCAGCAATATCATGGGCTATGGTCGTAGTCGGCCCTGTCCAAACCACATTGACTTGACATGTAATAGGATGAAACTGCCGGCCAACTGGAGTTGCGTATGGAATTGACCCCCGAGAGATTAAGGAATTCGTGAGATCCCTAATACAAGCTCCCTATTAGGATTAGACAGATAGCTAAGCCGGTCACAACAAAATTGGCTGCTAAGAATTTTCTTTTGGAGTCGTTTATGCGTTCATTTTTCCTACAAGATATGGTGTATAGTTCGAGGAAATCTTCGTTGAAACCAGATTTGCTCTTCTGTACTTTTGAATATATTTGTCCCGGATGTTGAAGCGGTCGTGAATATTTTCCCCAAAACCGATGTCCAAACACAATACTGGTGAAGGATAAAAGCGCGGAGAGTAGCAATATTATCTGAGCCAACAACTGGCATTGTCCACTGCTTACATCCGGAAGAGCAGAGACAACAGAAAATAGTAGAGCATTTAAAGCAAGCAGGCCACTTATTTTTGCATCAATTGCGGACCTTCGGCCTTCTTCATCATCATATCGTCTTCGAATTTCATCAAGAGAGTTGCCGAGTGATTCAGAATCGCCGATACTTGGAATTTCGGCATCAGATAGGTCTTCCCCCATCCAACTCACATCTTAAATGTTTCTCCACAATTCCTGCACTGTACCCATTCCAAATTCTCTGATAGCTCTTTCAATATTAGTCCTTCATCAGAACCGCACTCTGGACAGTGCTTTGGGTCAACTGTTCGCATAGTGTACCTTAGGTAGTAATAGATATTCAATGCAAGGTTTGCTCACTGCCTCTACTATTCTGACTGTAGTGGGGTCCAAATGTATCAATCGCTGATGGTTGCATCAGTACCTCGAAATCAGCAATATAGGGCATTCCACAACCGGCTCGAATAGTCGGACCAGGGCCGGGACGAAGACCGGGACCGAAGTCGGATCGAGACCCCAGTGGAAGAGCCGGGGTATGAACTGGATTCAGAGGCGGATCGAGGCCGGGAGCAGGGCCGGGAGCGGGGTCGGGAACAGGGTCGGGAGCGAGGCCGGGAGCGGGGTTGGGGCTAGGGGCAGAACTGTGAAGATAAAATCGCTACAGGACGTGGACGTCAAGGGGGTATGCAAAAGGGTTGGAAATCAAGATCCGGTTAGTCGGGAGGGTGGGTCGGGAGGCAGGCCCGGGAGATGGGTCGGGGCGACTGGCCGGCGGATGGCTCGATTCAAGTCAACCTCGGCAAGACCGGACAACAACCCGGTCGCATAGCCGGGACCAACGGCCGGGTGAGGTTCTCGCAAAATGTCACAGACGGCGGCGTCCCCATAGTCTATAGCCATAGTCCGCTGTCGGGGTGGTCCCTCCTGGCTC
>Ga0207771_100892_pt1 | contig 15093 bp, 7 predicted proteins | sample A23M2SouthBayCA_2_FD_187731 | JGI IMG/M metagenome (GOLD analysis project Ga0207771, IMG submission 187731) | Aerobic enrichment media microbial communities from Eden Landing Ponds, California, USA - A23 M2 (2) (SPAdes) | ecosystem: Environmental > Aquatic > Marine > Unclassified | place...
GGGTCAGCGGTCGATGCCGCCATTGCTACCAATGCGGCCCTGGGCCTGATGGAGCCAACCGGCAGCGGAATCGGGGGCGACTTGTTTGCGATTGTATGGGATGCCTCTGAAAAGAAACTCTATGGAATCAACGCCAGCGGTCGTTCGCCCCGCAACCTGACTTATCAAAAAATGCAGGAAGAGCTCGAGGAACGCGACCGGGAAAAAATTCCTCCCTACGGCTTTCTCCCCATCACAGTACCGGGAGCAGTGGACGGTTGGTTTGAATTACACGAACGTTTCGGCGAATTGCCGATGGACCAAATTCTTGCTCCCTCTATCAAATATGCACGAGAGGGATTCCCGGTCAGTCCCCTGATTGCTTTCTACTGGCGCATCGGACTGCGTATTCACGGCGATCGCCCGGGAGCGTTCGGAGAAACCTTTTCGATCGACGGAGAAGGTCCGCAGAAAGGGGATATTTTTCAAAACCCGGACCTGGCCAATACCTATCAACTCCTGGCCCAAAAGGGGCGCAGCGCCTTTTATGAGGGGGAAATCGCCGAGCAGATAGACAAGTTTATGCGTAAAAACGGGGGATACTTGCGCAAGGAAGATTTTGAAAAGCACCACTCAACCTGGGTCGATCCGGTATCGGTCAACTACCGGGGATACGAGGTTTATGAACTCCCGCCCAATGGACAGGGCATCGCCGCCCTGCAGATGCTGCAAATGCTCGAGGAATACGATCTCTCCTCGATGGAACCCCGGAGTGTGGATGCGCTCCATCGGATGATCGAGGTCAAAAAGCAGGTCTTCGAGGACCGTGCCAAATTTTACGCCGACCCCGCTTTCAGCGATATCCCCATTCAGAAATTGATTTCCAAATCCTATGCCCGAAAACGACTTGAGGAAATCGATACGTCAAGTGCAGCCCGGCGGGTTCGATCGGGAGCGGACGTACTTGAAGATGGGGATACGGTGTATCTGACCACGGCCGATGATGAAGGGAATATGGTTTCGCTGATCCAGAGCAACTACCGGGGGATGGGGTCGGGCATCGTGGTGCCGGGCCTGGGCTTCGGTTTCCAGGACCGCGGTGAACTTTTCTCGATGGATACGGCCCATGCCAACCGCTACGAAGCCGGCAAACGTCCTTTTCACACCATCATTCCGGCGTTTGTGATGAAAAACGATCGACCCTTTATGACGCTGGGCGTCATGGGAGGCGCCATGCAGCCACAGGGACATGTCCAGATTTTAACCAATATTATCGACTTCGGAATGAACTTGCAGGAGGCCGGCGACGCCGCTCGTTGGCGCCACTCGGGATCGACGTCCCCCACCGACGAACAGGATGCCTTTCTGCATAACGGGGGAACCGTAAACATGGAATCCGGCATCCCCTATCAAACCATCCGCGACCTTATGCTTATGGGTCACGATGTCCAATACAGCGTAGGCGGTTACGGCGGCTACCAGGCGATCCGGTACGATCCGGAGCGGGATATTTACATCGGAGCCTCCGAATCCCGCAAAGACGGACATGCCATTGGGTATTAGATACGACTTCTGGATACAACTCGTATCTAGCTGGAAGCTGAAAGCTCGAAGAGCTCTTTGAAAGACCGGGCGGCGGTGTTTATTTTTTTACAATTGAAACATAAACCCTATCATAAATTTCAGGAGATAATTAATACGTTTATTGATTCAACAGTATACAGGGCTTTTATGACACGAACATTATTTATTGGCTGGGTTGCAACTATTCTTTTCTGTATCAACCTGAATGCAGCGGCGCAGAACCCGGGGGATGCAAATGATCGTGACTATTTCCCCGGTCAGTTATATGTTAAATTCACCGGGTCTTCACAGGTTGACGCTTCTCCCCTTCAGCAACTAAAGAGCAACCGGCAAACCCGGCCCATCCTGGATCATGCCGATATTCAGCATATCGATCCGATTCTCTCCAGTCGCATGCGGCAGTCCATCCGAAAGTATCAATTGCAACATCCAAGCTCCTCTTTGAATCACCGAATTCGATCACTGGATCGCATTTACCGGGTTCATTACAGCGGAGACGTATCTCCCGAACTGCTGGCGGCCAAACTGAAACGACGTCCCGATATCGAATATGCCGTTCCACGGTATTATCGCTATCTCCAGGAAACACCAAACGATCCCCTGAAAGGCAAACACCTTCAGTTCCACCGCTTTTACCAGGCATGGGATGAAACCACCGGCAGCAAAGAGGTGATCATCGGCATCATCGACAGCGGGGTGGATTATACTCACGAAGACTTACTGAATGAAATATGGATCAACCAGGATGAGATCCCCCAAAATTGGAGAGATTCCCTGGATACCGATAACAGCGGAACCGTCACTCCCCGCGAAATTCAGGATTTCATCATCGACCGGGATGAAGATTTAAATGGGGATGGCACCCTCGACCTGCAAGATGCACTTGCCTCCTCATCACCTTTAACCACCGGTGCCGACACCGACGGCAATGGTCATGACGATGATCTTTTTGGATGGGACTTCTGGCAAAGCGGTCTGCCGAATCCCGATCGGGAACAGGACAACGATCCCATCGGTGATTTTTCCGATCACGGCACGCATGTGGGCGGACTGGCGGGAGCCTCGACCGATAACAATACGGGTATCTCCGGCACCGGATACAACGCCCGCATTATGGCTGTAAAAGCAGGCGGTATCAAGGATATCCCCGAAACCAATCCCGACGAAACCAAGATTATCGCCTATGGGTATGAGGCGATGCTTTATGCCGCAACAAACGGGGCGGATATCATCAACACCAGCTGGGGTGGAAGTGCCTTCTCAGATTTTGAAAGGGATATTATCGAGACAGTCACCGATATGGGGGTATTGATTATCTCGGCCTCCGGAAACAGCGGCAACGATGAGGTCATCTACCCCGCTTCTTTCGAGCAAACCCTGGCCGTCGGATCGATCGAACCCGATGAACAGGTGGCGAACTATTCCAATTATGGGTACAACCTGGATGTATTCGCTACCGGAACCCGGATCGTCGGACCCATTCGCAATTTGCCAAGCAGGGATACTACCTATGCTCAGCTAACCGGAACGTCGATGTCCTCCCCGATCGTGTCCGGCTTGGCGGCCCTGATCAAAAGTAAATATCCCGACTGGTCCGGTCACCGCATACGGCAGCAAATCCGGGTCACTTCCCGGCGTATCGATCTGACCGAAAATAACGATCGCAGGTATCAGCTGGGACACGGGTATATCGACGCGGAGCGAGCTTTGACTGCACTCCTGCCCGGACTTGATATCGTTTCCAGTGACTTTGTGAACAACGAAGGACAAAAACTAAACATCAATGAACCCGGAAAGCTCCGTTTTCAAATCGCCAACTATGGCGAAACCATTTCTGATCTGAACCTTACCCTGATCTCCAATCAGGGGAATATCTCCATTTTCGACCGACAGAAACAGGGTCTGACGGTCGCTCATAACGACACCGTCGAATTTGCGTTTGAATTGCAGATCGATGAAGACTACAACCTCGAGCGACAACCGGGCTTTATTCTGACGATGGATGGATACCAGGGAGAATATTCCGATTTTCATCATTTCTTATACAAAGATCTGTTGTATGATTTAGTTGCCGCTAATAACGTCTATACCTCCTTTGCCTCGAACGCAACGGTGGGATTCACCAATGCCCTGCAAGGAACCGGCGGAGTCGGATTCCAGCCCCGCCGCAAAGAATCGGGCGAGTTTGTCAACGGTCCCAACTTGCTGTTCGAAGGCGGACTTGTCACCGCATTCGATCGAACTGTCAAAGATGCCGTTAGATCGGTCGACGGCGAACTTTCCCAGGATTTCAAACCCTTAAGCACGTTCCGCACCACCCAGCCCGGTGTCCTTTCCGACCTCGACGGTGTCACCCAGTTTGCCGTTCGAAGCGATACGGCCGACGCCTCCGCTGCTCAATTCACGCTGCATACCTACGCATTCGACAAACCCGCCATCAGCAATGTGGTCTACCTGAAATACCAGCTCACCAACCAATCATTCGACAATCGACAGTTGCGGGATGTGTATGTCGGACTCTTCAACGATTGGGACCTGGGATCTATAGTAAATAATACGACGGGATATATTGAACAGGATAGTTTATTATACGCCTATGACGAAGCAGAAGACGTGCCCTATTACGTCGGAGTTGCTCCGATGAACAATATTTCCGGCATCCTGGCCATCGACAATGCCGCCCAACCCGGTCCCGAACCGACAGAGTTTGGTATCTACGACGGCTTCACCGATACGGAAAAATATGTAGCCCTTACTTCCCAGACTGAAAAAACCGAGGTCGGCGGCACCGACATTTCCACCATGGTAGCGAGCGGCCCCTACCATATAGGCCCGCGGGCCACGGTCGATATCGGATTTATCTATGCCTACGGAAAATCCCTCGATGAACTGCGTTCACAAATCCGGGCAGCGCGCAGCCGCAATCTTTTCAAAACATCCTCAACCGGGCTCCATCTGCAGACCGAAGATCGGCCCGAACAAACGAAGATATACGATAACTACCCGAATCCCTTTAACAATACCACCAACATTCGAGTAGACCTGGCCGACCAACAACGCATATCGGCCGATATTTACAACATACTCGGACAAAAAGTCCAAACCCTCACCAACCGCACCTACCCCGCCGGCATCCACACCCTGCGCTTCAACGCCGCAAACCTGAGCAGCGGCCTCTATCTCGTTGACATTCGAACTCAAGATACCCGTCGCACGCTGAAAGTGTTATTAGTACAGTAGCTCCAAGCTCCAGGCTCCAGGCTCCACGGGAATACAAGCTGGTAATGATGTTTGTGTCTCCATATACCTTAATAACTGCAGGTATAACCGGGAACTGCAGAATCGATACGAGATAGAAAACAGCATTAATCTTATTCAAACTGTAAGTTCAATACTCGTACACCCAACACGAATACCTGCTCATATTCCCGTGGAGCCTGGAGCTTGGAGCTTGGAGCGCTAAAATGGCTCGTCACAGACGAGCCATTTTAGCATAACAATTCCCGTTAATCCACGTTTATAGGGCTGAAAACCAAAACTGTCTGAACTAACAAACAATACTCATGGTTGTCATAATCGGAGCCGGTCCCATTGGAATCGCAACAGGCGTGGAACTCAAGAAAAAAGACATTCCCCACCAGATCATCGAACGTGGTTGCCTCGTCAACTCCATTTTTAATTACCCCACCAACATGACGTTTTTCTCCACTTCCGAACGACTGGAGATCGGGGAGGTGCCTTTTATATCCCACGGACATAAACCTACCCGGAAGGAAGCACTTGAATACTACCGTCGGGTGACCGAAAGCTACGATCTGAATGTCAACCTGTACGAGGAGGTACAGGAGGTTCAGGGTCGAGATGGCTATTTTACGGTCAAGACCGACCGGGAAAGCTATGAAGCCAGTAAAATTGTGATCGCCACCGGCTTTTATGGTCAGGCCAAAATGATGGATGTTCCCGGCGAGGAGTTGGACAAGGTCCGCCACTACTACGACGAACCGCATCCCTATGCTTTTCAGGATGTATTGGTGGTCGGCGGTGGTAATTCCGGTGTCGATGCCGCCCTTGAGACCTATCGATGCAGCGCAAACGTGACCATGGCTCTTCGAAAAGATAAGCTCGACGACTCGGTCAAGTACTGGGTCAAACCGGATATTGAAAACCGCATCGAAGAAGGCTCGATCGATGCCTACTTCAATACCGAAATCAAACAGATTAAAGAACGAGAAGTCGTGCTGGAGACTCCCCGGGGAGAAAAAACGATATCCAACGACTTTGTCCTCGCCATGACCGGTTATCAACCCAATTTTGACCTGCTGGATCAACTGGGAGTCAAATATCGGGTGGAAGAGGAGTGTATTCCCGTTTTCGACGACGACAGCCTCGAAACCAATCGGGAAGGCATCTATGTAGCCGGGGTCATCTGCGGCGGAAAAGACACGAGCCGTCTCTTTATCGAAAACACCCGCGTCCATGCCAAGCAAATCGCCGATAATATCGAGCGAAATTCATTCGTGAAAGCGAAAAGATAATTTTGAATTTTAAATTTTGAATTGAGGTAAGTAGAGCATTATATTTGGGAACTCATGGGACAGGTCCTACGCAGCCAGCTCCCTTTGAATTCCGTCAGGGCCGGAAGGCAGCAGCGGTAAGAAGGTCGTAGCGGCGTGATGTAGGTCGCCTGTCCCTCTTTTTTTGCAAACCGATAATTTTGAATTACGTTTATTGCAGGTGTTCAAGGGATTAGTCAGTCACGAACATGTTTAACTGAACTGTAACATCGCTCAATTATTAAAAATGTTGTTGGCCAATTTACGGTAAGGCAGGCAAGCGACGTCAGCAATTCAAAATTAAAAATTATCTTTATGCCCTACTTGTGCGTCATCACGTAAACCCCATTCCAATCCTCACCGGGCGGTTGTTCTCTCAGATTGTTGCATCGCTCGATCATGACCATAGAGGGATTGGTTTTAATTGCCGGCCCATCTTCTGGCTGATGCTTTTCAATACGCTTCGACTCTTCAAACCGTTTGAGGGCACGCTCCCAGTCCTGCTGTAAATAATGCTGGAACCCCTCCTCAAAAATCTCAATACATTCACGTTCCTCGCTACTTACACCTTCTTCCAGTCCAAAGATCTCATAAACATCCACCGGCTCGGTTTTGCCCTTCACCACAATCTTGTCCAGGAACCGGAACACACAACGATCGCCGTACTGTTCGGCCTCCTCTTTGGTATACTCCGTCACCATCGTATAGACTCCGTATGATTTTGCTGCACTCTCGCACCGGGCGGCCAGGTTCACATGGTCTCCCATGATCGTATAATTGAACCGCCGATGCGATCCCATGTTACCGGTGACCATATCCCCCGTATTAATCCCGATTCGGTTCTTCATGTGATAAATTATTTCAGGCCACTCTTCCTCGTCTTTCTTCCACTTTTCACAGAGACGATTCAACTCGCGCTGCATCAATTGAGAAGTCAGACAAGCGCGATAAGCATGATCCTCATGATAAATCGGGGCCCCGTAAAATGCTACAATTGCGTCGCCGATATACTTGTCCAGCGTTCCGCCTTGATCCTGCAATATATTGGTCATTGAGGTCAAATAGTCATTAATCAGTTGTACCAGGCGGGAGGCATCCAGCTGTTCGGATATGGTCGAAAACGACTGGATGTCGCTGAACAGGGCGGTCATATATTTCTTCTCGCCGCCCAGTTTCGGCTCTTCCTGCGACTCAACCATCTCTTCCACGAGAGCAGGTGAAACATACGACTGGAACATGCCCTTGATCCGCATCTTTTCTCGTTGTTCCAGGACGTAATCATACCCGAGCGTCGTACCGAACCCAAGTATAAACGCACTCATGGGACCAGTGAACGCCAAGATGTAGTTATAGCTGATAAAGAGCCAGAGACCCAGTATGAGGTAGCCGACCAGGAAAAACACAAGCAGTCCACCGCTCAACCATAACTTACTTTTCCGGGTTATCCATACCATGCTGAGAGCGATCAGCAGGATCAATCCCAGTTCCCACCCGACCGGCAGGTCATACACGTAATTTGAGTCCAAGACCGTCTGAAGTGCATTGGCATGTACTTCCACCCCCGGCATGGCGGCTTGCCCCTCCCCCGAAAAGGGAGTTTTGTGGAAATCATGCTGCTCCGGCATCGTTGCTCCGACCAATACGATTTTATCCTTGAATATCCCTTGCTGCAACAGCCCATTAGGCCCATTAAAGGTGTTAACCGGAAAAGCCTCCCGCTCGAAATTTGTCTGGAAGGTACTGTCGTCTATTACTTTTTCGAACGATTTGTAGGGAAACGAACCCGATCCACCATAGTAGTTGATCCGCATTGATTTGGGAGTAGCCAGCGGTATCTCGAAGGACCCCCACCGAAGTTTGTCGGAAGTTCGCTCGACCTCTTCTCGACTGAATCCTTTATAAATACGCAGGCTTTCCAATCCAAGTGCATAGTAGTCCTTTTTCAAAAAACTCTCATATAGCAAGTAGCGTCGAATCACATCATCCGAATCTAGCGTATTGGTAACCACTCCAAAAGGATTGGGGCTATGAGACTTCAACACCGGCATCGGCTCCACTTTGTTTACTTTCATCGACCGGGAGCCGCCCCCATGTCGCTGCACCTGGCGAAATACCTTGCCGGCCAATACGACATTCTCATATTTTTCGAGGGTCTTGGCTAATAAAGTATCCCCACGGGGATCATTGCTGTAGGCCTCTTCAAAAATCACATCAATGCCGATTGCTTTCGCCCCGGCTTCGTTCAGATTTTCGACCAACCTCGCAAACAACTCTCTCGACCAGGGAAACGTAGGACCGGGTATCTCCTCGTCCGCATCCTGGCTGATGGCGACGATGATGATCGGAGAATCCGACAGATCCATAGGTCCCCGGATTTTGAATAATTGATCCCGCATGGTATGCTCAACGGTCTGATAGGGAGGCGTAACAGACAAAACGGAAACCAGCACGGCTACTCCCAACCCTATTAGCAGGAGCGTTGGCCATCCTTGTTTGGCACCTTCGGCTTTACTTGCCATAAATTAAAATTCAAAGATATATCGAAGTTCCAGGATGCGGTCGTTAGGCAAGCTGCGGTTCGCACTTCTTGATACCACATTGGTAAAGTCGGCCAGGGCCACCAGCGAATGACGGGTAGCCAGTTGATACCGGGCATTGAAATTCACTGCATACGTATTATTCTCCTCGGTCTGCATGGTACCCGATCGGGTATAATAGTTATCAAAGACGTTGGTCACCTTATTTTGGTTGACCTCGAGCGACTCGGATTTCTGGGTATTGCGGGTATACGCCAACCGCCCGGAGAGTTCCAGTTTATCATCCAGCAGAAAGGCGGTCCCGCCCAGAGAAACACCGTAGATATCAAAGCTGGCAAGTCCGCCGCGCGATTCTGACTGGTTCAGGTGAAAACCGATCCGGGTATTTAGCGGCAGATTGGTATATCGATTTTGAAGCTGGAACGAATAAGACATGCTCTCAACACCGCCATAACGGAAGGCTTGATCATCCGTTTTAAGATAACTCACATTAAAGGTGGCATCATTGAGTATATCGGCTACTTCAAATTGCTGCGTGATAGAGAAATTCAACTGGGTCGTAAACGCATTCACGGGCCGGGGAGCCACGACGGTGTCGGACCCGGTCGTTCGGACGTTGCGAACCGAGGCGAAAAGTTGATCACCGGATAAAAACGGATTCGTTCGTTCGACCCCGTTGCCCCGGTCACGCAATCGGATACCCGCACTTATCCGGGGTAAATCGGATCGCACCGGGTACCAGCTCAGGTTCGTCCGGTAGGTCGAGGTCGTTGTGGTCGCATCTTCGGTGCCGAGGACGTTGTTTTGCAAACGCTCGTATCCCAGTGTGACAAAAATCTGATTCTGCAGCAGGTTAAACCGGTCGCTGATATTGAAGCCCGACAGATCCCGTCGTATCGTTGAATTGGCAAGCGATCGGTAATCCGGTCCCATCCAACGATATTGCACACGCAAACGATGGTCAAAGTAATAGAAACGAGCCTCTGAACGTCCTCCGAAAATTCCCATCGGAACAAATGGTTGAAGCTCACTGTCACCGCTTCCCGATTGGTCATACCGGAAAGGAAGGGTGCTCATATTTTCGTTAACAATGATAAACCAACTTAATTGGGATAAAATATCTTCCGTGCTATGATCCAGGTCCAACCCAAGATCATCGGCCCGTTCCTGGGTCAGGTATCCCCCGTTTATATCATTATTGAGCATACTGACCCCAACTTCAGTATCAAAACGGATTCGATTTTGATCCAGGTTCAGACTCAAATCCGTACTGGTCACAAAATTCCCTTTGGGATTTTCTGTCCCTGTAACCGATAAAGCTCCTGGATTCTGTTGTAAATACTGAATTTCCTCGTTGGTTAGCTGACTCGTTAGCCGGTCAGGTCGTGAGGTAACGTCCAGGAAATCGTTCACCGGATCGACCGAATTCGTGTCATCTTGAACCTTGATGGCGTTTAGCCCCCACCTTATCGGAGTCCGGTCTCCAAAACTGATTCTACCGCCGACAATTTTCCGCTGGTAGGCTCCTCGTCCCTGATTTTGAAACGACATCGAGTAGGTAGAATCGATGATCGGTTGATTGCCGGTAGTCCCCACGGTGTCATACGAAGACTGAATAGCTTGATATAGGTTGGGAACGCTGCGTCTCATCCTACCATACACGAACATACCGTTAATATTATCGCCATTCAGATGTAGTTCGGCATTTACCCCGCGAACCCGCCGACCGCTTAACGTCATACGGCTCATCTGCTCATAGAAATCACCCGCTCGCAGCTCGGCCCAATCCTGGTACCGCAGTTCCGCACTAAAACGATTTTGAGGCTGAAGCCGGGAAGATTCTTGCGTGGTAAGATTTCCGGTGACGCTATACCTTAAATCACCCTGTCGACCGCGCATCCGCAAGCGGCCCCGCAATATATCATCCTGGCTTTGAGCAACTTGCTGATCCCGAGCCGAGAATTGAACCTCTCCCGAGGTGAAATTTTCCTGTCCCTGCTGAAAACTTAAAGCCTCGGTCTCCGTGTCGGGGGTTCCAATTTCGAAACTCCATTCAGCTACCTTATACCGGCTGCCGTTTCTTTCATAGACAATTTTAACACGGTGTGATCCCCGGGTAATCCGTTCCGGGACATAAGATAAAAAGTATGAACTTGTCTGGGCTTCCGACGTTACATTCTGGCCGTCCAGGTGCAACTGGAAACTCCCCTTCTGAATCGTGGTATCCTCATAGAAAAACGTCGCAGCTATAACCAGGTCTTCCCGGCTCACCCTTTTATCGGGATCGGGCGACAATATATTATATCCGATTTTAGCCGCCAGGGTGCCCTCCTTATTCTTTAAGTCGGGATCTTTCGATTCACGATCTACAACTTCGACCCGTACCGGCTGATCCGAGGGATTTTGCTCGGGGTAAGTGGTACGATTGCCGTCCCGGGTCGTCAAACTGAAATAATACTCAACCGAAGAGCTCTCATCACTATTGATATCCAGTTTCGTTTGAAAGGTCCCCTGTCGATAATCGACTTGCTGTTGATTGTAGGAAACATCCCCCTCCGTTCGATAGTAGAGGTAAGCTTGTTGAATATCACTTCGGGAAATCCCCGGAACCGAAAAACGGAGCGTGGAATTATCCTCCGGATTGATCACCGTAGGTGCGGTGTGTTGAACTTGATATTGAGCGGCAGACCAGGATGGAAAGCAGATTATTAATAAGAGGATTACAGATATAGATATAGTAGCAGTACCGTAGCGCATTGTACCAGTAGCTGTTTAACCTTTTAGATTTTCAGGCAGGGTTTCAGCCCCATGCTATTGCCCCTGCGATTTTAATAAAAAAGTATATTAACAAACAAGAATTTATCAACCATTACTGTTGATCATTCTCGTAATATTCCAATTCAATCTCCCTGATTTCTCCGTCCTCACCTCTGAATCGGAACTTAACCTTCTTCGACTCCAGCTTTTTATCGAAATCATCAAATTCTTTTTGTCGTTGATCCAGCTCATCGTCTTCAAGTTGACCGGTTTCGATATCCTGTCCATCTTGACTCACCCGGGCAAACTGTCCGTCCGTAATCGTTTCACGCTGATTTGATTCCCGGGCAAATACTTCGACTGAGCCTTCCAACACGAAGTGCGTGCTGCTTCCTTTGGAATCTACCGAAGAACCGAACTTCGTACCCTTTACCGTGGCGACGGAGGTCTGGGTTGCCACTTCAAAATCCCCGCGGTTGCGATCTTCAACGTCCATCATCACCTCGCCCGCCTTTAACAGGATGCGGGTCGAGTTGCTCTGGGTACTGTTATCGACACTGCCATTGATAAGAAGCAAAGAGCTCGGCTTAACCTTTGTCAGACTTTTATCCATGAACTGGACAGCGGCATATCCATCCTTCCCGGTCATCAGCGTATCTCCATCATACAACTTCTCGGCTTTCTCGGCCTCGGCAAATTTACCGGCCGCTGCGTTAAAGATATTTACCTGCGGTTTAAACCGGCGTACAAAGGCAATGGGACGCTCCTCCGGCAGGTTATCACTCGTTTTCGCTACTTTTTGTTTGTCATTCCCCTCATCAGGTTCGACCGCTTCCCCCTGTTGAACGGCTTTCGGCCCCATAGTCAACATGGAAACGGATGTCAACAGAATAACAACACCCAACGATATCAACCGCTTTATTGAAATAAACATAGTGTCTTTACTGGAATTTGTATTAACGGCTAGTCATTTACAATGGTGATCTCGCCCCGGCGCGCGCGTTCCATAAGTTTAGACATAATCTTGATCATGGCCGGCCCCGAGTAACGTTGTCCGTCGATCACAACCGATTGAAGATCCATATTTTGCCCTTCCACCAGGCTGTAATATTGATCCCCCAACAGGGTCTGCAGTTGTTGTTGGGTTCGCCGACTTATTTCACCGGTATTGTCTTGCTGCCGCGAGGCAACCTTAAAAGCCCAAATTTCCGAAGTAATCTCCTGCTGACCGTCAGTTGTCTCGACAAGGGTGGTCACTTGCCAATAGTACTTCTGTCCCGGCCTTAACTTTTTAACGCCAGAGCTGGGATAGCGGAAACTGCTGTTCGTCTGCAGGATATCCGCCATTTCAGATTCAAGCAAGGTCCCTCCCACGCTCCGGGTATTCTCGAGGATGGGATCTGTGGTTTTAGCTCTTTGGATGAGACTTTCTTCATTCTCTGATCCACTGGCTTTTACCACAACGATTCGATATGTCTCACCGATATTGCCCGACCAGTCGAATTGTGGCTGATTACTAGGAATGACGAAGTCAACTCCGCTTTCGACCTCACCACCCGGGGAATTCATATATATATCCCTCGATACCGACATGGGCTCCTCCCCGAGGGACTCGGAAGTTGAAGCTATAACCTCGCCATTTTGGAGCAGTCTTATTTCAATGCTGTATACATCGTCCGGCAGACTCGTTTGGCCTTTGAGACTAGTGATAAAATTCTCACCCTCGGTCGTCAATCCGCCGTCAAACGCAAGATTGGTGGTTACGTTGGGAATGCCGTGGTGCAGGTCATTATTCGTGGCCCGAGCACTTTGGTTAGGTTTCAGGCTGAAAGAAGGATCTCGCTGTTCAAGGTCGGCGATCACCCCGACATTGGTACTCTTAACCAAAATACGAAGATATAAATCTTCCTGGACCTGATTGGTGTTATTGCTGATAAAAAAGGTAGCTACATGGGGACCCTGTTGGCTCGTTAGCAGATCTGAAAAGTTCAGAGACTGGGATTGGGTAATAGTGGGTTGAAGATTGATGCGAAGATCCACTTGGGCCCGCAGGGGCAAAACTGATACTCCCATCAGCAGTAAAACAGTACCTAAAATGATCATCCGGAAAAAACTTCTACGCAAATTGCAAGGTGAGCAAGTTGTAAATATAGCCATGATATTTCCCCTTATCCTGTTAAACCTTAATTTTAACGTTACCGCCTGTCCCATAAACCCCACAACGCTCTATGATACTAATAATATAGAGGCAGGCAAAATTTTATTAAAGCATTTAAGCAGCGAATATAATCTAAAAGGAAAGTGGAGCTAGTCGGATTCGAACCGACGACCTTCGCGCTGCCAGCGCGACGCTCTAGCCAACTGAGCTATAGCCCCAAAAAGGGATCCTAATATACCACTAATCAACGAAACATGTCAACCCAAATAATCCCTGTTTACTCATATATTGTTTGAATTGATTCTTTTCGTTATTTTAAGTGTTTCAAGGTTTCATAACAATGTGTAAATTTGGCTAATAGAGAAAATTTTTTACGTAAGGTCGAGCAGGCGTCATTAGGACTACGCAGTCGGATCAGGCTTTGACTTTTTTGAAATTTTGAAAACATCGAATTAGAAATAGAATAAGCATTTCATCAAACCTTAACCACACAGGAGCTCACTGAACATGAAACGATCCCTCAACATTCTACTGATATCATTATTACTGGTCGGAGGCGTAACCGTTCAGTACGGTTGCAAGTCACAGGAAGAAACTACTCAACAGCCGGTTGACACCGATGGTGACGGACTCACCGATGCGGAAGAACGTGATCTTGGAACCGATCCTAACAACCCTGATACGGACGGAGACGGCCTGACCGATGCTGAAGAAGTTGATGATTATGACACCGATCCACTGGAGGCCGACACCGATGGCGACGGACTCAATGACGGTGACGAAGTTAATTCACACAACACCGATCCGCTGAAAAAAGATACGGATGGCGATGGACTTAACGACGGCGCCGAAGTGAACGAGCACCGAACCAATCCGACGAAGAAAGACACGGATGGCGACGGACTCAATGATGGCGCGGAAGTTAACACCCATAATACGGACCCCACCAAGAAGGATTCGGACGGCGACGGCTTTACGGATGGACAGGAAATTGAAATGGGTACGAATCCTACCAATTCGAAAGACCCTGCTTTCGTCAAGTCGCTCAGCACCATTAATTTTGACTTCGACAAGTCCAATATCGACAAGACAGCGGCCCAGCTGCTTTCTGAAAACGTTGACAAGCTGCTGGATGCCCCGAAATTCAAGGTTAAAATCAGTGCTTATACCGATCATATCGGTACGGACCAGTACAACTTGCGCCTGAGTAAGCGTCGTGCCAATTCCGTGACCGAGTTTTATAAAGAAAACGGAATTTCGGCCGATCGCATCCAGGCTGAAGGTCTTGGCAAAGCCCCGGTTCCCTGCTACGAGCAAACCGAAGATAAAGGTTGCCGCAAGAACCGACGCGCCGAATCCAAGCCTGTTAACCCGTTCAAATACAGTCCGGGCAACTGATCGTTTCACGCTGAAGTATTTAAAAAAGGCGAGTTCCTTTGCGGGAACTCGCCTTTTTTGTTTACAGACCCGCATTGCCAAAGCGGCCGGCGGGCGGTGTTGAGTACTTAAAATTTTTCGAACCACA
>Ga0207771_100893_pt1 | contig 15081 bp, 20 predicted proteins | sample A23M2SouthBayCA_2_FD_187731 | JGI IMG/M metagenome (GOLD analysis project Ga0207771, IMG submission 187731) | Aerobic enrichment media microbial communities from Eden Landing Ponds, California, USA - A23 M2 (2) (SPAdes) | ecosystem: Environmental > Aquatic > Marine > Unclassified | place...
CCCCCCCGCCACCCTCGCCGAAGATGTTGTGGGTCGACCCACAGTCCGGACAGCGGAACTCGCCCATGTTCTCGACGATGCCCAGGACCGGCGTCTCGTGTTCGCCGAACATCTCCAGGCCCTTGCGAGCGTCGTCGATGGCCACGCCCTGAGGGGTCGTGACGATCACCGCACCCGTGACGGGGACACTCTGGAGCAGCGTCAGTTGCGTATCGCCCGTTCCCGGGGGGAGGTCGACGACCATGTAATCGAGCGCGCCCCACTCGACGTCCTCCCAGAGCTGGGTGAGAACCTTGTGGACCATCGGGCCGCGCCAGATGACGGGGTCGTCCTCGCCGAGCAGGAAGTCCATGCTCATGAGTTTCATCCCGTACTTCTCGGGCGGGACGAGCGTCTCGTCGCGAGTCGCCTTGGGCTGTTCGTCGGCGTCGAGCATGCCAGGCACGTTCGGTCCGTAGACGTCTGCGTCGAAGAGTCCGACGCGGGCGCCCAACTGGGCGAGTCCCGCGGCGAGGTTGACCGCCATCGTGCTCTTGCCGACGCCGCCCTTGCCCGAGGCGACGGCGATGACGTTCTCGACGCCCGGCAGGACCGACCCCTCGGCCACGAGGCCGCTGTCGACGTCGGCGTCGAGTTCGACCGCGTAGTCCGTGTCGGCCAGCGCCTCGCGGACTTCGCCGGCAATCGCCGTCTCCGTCGGCGAGTAGGGCGCCCCCAGCGCGAGCGAGACGTGTATCTCCTTCGCTCCGTCGTCGACCGTCACCGAGTTGACCAGCCCCAGCGAGACGATGTCCTCGCCCAGATCCGGGTCCTCGACCGCTCGCAATCGGTCGAGCACGTCGTCTTCGTCCATACCCCGTAGTCGGTCGCTCCGGGCGAAAAGGGTTGTGAAGCCCGTTCCACGCCACTCGGACCGGCGGTCCGCACACTACGCCCGGGACACGCCGCCCCGCCCGCTAAAATATTTTTTAGCTCACATATTTACCCACGGCGCGGGTAGAGGGGACGATGACGCGACACGGACTCGGCCCCGGCAGGGGTCAGGACGGCACCGACGGTCGCTCGCAGGTCGCAGGCGGTGACCGCCCGCGCGGTTCCGGCGAGTTGACTCACGACAGACTCACTGCACAGCGTGGACGGGACGTATCGGCGGGGACGCCGGAGTTCGACACCGGGACGACCGTCGTCGGACTCACGGCCCAGGACGCGGTCGTGCTGGCGGCCGACCGGCGGATGAGCCTCGGTGGCCGGTTCACAGCGAACAAATCCGTCCAGAAGGTCGAGCAGGTCCACCCGACGGCGGCCATGGGTATCTCGGGTTCGGTGGGGCCGGCCCAGGACTTGCTGCGCTCGCTCCGGGCTGAGGCTTCGCTCTACGAATCCCGCCGCGGCGAACCGATGAGCGTCGGTGCGCTCGCACAGACCGCGGGTGGACTCGTCCGCGGACTCCCCGTGACGCCACTCCTGGGCGGTGTCGAAGCTGCGCAAGGTGAGGAGGGTCCCAGCGCACACGTCTACAGCCTCGACGGCGGCGGGAGCGTCCTCGAAGACGAGTACGTGGCCACCGGGAGCGGACTCCAGGTCGCCTACGGGGTGCTCGAACGCCGCTACGACCCCGAGGCGTCGGTCGAGACGGCGACCGAAGCCGCCGCGGCGGCCGTCGCGGCCGCGAGCGAGCGCGACACCGCCAGCGGGAACGGCTGTACCCTGACGACGATCACCGCCGAGGGTGTCGAGACGGTCGCGCGTGAGGACCCACTCGACGGCGGGACCCAAACCGAGGCCGGGGCCACGGGCGGCACGGAGGAGGTGGCCTGAATGCAGTCCAACGACCAGCAGGCCTACGACCGCGGGACGACGATCTTCTCGCCAGACGGTCGACTCTACCAGGTCGAGTACGCCCGTGAGGCGGTCAGTCGCGGGAGTCCGACCGTCGGCGTCCGGACGGCCGAGAGCGTCGTCCTCGCGTCGGCCGCGCGCACGCGATCACCGCTGATGGAACCGGACAGCATCGAGAAACTCCACGACGTGGACGGTCGGATCGGCATCGGGTCGGCAGGTCACGTCGCCGACGCGCGCCGCCTCGTGGACTTCGCGCGCCGGCACGCCCAGCGCGAGCGCCTCCGCTACGGCGAGGCCCCTGGCGTCGAACCGGTCGCGACGGCCGTCGCCGACCACATCCAGGAGTCGACCCAGACCGGGGGTACCCGCCCGTTCGGTGCCGCAGTGCTCGTCGGCGGTGTCGACCCCGACAGTGCTCGCCCCCGTCTCTACGAGGTCGACCCGTCGGGAACGCCCTCGGAGTGGCAGGCGACGGCGATCGGGTCAAAAAGTGGGGAGATCCGCGAGTTCCTCGAAACGGCGTACGAACCGGGCCTGGACCTCGACACCGGCGTCGCACTCGCGCTCGAAGCACTCGCGGAGAGCACCGACGACAATCTTGCGGTGGCGGAACTCGATCTCGCGGTTCTCGACGCGGATGGCATCGACCGGTTCGGTTCTGACCGCCGCGCAACCGCGCTCGACGACGCCGGACTCTCCGCGTCCTGAGACGGAGCAGTTCTCGGGCCGTTCACTAGCGCTGGAATCGAGAGACCGACCGCACTCATCAGTGAGAGTTGAAAGCCCTCGGGCCGCTGGCGGTCGCTGCGCGGGATATTCTCGCTCGAACACCCGCACAGCACCGCACTCGCGAGAATAGGGCCCGCTCAGGCGACTCCGTTCGCTTCGCTCACCGCCACCGGTCCTCGCCCTTTCAGTCCGCCAGGAAGAAATTGGTTGCACAGGCTATCTCGGCGTTGATTGGTTGGTAGCCGACACTACAGACTACGTGCCCTGGCGGACTGGAAGGGCGAGGCGGGCTCGAGCGACCGAAGGGAGCAAAGTCGCCTCAGCGACCCCTATCCGCGCGGGCAGTGCGGAGAGCGCGGATATGTCGCTGAGCGACCGCGAGCTGCAAGGCGCTACGCGCCTGTATTGCGAGCGAGGAGCGAAGCGACTCGCGAGCGCGCCGAGGGCTTCCATCTCACGAGTACGAGTGCGATATCGTCAGTTCAGCAGTCACTCACGAGTACGAGTGCGGTCGACTTAGCTAGCAACAGCCAGTCGAAATCACTCACTCAGGCGGTCGCACCGTCGGGGGAGGATTCGGTGACGTCGGGTTCGTCGGCGGTGCGTTCCAGCCGTTCGTCACTCGACCCGGCCACCTCGTCGGTCGACTGGTCGACGAGCGGTCGACTCCCGCCGTCGGGGTCGTCGTCACCGTCCTCGAAGTCTTCGCCGGTGTCCGCGGCCGGGGTCACCGCGTCGACTGCCGTCGTCCGGCGGTGACCGACGACTGTGGCGTCGGCCGCGACGTACAGCGTGAGGATCTCGTCGTCGAGGCGGGCGCTGACCGCGACGCACAGGGGGTCGGTCGAGACGACGCCCTCGCGCCACTCGCTCCCGACGTTCCAGAGCGGGCGCTCGCCGACGTCCTCGTCGTGGTCGTGATAGAAGGCGACGACTGTGGGGTGGTCGAGCGTCGCGAGCGCGACCGGACAGGACAGTTCCGCGCCGCAGGTCTCGCAGGCGAACGTCGCCTGGCGCGGACGATACTCGTGGGCTTCGAGAGCGTCGTCGCTGGTAGCGTCCGTTCCGTCTCCGTCGACGGGGCCGATGCTCGCGTCGATCTTCCCGGCGCACTCCGGACAGACGCCGTCGCCGAAGGACTCGATCCGGTTGCGGTGGTGTGTGTCGACCGCCGCGACGAGGTCGATGCCGTCACGGTCGGCGTAACCACTCGGCGGGAGCGAGAGCCGCGAGAGCGTCGACTCGCAGGCACCACATTCGACCTCGGTCACGTTGTCGACGACACGGGCGGTAAGCTGGCTCTCGCTACAGAGGGGGCAGTCCGCGTCGAGGGCCACGGGGTCGCGGTTGACGCGCTCGGTGTAGGTCCCGGCACGAACGTTCCGGGCCGCCGCTCGGCCGGCGTCGGTGAGTTCGTAGCGCTCGTCCTCGCGCTGGCGGACGAACTCGCCCGCGAGCTGTCGGAGGTGGTAGGCAAAGCCGGCGGTCGTCTCTTCGTCGGTGGCTTCGAACAGGTCCGAGAACGCCAGCGACTCGTCGGCGGTGGCGAGCGTGCGCACGACTGCCAGTCGCGTCTCGCCGCCCAGCGCCTGGAAGGCGTCGCTCGGGGCGATGTGTTCCTCGGTGGTCGCCGGTTCCGCGTCGGCGTCGCCGGCGTCGGCGGCTAACTCGTCGGCGGCCAACTCGTCGGCGGGCATGGGGTGTCACTGTGTGCCACCCACGCATATGTTTGTCGCCTCCGCCGAATGTTCCCGGTTCGAAGGGAGTCGCTGACGGCGACCGTGTCGCTGGCCGCATCGCCACCGGTCACATCGGCGGCTGCGGCGACCGTGAAACTGGACACTCGTCCAGCCAGTGTGGTACCGGATAGCACCGACCTTAATACGTCGGAGCGGCAAAGGAGGTGTATGCTCGCGGACGACTTCGGTCGCGAGGTCACCGGCGTTCGGGTCTCCCTGACCGACCGGTGTAACTTCGACTGTGTCTACTGCCACAACGAGGGCCTGGGCGACACACGCGGCCCGATGGCGCCCCGCGACCACGAGATGTCGACCGACGACGTCGTCCGCTTTCTCGAAGTCGCACACGAATTCGACGTCGACGCTGTCAAACTCACCGGCGGCGAGCCGCTCTTGCGCCAGGACGTCGAGGAGATCATCCGTCGCACGCCCGACGGAATGGACGTCTCGATGACGACCAACGGGACGATGTTGCCCGGCCGCGCCGAGGCGCTCGTCGACGCCGGCCTCGAACGGGTCAACATCTCACAGGACGCACTGGACCGGGAGACGTTCAAACAGGTCACGCAGGCCGGCGCCTACGACGCCGTGATGGAGGGCGTCGACGCGGCGCTCGATGCCGGACTGGCCCCGGTGAAACTCAACATGGTCGTCTTCGAACAGACCGCGGGGTACGTCCCGGAGATGGTCGACCACGTCGCCGACAACGAGGGACTCCGGCTCCAGCTCATCGAGTACATGCCCGAGATCGCCGGCCACCCCGAGTGGGCCATCGACATCCAGCGGGTTCACGACTGGCTGGCCGAACAGGCCGCCCACGTACAACACCGCGAGATGCACGACCGCAAGCGCTACTGGATCGCCCGTGACGGCGTGGCGGCCGGCGAGATATTCGAGGGATCGGGGACGGTCGACGAGTCGGGGACAGCCGAGGAGCCGGGAGCGGTCGACGAGTCCCGCGCGGGCATGGTCGAGATCGTCGACCCCGTCGAGAACCCGACTTTCTGTGCGAACTGTCATCGCGTGCGCGTCACCCACGAGGGCTACCTGAAGGGCTGTCTGAATCGCAACGACGACCTGCGTTCGATGGGCGAGATGACGCGCGACGAAATCCGCGAGACGTTCCGTGAGACTGTCGCGAACCGCGTGCCCTTCTACGGGGAGTACATGGTCCGGAACGGCGACGGCGAGTGGGAAGTCAACGAGGCGTACCTCGGCGACGGTGTCGACAGCGTGGACGGCGACGACTCGACCGACGGCCGCGAGTCTGCCGACGGGTCCGAGGACCCGGTCGTCGAGGACGTCTTCGCCGAGGACCGCGAGGACGCTGGAACGGCCGACGACTGATAGTGATTATTGTAGATTATTTCCGGATAGCGCCGACACCGGGGTCGGCGCGTACCGGTACATTGCTACAATAATCACTATGAGAAGGTCTCGGAACCCCCAGCGTTCTATCCGGTGATGCCGGAACAACGATCCGACACAGCGACGCCAGTTCGGTCGACCGGGATGCCAGCTATCACCCGGTAGCATCGGACTACCGCTGTTTCTCTGGTACTCCGCTCACCCCGACCGGCGGCAGATAGCGTTCCGACTGAACCGGAGTAACGCGCAGACACGTGCATGGATGGCAAAGGAATTTTTATGTAGCAGTCTCTTGATCCAGCGTCCGTAACTCTCGATACCATGTCAGACTCAGCCAGTCGTCGCGTCGTCCAGGCAGTCGCCGAGGCGACGAACACAGACCCTGTCGACTTGCCGCCGCTGTATGGGGTCATCGACCCCGATGCGCTCGATGCGATCTTCCGACCGACGGTGGATGGCCACGGGTCGAACCGTGGCCGGGGGATGGGGGACAGTCGCGAGCTACGGTTTTTCTACGCGGGCCGGGAAGTCAGCGTCCGGAGCGACGGCGTGACCGTCGGCCCGCCCACTCAGACCCGCCGCCCGACGTCCGAAGAGTAGCGATAACAGCGACACCGGCGTTCGAACCTCCGTCTATTCCCGGTCTCTTAGTCCTGGGTAGCCGCGTCCAGGTCAGAGTCCCACAATACCGGTCAGAACGTGTTCATGGACGGCGGAACGTGTAGCTCGTGCCCTCTCGCTCGACGTGCAACTCGCCCGCGTCGTGGTCGAAGCGTAGTCGGTCGGCCGCGCCCGCGAACTCGTGAAGGGGCATCCCGGTCTCGATCTGACCGTCCGGGTGTACAGTGACGTGTGTGACGCCGCGGAAGTTCGCGACGACGGCACCGTCCTCGTCCTCGGAGACCGCGGCTTCGCCCGCGAAGCGTTCGAGGTTTCGTTTGACCGCGTCGGTGTCGGTCGGGTCGACCGTCGACTGTTCGTCGGCGTCTGGTTCTCTCTCGGCGTCGGGGCTGTCCATGGCGGCCGTTGGGGCTGCTGAGACTAAGATATCCCCAAACCAGACCGGCGTGACTGCGTCTTACCGACACGAGTCTGGCACATGTGGGGCAACATGTATCAGTCAAGCTGACGAACCGTCGAGTATGGCGACGGACGAACCCCCACAAGAGACGAAAGTCAGCGACCGGGGGATGGTAACGATACCGGCCGCGGTGCGCCGTCGGCTCGACATCGAGCCCGGAGACAAACTCCGCTGGACGGTCGATGACGAGGGGAACCTGACCGTCGAGGTGGTCCAGCAGCGCTACGGGGCGTTCGACGACGACGACCTGCAGGCTGATCTCGGTGGCGATGGCCTCGAAACGCACGACCTCGCTGGCCACGAAGCGGATCCCGCCTTTTCGGCGGAGAACTGATGGCAGTCGCGGTCGTCGATACCAACGTGCTCGTCGGATACAAAAATACGGGGACGAACGACACGACAGCGCTCAGCGCATCGTCAAGGGGATCGATGGTGGTACGTTGCCAACTGCCAGAGTAACGAACTACGTCGTTACGGAGGCACTGAACTGGATCCACGAGAGACGGCGACACGACATCGCCGTTGATCTCCGTCGAAGGATGGCCGAGTCCACGGGATTCGAACTCGTTCACTCGGTACAGAAGGATTTCCATCGTGCAGTCGAACTCTTCGAAACGTACGACGGGCTCGCCTTCGGCGACGCGACGATCGTCGCGTACATGCAACGTGAGGGGATCGAGTACCTGTACTCGTTCGACGACGACTTCGACGCGGTCGGTTCTGTCACGCGACTGGCGACGGCCGCGAATCCGTTCCAGTGACGCTTACGCTCGGTCAGTGGCGCGGGCCTACCGGAATCCTCGCCTGGCGAGTCCGAGCGCACCGAGTCCCGCGAGCGTCCCCACCACGCCGACACCGAGGACGGCCGCGGGCGGGAACGTACACTCGGTCGTGACAGTGAAAAAGCGGTAGTCAGTCCGCTGGTACTCGACGAGAACCGCGCTCTCGCTCCAGGGCCACGCACCGTCGTCGACAGTCGGCCGCTCGCCGTCGATCGCCCGTTCGGCCAGGGTCTGCTGTGTGTCGGTCAGGTTGGCGAACGCGACGCTGTTTTCCTCATCCGGGGCCTCGGCGTAGTCGAGAGCGTTCGCGACCAGGACGGTGTTCCCGCACGTACTGCCCCCCTCGATGCCGAGGGTGACTGTGTACGCGCCACCGAGAACCAGCGCGACGCCGGCGACCGCGAGCGCGACCTGACGAACGGAGGGCATACCTGAGAGCGACCGGTGTCCGTCGAAATAATTCTTATCGTCGAGATGACTGGTTCTGGGGCGCGCGCCGGGTCGTCACGCCGCGGGACCGTCCGGGATTCCGGGTCAGCGCGTTCCGCCTCCCGGACACGAGGGGGCTTTCGTGACGTTTTTATAGGCCGGGAGAGGTAGGACAGATACGCTCGTGCAGGGGCGCGGGGCCCCGAGTGGCCGACGCGGTGTCGGCGCGCGCCAGTAACAGACCGCAGCTGCGAGTCGTGGTAGCCTAGCCTGGCCCAAGGCGCAGGGTTGCTAACTCTGTGGCGTACAGCCTCCGGGGTTCGAATCCCCGCCACGACGCTCACACACCAACACATGAGTACAGAAGACCCAGACACGGCCGACGAGGACGAGGAGGAGGACATCCGATACTTCGTCCGCATCGGCCAGACCGACCTCGACGGCACCAAGTCCGTCGAGCGGTCGCTGACAGAACTGAACGGCATCGGCCACCGGGCGGCCCGCCTCATCACGGACGAGGCCGAGGTCGACCGCCGGGCCGTCTTCGGCAAACTCGACGACGACACGATCGACGAGGTCGTCGCACTCGTCGAGAGTTTCGCCGACGACGCCCCCGAGTGGCTGACGAACCACCGCAACGACTTCTTCGAGGGCGAGACCACCCACGAGGTCGGCAACGACCTCGAACTCACTCGCCGGCAGGATATCAACCGGATGAAGATGATAAACTCCTACAAGGGCGTGCGCCACAAGCGCGGCCAGAAGGTCCGCGGCCAGCGCACCAAGTCCACCGGTCGCTCCGAGGGTACCATCGGCGTCAACGTCGAGGCCATCCGCGAGGAGCAGGCCGAAGAAGAAGCCGCGGAGGACGGTGAGGAATAATGGCGCTCGGTAGCAACACCAAGTTCTACGAGACGCCTAACCACCCCTACCAGGGCGAACGCATCAGCGAGGAGGCCGGCCTCGTCGGCCAGTACGGCCTCAAGAACAAGGAAGAACTCTGGCGGGCCCGCTCCGAACTGCGAGCCTATCGTCGCGAGGCGCGAAAGCTGCTCGGGCAAGTCGACAGCGAGGAGGCCACCCGGGAGACCGAGGAGTTCCTCGCCCGACTCAAGCGCATCGGCGTGCTCGGCGAGACGGACTCACTGGACGACATCCTGTCGCTGGACGTCACCGACATCCTCGAACGGCGCCTACAGACGGTTGTCTACCGGAAGGGACTGGCCAACACGACCAGTCAGGCGCGACAGTTCGTCTCCCACGGCCACGTCACCGTCGACGGTCAGCGCGTCACGCGCCCGTCGACGAAGGTGACCGTCGCAGAAGAAGACGCCGTCGAGTTCGACTCGAGGAGTCCGCTGACCGACGAACTCCACCCCGAACGCGCGGAGGACCAATAGATGAGCGAATCAGCAGACGGCAAGTGGGGCATCGCCCACGTGCACGCATCGTTCAACAACACTATCATCACGATCACCGACGAGACGGGCGCGGAGACGCTCGCCAAGTCCTCGGGCGGCACAGTGGTAAAGCAGAACCGCGACGAGGCCTCGGCCTACGCGGCGATGCAGATGGCCGAAGTCGTCGCCGAGGACGTCCTCGCACAGGGCCTCGAAGGTGTTCACGTCCGCGTGCGCGGACCCGGTGGGAACCAGCAGACCAACCCCGGGCCGGGCGCACAGGCGACCATCCGGGCGCTGGCTCGCGCCGGCCTGGAGATCGGTCGCATCGAGGACGTCACGCCCATCCCCCACGACGGGACCCGGGCGCCCAAGAACGCGGGATTCTAACGATGGCGGGCTACGAGGTCGAGTTCGTCGAACGCGGCGACCGGGACGCACGATTCCTCGTGCGTAACATCACGCCAGCCTTCGCCAACGGCATCCGCCGGGCGATGATCGCGGACGTGCCGACGTTCTCCGTCGACGAGTTGCGCGTCGTCGAGAACTCCAGCGTGATGTTCGACGAGCAGATCGCGCTCCGGCTCGGCCTGGTGCCGCTGACGACGCCCCTCGACGGCTTCGAGGTCGGCGACACGGTGACGCTCTCGCTCGACGTCCAGGGTCCCGAGCGGGAAGGGACCATGGAGACGGTCACGGCCTACTCTGGCGACATCGTCAGCAGCGACGACCTCGTACAGCCGGCCGACGAGAACATCCCGATCATCGACCTGAAACCCGGCCAGCGGCTGGAACTCGAGGCCGACGCGGTGCTCGACCGCGGTCGCGAACACGCCAAACACCAGGGCGGCGTCGCCGTGGGCTACCGACACCTCCAGCGGGTGGAGGTCGTCGGCGACAAGGGCGAGTTCGAGGACGACGAGCCGAACATCCTCCGCGGCGTCATCGAGGACGACGGCGAACTGGTCGCGACCGACGAGTTCGACAACGACCTGTCGAACCGCTACCCCGGCAAGGAACTCGAAGTCCACGACGTCGAGAACGCGTTCGTCTTCGACGTCGAGACCGACGGGTCACTGACAGTCGACGAACTCGTCGTTCGGGCCGTCGACTCGTTGCGCGGTCGTGCGGACGAACTCCGCGACGCAGTACAGCTATAACATGAACAGAGCCTCCCAGCCCAGTATCGACGCTGTTCGCCTCCGGTCGGCCACGCGTGGGACCCCGCGCGTCGCCGGGACGGGAGCGGTCGGTCCGGCCACGGACGGCCAGACGGCGCGGCGCTGTCCGGTCGGTGGCCGGCTCACACAGGCAGCGATCGAAAGCGGTTTGAGGGGGCGCACGAAAATCAAAATCGCGCGCAGGGATAGCCAAGTCAGGCCAACGGCGCAGCGTTCAGGGCGCTGTCCCGTAGGGGTCCGCAGGTTCAAATCCTGCTCCCTGCACTCCTTATCATGAGCAAGACAAACCCCAGACTCAGTAGTCTCATCGCCCAGCTGAAGGCGACTGCCCGGGAATCGGGCAGCGACGTCTGGGACGACGTCGCCGAGCGCTTAGAAAAGCCCCGGCGCACGCACGCGGAAGTCAACCTGGGTCGTATCGAGCGATACGCCCGGGAAGACGAGACCGTGGTCGTGCCCGGCAAGGTGCTCGGCAGCGGCGTCCTGCAGAAAGACGTCACCGTCGCCGCAGTCGACTTCTCCGGCACAGCCGAGACGAAGATCGACCAGGCCGGCGAGACTGCCACGCTCGAACAGGCACTCGAAAACAACCCCGACGGCTCGAACGTGCGGGTGATCCGATGAGTCTCGCAGAGTTCGACGCCGATGTCGTCGTCGACGCCCAGGACTGCATCATGGGTCGCGTCGCCTCGCAAGTGGCCGAGCGCGCCATGAACGGCGAGAAGGTCGCCGTCGTCAACGCCGAGGGTGCGGTCGTCACGGGCAACCGCGAGGACACGGTCGAGACGTTCGCCGAACGACGGCGCGTCGGCTCGGACCGCGGTCCGGCCTACCCCAAGCGACCGGACGGCATCTTCAAGCGGTCGGTCCGCGGGATGGTACCCCACAAGAAGCCCCGCGGGCGCGAGGCGCTCTCGAACGTCCGCGTCTACGTGGGTAACCCCTACGACGAGGACAGCGCTGGCCGAGTCGGCCAGCGAAACGGAGACGGCGAAGCCGTCGAAGCGCAAGTCCTCGAAGGCACGTCGCTGGATCGGCTCTCGAACATCAAGTTCGTCCACCTGGGCGACGTGAGCGAAGCACTCGGAGCCACACAGACATGGTAACGAACACCTCAGGCAAGAAGAAGACGGCCGTCGCCCGCGCGACCATCAGCGAGGGCGCCGGTCGGGTCCGCATCAACGCACAGCCGGTCGAACTGGTCGAACCGGAACTGGCCCAGCTGAAGATGCTCGAACCGTTCCGGCTGGCCGACGACGAACTCCGCGAGGACGTCGACGTCGACGTCGACGTGGAAGGCGGGGGCGTCATGGGTCAGGCCGACGCGGCCCGTACCGCCATCGCGCGCGGTCTCGTCGAGCACACCAACGACGCCGAACTCCGCGACGCGTTCATGGAGTTCGACCGGTCGCTGCTGGTCAACGACGTCCGCCAGAGCGAGTCCAAGAAGTGGGGCGGCCCGGGCGCACGGGCTCGCTACCAGAAGTCCTACAGGTGATATAGCATGATGGTCCCGGTCCGGTGTTTCACCTGTGGCAACGTGGTCGGCGAGCACTGGGAGGAGTTCAAGGCTCGCACCCGCGAGGACGACGAGGACCCGGAGAAGGTCCTCGACGAACTCGGCGTCGACAGGCACTGCTGTCGGCGGATGCTCGTCTCGCACAAGGACCTGGTCGACATCGTCGCACCCTACCAATGAGTCAGCAGCAGTACAACCGCTACGAACGAGCCCGCATCATCGGCGCGCGAGCGCTGCAGGTCGCCTACGGGGCACCCGTCCTCGTCGACACCGAGCAGACCCAGCCGATCCTCATCGCCGCCGAGGAGTACGACGCGGGCGTCCTTCCGTTCACCGTGAACCGGGAGGGCTCATGACCCTCGTCACCGACGTCAGTCTCCGGCGCGTGCTCGACTCCCGCGGGAATCCCACCGTCGAGGCGGACGTCCTCACGGAGTCGGGCGGGTTCGGCCGCGCGGCCGCACCGAGTGGTGCCTCGACCGGCGAGTACGAGGCCGTCGAACGACCTGCGGGCGAGGCGATCGCCGCAGCTCGCGAGGAAGCAGTCCCGCGACTCGTCGGCGAGGTCCACGCAGGCAACCAGCGGGAAGTCGACCGGGCGCTCCACGCCGCCGACGGCACCGAGGACTTCTCGGGGATCGGCGCCAACAGCGCGGTCGCCATCTCGATGGCCGCCGCCAAGGCCGGCGCGAACGTCCTGGGCGCGCCCCTCTACCAGCATCTGGGGGGCACGTTCCGCGGGGAGTCGTTCCCGATCCCCCTCGGAAACGTCGTCGGTGGCGGCGAACACGCTGCCGACGCCACGGACATCCAGGAGTTCCTCGCCGCGCCCGTCGGCGCACCCTCCGTGTCCGAGGCTATCTTCGCCAACGCCGCCGTCCACCAGGAGGTCCACGAGATCCTCCAGGAGCGGGGCTACCCCTCTGGAAAGGGCGACGAGGGTGCCTGGGCACCGTCGATCGACGACGCCGAAGCGTTCGAGATCGTCGACGAGGCGACGAAGGCCGTCGCCGACGACGTCGGCTTCGAGATCCGTTTCGGACTCGACGTCGCGGCCGCGGAGATGTACGACGAGGACGAAGGCGGCTACGTGTACAGCGATCAGGTCCGCTCCACCGAGGAGCAGGTCGAGTACATCGCCGACCTCGTGCGCGAGTACGACCTCAAGTACGTCGAGGACCCGCTGGACGAGGACGACTACGATGGCTTTACCGCCCTCACCGAGCAGGTCGGCGACCGGACGCTCGTCTGCGGTGACGATCTGTTCGTCACCAACGTCGAGCGCCTGGGCACGGGCATCCGCCAGGGTGCAGCGAACAGCATCCTGGTCAAGCCCAACCAGATCGGGACGCTCTCGGACGCCTTCGACGCGATCGAACTGGCGGTCGAGAACGCCTACGGACACGTCGTCTCCCACCGGAGCGGCGAGACCGAAGACACGACCATCGCACACCTCGCCGTCGCCACGGACGCCCCGTTCATCAAGACGGGCGCGGTCGGCGGCGAGCGCACCGCGAAGCTAAACGAACTCATCAGGATCGAGGACAACGCAGTATGAGCGGAAACGAACGAGAAGGCCTCGACGCTTCGGAATCGGACGTCGACCCCAACGGCGACGACGAGGACGAGGCGGGGCCCACGACGGAGGAATCGGCCGCTGGGGCCGGGACACAGGTAACGACCGCGGACGCCGAAGAGGCGGACGCCGACGCGGCCGACGAGGCCGCCGACGCAGACGAGGAAGCCGAAGCCGAAGCCGAGGACGAAGGGCCGGCGTTCGACGAGGACGTCATGCCCGACGAGGAGGCCGACCTCCTCATCCCGGTCGAGGACTACCTCGCGGCCGGTGCCCACATCGGTACCCAGCAGAAGACCAAAGACATGGAGCGGTTCATCCACCGCGTCCGGACCGACGGGCTGTACGTGCTGGACGTCAGCACGACCGACCAGCGCATCCGGACGGCGGCGGACTTCCTGGCCAACTACGACCCCGAGCAGATCCTCGTGGCGTCGTCGCGCCAGTACGGTCGCTTCCCGGCCGAGAAGTTCGCCGACGCCGTGGGCGCTCGCGCCCGTACCGGCCGCTTTATCCCCGGGACGCTCACCAACCCCGACTACGACGGCTACATCGAACCCGACGTCGTCGTCGTCACCGACCCGATCGGTGACTCTCAAGCTGTGAAGGAGGCCATCACGGTCGGCATCCCGGTCATCGCGATGTGTGACTCCAACAACCAGACCGCGAACGTCGACCTCGTGATCCCCACGAACAACAAGGGGCGCAAGGCGCTGTCCGTGGTCTACTGGCTGCTCGCCAACGAGACGCTCGACCGGCGCGGCGCCGAACCGGGCTACTCGCTCGACGACTTCGAGACCGAGATCTGAATCGGCTGCCTTTTCGCGTCGTTCTCGCGACTCGTTTGCTGTACCGGTAGCGTGTCGAAGAGCTGTGTTCCGGGTAGTTTCTGTGCTTTTGATCGGACGATATGTTTAGGGAGTGAATTTAGCAATTCGAGTTGTCTGAGATTCCGCAACCACAGTCGTGATCGGCGTGACCGCACTCGTGCTCGTGAGATGGAAGCCCTCGGCGGGCTCGCGGTCGCTGAGCGGGATATCCGCGCTCTCGGCACCGCCCGCGCGGATAGTTGCCCGCTCAGGCGACGACACTCGCTCCGCTCGTCGCGAGCCAGCCTCGCCCTTCCAGTCCGCCAGGGGACATAGCCTGTAAGGCCGGCTATCGAACGATCCACGCCGGGACAGCTTGTGTGACATATTTCATCCCTGGTGGACTGAAAGGGCGAGGGCCGGTGGCGCCGAGCGAAGTGAGGAGCGTCGCCTGAGCGGGCTCTATTCTCGCGAGTGCGGCGCGGTGTTGTTGACCGAGCGAGAATATCCCGGTCAGCGACCGCCAGCGGTCCGAGGGCTTTCAACCCACCACGTCGAGTGCGTTGCTGTCTGCGGTCACCATTTCTTTCACCCCAATCGAATATGAAACAACTGTTCGGTTCACT
>Ga0207771_100898_pt1 | contig 14992 bp, 17 predicted proteins | sample A23M2SouthBayCA_2_FD_187731 | JGI IMG/M metagenome (GOLD analysis project Ga0207771, IMG submission 187731) | Aerobic enrichment media microbial communities from Eden Landing Ponds, California, USA - A23 M2 (2) (SPAdes) | ecosystem: Environmental > Aquatic > Marine > Unclassified | place...
TCGACCCGGACTGGATTCTGAACCCCGGACAGGTCGTCTCCCGTCCCGAGGCTCCCACGGACATGACCGAGAATCTGCGGTTCGGTCCGGACGACGATTTCGACGCGGGGTTCGATTCTGAACTCACGTGGGACAACGAGAACGGGATGCAAGGGATGGCAGAACTGTGCCACGGCTGTGGTGGCTGTCGTGGTCACCAGGAGACGACCGGCGGCGTGATGTGTCCGACCTACCGCGCCACCGAAGAGGAGAGTACCTCGACACGGGGGCGCGCAAACATGCTCCGGGCGGCGATGAGCGGCGACCTCCCCGACGGCGTCGACACCGAGTTCATGCACGAGGTCCTGGACCTCTGTATTGGTTGCAAAGGGTGTGCGACGGACTGCCCAAGCGGGGTCGATATGGCGAAGCTGAAAGCAGAGGTCACCCACGAACACCACCAGCGCCACGGCGTCTCGTTCCGTGATCGTGTTTTCGCAAACGTCGCCAGGGTGTCGGCGGTCGGAAGCGCCCTCGCGCCCGTGTCGAACTGGATCCAGAAACTTCCGGGCTCGGGGTGGCTCGCCGAGAAGACGGTCGGCATCGCGAGCGAGCGGGCACTTCCGACGTTCGCCCGGACGTCGTTCACCGACTGGATGACGGGTCGGGAAGATGGCGTCGCTCCCGACGACGCCGAGCGGCACGCGCTCGTCTTTCCGGACACCTACACCGAGTTCATGGAGCCCGATATCGGGAAAGCAGCCGTCAAGGTCCTCGAATCGGCCGGCGTCCACGTCGCCTTACCAGCTGGCGTCACGGACAGCGGCCGACCCGCATTCTCGAAGGGGCTTCTCGACGACGCCCGCGAGCGCGCCGAACAGAACGTCGCGGCGCTCGAACCGGCAATCGAGGACGGCTGGGACGTCGTCACCGTCGAGCCCTCCGAAGCGGCGATGTTCCAGTCTGATTATGCGACGCTGCTCGGCAGCGAACGCGCGGCCACGGTTGCACAGAACACCTACGGTGTCACGGAGTACCTCGACAGGTTCGAGCTGCCGGTCCCGAGCGTCGATGTAGTCGGTACCAGCAGCCCGGACTCGCTCGTCTATCACGGCCACTGTCATCAGACGGCGATCGGACGGGAGCGCCATGCCCCGCGAGTGCTCGAACGTGCGGGCTTCGACGTCGAAGTGCTCGATTCGGGCTGTTGCGGGATGGCCGGCTCCTTCGGCTACGAGGCAGAGCACGTCTCCATGAGCGAGGCCATCGCGGGGATCCTCTTCGAGCAAGTCGACCGGGCCGAGGCGTCGACAGACGACGGACGAGCTGTCGTCGCGCCCGGCACGTCCTGTCGCTCTCAGTTCTGGGATCTGCGCGGGACCGAGGCGTCGCACCCTGCGGAGATCCTGGCCGGGCAGCTTTCGAACTAGCACCTGGAGCTTGCGGCCGCCACTGCGGCCTGCGTTCGTTTCGATACTACTAAATGGAACTGCACTGCGTTCCGAGACGAATACCATGGGGGCCGATACCGTGACGGCAGCGTCGTCCCAGGAACGTCCCAGGTCCGTTCCGTTCCATCGGCAAGTGCTCGCGTTCGCCCGTCGATCACTGCAGGAGCTCCTCCACGATCGGAGCGCGCTGTTCTGGAGCCTGCTGATGCCCGTATTCTTCTTCGTGCTGTTCGGGCTCGGACAGGGCGGCGGTGGCAACGGCCGCGAACTCGCCGCGCTTGCGGTCTCGTTTGGTTTCTTCGGATCGCTCACTGTGACGCTCGTCGCATTCGCACAGACGTTGACGGGAGATCTGCAGGTCAAGCGCTACCGAAAGCTTCGCTCGCTGCCGATCTCTCCCACAGCAGATCTACTCGGGCGGTTCCTCGCCGGGTACCTGCTCTCCGTCGCCTCGTTCGCGATCGTGGTCGGCGTGGGTGCGATCGCCGGTGGACGGTACGCGCTTCGGTCCCCGATTTCGCCGATCGTCGTACTCGTTGCCCTGCTTCTGTTCGCCCTCGTTGGCACGAGTATCGCGGTGCTCGTCGCGACGTCCCTGCACGACAGCGGGTACGTGCTCGCCGTCTCGAACGTCGTCTTGATGGGACTCTTCTTCCTGACCGGATACAACGGGGTCGTTCCCCAGATGGCACCGGGGCCGCTCTCTGCGGTGCTCAACGTCGTACCGAACTCGCTGGCGACCCGCATCGCGATCTACCACGTCGTCGACGTGGGCACCGATCCGGATGCCCTCTCGCCGCCGTCGTTGCCAGGCGAACCGGTGTACGTCCTCCTCCTCGCAGCGTGGGCAGTCGGGCTCCTCGCGGTTAGCGGGGCGCTGCTCGGACGCTTCGTCTACGACGGCGACGGGGGTGAGTGAACCGTGGTGACAATCGAAGCGCGTGGCGTTTCGAAGTCCTTCGGCGAGGGGTCCGTGCTCATCGACGTCGATCTCGAGATCGAGTCCGGCGAGACGACGGTCCTGCTTGGCCCCAATGGCAGCGGGAAGACCATTCTCCTCTCGTGTCTCGCAGGGGGATTGCATCCCGACGAGGGCGCGATTCGCATCGACGGCGAACCCCCTGCCGATCGTCGTGACCGCCTCTCCTTCCTCCAGCAGGACGCTCTCGCGATTCCCAATCTCTCTGCCCGGGAGTGCGCGCAGTTCTACGCGGACCTCCATCCCCGTGCGAACGGCGCGTGGACCGATCTTCTCGATCGGTTCGAACTCGAGGAACGCGATCGCCGACTCCGCGATTGCTCGGGCGGCATGCGTCGCAAGCTCGAGCTGGCGGTGACGCTCGCTCCGGAGGTTCCGATCTACCTGCTCGACGAGCCCACGACTGAGCTGGACATGACTGCCGTGGACACGTTCCGCTCGGCCATCCGAGAGCGAGCGGAGGAGGGTGCAGCAGTTGTCCTCGCGAGCCACCTCCCGGGTGACGCTCGCGCGGCCGATCGGCTCGTCTTCGTCGTGGACGGACGCATCGTGGCAGACGGCACGCCAGCGGAGCTGCTCGCAGCGGTCCCCGACGTCGTGCGCTTTTCGGGTGCCGGTGGTCCCGGGCAAGCCGCCCGTGACCATCTCGTCGGTGGCCGAGCGTTCGAGCGTGGCGAGGTCGTCGTCGGGTTCCTCGCGTCAGACAGCCAGATCGAGGACGTGGAAGCGGCGATGGAGATCGGCGGCGGTTCGGCGGTCGAGCTGGACGATCCGACGTACGCGGACCTGTTCAACTATCACGCACACGTGGCCTGAGCGATCTGCTGGATCGAACGGGCTGCTGGTGCCGATCGACCTTTCCGCCCTGGCGGTGAAGCAATGCGCATGTCGAACGCGCTGATCGTCGGCGGAACGCGATTCATCGGCCGGCATCTCGTCGAGGAACTCCTCGAGCACGACTACGAGGTCACGATATTCAATCGCGGGAACCACGAGAATCCCTTCGCGGACCACAATGACGTCGGCCACGTCAAGGGCGATCGCACGAGCGACGCGGCGCTCGAGCACGCCAGAGACGAGGTCGATCCCGACGTCGTCGTGGACTGCGTCGCGTACTACCCCGGCGAGGTTCGAAAAGCGACCGAGATCTTCGCCGACGTCGAGGCCTACGTGTTCATCTCCAGTGGCTCGGCCTACGGCCCGGACGAGATTCCAAAGCGCGAGAGTCAGACCGACCTCGAACCCTGTACCGAGGAGCAGGCCGTCGACGACAGCCACGAGACCTACGGCGCGCGAAAAGCCGAGGGCGACCGCGCGGTCTTCGAAGCAGCCGAGAACGGCGTTCGGGCCATGAGCGTCCGCCCCACGATCGTCTACGGACCACACGACTACACCGGCCGGCTGAACTACTGGACCGAGCGGGTTTGCGAGCAGGATCGCGTCCTCGTTCCCGGCGACGGCACCAACATCCACCACCTCGTCGCCGTCCAGAACGTCGTTCGAGCGATCCGCACGGTCGCGGAGGAGGGCAAAGCCGGGGAGGCGTACAACGTCGGGGATCACCGCGTGCTCACGCTCGGCGAGGTCGTCGAGACGATCGCCGACGGGCTCGATGCCGAGGTCGAGATCGTCACCGCGTGCGATCGTGAGCTCGCGGATGGCGACCTCGAATCGACCGACTTCCCGCTCTACAATCCGAATCCCCACATTCTATCGACGACGAAGCTCCACGAACTTGGCTGGGAGCCCGTCGATCCCGCCGAGGCGATCGCGGAGACGGTGACGACCGAGTACGAGACCGAGCGGGACCCCGGCCCTGAACCGACCGATACGGCTGCGGTGCTCGATCGGCTGGACGGTCAGTAACGCGACGGTCACGGCCGTACCCGACCCGCACTTACTAAACGCAGCCATCGAATAGATCCCCTATGTTCGACAAGTCGACGTGGATCCGGCTGCCACGGAACGTCGTCGTCGGTCACGGCGTCGTCGACGACACCGTGGAAGCGGTCGCGGATCTCCACCTGCACGGCCAGCCGCTAATCGTCACCAGTCCGACGCCGCGAACGTTGGCCGCCGAGCGTATCGCCGAGGACTTCGCCGAGGCGGGCGAGGATCCCGTGATCGTCGAAGTGCAGGAAGCGAACTTCGACGCGATCGAGCACGTGATCGACCGCGCCCGTGAGGTCGAGCCGGGCTTCCTGATCGGCGTGGGCGGGGGCAAGCCGATCGACATCGCAAAGATGGCCGCCGAGGAGGTCGATCGCGGGTTCGTGTCCGTCCCGACCGCGGCGAGCCACGACGGGATCGTCTCCGGTCGCGCGTCAGTCCCCGACCAGGGCACACGGCACTCGATCGCCGCCGAGCCCCCGCTGGCGGTCGTCGCCGACACCGAAATCCTCGCAGACGCGCCCTGGGAGCTGACGACCGCTGGTTGTGCGGACATCATCTCGAACTACACTGCAGTCCTCGACTGGCGGCTTGCCCAGCGACTCAAGAACGTCTCCTACTCCGAGTACGGCGCTGCCCTTTCCGAGATGACCGCCGAGATCCTGGTTGACAACGCGGACTCTGTGCGGCCCGGACTCGAGGAGTCGGCCTGGGTCGTCGTCAAAGCGCTCGTCTCTTCGGGCGTCGCGATGTCGATCGCCGGCTCCTCCCGCCCCGCGAGTGGAGCGGAGCACCTCTTTTCCCACCAGCTCGACCGGATCGCCCCCGGTGCGGCACTCCACGGCCACCAGGCCGGCGTCGGCTCGATCGTGACCGCCTACCTCCACGGGGGAGAACGCGGTATGTGGCGTGACATCCGCAATGCCCTGGATTCGATCGATGCCCCGACGACCGCCGCGGATCTCGGCGTGTCCGACGAGCAAGTGATCGAGGCGTTGACGACGGCACACGAGATCCGCGATCGCTATACGATTCTCGGTGACGGCCTGGAAGAATCGGCTGCGCGACAGGCGGCAACCTACACCGGCGTTATCTGATCGCGGCCGCTCGGCGCCGCCGATTCACTGGTCGGTTACTGCTCGGTCGCCTCCGCAGGTAGTTCGATCTCCTCCGGTGCTGGCATCCAGAAGTAGTCGATCGTGATCCCGAGCGAGAGCGGGAGCGCGATCACGAGCAGCAAAACGACGTCTCGGCCGCCGACGTTGCCGCCAAGACCGAGGACGCCGCTCAGCACCGTCGCAGAGACGACGAGTGCGAGCGGGATCAGGAGGATGGTGTACACTGCTGCGCCCCAGTTCGAGTCGAGCTGGAGCCGGAAGAACCGCGTCAGCACGACGGCGACGACGGTGTGGATCGCCACGATGATCGCGACGCCGATTCCCGTCAGCAACGACATGACCGACTATTCGCGCTCGTCACACTTGCGGGTATCGGAACCATGCGCAATCCCGTGTAGACGCGCTGTGAGAATGTGACGTCGACGCGAGTGACGGGACGCGGCAACGCTACTCCATGGAGATGTACGTTCGAGTATCCGCGACGCCCTCCAGGGACCTGATACGATTCGCGACGGTGTCGAGCACGTCGTACACCTCCTCGACGTCGACCTCGGCAATGATATCGTACTCGCCGGCGACGATGTGGGCTTCTGAAACGGGACCGACGCTACGGAGGGTGTCGACAAGTCCCTCGGACGTGCCAGCTGCCGTCTTCACCATGACGAACGCGTGGACCATCGGCCGTGTGGTACGTTCCCACGTGGCAAAATACTTGCCCCGCAGTGGAGATCTGTCGCGGATCGATCACCGCCGTGCTCACAGGACGTGCATCAGCGTCGTCCAGCGGCACCACGAGACCCGGATCGCATGTCAGCCGTCCCGTTCCGGTCCCGGCGTTTCCCGCCGCGGGTGCAAACCTTCTTTTGGTGGCGGGGTGTAGCTTCCGACATGCGGTTCGTTATCATTGGCGCTGGTCGTGTGGGTCTCCGCACGGCTCGCGTTCTGAAGGAGGAAGGCCACGAGGTCGTGCTCGTCGAGCGCGACGCCGCCAAGGCCGACAGGGCTCGCGGTCAGGGGTACGAGGTCGTCGAGGGCGACGGCTCCCGCGAGGAGATGCTCGAGGAGGCCGGGATCGAGGAGGCCGACGCGCTCGGCGCGCTCACCGGCGACCTCAACGTCAACTTCGCGGCCTGTATGATCGGGAAACACCGGGGCGCGCGCACGGTCCTCCGCATCGACGAGGACTACCGCGAGGAGATCTATCGAAAGTACGCCGCGGAGGTCGACGAGATCGTCTACCCGGAGCGTCTCGGCGCGATCGGGGCCAAGAACGCGCTCCTTGGCGGCGACATCCGGGCGATCGCGGACATCGCCCAGCATCTCCAGGTCGTCGAACTCACGATCACCGACAAGGCGCCGATCCGCGGCTATTCGATCAGCGAACTGCAGCTTCCCGCGGACGCCACGGTGCTCGCGTTCGGCAAGTCCGACGGCCCGCTCGGGATCCCCTCGCCCGACGAGTCCCTGGAGGGAGGTGACCGTCTCGTCGTTCTGGCCGACTTCGACGTCCTCGACGACGTTCGCCAACTCGTCGTCGGCGACGCCGGTCGCGCTGCAGCCGGAGGTGTCAACTGATGGTGACTGCCTACGTCATGATCAAGGCCAACACCGGGGACGCCGATCGGCTCCGCTCCGAGATCGACGACATCGAAGGCGTCGTCGACACCCACATCGTGGCTGGCGACGTCGACCTGATCGCCAAGGTCGAGGTCGAGTCCCCTGGGAAGGTGAAAGACGTCTCCGCGACCTCGATCCAGGCCATCGACGGCGTCGAGGACACGCGGACGTACATCGCGATGGATTGAGGAGGGCTACTTTCCGCTCAGTGTTCTTCACTTGCCAGCGACTGCGCTGCTGGCTCGGTATTGCCCGTCACGCAAACGATCTCCGCGGGAGACGACCACGAGTCGACCTCGCGCCCGTTGCTCGCTCGCGGGTGCAGGTGCTTGGCTCAGCGCACTGCAGGAACGCATCCATCTGTGGGACTTACAGCGGCGTCCCGCCCCGCTCTGCACCGCCGTCCTCGCCGCCAGCTTGCTGTGTCGCCCTGTCGATCAGTCCCGCGACGGGACCCTCGTACTGGTAGCCCGGGATCACGCCCTGGACGTAGGTCCCCTCGACGAAATCGACGATCGCTTTCGCATCGTCGACACCGCTGTCGGCGTTCCACGCGAGGAAGGAAAAGCGAGCCTGGACCGTCGCAGTGCGCCGCACGATCTCGGGATCGGCAGCAGGGTCGACCTCCGCTACGTCGTAAGCGTCCTCGAGTCGGAGTGCGAGCGTCTCGAACCACCCGTCTTCGATGACGTCCGCAACGTCCTCGCCGGCGACTGCCGCGTCGAGACTGGGCATCGAAATCTCGACGTCGAATCGGGCGTCGCGTCCGTCCTGATCCACTGCCTCGGCCGTGACGATCGCATCGAACGGCGTCGTCGTGACCGCGTGGCCGTCAGCCGTCTGCTCGAAAGCGGCGTTGGAATCGAAGGCGCGGACCGCCGGATCGCTCGACTCGTCAGTCATCGTCTGTTGTGAGGCTACGACGCGTGTTGGGGATTGCGATCCGGTTTCCGGGCCGGATTGCAGCCAGGGTTCGTCGCGGAAGACGCCGCCACAATGTCCATTGCGGCACACTGACCGGTCAGCGTCAGTTGTGGACGACCTGCCGGTCAGAGTTCGTCGCGAAAGACCTCCCGGAGTGCGTCCGCGACCGTCTCGAAGTCGTGGAGCGGCCGGGGGTCGGTGGTGACGAACACGCCTTCGCGGTCGCCAGTGACGCGGATGAGGTAGCCGTTCTCGAACGCCCTGATCGTGTACTTGTACTTCCCCAGCTCGGTTCCCTCGTACGCTGCTTGCGTGAGCCGAAAGCCGCGCCACTCGTGGCCAATGAACCCCGTCAGATCGGCGTCCTTCTCGAGGTCGTCTCGAAGATAGAGCTGCTCGAAGTCGTCCTTCGTGAAGTAGGTCACTGAGCGGCAGTTCTCGCCCAGTGCCGTCCGGCTGACACTACGGATCCGATCGGCGACTTCGTCCGCCAGGAGTGCTCCCATACTCGCGGGCACGTGGTCCTCCCCCATAAGTGGGCTGCTGCTTCCCGTGTCCGTGTTCACCTGGTTCTCAGTGCAGCGTTCGTGGGTGTTGCAGCAGCTGCAATCCGCCACCGGCGTTTATACGAGTGCCGACAGTTGCTCGATACATGCCACGATGCCCGGAGTGTGGAACGGCCGTCGAGCGAATCGATGCGTTCTGTCCGGAGTGTGGGACCGCACTCGACGACGTCGAGGAGGCGGATGCTCCCGCTCCCGCCGCCGACGAGGACGGTGGTCGATTCGACTTCGACGGCGATCCATTCGACGCCGACGTCTTCGAGTTCAGTTTCAAGTATCCGCTCTCGAACGGGCTCGGAACGATCGGACTGGCAGCGCTTTTGCTCTTGCTCTCGATCTTCGTCATTCCGTACTTCATGGTGCTGGGCTATAGCGCTCGCGTCGGCCGTGCAGCAGCGATCGGTCGTCGGACGCCACCCGAACTCACCGACTGGTGGGAGCTGCTCGGAGATGGGTTCAAACAGTTCGTCGCAGTTGGTGCCCTGCTGCTCCCCGTCGGCGCCGTCTACGCCGCGTTGCTCTTCGCCGATCAGTACGTCCTGGCCTACGTAATCTACTTCCCGATGATCCTGGCCGCTGCAGCGATCAATCCGGTCTTCTACGGCACTGGAAGTGTCCGCGGTGTGTACTCGAACCTCCGGTTCCTCCGGTTCATCACGACGTCGAACTTCTGGATCGGCATCGCGTACCAGCTCGGGATCTCGATCCTCCTCTACATCGTCGCGTTCGTCCTTTCGATCGTCCTCATCCTGACGATCATTGGGATCCCCGTCGCGTTTGCGCTCCTGTTGGTGTTTCCGGCCTACTTCCTGCTCCTCCAGGCCGCGCTCTGGGGTCGGATCTATCACGACGCTGCTGAAGCGGACGCCGTCGACCCGGTCGAACGTCCTGCGGATGGAACACTCACCTGGTAACGCCGGTGGGCCTGCCACGGCAACTCCCCATCGTTCATGGTTTGCCGTCGGGAATTCTACGGCCGTTTCCGGCCGTTTACGGCGTCCTGACGCTTCGATACCGGCACGCTTATACGGTGCTTGGGGAAACGGTGTAGGAGACGACAACCGGACGCTTGCGTTTCCTGCTCCGGTACCACGCATCCACCGCAATGAGAGAACGCACACGAGCCAGCGAGCGAGCCGAAGAGAGCACGACGGAGGAGGCCGCGGAGGACCTTTCCTGTCCGGAGTGTGGGGGTTTGCTCGTAAACGACGAGGAGCACGGGGAGACGGTCTGTGACGACTGTGGACTGGTCGTCGAGACCGACGAGATCGATCGCGGGCCAGAGTGGCGCGCCTTCGACTCCAAAGAGAAGAACCAGAAGTCCCGCGTCGGCGCCCCGACGACCAACACGATGCACGACAAGGGGCTCTCGACCAACATCGACTGGCGGGACAAGGACGCCTACGGCAATTCGCTGGGCGCCCGGCAGCGCGAGAAGATGCAGCGCCTGCGCAAGTGGAACGAGCGCTTCCGCACCCGCGACTCGAAGGAGCGCAACCTCAAGCAGGCCCTTGGCGAGATCGACCGCATGGCGTCCGCACTCGGTCTCCCGGACAACGTTCGGGAGACCGCGAGCGTGATCTACCGCCGCGCACTCGAGGAGGACCTCCTCCCGGGCCGTTCGATCGAGGGCGTCTCGACGTCCTGTGTCTACGCCGCCGCCCGACAGGCAGGCGTTCCCCGCAGCCTCGACGAGATCTCCGAAGTGAGCCGCGTCGAGAAGAACGAGGTCGCGAGGACCTACCGTTACGTCGTTCGCGAACTCGGACTCGAAGTCCGACCCGCGGACCCCGAGAGCTACGTGCCCCGCTTCGCATCCGGTCTGGAGCTCTCCGACGAGGCCGAGCACCGCGCTCGCTCTCTGCTCCAGAACGCGAAGGAGAAGGGCGTCCACAGCGGCAAGTCCCCGGTCGGCCTCGCGGCCGCCGCGGTGTACGCCGCAGCGCTCCTGACCAACGAGAAGACGACCCAGGCAGCAGTCAGCGAGGTCGCCGACATCTCCGAAGTCACGATCCGGAACCGCTACCACGAGCTGCTCGAAGCCGAGGAGAGCCTCGGCGTCGCCTGATCGGAGCTACACCTCGATTTCTCGCCGATCGAACGCCCCGAGTTCCAGTTCGGTGCTTCGCTGCCCCAGTGATCCACAGCGTCGGCACCGTCCGCGGGTGGAAAGGTTCAATTCGCTCGCCCTGTGCCTCTGCACCATGGACTTCAGCGAGTTCGTGCTGTCGGCGTCGACTGCGGATCTCTCCGACGCCGCCGAGCCGGCGGCCCGAGAGCACGCGGATGCCGTCGAGTTCCGGATGGATCTCGCCGACGACCCACTCGGCGCGCTCGACGCCTACGACGGCGACCTCCCGATTCTCGCGACGAACCGCGTCGAGTGGGAAGGTGGCCAGGCAGCCGACGAGAAAGCTCGGCTGGACGACCTCGTCGCAGCCGCCCAGTACGACGCTGTGGAGGCCGTCGACGTCGAACTCGAGGCGATGCGGCGTGGCGATGCGGCGAGCGTCCCTGACCGCGTTGGTGACGAAGTCACGATCGTTGCGTCGGTCCACGACTTCGATCGGACGCCCTCGATCGACGACCTCCGGGAGCTGGCTCGCCAGACGACCGAGTACGGCGACGTGGGCAAGGTCGTTCCGACGGCCGAGTCCGTCGACGACGTGCCACCGCTTCTCTCGGTCACCCGCGAGTTCTGTGCCCAGGGACGGCCGATCGCGACGATGGCGATGGGCGAGCCCGGCCGGCACTCCCGCGCAGTGGCGCCGATCTACGGCTCTCGCATCGGATACGCGCCCGTCGATCCCACCGACGCCACCGCTCCAGGCCAGTACGACGTCGCGACGCTGTCGGAGCTAGTCGGGCGTCTCGAACCGAAACCCGAAGCATAAACCGTCGCGGTGAGCAAGCGGCCAGTATGGGACGACCGCGCCCGTGGCTCGCCGCCGTGCTGGCCTTCCTCTACCCCGGTCTGGGCCACCTCTACCTTCGCGAGTGGGCGCGCTCGCTGCTGTGGTTCGTGCTCGGCGTCGGGACCGTCGCGCTAGCGCTGCCACAGGACGCCGTCGCCGACGCGAACGTCACCGATCCGAACTCGATCGTGAACGCCTCCGAGACGATGACGGCCGAGGCGTCGACCGTCGGGCTGCTCGTCGTCGTCACGGTGTTCGCGTTCTCGATCGCTGACGCCTACACCATCGCTCGCGGCGCCAAAGCCCGCCGAGCACGCGAGGCGGCTGGCGAGGTCGCACCGGACTGTCCGGTCTGCGGTCGCGAACTCGACGAGGACCTCGACTTCTGTCACTGGTGTACGACGCGGCTCGACAACTGGGAACCCCAGTAGCCCAGTTCCGCTGTCGCAGGGTACCGTTCTTCAGGCGCTCTCGGCGACGAGTCGCTCGTAGAGGGCGACCAAATCGTCGCCGACGGCCTCCAGCGAGAACTGCTCGCTGGTCGCAGCGGCTGCCGATCCGATGTCCTCGCGGAGCGACTCGTCCTCGCACAGCCGCCGGAGGGGCTCGACGAACGCCTCTTCGGCCTTGAGGCAGTCCTCCCCATCTGCGAGCCACTCGTAGGTCGGAATATCTCGGATGACGGGCGCCTTCCCGCAGTGCATCGCCTCCAGGAGCGCCATGCCCTCGTTCTCGTTCTTCGACGGCCAGAAGAACACGTCGCCAGCCGCCATCGCGCCGCGGGGATCCTCGATGTACCCCGTGAAGGTGCAGTTCTCGGGCGAGTTGGCGACGAGCGTCCGGGTTTCGCGGGGCTGGAGGTACTTGTCAAGGGTGCCGCCGGCCGGATTGATATACCCGAACCAGACGAAATCGACGTCTGGCATCGCTTCGGCGGTTTCGACGAACGTGCGGAGCCCTTTGCGCTTGATGACGTGCCCGAACATGAACACGACCGGGGGCTCGAGGTCGTACCGATCGAGGTACTCTTCGCGCAGGTCCGGGTCGTCCCATCCCTCGTACCGGCCGGCGTCGAACCCGTTCGAGATGACCGTCGACGGTGTGTCCGTGTAGCCAGAGCGGATCACGTCCTGGTTGTGCGCCGACGGGCAGATCAGGTGGTCGGCCTGGGAGTAGCCGTAGGCGAGGTAGGGTCGGAGCGGTCTCGCGAGCAGGTTCGAGAAGACGAAACTGTCCCGGAAGTCCGCGGCTGTGTTGTGGGTGTGCGCGACGACCGGCACCCCCGCTCGGTGGGCGCGCTTAGCGTAGTAGATCGACCGCGGGCCGACGTTGTTGAGGTGGAGAATGTCGGCGTCGAGGTCCGGCGCAGTCGTGTACTCGATCCCGCGGCGATCCATGATCGTGCGCTGGTTGTTGACCGACTCCGCGAACCCGCCGGTGATCGTGTCCTCCCACTCGAAGTAGTGGCTGATCTTCATGCGTGAGGGAACGTCGCGGATCTGGTGGCCGGCGGAGCGGTTGGATCTCGGTGCGACGCCGATCAAATCGGCGCGGATCGAATCAGTATGGCTCGAATCGGCGCGGAACGACTACTTCTCGATGATGGATTCTTCGACGGCCTCGCCGAAGTGCCGGGCGGTGTCCTCGTAGTAGATGAGGACCTGGTCGCCTTCCTCGACGTCCGTGATCGCGGTGCGACCGTCGCTCGTCGGGACCTTGATGGTCTCGGCATTCTGGAGGAGCGTCTCCACCCGATCGACGCCGTCGTCGGTCTCGACCTCCGCTTCGAGGCGGAACATCGGCCGTTGCTCGATCTTCGCGCGACCGACGACGGCCTCCCGGGTGTTCCCGTCGGTGTCGACGACCTGAACCTCGTCGCCGCTCTCGAGTTCGGAGAGGTACTTCGTGCCCCCGTCGGGCGTCCGGACGTAGGCGTGGACCGCGCCGGCGTTGACGCGGAACGGTCGGGAGGCGACGTAGGGCGACTCGGCGGTCTCCGCGTGGACGAAGAAGAGGCCGCGGCTCATCGAGCCGACGAGCATGCCCTCGTCGTGTTCCATGAGCTGACCAGTGTCGACGCAGACGCGGTCGGCGGAGCCGGCGCGCTCGATGCCGGTGACCTCGGCCCAGCGGAGGTCGAGCGTCTCGCGGTCGGCCTCGTCGCGGACAGCGACGGTCTCGCGGATTTCGTCAGGGTCGGAGCTGTCGAGCAGTACGGCGTCGGCACCGATTTCGAGGGTCTCGTAGGCCGTGCGAGCTTCCTCGGCCTCGGTGACGCCCGCGATCAGCGTCGTCTCGTCACCGATGCGGGCGATGAGGTTCTCCAGCGGGATGATCTGCCAGTTCTCGCCGATGACGATCGTGAACTCGGCCTCCTGGGCCGCCGCTTCGGCGAAGCCCTCGTAGTCCGAGTCGAAGATGCGCACGTAGGAACCGCTGGCGCGGTCGTCGTCCCGCCGGAGGGTCGAGAGATCCGCAGAGCCGGAGAGATCGTTCGGCAGATCGACGGTGCCGTCGCCCTCGCCGTCCTTGCCGACGACGTAGGCGTCCGCGTTGGCCCCAGCGCCAGCGTCCTCGCCCTCGGCGTCGTCGATCATCGCGGCGTCGCCGCCGGTCGAGAACGCTGCAACGTTCACGTCGCCGAGTTCCTTCACGCGGTCGACGTCGTGCTCGTCGACGAGTACCCAGTCGACGCCGGATTCCAGACCCGCCGTGATCCGGCGCTTTCGCTCCTCCCAGTCGCCGACCTCGTCGTCGGCCTTCAGCCAGACAGATCGCGTCATGTCGGCGACTGCGCGTGCGGGTGGCTTGAACGTGGCGGAACCGTCAGGCGTGGCCACCGGGCAGACGGCGGCGAAAACGGAGACGAAGAAACGACGACGCTACTCCTGTCGGTCGACGTCCACCCGCTCGCGGATGGACTCCAGCGTGTCGGACTCTGCGAGCTCTTCGATCCGCGTCTGGAAGTGCTCCTCGCAGAGGCCGACTTTCACCCCCTCCGACTCCGCCGCGTATGCGGCGGGTTCCTCACAGTAGTGACACTGCATGGTAACCCGTTGGCACCGAGGTGGTTTGAAGGCTGCGTTGTGGATCATTTACTCGCTCGCGGAGGAGCGTCGCCGTGGCGGTGGCTCGGATCGGCCGGACCTCTCAGCCCTCGAGTGCAGCCGCGATGCGCTCCCAGGATCCACCGTCGAGTCCGGCAGTGCCAAGTTCTGTGCCGTGGGCGTCCGACCCGCCCGTCGGGAGCAGGTCGTACTGCTCGATCGCACGTTCGACGAGATCGAGGTCGCCCTCGACCGCCGTTGGGTCCTCCGGATCGACTGGCCGGTCGTAGGGATACCAGCGTTCGACGGCGTCGAGGTCGGCGGTCAGGGCCAGTGCAGCTTCCGGATCGTCGTAGCGGAGCGGATGCGCGAGTCCGACGACCTGGCTGGCGTCCTGGAGCAGCCTGCGGCCCGTCTCGAACGACGGGATCTCCCGGGCGACGAAGCACGGTCTGCCGTCACCGATCAGCTCGTCGAAGACGCCCTGCACGTCGTAGTCGACTGCGGGA
>Ga0207771_100899_pt1 | contig 14975 bp, 13 predicted proteins | sample A23M2SouthBayCA_2_FD_187731 | JGI IMG/M metagenome (GOLD analysis project Ga0207771, IMG submission 187731) | Aerobic enrichment media microbial communities from Eden Landing Ponds, California, USA - A23 M2 (2) (SPAdes) | ecosystem: Environmental > Aquatic > Marine > Unclassified | place...
CCTGACGGGCTACGACAGCGAGACGTTACTGGGCACCCACACCAGCCACGTCAAGGACGACGCCATCGTCGAGCGCGCCGAATCGATCGTCCGGGCGATGTTGCGCGGTGAGCGTCCCGAAGAGGAGACCTTCGAACTGCCGATTCAGCGGGCCGATGGCTCGTCGTTCCCCGCGCAGGATCACATGACGCTGCTGTGGGACGACACGGCGCAGTTCGCCGGCACGGCCGGCGTGATACGGGACGTGACGGCACAGAAAGCGCGTGACGAAGCACTCGAAGGGCTGCTCGGCACGACCCGGTCGTTGATGCGCGCTCAGACGCCCACCGAGGTCGCCGAGATCGTCGCCAGTGCCGCCCGCGAAACCCTGGGCTTCGAGCAGAACCTCGTTCGGTTGCACGACGCCGACGCGGAGACGCTCGTTCCGGTCGTGGGCGCAGCGGACGCCACGACTGCGTCGGATCGACCGGCACGGGACGACGACGACGGCTTCCACGGCGACGCGTTCACCACCGGCACGACCGTCGTCGTCGACGATCTCACTGCCATCGAGGGGTACGACAACGGGCCTGCCGCCTCGGCGATGTACATCCCGCTGGGTGAGTACGGGACACTCACGGTCGGAAGTAGCAGTCCCGCCGCGTTCGACGATACCGATCAGTCGATGGCCGAGATCCTCGCTTCCAACGCTACCGAGGCTTTCGGACGAGTCGAGCGCGAACAGGCACTCTTACGCTACGAGACTGCCGTCGAGAACGTCAACGACATGATGTATGTCCTCGACGAGACGGGGAACTTCCAGCTTGTCACCCAACCACTGGCGTCGCATCTGGGATACGACCGCGACGAAATGCTCGATCGCCATCCGGGGGCGGTCCTCGACGAACAGACGATCGAGCGCTTCGAGCGCGAGATTCAGGCACTGCGCCACCTCGACCGTGGCAGCGTCGAGGTCGAGACGACTCTCGTGACCGCCGATGGGACCAACAGGCCAGTCGAGATCGAAATGTCGCTCATCCCCGGTGATGGCGCGTTTCGCGGGACGGTCGGCGTCGTGCGGGATCTGACCGAACTCAAAGAGGCCCGCGAGCGACTCGATGCGGAGCGGACACGCTTTTCGTTCCTGTTCGATGCACTCCCGGACCCGGTCGTCGAGACGGAGCTTGTCGACGGCGACGCACTGGTCCGGTCGACGAATCCGGCGTTCGCATCGACCTTCGACGTCGACTCCGCGCGAATCACCAATCGTCCGCTTCAGACGCTGTTCAGGTCGCCCGAGCAGGCAACGGCCGATCCCTCGCTGGCATCGCTGACCGACGGCGAGCCAGTGCAGAGTGAGCTGCGCCGACACACCGCAGACGGGTTCCGTGACTTCCTCTTTCGGGGCATCCCGTACCAGCGGGGCGATCGCCGGTTCGCCTTCGGCATCTACACCGACATCACCGAGCAGCGCGAACGCCAGCGCCGGCTGGAGGTGCTCAATCGCGTCCTCAGGCACAATCTCCGCAACGACATGACGGTGGTACTCGGGACGGCAGAGGAACTCCGGCGCCGGAACGACGACGACTCCGAGCGGGCGCTGCTCGACACGCTGCTCCGGAAGGCCGAAGAAGTCGTCTCGCTATCGGACCGCGCCCGCGAGATCGAGGGGGCCGTTCGCCGCGACGCCGTCGACGACGCTCCTGTCGACCCCGGCGAACTGGCGGCGACCGTCACCGACGAACTCGCCTCAGTGTACCCCGACGCCACCGTGAACCTCGACATCGAAGCCGTCCCCTCCGTCGCGGACGCTCGGCTCAGGACCGCGCTCTACGAGACGATCGAGAACGCACTCGAACACAACGACGAACCGACGGTGACCGTCGGTGTGACCGCCCGCGATGGCCACGTCGAGATCACCGTCGCGGACGACGGGGACGGGATTCCCGAGAACGAACTGGCGGTCGTCTCCGGCGATGTCGAGATCACACAACTCACACACGGCACCGGACTGGGGCTGTGGCTGATTACGTGGTTGTCAGAATCCTACGGCGGCACGGCGACGTTCGCCGTCGACGATGGAACGACGGTCACGATCCGTATTCCCGCCACCGACCGATAAGCGCTTACAGCGCCGTTTTGATCCGCTCTGCGAGTTCTTCGTACTGTTCGGTCCCGGTACTCTTCTTGACGTATGCGGTCGGACAGTCGGCATCCGCTCTGTCGATGTTGCTCTCCTCGCGGCCGGTAAAGACGAGAAACGGAATCTCCGGCCGTGACTCCCGAAGCTGTGCACACAGTTCCAGCCCGTCGAGTTTCGGCATCGTCAGGTCGCTCACGACGGCGTCGAAATCGCCCGAAGAGACCCGTTCGAGCGCTGCCTCGGGGTCTTTCTCCGTCGAAACCGCCAGTCCATCTTGTCTCCCCAGAAACGCCTCGGTGATGTCGAGTACGTCTTCGTCTTCGTCGACGATCAGGACCTCGATTGCCATCGTGCCATACGAACGGCATACTCTGGGTTAAACCCCCCGGTCCCGGTGGCATACGTACCTATCGCATCGATTCGAGTTCCTCGAACACCGACCGGTTCGCGCTCAGCCACGTCGTCATCCGGTCGCAGTCGTCGTCGGCCGGCGGAAACACCGTACAGCGGTCTGGGCCGTCCGCGTAGTGGACGACGGTCGACTGGAGGTCGAAGTGTCGCTGCTTGGCCGGCCGTGGTGCGGTGTCGACGGGGTTTCCCTCACAGGCCATATGGTTCACCACACGAATCGGCGTAAAAACAGCTGCTAAGAGTACTATCGAGAGCTATTGATCGGACGAGAGCCGGCCGATCAGGCCGTCGCGCCGGTGTCGACTTCACCGTCGATACGGACGAACCCGTAGTCACACTCCTCGCAGTGCCACTTCGTCTTCGTTCCCAGGTGCATCGTCGTGCTCGCGACCTTCCAGAACGTCCGGTACTCCTCGCAGTCGGGACAGTAATGCTCAAGGTCCATTGCCATACCGAGCGCTTTTCTCCGGTCGTAATTGAAGCTCCCGGTTTTCCAGCCGATATATGGTTATCTGCTATATCGAATTGGTGTGGACAGCCGTTGCGTCTGGGACGAAAGCGATCAGATTGACACGGGAGTCACGCCGATCCAGTCACGAGACCACGAGCCACAGCGCCAGCGGTCGTCTCCTCGTACTTCGGGATGTCTTCCTCGTGGAGCGTCAGGAAGGTCACTGCGCGTATCGCATGTGCGATCCCCTCGGGACTTGGTCCCTGTCGGTCGCCTTTCGAGACCGTCGCGTGCGAACAGATCTCGCCAGTTTCGCGGCGTTCGCTGCGGATCTCGGCCCGATTTCGTCGCTGAAGCCGGGCATCAGAGATCCCTCCGTCGGAACCACTGTTGGCTGGCAATCAGGACGACCACGGCGACGACGAGCAACAGCGCACTCCCGGCGATGTCGTACGCGCCATCGACGAGCACTGCCGGCGGGTCGAAGTAGCGCATCGGCGACACCGCCCCGAGCCATTCGAACTCCGTCGAGACGACGACCGATTCGACAAGCCACAGTGCAACGACGACACCAACCGCGACACGGCCGGCGGTACGGCCACGGCGGACCACCACTCCCGCACAGAGACCCACGGCCGCCCAACAGAGCAAGTACGGGAGCGACAGCGCGTGGAGTATCGCGAGGTCAGTGACCGAGAGTGGCATGGCCACGAGGACCGAGCCGACGTACAGCACGACCGGGACGACCACGTTCAGCACGACGATCGGGACCAGTAGCCCGAGATACTTGCCCAGGAGCACGTTCGTCCGTGACAGCGGTGCGGCGAGCAACGTATCCATCCGATCGCTCTGCAGGTCGCCTGCGACACTCCCGGCGGCGCTGTACGCGAGGTAGCCACCCAGTCCGACGACCCAGGTGAACGTGTAGTACTCGCCACTGACGACACCCTCGATCGAACTAAAATTCTCCAGACCGACGAGTGCCTGCATCGCCGGCGGGATCGAGTCGAGGAGGTCGTCGTACGCCCCGCTGGCGATGATATCCGGGGCCAGTGCGATGAACATCGCGCCCAGCAGTGCGAACACGATGGCGAGCACGCCCGTGACACGAAGGCGTCGTTCGCCCTCGAAACGGGCGATATCGAGGACTGGCCACGCCGATCGGTTCCCGCGGTCGACCGTTTCAGCCGCGCCAGACTCGGAACTCATTGGATATCCCTCCGTGCGAACAGGACGCCGCTCGCGACCAGCAGGACGGCGGCGGCGACGAGCAACACCCCTGCCCCGGCATAGTCGTATTCGCTGGCGGTGAGAATGGCGACTGGATCGTAGTATCGTGTGGGTGAGAGGAGACCGAGCCAGTCGATGTCTGTCCCGTCGGCGACTGTCTCGACGAGGAACGTGGCGACGAGCGACCCGGCAGCGATGCCCTCGGCGATCTGTCGATGCGGCGCGAGAACCGAGGCTACCATCCCGAACGCGCCCCAGAACAGAAGATACGGGATCGACAGTCCGTGGACTGCGACGAGGTCGACGGCCGCGATGGGTTCACCGACGAATCGAGTCCCTGCGTAGACGACGACCAGCACCACGACGTTGACGACGAGGATCGGCGTGAGCAAGGCGAGGAACTTCTCGAAGAGCACGTGCCACCGAGAGACCGGGGCCGCGAGGAGCGTGTCCATCGTCCCGTCGTCGATATCGCCCGCGATGGTGCTTGCGGCGCTGTAGGTCACGTAGACCCCGAGGACGAGCAGCCACCCGAACCAGTACAGTTCGAGCGCCATGAACCCCTCGATGGTCGCGATGACATCCAGTTGCATCGCCTCGACGAGCGCCGGGGGAAACGATTCGGTGAGTGCGTCGACATCGAACTCGTCGAGGATACCGGGAGCGATCAGAACCATCATGGTGGCGAACGCGGCCAGGCCGAGTGCGACGACAGTCGAGCCAGCGAGGCGACGTTCGGACTCGAATCGCGCCGTTTCAAACATCGGTGGTCTCCGACGCTCGGTCTCCGCGTCCGTTTTCGACGTGTTCGACAGCCGTTTCCGGGTCGTGATCGCCGTAAAACCGCATAAATACGTCTTCGAGTGGCGCTTCCTCGATTGCGAGGTCGAGTAGCTCGTATTCGAGCAGATGGCGAAGCAGCGGTTCGTACGCACCGGTATATGTGAACGTTATCGATGTCGCGTCGTCGCCACCGTTGGTCTCCGTAGCGTCGTCGGCCGCCGCCGATCCTCCGCTGAGAGTCACGTCGTGTGCGCCGTCGATGTCGAACTCCGATACCGTGGCCGAACCGGCGATGTTGGCCCGGACGGTTTTGCCGCTCCGGTCGATCAGCGACGCGACCTCTTCGAGCGCGACGAGTTTCCCCGCTCGGATGATCCCGATCCGGTCACACACCTTTCGTACTTCGCTGAGGATGTGTGAAGAGAAAAAGAAGGTCTTTCCTCGCTCTTGTTCGGCCCGGATAAACTCGAGGAACTCCTCCTGTTTGAGCGGATCGAGTCCCGATGTCGGTTCGTCCAGTATCAACAGGTCCGGATCGTGCATAAACGCCATGATGATGGCGAGCATCTGCTTGTTGCCACGGGAATACGCCCCGACTGTACGGTCGAGTGGCGGATCGAACAGTTCGAGGAGTTCGTCGCTCCGAACGTCACCCCGGAGCGACCCGTGATATTCGAGCAGTCGGCGACCGGTAACGGCTTCGTTGAACCCTGGTTCGCTCGGAAGGTAGCCGACGTTCGCACGGACCGTGCGGAGTGCGTTCCCGTCTGTGATGTCCGACCCCAGAACCGTTGCCGAGCCAGCAGTCGGCGATTGAAACCCCATCAGCGTTCGGATCGCTGTGGTCTTTCCGGCACCGTTCGGGCCGAGAAAGCCGAACACTTCCCCCGCTTCGACGTCGAAAGAGAGATCCTCGATACCCCGAACGTCGCCATAGTACTTGGTCAACTCGTCCGTGTGGATAACTGACATGGTCCCGACTGTCGACTGTTCGTCCAACGACGGCATGAATGTACGGTGTCTGTGTTCATGTACCGATCGCCGACCGATCGATACGCTCCGTGGAGACGAGTCTCACCCGTGATGGCTGGTGCGTGTCGATGTGATCGACGGCCGCACGCGAGCAAAAACGGCGTGACGGCCGTCCCCGATCAGGCGTGGTGTTCGATTTCGCGCCGAAGCTGTTGGCGCACCGATGACTGTTCGGTCGACGTGATCGTCACGCGTGTCGTCCGTTCGTCGGTGTCGGTCATCTCGCTCAACAGACCGCCCTTGCGGTCGATTTCGACGAACAGTTCGAGCGCATCGGGACCGGGCTGGGCGACGAGTTCGACCTCGTCGAGATCGCCGTGGAACGGACCCGACTGGACACGAAACTCGAATTCTTGGATGAACCGCGCTCCGGTGTAGCGCCCGTAGGGATCTGCCTCACACTCCGCGGTGTGCAGCGAGAACCCCAGCTCTTCCATCGCGTCGAAGACGGTCCTGAGCCGATCAGTCGGGCGTACGTCGAGGAAGTCCTTGTCTTCGGGGTCGATCGCGAGGTCGATGTCCAGTTCCGTCTCGATCCATACGTCGACGTTGCCGATCGTCACCGGCGTCCGATCGGGGATCTCGATCGATACGTCGCGGATCTCTTCTTGCTCGGGTTCGATCGTCAGCCCTTCTGCGAGGGTAAAGCGGTCGACATCGACCTCCTCGTATCCCTCTTCGGTTCGATACCGGGTCTCGATCTCGAAGCGGATCGTCCCGATCTCCTGTTCGACGTTCCCGCCGACGATCTGTACTTCGGCGTCGACTGTCTCGCCCGGCCGCACGGTGTCGGAGGGCAGGACGGTGTCGACGGAGGCGTTACCGATGCCGATGCTCGCGAGGACGTTCTTCATGACTCCATCCGGGCCTGGGACGTGATCCGGTATAAGTTTCGTGTCGGAATCAGTCCGACGAGGCGTCCCGCTCGGCGTCGATACTCCCGACCGCCGGCGTCGACTGCTCACCGACCGCGGTCTGGAGTTTCCCGACGACGACGGCCGCCACATAGATCACGACTGCGACGAGGACGACCACGCCGCCCGCCGTCGCGCCCGCGTAGTAGGCGATACCGATCCCGATCAGGACGGCCAGTTCCGCGAGGATCACGGAGACGAACAGCGATTCGGTGAAGCTCCGGGAGACCTGTGCGGCACCGGCGACCGGGACGACCAGCATCGCGGCGACGAGGATGACGCCCATGATCTGCATCGCGCCGACGACGACCATCGCGGTCAGCATCACCATGATGCGGTTGTACCAGCTGACCGACAGCCCCGACACTTCTGCGGCGGTCTCGTCGAAAGTGACGTACAGCAACTGATTGCGCGTGATCGCGACGACGACGACGATGACGACGAACAGGACGAGCAACACGGCGGCGCTCTGGCTGGTCACCGTCGAGAGATTGCCAAAGAGGTACTGATTGACCGAGACGGTCAGTCCGCCGGCGTTGAGACTGATGAGGGTGCTCCCCAGTGCGAACCCGGTCGAGAGGACGATCGCCATCGACACGTCGTTGTAGGCGTCGGTCGCTTCCGAGATCAGTTCGATCAACAGGGCCGCGATCATGGCGACGACGACGGCGGTGAGATAGGGCGTTACGCCCAGATCGATGACGGCGTTGAGGAACAGGCCGATCGCGACCCCGGCGAAGGCGGTGTGAGCGAGCGCGTCACCGATCAGCGCTAGCTGTCGGTGGACGAGGAAGGTCCCGATCAGCGGAGCCATCACGCCGATACACAGCGCGACGAGGATCGCCCGGTGCATGAAGCCGTAGGCGAGCACTTCCAGTCCGGTGAGTTCACCGAGCCAGCCGACGAACCCCGACCACAGGTCGAGGACCCAGAACAGCGGTCCAAGGACAGTTTCGAGCACGCCGGTCTGGAGTACGAACAGCAGCGGGTCGATTCCGGCGCTCGTGAGCATGCCGAAGATGGCAGTGCTCATCGGCCAGCCTCTCCGAGGTTCGCGGCCGTCCCAAAGGCCTGTGCGAGCGCATCGCTGTCGACGAACTCGTCGGTCGGACCGTCGAAATAGATCTCGCCGTTGAGACAGACGACCCGCTCGGCGTGTTCGGTGACGGCCCGCAGATCGTGCTCGATCAGCAGGATCGTCATGCCGTCGTCGTTGAGCGACGCCAGGAGGTCGTAGAACGCCTCGACGGATTCGGCGTCGACGCCGACGGTCGGCTCGTCGAGCACGAGCAGGTCGGCCTCGCCCGCCAGCGCCCGCGCGATGAACGCCCGCTGGCGCTGGCCGCCCGACAGTTGCGTGATCCGTCGGTTCGCGAACGCACTCATGCCGACGGTCGCGAGTGCGTCGTCGACGATCCGCTTGTCCTCGGCCCAGAGGAAGCCAAAGCCGACGTGAGGGTATCGCCCCATCTTGACGACCTCCCGCACCGTGATCGGCATCTCCTTGGACGCGCTGGCGTGCTGGGCGACGTATCCCAGCCGCTCGCCGTCGTCGAATCGGTGGGCGGGTTCGCCGAACAGTCGGGCGGTGCCGCTGTCCGGTTCGAGCAGGCCAAGCAGTAGCTTCATGACCGTCGACTTCCCGGAGCCGTTCGGCCCGACGACGGCCACGTACTCGCCGGGATCGATTCGTAGATCGATGTTCTGGACCACCGGTGTGGCCGTATAGCCAAAGTCCACGTCGTGCAGATCGATCACGGGTTCGACGTTCTCTGGCGGCGCGGATCGGTCAGCCTCTGAAACGTGTTCCGTACTCATCGTTTTCACTCGAAGTTACGCCACTCGTCGTTCCAGCCCTCGTACCCGACCTCGGCAGGCGATTTGTTGCCGAGGACGACCTCGAAGGTGGGCATGTTGATGTTGTAGGCAATCTCCTCGTAGCCCCACTGCTGTTCGACCCAGTCCTCGCGGACGCCAGCGTAGGGCGTGACGGGATAGTACGCCTCGACCTGGGTCTCCTCCATCAACTGGATCGCCGGCCGTCGCGCCTCGAAGACGCCGTTGGCGATATACCTGATGTCGTTGTCCTCGATGACTTCCTTGGCCTGCGTGATGTCTTCGGGGGCCACGTCGCCGCTGGCCGCGAGGTTGGTAACGAGCGGGCGCATTCGGACGCCATAGCGGACGCCGATGTACTGGAAGGCGTTGTGTGCAGCCAGTTGCACCACGTCGCGATCCGCTGCGTCGAAGATTGCCTGATAGTCGCGATCGATCTGGTCGATCGTCTCGGTCTTGTACGTCTCGGCGTTGTCACGGAAGGTGTCCTCGTACTCGGGTGCGAGTTCGACAAGGCCCTCGGTGATGTTGTCGATCGAGGTCTTGGCTCGCCGTGGGTCGAGCCAGAAGTGGGGATCTTTCCCCTGTTGCTGGCCGACGCCCTCCTCCTCGGGATCGAGGCTGGCCGCCAGATCGACCAGTTCGACGCCCTTCCGTGAGTTGATTAGTTGCGTGTCGACGCCGTCGTCTTCGAGCGTCTGAATCGCACGGTCGGCCCACGGCTGGAAGCCCGGCCCGACGTGGATGAAGGCGTCGGCCTCGATGATCTCTTTCGTGACCGACGCGTTCGGTTCCCAGCCGTGACCGTGCAGTCCGGTCGGGACGAGATTCTCGATCGTGACCGGTGTTCCATCCGCGATGTTGCGTGCGAAATCGAAGAAACTGAAGAAGGAGGCGACGGCGACCGGACCATCGTCAGTCTCGCTCCCCTGCGCGCCGCCGCTGTTTACCGCTGACTCTGCACCACCGAGACAGCCGGCCATGCCTGTCGTGAGCAGCCCGCCCGCACCAGCAAGGACCGACCGCCGCGAGACCCTCTCGCCCGTCGTATCACGTTCTGCGTTCATTCTCGATTGGATATAGTGCGACCCTATGATATAGTAGTTACTATCGAAGTAAAAGATTAGACCAATCTAATCTTTGTGGCCGTCCGGGCATCATATAAGTCGCTGGCAGCCCCAGCCTCGACCATGACGATCTACACCGGCCGCGGTGACGCCGGCCAGACCGACCTCCGAAACATGGAGCGCGTGTCGAAAGACAGCAAGCGCATCGAGGCCTACGGCACCGTCGACGAGGTCAACGCCCTCGTCGGCGTCGTCCGTCCGACGGGCCACGACGATATCGACGAGACACTCCGATCGATTCAGAACCACCTCCACGTCGTTCAGGCCGACTTCGCCAACCCCGACCCCGACGAGGACGATCCCCAGATCGCACAGCGCCACGTCGACGAACTGGAAGACAGCATCGACGAGGCCGACGCGGAACTCGATCCGCTCACGCAGTTTATCCTCCCTTCCGGCTCCGAACCCGGTGCGAAACTCCATCACGCCCGGGCCGTCTGCCGGCGGGCCGAACGTCGCGCGGTGTCGTTTTCGGCCGAGGAACCGGTCAACGAGGACGCCATCGTCTACCTGAATCGGCTCTCTGACGCGCTCTTTACGCTGGCCCGACTGGTGAACAAGCGCGAGGGCGTGCGCGAAGAGAATCCCGAATACTGAGCGTCCGCTCCGCGCTGGAAATTTTCGCTCCGTATGGAAACGCTCTTAGCCCGGACAGACACATCTTCGTGCATGAGCAACGGGGACGACGACGGCGAGGGCGCAGAGAGTCCGGTCGTGACTCTCGACAGTCGCCTCGACGACGCGGCCGAGGCACTCGACGCCGCCGACACGGAGTCCGATCTGGACGACGTGGAAGCGACACTCGACGAGATCGAATCGGACCTCGAAGACGCGGACCTGCCGGAACCGGACGAGGACGACGAGGACGCCGAGGACCCACGCGAGGAACTCGAATCGCGCCTCTCGGACCTGCGTGACGATCTCGACGACCAGCGCGGTCCCTACGTCGAGGACGTCGCCGAGATCGTCGAGAGCGCACAGGCGACCGTCGCGGACAGCGAGTGGACCGAAGACGGCGAAGACGAGGCAGTCGCCGCGGTCGCGGAGTTCCTCGACGCCGCGGGCGAGCACTACGACATCGACGCGTCCACTGGCGACACACCCGCCGAAGCCGCCGACGCACTCGGTGCCGTGGCCGACACGCTCGCCGACTCTGGACTCGACGCCGACGAGGACGACGAGACCATCGCCGGTCTCCTCGACGCCGCCGAGGCGCTCGAAGACGACCTCGACGCGGCCGAGACGTGGGACGACCTCACCGTTCAGGAGCAACTCGACGCACGTGGGTTCTACGACGTACTGGACAACGAGAACCGCAAGGACTTCCCGCCCGAGTGGACGGCGCTGAAGATCTACGCCAAGCGCGGCGAGGTCGAGCCGATGCTCTTTGGACTGGACAAACTCGGCGACTCCGATTTCATGTCGGAGTACGTCCTCGATCAGTTCCTCCACATGGGCAGCGAGGCCGCCGAGGCCTTCGACGAACTCCACCAGCGCTCCCAGAAGCGCAACAAGCGACCGATCCGAATCCTCGGGAAGATCGGCGACGAGCGCGCGGCGGAGACCTTCCACGACTTCATCGACGGCGACGGCGATTCCGCACTCCAGAAGGTCACCCTGCGCGCGCTGGGTGAGATCGGGAGCGAGGAGTCGGTTCAGCCGGTCGCCAACCGACTCGTCGCCGAGGACGAGGAAGTCCGATCGGTCGCGGCCCGCGCGCTGGGTCTGCTGGGCGATACGCGCGCCATTGCCCCGCTCGAAACCGTCCTCGACGAGGACGACAGCGATTCGGTGCGGGCCTCCGCCGCGTGGGCGCTGCGCCAGATCGGCACCGAACGTGCGCTCGATGTTGCCAGTGCCTACACTGACGACGACGCCTATCTCGTACAGGCCGAGGCCGAGAAGGCCGCCGGCGTCTGAGACGATCCGTTTTCCGACTGTTTAAGTTAGAAGACGCGTCCATCCCGGTTCGATGGACCGGACCGCGGCGCGGATGGTCGCCTGCATCGTGCTCCTCTCAGCGACGGCGACACCAGCCGTCGCCACGGCCAACACGGTCCCACAGCAGTCCGCGACCTTCTCACATCCGACCATCGTCGCCGCATATCCCGACCCGATCGCCGACGGCGACACGGGAGAGTTCGTCGTCCTCGACATCCCCGAAGCGGCCGACACGACGAGCTACAGCTTCACCGACGGCGAGACGACCATCTCGCTTTCGAACGTCACCGAGCACGGCCGGATCGCACTCTCAGCGACGCCCGACCACGCGCGCACCAACACGGACGCCACCGTCGTCGGCGTCGCGTCGCTCTCGCTGGCCAACGGTGGCGAACGACTCCAGATCAGGCGAAACGACACCGTCGTCGACCGGGCGGTGTACCGTGACACGGAGGAGGGCCAGGTCGCGACGTGGAACGGCACTCGCATCCGCTGGGCACCGATCGGTGCGACCGACCGCCCGGTCGTGCGCGCCGAGGATGGCACCGTTCGAGCGTTCGTCCTCCCCGACGCACCGACCGTCCCGACCGACACGCTCCGCGGTGCAGAGCAACGGATCCTGCTCGCGGGCTACACGCTCACCTCGGACCGTGTCGTCGACGCGCTGCTGGCCGCCCACGAGCGCAACGTCACGGTCAGGGTCCTCCTCGAAGGCCAGCCAGTCGGCGGGCGAACGCGACGAGGAGCACGCAGCCTCGACCGCCTCGTCGCCGCCGGGATCGAGGTCCGGCTGCTCGGCGGTGCCCACGCCCGCTATGAGTACCACCACGCGAAGTATGCCGTCGTCGACGACCGGGCACTGGTGCTCACCGAGAACTGGAAGCCGTCGGGTACCGGCGGCCACAGCAGCCGCGGCTGGGGTGTTCGGACGAACCAGACCGAGGTCGTCGACGGGCTGGCCGCGACGTTCCGGGCCGACGCTGGCGGTCGGGACGCGATCCCGTGGGACCGCTTCCGGCGGGGCCGCACCTTCGAGGACGGCGAGCGATCGACCGCGAACTACAGCCAGCGAGTCGCGCCGGCGACCGTGGCAATCGAGGAGACGACGCTGCTGGTCACCCCCGACAACGCACAGGGGCGACTCGTCGAGACGCTTGACCGGGCGAACGACTCCATCGACGTGATGCAGGTGACCGTCGGCTACGAGAGCGACCTCGCCGCGGCACTCCGCCAAGCCGCCCGGCGTGGCGTCGCAGTGCGGCTCCTCCTCTCGAACGCGTGGTACGTCCGCGAGGACAACCGTGCGCTGGCCGAGCGCTTTCGCGAGTGGGCGAGCGCGAACGACGCGCCCCTGACCGTTCGCCTCGCCGATCCCGGCGGTCGCTACGGCAAGATCCACGCCAAAGGTGCCGTCGTCGACGATCGGCGCGTGGTGCTGGGGAGTCTCAACTGGAACGAGCAGGCGGCGACGAGCAACCGCGAGGTCGTGCTCCTCCTGGGTGGCGCGGCTATTGCCGACTACTACGGGTCGGTCTTCGACGCCGACTGGCAGGGTGGGCGCTCGCAGATCCCCTACGGCCTGCTCGGGGCCGTCGCTGGCTGTCTCGGACTGGCGGTGATCGTCGGGAGAAAGATCAGCTTCGAACGTCGGTAGTTAGTCCTGACTCAGGACGCCGGTGCTCTGGAGATCTTCGTCGATCTCTGCGTCGGCCATCTTCTCGACCAGTGCGTCGATGACCTGCTCGCGCATGCCCTTGACGAACTTGATCGAGCCGACGACGAGGTGGCCGCCGCCGCTGACGCCGCCGCCGTCGATCTCGGCGGTCAGTTCGGTGACGTACTCGGGGATGTCGAGGCGCACACCGTCGGAGCGAAGCACCGCGAAGTCCGGGCCGTAGCCGATCGTGATGACGGGGTCGCCCGTCTCCTCGACCTTGCGGTCGTGGATCTTGCCCGTCGTCTTCCCCGGCGCGGGGTAGGTAAAGCGGTGGGCGTGGTGTTCCACGTCGATCCGGTAGAGGTGGGCACCGTTGTCCAGCCGTTCGTGTTCGAGGTGTTGCATCGCCCCATCGAGCTGGGTGTCCACGTCCCGCTCGGCTCGCGTCGAGAGGAACTCGACGATCTCCTCGTGGCGCTCGCGGTCGTCGCAGTTGACGTTGAGCGCGTCGTCGATCAGCTCTCGTCCGTCGTCGTATTTGAGCCAGAACGTGGCGTAGTCGAGCGCCTCGCCGATGTCCTGCAGGTCGTCCTCGTCGTAGCCCTCCTCGCGAGCGAGTTCGATATAGTCGGGCATGGCCTCGCCCTCCGAGCGGTCGGAGATGCCGGCCACGGCGGGGACGTGGCGCAGTTCGTCGGTCAGCGACGGGTCGATCATGCGCGCGAGCTCGACGCACATCATCCCGGTCGTGATCCGGTAGTCCTCGTCGTGGAGGTAGGGGTTGACGTGGGCGTCGATCAGCGGCTCGACGGCCTCGGGATCGGGGTGGTGGTGGTCCAGCACGACGACGGGAATGTCGTAGTGACGGAGGTTCCGGTAGGCCGGCGTGTCTTCCTCGGTCGACCCGTTGTCGAGCATCAGGAGCAGCGGGAGCTTCTGGCCGTGGCGCTCGCGGTTTTCGAGCGCGAAGTTGAGGTCGCGGGTGACGTCTTCGAGTTCGTAGTAGGGTGCCTTGCTCGGGAGGCGCTTGAGCATGTGGCGGCCCGCTTCGTCGTCCTCGTAGTTGTCCGCGATGAACCGTTCGAGCGCCAACTGGAGCGGGACGCTGGCACAGAGACCGTCGCCGTCGGCGTGGTGGCGCATTCGGATCGGACGGCCTTCCAGCACGGTCCGGCGAAGCTGCCGGGCAACCGCACGCAGGTCGTCCCAGAGCTTCTCGAAGGCCGGCCACTCGACGAGCGGGTCGATGTCGGCCGGTTCGGCGAGGTCGTCGAGCGCGGCGTCGATGCGCTCGCGCACCTGAGTCTCTGCGTCGTCGGTGAGGACGGTCAGCTCGTCGACTTCGAGCTGAACGCCGCCGTTGCGGCTCTCGACGCGGCCCGTTAGCTGGACCACGTCGCCGACTGCGACGCCCGGGAACGCGCGAACACCCGCTTCGTCGAAGGCCGCACAGGGGACGACCCCGCTCTCG
>Ga0207771_100900_pt1 | contig 14946 bp, 3 predicted proteins | sample A23M2SouthBayCA_2_FD_187731 | JGI IMG/M metagenome (GOLD analysis project Ga0207771, IMG submission 187731) | Aerobic enrichment media microbial communities from Eden Landing Ponds, California, USA - A23 M2 (2) (SPAdes) | ecosystem: Environmental > Aquatic > Marine > Unclassified | place...
CTGCACGGGATTGGCGGCCTCGCCAACTTGGACGCTCACGGTAAATTGGTTGCCCTTCTGAACTTGGTCCGATACCAACGGGCGGAGGGGGGGATTGTTTCCAAGATCTACAGTAAAACTTTTCGAAGCCCAGTCAGAGTGAGCCCCCTCATTATCTTCGGCACGAACCTCAAACGTGTAACTTCCTTCAGAAAGATTCGAGTAAGATTTACTGTTCGATTGGGTAGTACCCTCATCACTCTGATCACCCGACAATTGATATTCATAATGTGCCACATTTCCATCTGGATCATCGCCTTGGAAGGTAAATTCAACATCTTGGCGGTTAATAGTACCTTCAGGACCGCTGGTGATTTCTATAGTTGGAGGTTGATTATCGCTACTAATTGTAAAATAGTCATCACTTACATCATTTCCTCCTGCACCATTCAATTCGATTACTTCGACTCTATAAAAATTGCTTGTTTCCAAATTTGTTGGCACAGTCCATTCAACACTGCCATCAAGTTCAACATCTGAAGCTATCGTCTCGACTACAGTACCATTCTTTAACAATCGTAGATCAAGGAGTCCCGTTACCTCTTCACTACTCCATTCAATAGTATGGGTACTGCCTTTTTGCCAATTCTCACCACCATTAGGCTCAATTACGTTAACCGTTGAATTAGTAATAACCTCTACCGTTTGATCTGCTTGATTATTATCATCCTCACTTGATTCATCTACAGCATCATCTATATCACTGATAGCGCCAACAAAATAGGTTCCAGCTGATAAATCTGTCCTCAGTTCAATGGTTTGTTCTTTAGTTTTTGTTTCATTTGCAGGTATTTCACCAAAATCATAGAGTGTACCTATTGCGATATCTGATCTAGTTATATTATTATCTTCTGATAAATATATTTGGGTTTCATGGCTACCCGCTACTGCATCACCCGCATTATTTTCTCTAACGGTTCCTAAAAGTCCTTGTCCTGGTGAAATTTTATCTTTAGATAGTGATATTTCAATAGGAATTAAATTCGGTTCACCTGTGGTTTCCCAATGAATCCTAAACTCAAAATAGTCTAAATTTCCTTTATCCTGCTCAAATCTGTCATATATCAAAACACCCCAATGTTGGTTTGCTCTTTCACCATTAAAATAATCAGTTGTTCTCCAATCTAAATATATATCAGCATCATCCTCAGCATCATCATCATAACCCCCATCCGTTTCACCTCCTAAGTTATCGTAAACTAAATTATCTTCTTTAACTTCTGAGGTTGTAGATGAATACAGGTAGATCTCATAATCTTGTGCAAAAAAGTTACTTGCATCAGTATATGGAATAATTCTTAGACGATATTCTACATTGGTCACTTCAGCCCCATCTGGTGCAAAATTATCATTAGTAAAATATCTAGCCATCGAACCTGCATCAGGTATTTCCCACGGACCAGAAGCTGAAAGTAAAGTAGTATTCGTTTCAAGACTTCCCATATTATCCCTATCAGAAATACTATCCTCACCTGAGGATATTTTAACCGTCGTTATACCTTGATTTTTACCTGTTTTTTCAATCTCTTTTGTAATATTTAACTTCCCGCTTTCACCTTGAGTCTCTTGAGTATCTTGGGCCATCGTATTTAATGAGAAAAGTGCAACTACTGCAAAAACAAATAATGAAAAAATCAATCGTTTAATAGAAAACATAACTTACCCCTTTTTATTCTTGATTTATAAGCTAAGATTCCTAATTCCTTTCAATCAATAAACATTCAAAAATAATTATTTAACGAGCAACATTTTCCGGGCAAGGATCTTTTCGGTGGTAATAAGCTTGTATATATATACTCCACTAGATAACCCGTCAGCATTGAAGGTTACCTGGTGGCGACCCGCCTGCTGTATGCCCGACGTCAATGTCGTTATTTTCTTACCCGCCATACTATATACATGCAAGGCCACCTGCTGGCGTTTGTCCAACTGATAGGTGATCTGCGTACTCGGATTAAACGGATTTGGATAGTTTCCCAGCAAGCGCACCGTACGCGGCTTTTCTTGTTTTTGGCCGGTGCCCTGCAAGGATACCGAAACCTCATCTGCCAGGGTTTCCGTATCCCCCTTGTCATCCATTATCGTTACATCTCTCAATGCCACCGAGGCCCGTTCCGCTGTCGACTCTAGGTGCACCTCGGCTACTTGTCCCTGACCAATCCGCTGATCAGAGGTCGCCGAAATACCGAGCCCGGCACGACCTTCCTTATTTTGCACCTCCGTCATGGATACATATCCATCCCGGTCATAATCGTGCTGCAAGGCCATTATCTTCGTTTCTCCAGACTGATAGGACAGATCGAAGGATACTCCGTACAGGTCGGTGTAACGCTCATTTATTAGCTTCATCCGGTAGTTATTCTCGCCCGTCTTTACCAGTTCATACTCCAGGCCCTCACCTGTCAGACTCCTATCGGTGCCCGAACGGCTGGCGACTACGCTGTTGTTGGTCGAATGCGTCTTGCCATAGTTAAATCCAATGCATAGTATATCGGAGCCATCCACTTCACCATCCCCATTCGCGTCGGCATAGGTGGCTTCCGGCGGATCCCAGCGTGGGACGGTATATGCCTTCCATTCACAACCCTGATCGGATTCACTGCGGGCGGGCCCCGTCAAGCCGTAATAGGCACCGACCGGCAAAACGTCGGCTCCGTCAACTTCTCCATCACTATCATTATTCATGTCACCGGGCCAGACCGTAAGCCCCACCACAATAGTGGTAGTGGCCGACTCCGGACTCAGGGCAATATTGTTCTGGGCCGGATCCTTCGCCGTCACATCCTGCAGACCAAAACTGACCTCGGTCTCGGAGCTAATATCTGAACTAGCATCAAACGTCAACTCTAGTAAGGTCCCATGACCGTCAACCCCGCCGTCGCCCGACTTGCGGCTCATTCCAACATCCACAATACCGTTGGACGACTCGTTGGTTACATTGCTGACCAAGTCGTCTCCGAGAAACGAACCCAACTCATGATCCACATAGGACATATGCGACTGGTTGTAGGTCAACTCAAAACTCGTCCCGAACAGATTCTGCACGGGATTGGCGGCCTCGCCAACTTGGACGCTCACGGTAAATTGGTTGCCCTTCTGAACTTGGTCCGATACCAACGGGCGGAGGGGGGGATTGTTACCATTATTTTGTAATTCAATATTTAGTCTTCCATGACCATATAAATTATCCTTTCCCGGGTTTCCCATATCAATCGCCGAAGAGTATAAATCTTCTATAATATTCTCATTATTTTGTTGTGGATTGTTTGATAACTTTAATGCAAGTGCACCAACTGTATGAGGTGCGGCTGCTGACGTACCGTAAAAACTACCGTAACCCGAGGTTGATACTCCATCAGGCCCCATTACATCAGGTTTTATAAATGAGTCAGTAAACTTGCTATCATTAGTTGGACCTCTAGCACTAAATGTTTCCAAAGGACCTGAGACCCAATCATTATGAGAAATCGCACCTACGGTCACAACTTTCTGCTCATTTGCTGGTGCTATCAGACTACTGGAAGTTTTATTATATTCGAAATCTTTATTTCTCCTACTAAAAATTTCAATATCTGGTGTAGAAGGAGCTGAATAATTTTCAATTGCGAAATAGTAATTGTCGGCTGTTGATACAGTATAATCGATTGTCTCAGTAGGAAATTGACCTTCGGAACCATCTTGTAGTCCTTCAGAACTACTAACTAATACTAAATCGCCACTAGCATCTGTACGATATAAGTTCAAATCATAATCCTCAGCCTCATGGGGCCAAGCATCCCAACTCATATATAGTGTGATCTGCTCTCCCTCTTCGACATATCCAATACCTTGCAATTCATCCCCAGAAGAAAATTCAATAAAATCATTATCATTTGAATCGTTCCAACTACCTTGCCAATGGTTCTGAGCCCCATTACCCGCACTATTTACAAAAATAACCCCTTGATCGTTAGCATCTGCCGCAATATTTGCGATAACGCCCGTTCCATCATAAAAGTTTGTATTCCACCATCCATAAGAATAGTTAATAATATCAACCCCATTGTTTATAGCAGCATCCACCGCATTTCCTAATTCTACCGAGGTGCTATGCTTCATGAGATAAAGATCAGCTGCAGGTGCTATATCATGAATTATTTCTGCTATATCTGTGCCATGGTTACCCCCTGTTTGGAAATCATCATCACTGGTAAAATCTTTTTTATAAGCAATTACTGAATCTGGAACATCTCCAGAGGCGCGAACTTCTGATAAGTTATCAAAACCACCATCAATTATAGCTACTTTAACCCCCTCCCCCTTAATTCCTTCCTCTTGAAATTTGTCTGCATTAATTAATTCTACTCCTTCACTCGTATCAACTTTATAGGGTTTTGAAGGATGGGGGGGAGCAATATAATCGATTTGTTGGACTCTCTCAGCTATATCCACCAAATGATCAATGGGAAGCAATAATTGTACATAGTTTTTATAACTTGATTCAAGCTTACCATTAAATTTTTCAACTTCTTGTTCCAAAATTGATATAGAACTTTCAGAACTAATTTTGACAATCACCTGAACTTTACTAGCATTATCTTGCAAGTCAATATCCTGCCACTTCTGATCTGAAGAATTAATTCTTTCATTTTTATATGCTTTATATAACTCAGATAGTTTTGAATTAATTTTTTTATGTACTAAGTCTTTTTCTGGCTTATCAGTTTTTTTCCCTAATTTTTGAGAGTAACCTGTATTAATAACTAGCATTAGGATTACCAACATAATGAATACTCTATCGACTGTAATCTTTTTCCCACCCAACAAGTTATCGAAGTATTTCATAATCTGATTCCTTTCTTTGTAATTTACATAACATTTATATTCCTCTTAATTATTAAGTCTGCATAAATTTTTAACATCTGGCGCCAAGTGGTAATTTTTTTGGTGCATTGAGCAAACAATAATGAACCATGTTTATTTTTGGACCACCTCATCCGTCCACTGCCACATATTCTAATACGTTTGCGTTACCCTCGCCTCGTGCTGCCCGTCCCATTAATTTCCAGGAGCGAAGCGAGTCGGCAGTGAGCCTAAAAGTAGCAGTTGTCGGGGCAGCATAACTGTCACCCTTTGGTCGCCGGAAGTTTTTGTGGGATGTTAGGCGTGGCGCCGGATTGACGCCGAGAAGTGCTGTCGATTTCCCTCAAACCCACGGAAAAAGCTTGTCACTGATCTGTGCAACGTATTTCGTAAATATGACCTCAAACTACAACCCAGATAAAGGTTGGGCATGCTGGCCAAGAATTAAATAATTTTTTGCGTACTAATATTGCCTAGGTGAAGAGAACGACGCAAAAAAATGAAAACCACTTTTTATTCAAGCATTTAACACATCTTGTAACTTCTCCCCAGGTAGGAATAGGTCCTCTAGATTGATATTATAAATTAATTTATAAAGGTTTAAACATTCGGGGATAATTAATTTATACACTTCTCTTTTTAAATAACTTATCGGGGATTCCTGAAGATGCTTCGATTCAATAACCTTCGTTTTGAAGCTCGTACCAAAGCTTTTTCTTTTTTTGCACTTCTTTTAACCTTCTTCTTCGCCGCGCCGTACGCCCACGCCCAAGTCAGTGGGACGATCGACAGCGATACCACGTGGTCGAGCTCCACGGTGACGGTCAGCGATACCGTGATCATCGCCGAAGGGGCTGTGCTGACGATCGACCCTTCCGTCACTGTCCGCTTCCAATCCAACACGGGCCTCGTCGTTAAGGGCGGACTGGTGGCAGACGGACAGCGGCCTTCCGACCGCATCCTCTTTACCTCGGATGCGTCTTCGCCGGCGCCGGGCGACTGGAACGGCATCACGTTTGTCAACAAGTCGGATGTCGGCTCCTACCTCGACTATACCACGATCGAATACGCCGGCGGCGGAAGTACCGAAAGCAACGTCTTTTACGACACCGGCGCGTTCGGGGTCCCCTTTACCCACTCGATTATCCGTCACAGCGGCGGACATGGCATGGACTTGCGGGCGTCCGACCCGAATCTCGACAGCCTGGTGGTCCGCAATAACGACGGCTACGGGCTCTTCTCGGATGTGTTCAGCAATTTCGAGCTGACGAACTCGTCGGTCGTCAATAATACCACCGGCGGAATCCGGATCGCGGTGAATGCGGGTCCGACGATCAGCTCGAACCGCATCGACTCGAACGATACGGGCATCTTCATGGACAGCGACGCCAAACCGACGATCACCGATAACAAAATCCGCCACGGATCCATCGGCATCCATATTATCGAGGTCGGTTCGGTCCAGCCGGAGATTCAGAACAACCGCATCGCCGCGAATTCCCAGTACGGTATGCTGAACGACACGCCCACCGGTACCGTAGTGGATGCGGAGTTCAACTACTGGGGACACGACAGCGGACCGTTTCATCCTTCCACCAATATCAACGGACAGGGGAATGAGGTCAGCGATTATGTCAACTACGACCCCTGGATCAATGAAACGACCCTCTCGGTTACGGAAATCACCAGCGATATCAACCGGGACACCACCTGGAAGGACGGTGTGTTCTGGATTAAAAATGATATCCAGTTGAACGGTTCGTACACGCTTACTATCGAGCCGGGCGTGATCGTCAAGTTTGCTCCCGGCACCCGACTGCGGGCCGACGGAGTCCTGCATGCTGAAGGGACCGAAAATTCGAGAATCGTGTTTACCTCTGAAAAAGACGACAGCTATGGCGGCGATACCAACCAGGACGGGATGGCCAGTACGCCCTCGAAAGGGGACTGGAATCGCATCGATATCCGGAATGCCTCGTCCGTACTGGAATATGTAACCGTCAAATACGGGGCGAGCACGAATCGAGGGGCTCTTCATGTCAGGACGAACGGCAGTCTGTCAATTTCGCACCTGTTTCTAACCCAGGGCGCCCGCAACGGTATCCGGATCGACAACGGAAGCTCTTTCCAGGCCGACAGTATCCACATCAGTGAACATGACCACGCTATCCGCAACCGCGAAAACAGCCTGTCGGTCACCGTTACCAACTCGGTCCTCGAAGATAACAACTACAGCGGGATCAATTCGTACGGACCGATCCGGAAGGTAGCCAATACCACTATACGCGATAACGGGGGATCCGGAATCCACAACACGAATGTCAGCGGTCCACAGATCTTCGAAAACAACATGATCAAAAACAACGGGGGGCACGGACTGGTGGCCCGAAACAGCGATACCACCATCGTCATCCGAAACAACGTCTTCGAGGGTAACAACCATGAAGGCTTTATCACCAGCCAGGCGAAGATTATTGACAACACCATGCGGTCGAACCGCTATCCGTTCGGCATCCACGATAAACTCGACTTCACATACACCGATTCGCAGGGCAGCGACAACAACGTGATCGAAAACAATACGTTCAACAATGCCATCCGACTCACGGGCAGTTTCCAGGATACGCTGGCCAATAACGTGCCCGCGGATATGGATACGAGCGTGTATGTGGTGCATGGTAATGACGTGCAGGTCAATGACGGGAACAGCCTGACCATCGATCCGGGCGTGATCCTGAAATTCAAGGAACGGGGGACCCAGTTTAAAGTCGATGGTAAGTTAACGGCCGTGGGGACCTCATCCGATCCCATTGTGTTTACTTCCTGGCGGGATACCAGCTACGGGGGACATACGCACAAGCCGTCGGATGATACCCCTCCCTCAACGCGCGACTGGAACAACCTGCGCATTGAAAACAGGGCCTCTTCCGATTCCCGGCTGGAACATATTATTGTTCGTTATGGCGACGAGAACCTCTACGTACGACCCGAATTGAACCATCCCATCGATAACCTGACGTCCGAGTTCGGTCGGCACGGCTTGGTGCAAGACCGCAATGTAACGAATACGCTGCTGAACAGCACGATCCGGGGAAGCAGCGGACCCGGTATCGAACTCCGCCGCGGCGAAATGACCGTGCGCAATTCCACTATAGCGGATAATGGCAATGACGGCATGCTGGCCTGGGGACGGAATAACGCCGCCTTCCGCGAGGTGTCCAATTCCACGATCAAAAATAACAACAACGAGGGCATTCGCGTGAACAATGCCACGATTCCCCAGACGTTCAAGGGCAATATAATTCGGGGGAACGGCGGACACGGCATCTATAACTACAACTCGCAGGTCTACCTCGATGACGTGCAATATATCGGCAACGTGATCGAAAATAACCAGGGGGATGCCGTCGTCAGCTCGGCGGCCCGGTTCATCGATAACGAATTCATCAACAACCGCTATCCCCTGGGACTCACCGGTCAACTGGGCAGCCGCTATGAAGACTCGGACGGCAAGGACGGCAACATCATCCGGAATAACCGGTACAATGATATCATCCGTATCGCCGGGGCGGTTCAGGGGACCCTGGATACGACGGCACCGGACTCGATAAACCTCCGGCACTTCATCGGCAAAAACGGCATGGCAGTCGGAAGTAATGACTCGCTGTTCGTCGATTCCAACGTAGTCTTGAAAGTGACCGACAGCGATTTCTATGCGGATGACAACAGCTACCTCCGTTTTGCACCCGGCGCCGTCGTAAAGTTCAAAGGCAGGGGGACCCGGCTGGAGGTGAATGGCCATATCACCGCCGACGGGACCGAACAGGCGCCGATCGTCTTTACTTCCTGGCGCGATACCACCTACGGGAGCATCACGTATGACACGACCAATCAGACGCCCCCGTCCAGCCGCAATTGGAACTGCGTGCGAATACGGAATTCGGCCGATCCCGATTCCCGTCTGGAAAACATCATCGTCCGCTACGGGGATCAGAACCTGAATATCCGAAAATCCCTGAATCACCCGATCGACAGCGTCCTGAGTGAGTACGGCCGTGAAGGATATGAACATCAACGCAATGTCATCAATACGATTACCAACAGCATCTTCCGCCATAATGATTCCAATGGAATGCTGCTGCGCCGCGGGGAACTGACGGTCCGCAACACGACGATCGAAGATAACGGCGACCACGGGCTGCGGTCGTGGGGACGAAATGACGCCGTGTTCCGGGAAGTGCGAAACTCCACGATCCGCAATAACGGCAATAACGGGATTACCATCCTCGGGGCCGTGGATCCCATATCGATTGTCAACAACAAGATCGACAGCAACAGCGTCCACGGTATGCATGTGGAATCGTTTAACACCCAGACCGACTCCCTGTTGATTATTTCGGGGAACGAGGTATCCCACAACGGCCAGATCGGATTGATTTCGACGCGGGCTATGATTACCGCAAATACGTTCGAAGATAATGAATTCCCGCTCGGCGTAACGCATCGACTCTCGCTCGAAGGCAGCGCGACCGAAGACGGCAACTATTACGACAATAACTCGATCCGCGGCAACCGGTACGACAACGCCATCTGGCTCCAGGACGAAATGTATGGCAAATTGGGATATACCTATCCCGACAGCATGAACAACCCGGTCTATGCCGCGCTTAACTCGGATATCAGCATCCCGTCCAACGATACCCTCGACATCGCGCCCGGTACCGTCATCAAGCTGCGAGACAATCGCTTCTATCTCAACGGCACACTCTTTGCCGAAGGGTCGGCCGATTCGAAGATCATCTTTACCTCATGGAAGGATGATTCGTTCGGGGGCGACAGCAATGAAGACAGCACGAATTCGGTGCCCGGGTCGAACGACTGGCAATCTATCCGGTTTGAAGACGGCAGTGAAAACTCTCTACTGAAAAATGCAGCGGCGCGCTACGGGCGACATAATTTCCGGATTCGAAACAACAATAGCGGCATGGTGATCGATTCCACGAGCAGTTCGTTTGCCCGGTACAGCGGCTTCAAAATCCGCAGCGGAGATCCGGTGATATCGTCGGCCGAAATTCATCACAACTCAACCGGCGTGCGTATTCAACGCAGTGCCCAGCCGCAGATTCGACTGAGCAACATTTTCAAGAATTCAAATTACGGGCTTCACAGCAGCAGCTCGGAGCAGGTCGATGCGACCGACAATTACTGGGGACATGAAAGCGGCCCGCTGGTGACCGACGACCGCGACCCGAATCTGTCGGGCGAAGGAAATGAAATTCGGATGGACGACGGATTTGTGGATTATCGGCCGTTCCTCAAGGATCGGTCGGGCATCCTGCTAGGCGATGTAAGCACCACCGGCACCATCTCGTCCTTTGACGCAGCCCTCATACTGCAGTACCTTGTTGATAAACGCAGTCTGAGCGACCGGCAAAAACGCAGTGCCAACGTGGACGGCGATACCACCATCACCGCGATGGATGCTTCCTATATTCTGCAGTATGTGGTCGATCTGATCAGCGCGTTTCCGGGTCAGGGCAAGGCGGTTCCGGGCGAAAAAATCGCGGATGATATCCGGTTTGAAACCGAATCCGGCGATGGCTGGCAGGAGCTGAAAATCGAATACAACGGCGAAACCTCGCCTTTCGCGTCCGAGCTGGCGCTTTCCTATCAATCCGGGATGGTCGACACGATCACGTCTAAATCCTCGATGCTGAACAAGGACTTTACACAGACGGAAAACCTGAAAGACGGGACCTATAAACTGGCCATGGCGCACAGCAGTCCTCCGAAAGATAACGGTACGGTGATCCATCTGCGCATTCACTTGAAGGATGGGGTCGAAAAAGACGACCAAAGCCTCTTCAGCCTGGAGAAGTTCGGGTTCAACCAGTACGACCTCACCGGTCATTTCGATGAGGTGGTCACGTCCATAGCTTCAGAGATGACCGAAACGCCGGATAAATTCAAGCTGGAATCCAATTACCCGAACCCGTTCAATCCGGCAACCAAGATCACCTACCAGGTGCCGGTCAAAAGCGACGTCACCATCACCCTGTACAACGCGCTCGGTCGACAGGTAACCACGCTGGTCGACAAAACCCAAAAACCGGGTCGCTATACGGCCGAATGGAATGCCCGCAACCGGGCCAGCGGCGTGTACCTGTACCGGATCTCCGCATCGGGGCCCGACGGCCGGCATTTCGAGGAGACTCGCAAGATGATGCTGGTTAAATGACCGGAAAGCTATGCTTTCCGGAGGTGAAGGGGGAAAGTCCTCTCCTGAACATTGTCAGGGGGAATGCTTGCGGCTTTGTGTTGGAAGGCTCAAAGACATTGAATTTTGCTCGCGAATGACGGCATGGAAAACTGGAACCGGGAATCATTCATTTTATCAACGATCGAATAAAAACGGATCTTTTTAACGCCATGAAAAGCATACAAAATGCGTATCGCGTGGTACCTCGGTTTTTAATGGTTCTCGGGTTTTCGGTGTTGATAGCAGGACCCGCTGCGGCCCAGGATGTGACTTTGACCCTGCCCGACACCCTCCTGCAGAGCGGCGAGCAAAAGCAGTTGCCGGTGACAACGACTGCCATCCAGCAGGATGACAGCGTGCTTTCGGGCGAGTTTACCCTCGAATATGACGACAACGTCATCGATATCCCATCCGTGGAATCGTCCTCCACCCTGCTCGATAACGCCAATATTACCTACAACGAAACCACCCGCAAGCTGGCGTTCGCGATGGACAGCCATATCACGGGCGAGGGCGTTTTATTCTACCTGCAGGTAAAAATGCACGCAGGCTTATCCCAGGGGACCGGCACCGCGCTCGACATAAGCGAGGCCGTATTCAATGAAACGGATTCCGATATCAACATCACCACCGGCCGCGTGGCCACGCCGGACCTTCGCATCTCCCCGAACAGTCCGACGGTGACGGTGGACGATACGGTTTATTTCAGCGCAGAGGGGAATATTTTCGGCGACCTGACCTGGTCCACGAGCGACCCCGGCATCGCCACGATCAATAACCAGGGACGACTAATACCGGATACCACCGGCAACCTGCAGGTATACGTCGAAGACAGCCTGGGGACCTCCGCCTCGACCGACCTGTTTCGCATTAATCCCGAACATCTGACCGACCTCGCGATCTCCACTCCGGATACCTCGATCGAGCAGACGCGGACGCTGCTGTGGCCGGTGCGGGCGACCGATCTGTCGGGGCTGAATATCACCTCGGCCCAGTTTGAACTTAAATTTCCCTCCAATCACCTGAAATACCAGGGATTTACGGTGCAGAACACCTTGCTGGAAACCTGGTCGTCGCCGGTCGTCAACACCGACCAGGGCCTTATAAAATTCGCCGCCGCCGGTTCGGAGTCCCTGTCGGGCAGCGGTCCACTGGTCTATTTTGAGTTCAAGGTACACGAAGAGGCCTCCGGCTCGCATACCCCCGATCTCAGAAATGCAATGTTTAATGAGGATTTGACTCCGTCCATTCAGGAAGGAACCATTACCATCGAAAATGCGCCGGTCATCGAGGTGGACCCCGATACGATGAAACTAGTGGTCGGTCGACAGGATACGACGCATGTAACCCAGGGCGGGCTTTCCCCCTACACGTGGCAGTCGTCTGATACCAATACCGCGGAAGTAACCAGACTGGATCAGAACAGCGGCATAATTACGGGGCAGCACAGGGGTGAAACCAATGTGTATGCCTATGACGACGAGGGACTCCAATCGAAGCCGGTCAACGTGCAGGTGTACGATGTGCCGATTACCCTGCCCGACACGACGATGCAGTATCCGGACAGCCTCATGATGCCGGTCAACATCGGGGATCTGACCTCGCTGAATGTGTACGCCTATGAGTTGAGGGTCGACTACGATACGTCGGTCGTGGATTTCGACGAACTGCACAGCAGCGGCACGATCAGTGAAAACATGACGATCTCCGTGAACGAAGACAGCCTGATCAAGATCGCGACCGCCGGCACAGAGGCGCTTTCGGGCGAGGGGACCCTGCTTTGGCTGGATTTCGAGTTTGCCGATTCGTCGGAAAGCGGCGACAGCACACCGGTTCGGATCGAAGACATACAATTGAACGAACCTAGCGGAAGCACGCCCACGGCTTTACCGTTCGACGGACAAATTACGCTGACCGGTTTCGCGGCCGCACCGGATCTGCAAAGTCCCGCCGACGGGACGCAGGAAGTATCGAGGCTCCCCCAACTGGACTGGCAGTACGACGACAGCGGAGCCACCTTCGAGGTGCAGCTGGATACGTCCTCCTCCCTGTCAACGCCCTTAAAAAATGCAACGGGCCTAAGTCAGACCGCCTACCAGGTGGACGACACCCTCGCCCGAAACACCACCTATTACTGGCGCGTTCGATCGCACGAGGGGGATGCCGTAAGTGACTGGTCGCCGACCTGGAGCTTCCAAACGTTTAACCGGGTCGATTCTGTAACCTTGTTGACGCCGGACGATACTGCCTCGGGAATCGGTCTCTCCCCCACTTTCAAATGGAGCACCTCCGACGACGCCGTACACTATCAATTGCAGGTTTCCACCGTCAGCGATTTTTCCTCACTGGTGGCCGATACCGGCGGGATTGCCGACACGACCCATAGCTTCGAAGGATTGCTGGACGGCTATACGCAGTATTTCTGGAGAGTTCGGGGGGCGCGAGAGGGCGTTGTCTCGAACTGGTCGGCCGTCTATTCATTTACCACCCGGCCGGATGTATCCCTTGACTACCGGGCCGGATGGAACCTGGTGGGTCGACCCGTCAAAGTGGAGAATGCTCATTATCAACAATTATTTCCCGATGCAAACGATGGAACGCTGTTCGGTTTCGCGGATACCTATGAAAGCAGGGATAGCCTTAAGATCGGGATCGGCTACTGGCTCCAGTTTGGCTCAGCGGGCACCCAAACCATGACGGGCACACCGGTACGCTCCATTCAGCGGAATCTGAACAACGGCTGGAATCTGATTGCCGGCCCCGTCGACAGCGTTTCCTGGGGCGAAATTGACGATCCCGACGATATTCTGATCGATAACACCCTGTATTCATTTAACGGCATCTATCGCTCCGAAGATACCCTGGCACCGGGACACGGATATTGGGTCCAGGCCAACGCCGGCGGGACCATCACCCTGGAATCGACCGCCAGCAAGCAGAAATCGATCGACCGTTCGCCGCCCGAAGGATTCGTCAAACTGAACCTGTCGGATGCGTCCGATCGGCGGCGGACCCTCTACTTCGACGGACAACTTGAGGACGGACGATCCCTGCAATCTTTCAACCTTCCGCCCATCCCCCCGAATAACGCCTTTGATATTCGCCTGGAGGATAACCGGCGACTCACGGAACAGGCCGAAGCGCACCTGCAGCTGCAGGGCATCACCCCTCCCCTCGAGCTTCGCATAACGGATCCCCGGCATCCCGGCCGACAATTTATGGCCCGGAGCGGCAATAACCGGAAAGTGGGGACCTCCGGCGAATCCATCCAATTCAACAACGGATCGATCCAAGAGTTAACAGTACGCCCCTTCAAAAACAGCGGCTCTCTCCCCGAAACAATCAAGCTTAAGCAGAACTTCCCCAACCCCTTCAACCCGACCACGACCATACGATACGGCCTGCCGAAAAAAGCGCACGTGCAGCTATCCATCTACAACATCAAAGGAAACCGCGTGGCAACCCCCGTCAACCAACCCCAAAAAGCCGGCTGGCACGCCATCCACTTCGACGCCACCCACCTCGCCAGCGGCGTCTACATCTACCAACTTCAAGCCGGCCCTATCCAAAAAACAAACAAAATGATCCTGGTCAAGTAACATTCTCCCTTAAAAAACGCCGGATGTGAACCGACTGCAACTTCAAAAACAGCCTCTTCCGTATCTGCCCGCAACCCACCCCACTACAGAGATACCTCCAGCCTCGAGCCTCCACTTATAGAAAAAAGTGTCAAGTACGTACTTTTTCCACGATGTCCGTCCTTGACAGTTGGACACCACGGTTTGTGAGTTATGTTAGCAGACTGC